>Ga0209227_1003622_pt1 | contig 10190 bp, 7 predicted proteins | sample YNPBryantNP2012_FD_185815 | JGI IMG/M metagenome (GOLD analysis project Ga0209227, IMG submission 185815) | Anoxygenic and chlorotrophic microbial mat microbial communities from Yellowstone National Park, USA - YNP Bryant NP 2012 (SPAdes)... ...
AAGAATAACTACAACATTACTCTTATTAATCGCCTTAAGGGACTTAGAGGAAGACATAGAAAAAAAGAATTATATCACAAATACGTATTTACTAAATACCTCATCAAGCTTTTCGGATAAGATTAAATTAAAGCAAGTAACAAAGGACTGGGAAGCCTATCGAGCGTTAGTTACTGGACAAGAACCTGTCCAGAGTGTTGTCACAAGCGCATATATACTTCTCAAAAGCTTGATAAAAGAACAGCAAAAACTTAACTCACTTATAAAACTTGACCATTACATTATTGCAATACAACGAATGAATGTTGCGGTTATTTTTTTGGATGAAAGACCCTTTAAGGGTGAAGATCCTCAGATTATTTTTGAAACACTCAATTCCTTGGGTAAACCACTTACATTATCTGACCTAGTAAGAAATTTTGTTTTGTTAAAATTAGAAAGTAGTAAACAAACAGAAATTTATGAAAATATATGGCATCCAAAAATTGAAAATATTCTTAATGATAATACCTCAAAATTTTTTAGAGATTATCTACAATACAAAACATCCAGTTCTCTAAAAGTTGTTAGCGATAATAATACAAAGGAATTATACCAACAATTCAAAGAATTTGTTGAAGATAAATTCAATAATCATAACCACTTTATAAATGATATCGTGAGATTTGTGAATTTATATAAATGGATTATTACCGAGGAAAATCATGATATTATTTCACAACATAAAGACAACGATAAAAAAATAAAGGAATTACTAAGAAATATTTTTCACGACATCAAATCCGAAGCTTTCAAACCATTTGTATTAGGATTATTAGAATATCATCAATATGGTGTCAATAATGTGATGATAAATGATGAACTCCTGATTTCCACACTCGAAACGATTAGAACTTATTTAATTAGAAGAAGAATATTAGGATTAACTCAGGGGGAAAATAAAAACATTGTTTTATTGTGTAAGAAAATTGAAGATATAGCCCAACGAAAAGTTTCCATCATCGAACTTTTAACAAATATGTTTTATAGACTCAGATTGCCGAATGATAATGAAATTTCAAGTGCTTTAACAACAATGAATTTCTACGAAGCATTAAGGCAGTATTCAAAATTTATTCTTGGCAAAATTGAAGAAAACAACACAAAAGTCTCTGTTGATTTTAGAAATCCCCAAATTACAATCGAACATATTATGCCCCAAAAATTGGATGATACTTGGAAGGCAGAACTTGGAGATAAATGGAATGAAATACACAAAAATTATCTACATAATATCGGTAATCTAATACTTACAGAATTTAATAGTGAAATTGGTAATAAATCATTTAAAGACAAAAAAGAGCAATTAAAAAGATCTTCTCTCCACTTTAGACTCTCTGTAATTAACAGAGATTTCTGGAATGAACAAAGTATAAAGAAACATCAAGAAAATATGATAAAATGGTTTCTTGACACATTCCCATTACCTGAAGAATACAAATACAAAAACAACTGGAATACAGATCCAAAAGAAAGTGAATGGATTTCTCCCATGGATATCGATGTAGGCAATATAGTAGAAGGTAATAAGCCTACGGAACTTCATATTTTTGACAAAACTATAGAAGTAAAAACATGGCAAGAGGTATATCTTAATTTTTTAAAATTCATAAAAGAGTCATCTGATTATAGTTTTGATTTTATAATTGATAATCAAAGAGAACTGTTTGGTAGGGATGATGCTATTTTGAAATGGTCTAATTTAAAAGAATTATTGGATGATGATATTGAATTATCAAAGCGTTTTAAAACATTAGATGGAAAAACTTGGGATAATGTAAAAAATTTAGATGAACATGTACTTTTTTTTCATATCCATTTTTCAGCATCATTATGTATTACAAGAATTTCAAATGTTATGAATAAATTATTTATGAATGAAGACTCAATAAAAATAAGATTAAAATGAAATATAAAAAAATGCAGCTAAACCAATAGCAATGTACGTTGGCAAGAGTTAGAATTTGTAAGAATTGTAGTAAGGAAACTCAAAGAAAACTATGAAAAGTTGGCATTTTGAATTTTGAATTAGACACATGGTGAATGATACCCATACGGTATAAGATGTACTTTTCCGTTTCTTCGAAAAGAATTATAAGCTACTGATTATCTATTTGATTATTATAGTTGTAAAAATCGCAAAGGAAAAATGTTAAGACCGCGATTGACCAGATTAAGTATTGGAAAGTTTTACATGCAGCGAAGGCTCACACTTCGCCCAGCAAAAGAGCAAATCATATAAGATAAAAAACCTAACCGACTAAAAAGACTAAAAATATGACACTAAAAAGATTTGAAGAAATAATAGCATGGCAGAAGGCTCAAGATTTGGCTGTTGATATTTATGCTCAGTTTAAAGATTCAAAAGATTATGGATTTAAAGACCAGATTTGCAGAGCTGTGGTTTCAATATCAAACAATATAGCTGAAGGTTTTGACAGAAAAACAGATGCTGATTTTTCCAGATTTCTTTCTATAGCATTCAGTTCTTGTAGCGAAGTTAAATCAATGATTTATTTGGCTCAAAGGCTATGATATGTCAATCAAACAGTTAAAAATGAACTGATTGACAAAAGTGATGAAGTACAAAAACTTATTTCAGGCCTTATCAAATCTTTAAAACCCAAACCAACTAAATGACTAACCGACTAAATGGACTAAATAGACTAAATGATTTACCCCCCCATCCCTTGCAATCAGCCAAGATTATTTGAAAAGATAAGTTATTAACCGAAAAAAATTCGGGGATAAACGATAATAATCATCCCAAAATATATACCTAATCGCTAACTTTGTAATCCAATAAGGGTAAATATACCGAGATGATAGCATGATAGCCACAACCAATCATAATATTCGTCAAATAAGTAAGTTGACCGCCTTTCTGGGAACGATCATTGTTCACCTGTTGATAGGCATAATCATTTATATAGCGAAAATTACAGCCCTGTACACACACGAGATACAGGTTAAGGTTGAGACCCCTGAAAGTATCCGACAGGATCAGGAAGAAGCTATCCGGAAGAAAGAAGAACTTCGCAGGCAAATAGAAGAGACAAGTGCCCGGCTCGATGCCTATCTGGCAGCCCAACAACGAAAAAATATCGGGGTAAATCTTTCGGACGACCGAGTTGCTGCTGGGGAAAAAGATTTAAGCGAGGCACAAAAAGAAATTGAGCAGGCCCAGAAACAGATTCAGAGCATTCAGGAGCAATTGGAAAAAACCCGGGATCTGAACTATACAAACTCGCAGGAGGGAGCGCCGTTGCCTGCAGAAAAGACTGTTAAACCAGAAGGGAAACTGGCTGTATACAAAGGACCTACCAACATTTATTATAACCTGCCCCAACGTCATGCGGTCGATTTATATGTGCCCGTTTACAAATGCCCTTCCCTGGGCAAAGTTGTGGTGAACATAAAGGTCGACAAGAGTGGGCGCGTAGTAGAGGCCTTGGCGGATAAAACTCAAAGCGATGTTGATCCCTGTCTGATAGAAGCGGCCGAAGATGCAGCGCTGCGTTCGAAATTCAGCTTGAACAACAACAGTCCCGACCCACAGAAAGGAACCATCACCTACCTTTTTGTAAGCCAATAACCCTTCCGTAAATTAAATTTTCAGGTTAAATTTGAAAGATTTTTGTCGACGCCGGTAAGAGACAATTTTGTAAAAAACTAAAATATCAAGCATTGGAATCCAAAGTTATCGATAATTTTTTTGCCGCTATACAGGGGAAAAAAGTTCTGGTTATTGGCGATGTAATGATCGACTCGTATGTATGGGGTAAGGTAGAACGTATCTCGCCCGAGGCACCGGTTCCTATTGTATCGGTAGTGAAAAGGGAGGACCGACTGGGAGGTGCCGCCAATGTTGCCTTAAACCTTTTGTCGCTTGGTGCCGAACCCATTCTGTGCGGTCTGATAGGAGATGACCCCCGCCAGTCGGTTTTTCTGCAGCTCATGCAAGAGAGCCAATTGCCCAAAGAAGGTATTTTTGTAGCCGCCGGCAGACCAACTACCATAAAAATCCGTATCATTGGCGGGAAACAACAGCTGCTGAGAATTGACGAAGAAACCAGTCAACCGATAAGTGGTTCCTTGGAAAATATTTTTCTCGGACATGTACAACAGCTTTGTCGGCGTCATCATTTCGATGCCATCATTTTTCAGGATTATGACAAAGGAGCACTTACTCCGTCGGTTATTCGACAGGTAACCGATTATGGCAAGCAAAACGGTATCCCGGTGCTGGTTGACCCCAAGCGCAGGAATTTTATGGCATATACCGGTGTCACCCTGTTTAAGCCCAACTTTAAAGAATTTTGTGAAGGACTGCAGGTCGATCTCGACAAAGATGACCGGGAAAGGATATTTCGGACCGCCAGCCATTTTCTGCAACAGCAGGACATACAGTATCTGTTGCTGACTCTTTCGGAACGTGGGGTAATGCTGATTGACACTTCGCGATACTATGCTATACCGGCGCATGTACGCGACATTGCCGATGTCTCGGGAGCCGGCGATACGGTAGTTAGCGTAGCTGCCTTATGTCTGGCTGCCGGCATGACGCCTTGCCAGGCTGCAGCCCTGGCTAATCTGGCCGGCGGATTAGTCTGCGAAAAAGTAGGAGTAGTACCCATTACACGAGAAATGATCGAAAAAGAACTGCTCCAATGGAAAAGTTTTGACCCCTGTGAGTAGTCCGCTACCGACTACAGCATAATATCATGGTTGTTACGCTTTACCTGTTGGTATAGCTTCCAGTCAAAACGATACAGCTGCGCCGGTTTGTGAGCAACCTTCTGTTGCTTTTCTTCCAGTGGAACAATAAAGGGCATTTTGAGCAGCTTACGACGGAAGTTCCGTTTGTCGAAGGTAGTATTTAAAATGGTCTCATAAATTTTCTGCAATAAGCCCAGCGTGAATTTCTCGGGCAAAAGTTCAAAAATCAAGGGGTTGTATTTTACTCCCTCGCGCAGGTAGGCCAGGGCCTCAAGAAGGATCTGCCGATGATCATATGCCATTTCTTCCGGGATATGTTCAATATCGTACCACGCTGGATTGCGCTTGAACATTTCGGGGTGTCTCTGTTGCTTGGTAACGCTCAGCTTATACTTGTTAGCATCGACCAGGGAATAAAAACCAACCGTCAGCACGCGCTGATTGGGGTCCTGATGGATATTCTTCAACCACAGAATATCCCGCTCCTGACGATTGAGCCGATCAGGGTCGCCAAAAGTTTTAAACTGATGCAGTGGAATATCCTCTATGCCGGTGAATTCGACCAGTACTCGTCGGGCTGCTGCCTCAATATTTTCATTATTCAGCACATGACTGCCTGGCAAAATCTTGTCGGCAAAAATAACCCTCTGGGTGGCATGATCGAGCATGACCCGCTCGAGCAACAAAACCTTAAGCCGTTCAAAATCATAGCCGAAGATAACACAATCGACCGAAACATAATCCTGAAAATCCATAGGCCAATTGTTTTTTTACAAACATAATGATTTTTTTCAATTATGCATAAAAAAATACCCCTCAGTTGGCCCAGTTAATCAGGAAATGCAAAAAAATAAAAATTAACTATTGAATATTCCTTCCATCAAACATCAAAAGCACCAGTTATCATCAGGTACCCCTCGATAGTGCATTTTTATTGTTCTACTGAGAAAGCATCTACCCAAAAGCTGAATTTTGAAAAATACGCAGCAGGGGAAATGTCACATAAGTAATCTGAAAAATATCCTTCCATTAAGCAATGAGTCTATATTGATTCATTTTATCTTGATTTAAGAAATTGTTTACGTATAATCTCATTATTGTAAATAACCTGCAGATAATACATATTGCTGACCAGATTTCTAATATTCAAGGTTATGGTATTACTACCTGAAAAATAATAGTTAACGGGTAACATTTGCCCCGAAAGGTTGTACACACTAATTTTTATATTGGGCGTCACTGCTTTTTCAAATTTCAAATGAATATAATCGGCCGATGGATTGGGATACAACGCAACTCTATCTCTATTTTGCACATCAGAAAACTCGTTTATGCCTACGTATTGTATCAATGTATCGCAAGGTACATTATTTGTTTTATAAAAAAAGCCACTATCCTGATAGCATCGTAAAGGCCCCACATCATTCAAATCCCAAAAAGGGCAATAATACACCGGGAAAAAGTACTTCAAATGGCCAATTCTTTCAATAACAGTACCTTCTAGCTGCCAGCATTCTCCATAATTTTGTACTGCTGGACGATAATAGTATGTCTTAAATGAAGAATCTCCAACTGTAATAGTAGAGATTGTATCGATAACAATGGCCAGTGTGGTATCACGTTCCTCATTAAACAGTTTAATCCTAAAGGTATCCCCTACCGATAACGTAAAATCATACAATAAATAGAAGCTATCCCTTTGGAAATGATAAACTCTTTCGTTCTTATAATAAATATATTTTTTTCCACCGTTTATTATATCACCCTCAGGACGATACCACCTCTCTTCTAATGTTTTGCATTGTACACCAGCGATTGTCGTGTCTCCCGTAACTTCAATTAAAACATATCCCCATTGTGGCAACATACCTTCACGATAACTATAATACCATTTTGTGCCAATAGCAGGCCAACCATTCTGGGAAAAAGTCCCCATAGTTAATGTTGAAAGTAATATTATTAAAGCCAATTTTTTCATATGGTCATGTATAAAATTTTCCGAATCAATACACAATATAAATTCTTCACTTTGTCAAAATCATCTTCTTCTTATTCCTCTCCTTCCTGCTGGCCACAAGGGTTTAGTAGTACATCCCCAGTTTTAGCTCCGATGCCCCAATGGTTACGCTGCCTTTTCCATAGGTCGTCAGGGGTATCTGCTTTTGCTGCATGTTAATGCTAACGTTGATATAAAGGTAAGCATTTCTATACAAAATACCCAACAACAACACATTTTTTCTATTCCGTCAATATCATGTGTTTGGTATCCACCTCATTGCCATCGACAATGAGCGTATAGAGATACATGCCGGGATTGAGTTCGGAACCTTTAATGGTAATACTACCGTAACCCTTATCCTGTATCGGTATGGTTCGAATTGGAACACCACTCATGTTAAAAATATAAAGCGTAGCGCTTATGCTCGTCTCGGGAATAAAATAAGCAATCTTAGTATTCTGGTTAAAGGGATTGGGTGAGTTTTGGTACAAAACCGACCCATTGGCTCCGTTATCATCGCTACTACTTATGCCGGTTGCCGTTTCGTCAACTTTACGGGGATAAGTAGGACGACAAATAGCAGATAAACAATTATTGACAGCTTAAGGGCAGTTGATTATCTGCATTTATAATCAAAGTACATCCTTCACTTACCGAAAAACCAGGATTTAACACTATACTTTGCCTTGCCTGTAAGGTTACTACCGCCTTATTGGTTATTGAAGCTGTACATACAACAGAATAGGGGGCCGTGTACATAACATTCCGAGTAATACTACCCCCTACATTTACAGTACCGGTCAGGGTTGCCTGATATACAGCCTTATAGGCATTTATTCGTCCTGCGCCTACCAAACCCGGATAGTTGCTTGCATCGGCTATTGGGTCGGCAGTGGATTTAATAATGGCTTGTGCCTGAGCAGGCGTAATACACGGATTTACACTTTTCATCAGTGCACATACACCTGCAACTATTGGGGTGGCAAAGGAAGTACCAGTACAACAGCCATAATAAGGCCATGTATTATCTACGCATGTGTTAGTGGTTTTATCCAAATTTTTGGTACATGTTGCACCCATTATACAATAACCAGGAGCACAAATATCTACTTCAGGATAATGAGAATGAGTTTCTTCGCGTGGTACAAGGTTTCCATTTTCATCTCTATGATTTGCATTAAAATAATAGTGCTTATCATCTATGCCAGTGCTTGAAACAATAATCACTCTTTCATCATAATCAGGGCTAAGTGGCTTCCATGGATGATCTCTTCCTCCATAATTGCAATGTGGTCCAGTTGGGCCATTACCAGCAGGCATAACTACTATAGTGCCATTGTCAAGTATTTCTTTCAATGCAAGCATTTCTATTGAGTCGATCTGACTTGTACATGACCAGCCACCAGCGGAAGATGTTATTACATCTGCATGCATAGCCAACGAAGCATGATGAGCTCTTTCAATATAACTTCCAGCCCAAGCTTGATAGCATATCAGCATACATTTAAAACCTATTCCAGCAAGCTGACCTCCTCCATCTGTTTCAGCAGCAATAAAACTTACTGCGGTAGTACCATGATTTTCCTTTTTACAATCTGAAGTATATGCCGTATTGCTATATGGATCATACTTTGGTGATATTTTATTAGTTAAATCAGGGTGGTTCACATCAAACCAAGTATCGAGAGAAGCAACTTTAACATTTGGATTTCCTTTGGTAATATCCCAAGCTTGAGCTGCTTGTATCCTTTTTAAATGCCATAACCACCCATTGGGGTCATCAAGTGTTGGCAAATACCACATATAGTCAGAAGGGTCGTAAACTGCAATGTTATTTTCAACAGGTCTTTTAATAATTCGTTTTACTGCTTTGTTTTTTTGCAGTTCAGTAATAAAATCATCCCTATTGCCATTAAATTTAATTTTGTAGAGCTTTTTCAGCCTGTCTATTTTTGAATATGGGAATACTTGTTCAAATTTATGAACCTCGAATTTAGAAAAAACGCTATCTAGTTGCTTATCATTTGAAACCGTTAACCCATTCTTTTTCTGAAAATTATGATCTTCTTCAACAGATATCCATACTTCATCAGATTTATAGCTACAATCAATGCACTGACAAAAAAGTGAGATCTTAATAAAGATACTAATAAAAAAACATAATAATATTTTTCTCATTGTGGTTTGTTTTTTAAAAGTTTTCGAAAATAAACTTGATGCTCAGTCATAATCCTTAATAAATAAAAACCATTGTTAAGATATGTAGTATTTAGTACAACTAATTCATTATTTGATTGAACAGTCTGTAGTTTTATTCCATTCATATCAAAAACTTCAATTTTTTTAATTGTCTTTCCAATTTTAATATTTAATTGGTCTGTAAATGGGTTAGGGAATATCATATCATCATCAATATATCTATCTTCATTGATAGCAGAATATAAATCACAATCATATCCCCAAAGCGGATTATTATATTCAATATTAGAATCTTTGTAACATCTGCATATAGATAGGTTTTCTTCAGGAGTAAAACCAGTTTGTACACCGAAAAAATATGCTAAACTTCCAATCTTATTTAAGATATAATATTCATTCCCATCAGGTTTAGAAAAACTCCAAAGTGCATCTTTCAATGATGTTACTTTTTGTCTCTTAATCCAATGACCAGAAATTTCTATTGAATCAATAGAAATTATTTTATACATAAAGTATGAAATACTATCATAATAAGAAAAAAAACCTTCAGTCGGCTTAAATTTATTAGGATGAACTTTAATAGTATCTCCAGCCTTTGCCGAAAAATTATAAAGCAAAAAGAATGAACTATAGTTTGAATTGTAATAAAATACACTATCTCCATTTTGATAAACGTATTCCTGACTAATAGGAATGTTTCCATTACGTTTCACATCAAGTATACGAACATTCTTACCTTGTATTGTAGAATCTTTTTTCGATTCAAACACAATATAATCACCAGATTCTGAACTTGAACTAGGTACATTGAAATACCATTTTGCCCCTATCGGTGCCCACTCCTCCTGTGCGCTTAGTTTTAACGGAAATAAAAGAAAAAGTATAGCTATTCTTCTCATATTTTAAAATATTTTCACCTTATCAAAATCATCTTCTCCGTACCCCCTCATGCCTGTTGACAACAGGAGCACAATAGTGCATGCCATGTTTTAGCTCCGATGCCCCAATGGTTACGCTGCCTTTTCCAATAGGTCGTCAGGGGTATCTGCTTTTGCTGCATGTTAATGCTAACGTTGATATAAAAGTAAGCATTTCTATACAAAATACCCAACAACAACAACACATTTTTTCTATTCCGTCAATATCATGCGTTTGGTATCCACCTCATTGTCATCGACAATGAGCGTATAGAGATACATGCCGGGATTGAGTTCGGAACCTTTAATGGTAATAC
>Ga0209227_1003627_pt1 | contig 10182 bp, 7 predicted proteins | sample YNPBryantNP2012_FD_185815 | JGI IMG/M metagenome (GOLD analysis project Ga0209227, IMG submission 185815) | Anoxygenic and chlorotrophic microbial mat microbial communities from Yellowstone National Park, USA - YNP Bryant NP 2012 (SPAdes)... ...
CACGGCGAGCGCCGCGCCGACCAGGGCGGCGGTCACGGCTTTGGGCAGGCGGAAGTCGAACAGGATGGTGGCCCAGGAGGCTTTGTCGGCTTCGCCGCCCAGCAGGATGCGCACGACCTGTTCGAGTGGGATGCTGACCGAGCCAAGCGCCAAACTGAGGGCAAACGCCAGGAGGAGGAGAAAGAGCAGGAGGAGGAAGGGCCAGGAGCGCATGAGCGAGAGGGCAGTGGGCAGTGGAAAGGGAGAAGGGAGAAGGGAGAAGAGAGAAGGGAGAAGAGAGAAGGGAGAAGGGAGAAGAGAGAAGGGAGAAGGGAGAGCAGAGAGGAGAGAGCAACGAGGAGAAAGCGCAAGGGGGCTGAGAGGAAGGTCGAAAGTCAAAGGCCAGGACGCCTTCGACTTTCGACCTGTGACACTTTTTTACTTCTTACTTCCTACTTCTTCCTCTCCTTACTTTTCACTTTCCACCTTTCACTTCACCTGCCGATAATACACCAGTTCGTGATCGGGCAGAAGGTCAGGGTGGAAGATTTTGATGAGGTCGGCCAGCACCACTTCGGGGTGAGCCACGGCGCTCTCGTAGTAGTCGTTGCCACCATTGGGCGAGACTTTGGCGTCGTTGTTCCACACATTGCCGTTCTGGAAGGCAGCGAATTCGGCGTAGCGCGGATCGAGCGCTTTGAGGTCTTCGAGCGTGCCGACAAAGCCAACGTTGAGCCAGAAGTCGGCGTTTTGGGCCTTTTCGAAGACGGCCTCAAAGGACAGGTACAAACTCCCGGTAGAGGGGTCGTCGGCCCACAGGTAGGTCGCGCCAGCGTCCCGCAGGAAGGCGGCGGCGAAACTGTTCCCGCCCGGCACCGTCCAGGTGCCCTGGTAAGCCGTGCCGGTGAAGACGGTCGGCTTTTCGGTGACATCGGCAACTAAAGCAGCGAGTCGGGTGTAGGCTTTGACTTTGTCCAGGAAGAGAGCCTCAGCGGCGGCCTCCTGGTTGAAGAAGGCGGCAATGAACTTGCCCCATTCAGCACGCCCGAGAGGGGACGTGTCCATCCACTCGGCGTTGATGACGACCTTCAAGCCTGCCTGCTGAAGGGCCGGGAAAGCGTCGTATTCGGGCATGCCCGAACCGTAGGTCATGATGACATCCGGGTCGAGTTCGAGCGCCTGCTCTACGTTTACCGAGGCGCCGTAGCCAATTGTGACCAGTTTGCCCTCGGCAGCCATCTGCAGAACGGTCGGGTTGCTGACGTAGGTGGCATCGTCCAGGCCGACCAGGCGGTCGAGCAGACCGAGTTCGTCCAGGAAGGGAAGGTAGGAGGTGGACATGGTGACGATGGTCTGCACCGGGACCTCGATGATTTGGCTGGCATCATATCCCTCTGGCGCGGGCGTGCCGCATTGCACCAGCACGTACTGGGCGGGTTCCGTTGCGCCGGGGTAGGGCGTGGCGACGGTGACGATTTTGTAATTGTTGTGATACTCGATGCTGAAGTTCTGGGTGTAGGACAGGTTCGCTTTTTCGGGGAAGTAATCAATGTCGGGGCTGAATTCCCCTTCCGCGACACAGCCATCGGTCAGGTTGTGTGCGGGAGCAACCGGCGCCGGGGCAGCCTCGGTGGCCGTTGGCGCGGGCGGCTCGGAGGCCGGCGCGGGCGTGATCGAAGGCGCGCAGCCTGCCAGCAGAAGCAGTCCGAGTAGAAAAGCGGGTATCAACTTGCGAAACATGTCAATTTCTCCTGAAGAGTATGGTCAAACAAAATCCCCTGTGCACCGACAGGGGAGGGAGGATTGGCAATCCAGCAAGGCCGTTCCCCACCTCCTTTCCGCGAGAGTGTGGTAGAACTGGCCAGGGCGGGCGACCTGACTTGGTCAGTCTCTGCGACTGACTTCACAGTTGCGGGACAGTGCCGGACTTTCACCGGCTTCGCCGTTAGGCCTGCCCATCCGGGGGCGAGGCACCCTGACCTGATTGAGTTGTGCCGGTATTGTATGCGCACCCCAAAAAACCGTCAAGCAAACGACAGCCTCTCTCCGCATTTTCCTCTGCACGTCTGATTCGATGTCCCGCAGCACTTGTTGAGACTTGCCGCGAGCGCTGCCTTGTTCCGTGGCAAAATAAAATTCGGCGTTACGTTGTATAATTGCAGCAGCCTTTCCTCATCATAAATTTTCGGGTAACTGTTCAGTCTTGCATCAAAACTGTTGTGTTTGTCATTGCGAGGAGCGTTCTTTGCGACGAAGCAATCCCCAAGCGGTCAAGCTGGCCTGATAAACGGGAGATTGCTTCGCCAAAAAACGGCTCGCAATGACATGGCTGAATAGTTACATTTTCGGTTGGAGTGCTTGCCTGCCGAAATTTCCCCTTACAAAGGAGATTTTATGAGCGCAGAATTATTCCAGAAAATGGCTCAATCCATCATTGACGGTGACGCCGAAGCCGCCGAAGCACTGGCCAAACAGTCCATCGCGGCGGGGATTGACCCCCTCGATGCCATCAACCAGGGCTTTGTGGTCGGCGTCAACACGGTTGGCGACGCCTTTGCGCGCGGCGATGCCTTCCTGCCTGAACTGGTCATGGCAGGCGAGGCGATGAAAGCCGCGGTAGCCGTCCTCGAACCTGAGATGAAAAAGCGCGGCTCCGAGCGCAAGATCCTCGGCAAGGTGGTGCTGGCCACGGTGCAGGGCGACATCCATGAAATCGGCAAGACGCTGGTCGGGACGATGCTTTCGGCCTCCGGCTTCGAGGTCTATGACCTGGGCGTGGATGTGCCAACCGAAAAAATCCTCGCCAAAGCCCAGGAAGTAGATGCCGACATTGTCGGTCTCTCGGCGTTGCTGACGACGACGATGGTCAAACAGCGCGAGGTCATCGAAGCGCTCGACCGCGCCGGCATGCGCCGCAAGGTCAAGGTGATGGTCGGTGGCGCGCCTGTGACCCGCGAATGGGTCCAGCGCATTGAAGCCGACGGCTACTCCGAAGACGCTATCGGCGCCGTCGCGGTTGCCCGCGAACTCGTCGGCGCCTCTTAACCCTTCCCCTCTCCCTTTTTCCCTTTCCACCTGTTTGCCTTTTCCCTTCTTGCTTCTCCCTATTCCTTCCCCCTTTCCTCTTCCCTTCTTGCTTCTCCCTATTCCTTCCCCCTTTCCTCTTCCCTTCTCACTCCCTTATGCCTGCTCCCGTTCATTCCATCACCAACCCCAAACTGCGGCTCGAAATTCTCACCCCGCAGGAAGTCCAGAAGATTCACGACGCCACCCTTTGGATCATCGAAAAGGTTGGCGTTCGTTTTCCCTCCGAACGAGCGTTGGAGATTTGGGAAGCCCACGGCGCGACCGTTGACCGCCAGCGGATGATTGTCCGCGCCCGACCCGAACTGATCGAGTCGGCGCTCAAGACCTGTCCGCCTGCTTACCCCCTTTGTGCCCGCGACCCCTCTCAGGATTTGCCCCTCGACGGCAACCATGTCTTCGTGGGGACAGATGGCTGCGGCGTGGAAGTGCTCGACCTCGAGACTGGCGTGCGGCGGACCTCCACCCTGCGCGACGTGGCCGAAATCGCCCGCCTGGCCGACGCCGTTCCCGAAGTGGCCTTTCACTGGGTGCCGGTCTCGGCCCAGGACATGCCCCCCGAGACGCGCGGCCTGCACGAGATCAAGGTCATCTGGGAGAACTCCACCAAGCACGTCCAGACCGAGAGCATCTACAACGAACGCGAGGCGCGGGCGGCGATCGAAATGGCGGCTATCATCGCGGGTGGTCGGGAAGAACTGCGCAAGCGGCCGGTTCTATCGCTGATGCAATGCTCCGCCCCGCCGCTCGGACACGACGGCGGCTCGCTGGACGCTGCCCTGGTGGCCGCCGAGGCGGGCGTCCCGACCGGATTCATGACCATGGCCGCCAACCTGACCACCGGTCCGGCCACGCTCGCCGGCAACCTGGCGGTGGGCAATGCCGAGGTCATCGCCGCCACCGCCCTGCTGCAACTGGCCTACCCCGGCGCGCCGGTCTTCTACGCCGCGGCGCAGACCGCCTCTGACCCGCGCACCGGCGCGTACACCGGCGGCGGCCCGGAAGATTTCCTCTACGGCGCAGCGACCAATGTCCTGGCCGATTTCTACAACATCCCGCTCTCGATGGGTTCGTTTGCCACCGGCGCCAAAGAGCCGAACTGGCAGGCGGGCGTTGAAAACAGCCTGTCCACCTTCATGGCCAGCATCGTCATGTCCGACATGCTGCTCGGCGTGGGGCTTTTGCACGGCAGCCGCATCTGGTCGTATGCGCAGATGATGCTTGACTGCGAAATTTTTGCCATCATCCGCAAGACCATGCAGGGCATCGTGGTGGACGACGAAACGCTCGCCCTCGACACCATTGCCGCGGTCGGCCCGGGCGGAAATTTCCTCACCCAGAAGCACACCCTGCGCCACATGCGCGAACTCTTTGTCCCCCAATTCATGGACCGCCGCCCCTACAACGAATGGGAAGCGAAGCGCGACGATGCCCGCGACTGGGCGCTTGCCAAAGCCCGCCAGATTCTCGCCTCCCACCAGCCTGAACCGCTCGACCCGAAGTTGAGTGCGGAGTTGGCGAAGGTGATTGAGAAGTCGAAGAAGTAGGGAGGAAGAAGTAGGAAGGAAGAAGTGGGAAGGAAGAAGTGGGAAGGAAGAAGTGGGAAGGAAGAAGTGGGAAGGAAGAAGTGGGAAGGAAGAAGTGGAAAGTAAGAAGTGGAAAGTAAGAAGTGGAAAGGTAACTATTCAGGCTGTCATTGCGAGGGCGTTCTCTGCCCGAAGCAATCTCGTCTTGAACAGGAAAAACCATGCTTTGGGAGACTGCTTCACTCGCAAAAAGCGCTCGTTCGCAGTGACACCCCTGTTTCGAGTGGATGGCTGAATAGTTACGTGGAAAGTAAGAAGTAGGAAGCAAAGAAAGGAGTGAGCAATGACAGATCAGGGATTTGAAACGCTGAAGGTGTGGCAGAAGGCGCATGCCTTCATGCTGGATATTCATCGCCGTCTCATTCCTCTGCTCCCGCCGCACGAAAAATACGGATTGGCCGACCAGATTAGCCGTTCTTCCAAAAGTATTGGCGCGAATATCGCTGAAGGAAGTGGACGCTTTTACTACATGGACAATGTCCGTTTCTGCTACCATGCCCGCGGCTCCCTGGACGAAACCATCAACCACTTACGGGTGGCTTTTGATCTGGAATATTGCCCAAAGGAAATGTATGAAGAGTTTCGCCGCCAGGCGGAAGAAATCCGACGCATGCTGAACGGCTACATCGCCTGGTTGAAGGCGCAGAAAATTGGTGCGCGTGAACCCGGCGCAACTCTCTATGTGCGCGAACCTGCTCAGGAGTACCTCCCCTTCCCCGACGAACCCGACCCGCCCTCTGATGATCCTTTTGCGGATCCTCTTGCTCCTCCTTTCTAATCCTTCCCTTCTCCCTTCTCCCTCCTTCCTCCTTCTCCCTTCTCCCTCCTCCCTTCTCTCTCCTTCCTCCTTCTCCCTTCCTCCTTCTCCCTTCTCCCTCCTTCCTCCTTCTCCCTTCTCCCTCCTCCCTTCTCTCTCCTTCCTCCTTCTCCCTTTCCACTCCCCGCTGACCACTGCTCACTGATCACTGCCTGCTGCCCAATCCTCCTCCCATGCAACCCCAACTCTTCCTCCTCTCCCCCGACCTCCTCGCCCGTATCCTGGACGAAGCCTTTTACCTGCTGATGAAGCCTGGCGTCAAAGTCCAGGATGCCGAGGCGCGGCAACTGCTGGCCTCTGCCGGCGCGACTGTCGAAGGCGACATCGTCCACATTCCTGAAAAGGTCGTCCGTCGCGCCCTCGACACGCCCCCCTCCGAATTTTATCTGTACGACGACCAGGGCCGCCCGGCGGTGCATTATGGCGGCGACGCCGTCCACTTCGACCCCGGCTCCTCCGGCGTCCACGTCCTCGACCCCGAAACGCTGGAGCATCGCCCCTCCGAAACTGCTGACCTCGTCCGCCTGGTGAAAGTAGCCGAGATGCTCCCCGCCTACGACGCTCAGTCCACGGCGGTGGTCTGTAACGAGGTGCCAAAGGCCATCGGCGACCTGTATCGCCTGTACATCGTCCTGCTTTACTCGCGCAAACCGGTTGTCACCGGCGCGTTTGCCATCGAAACCCTCCAGCCCATGCTGGACATGCTCGCTCTTCTGGCTGGGGGGCGTACTGCCCTGGCCGAAAAACCGCGAGCCGTTTTCGATGTCTGTCCCTCGCCGCCGCTCATCTGGAGCGATTTCGCTGCCCAGAACCTGATTCAACTGGCGCGGGCGCGCGTTCCGGCAGAACTCATCTCCATGCCGCTGGCGGGGGCGGCCGCGCCGGTCACCCTGCTCGGTTCGGTCGTCCAGCACACGGTCGAGAGTTTGAGCGGAATCGCCATCCACCAACTCGCCAATCCCGGCGCGCCCATCGTCTGGGGCGGCGCGCCCGCCATCTTCGACATGCGCCGCGGCACCACGCCCATGGGCGCCATCGAGACGGCCATGATTGACCTGGCTTATGCCCAGGTCGGCAAGTCGCTCAGCCTGCCCACCCACACCTACCTCGGCGCCAGCGACGCCAAGGTGGTGGACGCCCAATCGGGCCTCGAAAGCGGCATCAGCCTCCTGCTGGGCGCCCTCGGCGGCATCAACATGATTTCCGGCGCCGGCATGCTCGATTTCCTCGCCTGCCAGAGCGCCGAAAAACTCGTCCTCGACGCCGAAGCGATCGGCATGGCGCGGCGGTTGCTGGCTGGCCTGCAACCGCGCACCGATCCGCTGGCGCTGCTCTTCTACGAAACCTTCAACTTCAAGGGCGACTTCCTGCGCCAGCGCCTGACGCGGGAACTCTTCCCGCAGGAACAGTACCTGCCCTCTGCGCTGATTGACCGCGACTCCCTGCGCGGCTGGCAGGAGAGCGGCGGCCTGGACGCCTTTGCCCGCGCCCGTCTGCGGACCCGCGACCTGCTCGCTGCGTACGAGCGGCCGGCCCTGCCTCCCGAAGCCGAGCGCGAACTGCGCGCCCTGGTTGAGTCGCTGGCGAAGCAGGCCGGCATGGATCCCCTCCCTGCCCTCGATTGATTGCTGCCGGGATGCTGCTGACGTAACAGGTTGAGGCCGACTTGCTCGCCGCAGCAGAACGTAAAAAGGTGATTCACTATAAAGGACACAAAGGCGCACAAAGGAATCGCAATGTTCTTTTATTTGAGTCTCCTGCAAAAAGGTGAAAATCGAACCACAAAGACACGGAGACACGAGTAAGTAAATGAAAGGAAACTTTGTGACTCCGTGTCTTCGTGGTGAAACTTCAGGGTTTTTGCAGTGGAGTCTTTATTTGCCTTCGTGCTCCTTGGTGACCTTTGTGGTAAAGAGGTTTTTATGCTCTTGAAAGCCCAAGCCATTCAAGACCAGTTGACCGCCTGGCGGCGCGACTTCCACATGCACCCCGAACTCGGCTTCCAGGAGACGCGTACCGCCGCCCGGGTGGCCGAAATCTGCGAAGCGATGGGGTGCCGCGTCCGGCGCGAGGTCGGGCGGACGGGCGTGGTGGCCGACCTCGGTTCCGGTTCGCCGCGCATCGCCATCCGCGCCGACATGGACGCCCTGCCCATTCAAGAGGCCGACGACCGGCCGTATTGTTCCCAACATCCAGGCAAGATGCACGCCTGCGGCCACGACGCTCACACGGCCATTGCCCTGGGCGTGGCTCTGCTCCTTTCGCGGGAGCAGTTCCCCGGTTCGGTGCGCTTTCTCTTCCAGCCTTCAGAAGAAGTGGGGGACGAGGAAGGCATCTCCGGGGCGCCGCGCATGATTGCCGATGGCGCCCTCGACGGGGTGGACATGGTCCTCGCCCTGCACGTGGACCCGGCGACGGCGGTCGGCGACATCTGCGTCGAGGCCGGGCCGTCTTCCGGCGGGGTGGATTCGTGGTTCGCGGCGGTGATTGGCAAGGGCTGTCATGGGGCGTTCCCCCATCGCGGCGTGGACCCGTTCTACCTGACGGCGCAGGTCATCCTGGCCCTGAACGCCATCGTCTCGCGTCGGCTGCATCCCTTCGACCCGGCTGTGGTCAGCATCGGCTCGGTGCACGGCGGGCAGGCGCAGAATGTCATCCCGGAGCGGGTGGAATTGAGCGGCACGCTGCGCTACATGGAGAAGCGCGTCCAGGAGCAGATTCACGCCGAGATGCGCCGCGCCTTCGAGGTCGCCCGCGCCCTGGGTGGGGATTACGATCTGCGCTTCGAGATTGGCGTCCCGCCGATGTACAATCACCCCGTCAGCGTGGACCTGATCCGCGCCGCGGCGACCGAGGTACTGGGCGCTCAGCATGTCCTGCCTTTTGAGAAGGAATTGGGAGCCGAGGACTTCGGCTGTTTCCTCGAGATTGTCCCTGGGGCGATGTTTTCGCTGGGGACGCGCATCGCAGGCGATGAACGGCTTGCCCATACGCCGCGCTTCGACATTGATGAACGCGCCCTGCCCATCGGCGTGGCCGTTCTGGCCGAGGCGGCGCTGCGGTTTTTGCGCGCCAGGGCGGTCGGAGAGTGAAGAGGTAGAGAGGTACACAGGTATACAGGTACACAGGTATACAAGTACACAGAGAAAGGATGCCTTATGAACACCGTTTTGAAAAGCAACAGCAAGGAAGTTACGATTGGCGTGGGACGACCGTTCGTGATGATCGGTGAAAAGATCAACCCCACTGGCCGCAAGAAACTGGCTGCTGCCCTGACCGAGGGCAACCTGGACTACGTCCGCCAGTTGGCGCTTGACCAGGCTGCCTGGGGCGCGGACGTGCTGGATGTCAACGTCGGCGCGCCGGGCATTGACGAGGTGGCCGTCGTCAAGCAGGTCGTGGAACTGGTCGCTTCGGTCACCGACCTGCCGCTGTGCCTCGACTCGGCCAATCCAGATGTCCTCGCGGCGGGGCTGGCGGCCGCGCCGGGCAAACCGCTGGTCAACTCGGTCAGCGGCGAGACGAAGCGACTGGAGACTGTCCTGCCGCTGGTGAAGGAGCGCGGAGCGGCGGTCATCGGGCTGACGATGGACGATAGCGGCATTCCCCCCACTGCCGAGGAGCGCGTCGCCGTTGCCGAGAAAATCCTGAACCGCGCCGCGCAGATGGGTATCCCGGCGGAGGACGTGGTCATTGACCCGCTCGTGCTGACCGTCGGCTCCGACAGCAAGGCTGCCCTGGTCACCCTCCAGACCATCGAAATCCTGCGCAAGTCGCTCGGCGTGAATGTCAACGTGGGCGCCTCGAATGTCTCTTTTGGCCTGCCGGAGCGGCCAGTGGTCAACGCCGCGTTTTTGACGCTGTGCATCCAGGCCGGGGCCACCTGCGCCATCACTGACCCGGCCAAAATGGGGCTGACCGTCCGCGCCACCGACCTGCTGCTGAGCCGCGACCCCAATTCGATGCGCTATCTCAAGTATTTCCGTGCCGCGGAGAAGTTGAAGGCTGCCGAGCAGCAGTCGTAGGTAACGTTTAAAACGTGACCTGTGGTATATTTCTCTCTTGGATGTCCCTATGCTGCGAATCTCCCGCTCTTTTCTGATCTTGCTGTTCCTTGTTCTTCTCGCTGCCTGCATACCCCATACGGCGAACACCGTCCCGCCGACCACATCCCAGACCGCGGACGGCAGACGGCAGACGGCAGTGCAGACGGCAGACAACGGACCGCAGACCGCATCTCCCACCGAGACTCCCGTCGCCCCGCCCTCCCTCGAATCCCTCGGCCTCTCCCCAGAGACCCAGGCCCTGCTCACTCGCCAGGGCTGGCAGATAAAATGGGACAGCCAAACCTCCCGCTACCTCATCTCCCAACGCGCCTGGGACGAAACCTCCCAATCCTTCACCGACCAACCCACCCACGAAATCGGCTACATTGACACCGAAGGCAACCTCCACACCCGCCTCACCCGCTTCTCCGCCACCGAAAACCCCGATGGCACCTGGACCGACACCTCCACCACCGAAGACCTCGTCATTCCACAAATCCGCCCGAACGCCTCCACCCTGCAACCTGAAACGTGGAACCTTCCAACCTGGAACTTAATCGAGACCAAAAACCCCGCCTTTGAAAAAACCGGCATCCTTACCCTCACCTACCTTGATGAAAACGGCATCCCCCAAACCGTCACCTACAACCGTGAACTCAACTTTCTTCAA
>Ga0209227_1003628_pt1 | contig 10181 bp, 7 predicted proteins | sample YNPBryantNP2012_FD_185815 | JGI IMG/M metagenome (GOLD analysis project Ga0209227, IMG submission 185815) | Anoxygenic and chlorotrophic microbial mat microbial communities from Yellowstone National Park, USA - YNP Bryant NP 2012 (SPAdes)... ...
GACGAAGCAATCTCCTTGCAAGCCAGGAGACTGCTTCGCTTTGCTCGCAGTGACAAAATGCGTAGAGTTTATAGAACAAGAGTTTAACTTGACATTGTCAAAGTACACAGGTACACAAGGAGAGACTATGACCCAACGCAAACTTGCTGTTGTCGCTATTGGCGGCAATTCACTCATCAAGGACGAAAAACACAAAACGGTCGAAGACCAATACCAGGCAGCCAAAGAAACTTGCTACCATATTGCCGACATGATCGAAGCCGGCTGGGACGTGGCCATCGGTCACGGCAACGGGCCGCAGGTGGGCTTCATCCTGCGCCGCTCCGAGATCGCCGCGAAGGTCGAGGGCATGCACGAGGTCCCGCTGGACGTGTGCGGGGCTGACAGCCAGGGTGCCATCGGCTACGCCCTCCAGCAAAACCTGCAAAACGAACTCTACCGGCGCGGCATCAAGAAGAACGTCGCCACCATCGTGACCCAGGTGCTGGTGGACAAGAATGACCCGGCCTTTCAGAACCCCACCAAGCCCATTGGCGGTTTCATGGACGAGGCCGAAGCCAAACGCCGCGAGAAGGAACTCGGTTGGGCCGTGCGCGAAGACGCCGGCCGCGGCTGGCGGCGCGTGGTCGCCTCGCCCCTGCCGAAGGAAGTGGTCGAACTCGATACCGTCAAGACGCTGCTGAATGCTGGCATCGTGGTCATCACGGTGGGCGGCGGCGGCATCCCGGTCATTGACAAGGGCGAGGGCGAATACGTCGGCACGGCGGCGGTGATTGACAAGGACTACGCCTCCAGCCTGCTGGCCCGTGAAATCAACGCTGACCTGTTTGTCATCTCTACCGCGGTCGAGAAGGTGGCGCTCAACTTTGGCAAACCCGACCAGAAATGGCTCGACAAGATGACCCTGGCCGAGGCCAAAGGATACCTGGCCGAAGGCACGCACTTTGCCAAAGGCTCAATGGCGCCCAAGATTCAGGCCATCATCTGGTTCCTGGAAGCCAATCCCAACGGCAAGGCACTCATCACCAACCCCGAAAATATCGGCCGTGCTCTCAAAGGCGAGACCGGCACGTGGATTGTGCCGTAATTTAAGAAAATCGGCCATGATACAATCCTCACGAGCGTATTTTCAGGAAGGAGGTGGAACGCGTAACGAATTGATCTCCTTGAATGCCCGATACTTCTTGTCCAATCCATCTAATTTTCAGCAGGAGGAGTTTCTATGCGTAAAATGCTTGCTCGTTTGACTGTCCTGGCTCTGGCAGCCATCCTCGTCCTCTCGGCCTGCGGCCCGAAGACTGAGGAAGTGGGTGGTTTCCAGATTCCGGCCATCGAAGAGGGCAAATTCAACGTCGCAATGGTGTTGATTGGCCCTCACGATGATGGTGGCTGGTCCCAGGCACACTATGAAGGGCTGCTCTATGTGGAACAGAATGTTCCCAATGTCCATGTAGCCTATATTGAAAATGTCCCGGAAGGTGCCGATTCAGAACAGGTCTTCCGCGCCCTGGCCCGCAAGGGCTTCGACTTGATCTTTGGCACCTCCTTCGGCTTCATGGATCCGATGGAAACGGTCGCGGCGGAGTTCCCCGACACGATGTTCATCCACATCAGCGGCTACAAGTCCAACCAGACCAACTTCGGCAACCTGTTTGGCGCCATGGAAGATATGAAATATCTGGCTGGCATGATCGCCGGCGCCCGGGCCAAACTGGACGGCAACCCGAAGATCGGTTACATGGCCACCTTCCCCATCCCGGAGGAAATCCGCCTGGGGAACGCGATTGCCCTGGGCATGAAGAAGACCTGCCCGGAGTGCACGATGGACGTCCGCTGGATCAACACCTGGCATGACCCCGTCGTCGAGCGCGATGCTGCCGCTTCGCTGTTTGACGCTGGCGCGCAGGTCGTCTTCACCGGTGCCGATACCCCGGCCGTTGCCGATGTGGCCCAGGAAAAAGGCAAGTGGGGCATCACCTATGACTGGGTTGGCTCGTGCAAGGTGGAGGCCTGCCTCACCGCCCCCTACTGGAACTGGGGCCCGGTCTATGCCTCGATTACCCAGGGTGTGATTGACGGCACCTACAAGCCCGGCTGGGATTACTTCGACGCCGACAGCGGTGGTCTCGGTCTGTATGGCTTCATGGAAGGCCAGTCTCTCACCAAAGGCATGCAAGACTTGCCGCCCGAAGTGATTCAAATGGTGCGCGACACGCTGGACAAGATGCTGAAGGGTGAATTCAACCGCTTCGACGTCTTCTCTGGCCCCATCTATGACAATCAGGGCAATCTCATTGTCCCCGAGGGCGAGAAGTTGCAGCAGTCTGATCTCGATCAGTTCCCGCCTGGTGCTCCTGGCCTGGAATGCCGTTACTGCATGTTGTGGTGGGCCGAAGGCATTACTGCCGAATTGCCGACGCCGTAAGTCCTGAGGTTGCGAGGGGCCAGATTCTGCCTGGAATCTGGCCCCTTTTGGAATAGCCTGTCTTTCAGCACTGTTTTCGTCTTGATTTCCAGGAGTTTTTGAGTGGTTAGTTCTCAAACTTCCTCTACCGTGGAAAACGCGCCCTTGATGGTGGAAATGCGCCGCATTTGCAAGAGTTTTCCGGGCGTGGTGGCAAATGACCACGTTGATTTTGATGTGCGCAGCGGAGAAATCCATGCCCTTTTGGGGGAGAATGGCGCAGGGAAAAGTACCCTGATGAACGTCCTGGCTGGTCTGTATAAACCGGAATCAGGCGTCATCAAAATCAAAGGCCGGGTTGTCAATTTCAACTCGCCGCGAGATGCCATTCATGCCGGAATTGGCATGATTCACCAGCATTTCATGCTGGTCCCTTCGCAAACAGTAACAGAAAATATTCTCTTAGGCCTCGAAGAACCCCGTTTTCACTTGAACCTGCGGGAGTATGATCGCATTGTCTTTGAGTTGGGGGAACGTTTTGGCTTGAAAGTGGACCCGCGTGCCAAAATCTGGCAACTTTCTGTCGGTGAACAGCAGCGGGTAGAAATTCTAAAAATGCTCTATCGCGGCGCCGACATCCTCATCATGGACGAGCCGACGGCTGTCCTCGCGCCGCAGGAGATTGAAGATTTATTTGTAACGTTGCGCGCCATGGCCGCAGAAGGCAAATCTATCATCTTCATCAGCCATAAATTACAAGAGGTCATGGCCATTGCCGATCGGGTGACTGTTTTGCGCAAAGGCAAAGTCACCGCTGCCGGGTTAGATGCACGCAGCACTACCCGTCAGGAACTTGCCCGTCAGATGGTGGGACGAGATGTGGTTTTCCGCGTGGAGAAAAAGCCCAAAGAGCCGGGGAAAGTCGTCCTCTCGATTCGCGATTTGCACGCTGACAATGACAAAGGATTGCCTGCTCTGCGCGGGGTTTCCCTGGATGTGCGCGCCGGTGAAATTGTGGGCCTGGCGGGCGTGGCAGGCAACGGTCAGCGGGAACTGGCGCAGGTGATCACCGGCCTGCGCAAGTGCCGCAGCGGGCAGATTACATTGAATGGCGAGCCGATGACCAATCGTTCGGCCTTGTTTGGCATTCTGCGCGGCGTGGCGCACATCCCCGAAGACCGCACCCACGTGGGAACGGCTCCCAATTTGAGCGTCACCGACAATGTCATCATGAAACAATACCGCCACCCGCCGCTGGATCGTCATGGCTTCTTGAACATGCCGTTTGCAAATAAGTTTGCCTTGCAACTCAAGTCGGAATATGACATTATGGTTCCGACGGTGGAGACCCCGGTGCGCTTACTTTCGGGGGGGAACCTCCAGCGTGTCATTCTTGCCCGTGAGATTTCAGGCCATCCTTCCCTGCTGGTCGCCGTCCAGCCCACCCGTGGACTGGATGTCGGCGCCATTGAAGGAGTGCATCGCTTGCTGCTTCAACAGCGGGAGGCCAATGCGGCGATTTTGCTCATCTCGGAGGAACTGGAAGAATTGCTCTCGCTCAGCGATCGAGTCTTTGTCATCTACGAAGGGCAGATCATGGGCGAGGTCAAAATTGAGCCGGGCGAAGAACCTTCTTCGGAACTGATCGAAACCATTGGCCAGATGATGACCGGCACCCCTCTCGAAAAAGTCCATCTTGGAAAGGCTGAGCAACATGTCTGAATCAGCACCTGTTCCTGTTCCCAAGCGTCGTAGATTCTTCCCCTACCGTCTCCGCCTTGAGCCGCGGCTGAAGGAACCCCCGGCCTGGTATCCGGTGGTGCTTTCGGTGGGGGCGATTGTGGTTGCCCTGGTGATTGGCGGGCTGGTGATTGCGGTGGCGGGTGGCAATCCGTTTGCCTCCTATGCCCACATTGCCCAGGCTTCGTTTGGCAGCATCGGCGTTCTTTCGGATACCCTGGTCAAGGCGACGCCGATTTTGATGACCAGCCTGGCGTGCTCGATTGCCTTCCGCATGAAGTTGTGGAATATCGGCGCAGAAGGTCAGTTTATCATGGGCGCTTTTGGCGCCAGCGCGGTCGTCCTCGTCCCCCTCTTCCCGCCCGAAACGTCGGCCTGGGTGGTCCTGCCCACGATGATGCTGGCGGGCATCCTGGCGGGCGCCCTGTGGGGGCTGATCCCCGGACTGCTGAAGGCCAAATTGAACGTCAACGAAATCATCAGTACCCTGATGATGAATTACATCGCCGTCTCGTGGATTAACTACTGGATCTTTGCCGTCTGGACGGAAGGCGGTTTCCAGATGAGCCCCGTCTTCCCCAAAAATGCCTGGCTGCCGCGCCTGCTCGATTATGCGGATGCTGTCCCCTTCTTCCGCGGCCTGACGACCCATGCCGGTCTGTTGATGGGCATCCTGGTCGCCATCCTCCTCTGGCTGGTGATCTATCGCAGCCGCTGGGGGTACGAAATCCGCCTGATTGGCGACAATCCCCGCGCCGCCGAATACGCCGGCATCAACATCACCCGCAACACCGTCCTGGTGATGATCCTTTCCGGTGCCCTGGCCGGATTGGGCGGCATGTCCGAAGTGGCCGGCACCGTCCACCGTTTGCAGACTTCTCCCATCGCTGCCGGTTATGGCTTCACCGGCATCATCGTCGCCTGGCTTTCCAAACTCAACCCGCTGGTGGCCATCCTGGTCTCGGTGCTGTTTGGCGCCCTCCTTCTGGCCGGACGGGAAATTCAACCTTCGGGTATCCCCAAAATGATTCAGGGCATCATCCTCGTCTGTCTGATTGGCAGCGATTTCCTGATGCGTTACCGCCTGCATATCGAACGCATTGCAGAGGAGGCTTAGCCATGGATTTGCTCGTTGTTTTGCAGGCTGGAGTCGGCACCGGTACGGTGCTGTTGTTTGCCACGCTGGGAGAAATTTTGGCCGAACGCTCCGGCGTGATGAACCTGGGCGTGGAAGGGATGATGCTCATCGGTGCGATGAGCGGCTACAGCGTCGCCATCAAGACCGGCAACCCCTGGCTGGGCGTCATCGTCGCCATGATCGCGGCCGGGCTGCTGAGCCAGATCCATGCCTTTATCGCCATCACCCTGCACGCCGACCAGGTGGTCAGCGGCCTGGCGCTCACCTTCCTGGGCATTGGCATCAGCCTGGTGTTGGGCGATGGGTTGAGCAAGGCCGGGACAGTGGCCCTCTTGCCGACGCTTTCCATTCCGCTTTTGAGCCAGATTCCCATTCTCGGCAAAATCTTCTTCACCGACCAGAGCGTTTTGGTCTATCTGGGCTATCTCTTCATCCCCATTGCCTGGTACTTCATCAACTACACCCGTCCGGGTTTACACCTGCGCGCCGTGGGCGAATATCCTGCCGCTGCGGACGCGTTGGGCATCAACGTCTTTCGTATGCGCTATCTCTACGTCTTCATCGGCGGCTTACTGGCCGGGCTGGCCGGCGTCACCATCAGCCTGGCGATTGCCCCCGGCTGGTTCAGCGAAATGACCACCTCCGGCCAGGGCTGGATCGCCGTTGGGCTGGTCATCTTCGCCCAGTGGGACCCCCTGCGCGCCGCCCTCGGCTCCTACACTTTTGGGGCGCTGCGCCGCCTGATTCTCGACATCCAGGGCCCCATGACGCTCTTTGGCTTTGACAACCCCTTTTACTACAATCCCTATTGGGGTTTCTTCCTGCAAATGTTGCCCTACGCGTTTACCATCGTTGTCCTGGTCATCGGCTCACGGGACGCGATGCGCAAGCGCCTGGGCGCACCGGCTGCCCTCGGCGTTCCCTACATTCGTGGGGAGCGGGGCAAGTAGCGATTGGCTGTTTCAGCAACGTTTGGACGATAGGTCACGGTCGCGTGACCTATCGTTGCCAAAGGAGGACTCAACCGTTGATGGCTTACTGGCAAACCTATCTTCGCCCGACCTCGCTCACCGAGGCCCTCCAGGCGCTGACCTCGGCCCCCGGCCCGGCGCTGCCGATTGCCGGCGGCACCGACCTGATTCTCGACCTGGAACAGGGCCGCCATCCCCCTGTCCATACGCTGGTGGACTTGACCTTCCTGCCCGAACTGAAACGGCTTGAGATTCAGGGTGACGAACTGCTCATCGGCGCGGCCGTGCCGCTCAGCCAGATTGCCGCCTCGCCGCTGGTGGCCGAACACGCCCGGGCCTTGACCGAAGCCTGCGGTCAGGTGGGCGGGCCGCAGGTCCGCAACGTGGCGACCCTGGGCGGGAACGTGGCCCATGCCCTGCCTGCCGCCGACGGCACGATTGCCCTCACCGCCCTCGGCGCGCACGTCTCGGTGGCAGACCTGGAGTCTGTCCGCCGCCTGCCCCTGGCCGATCTCTTCCTTGGGCCGGGGCAATCGGCCCTCCGTCCCGGGCAACTCATCACCGCCTTTCACCTGCCCCTGCGCCGCCCCGGACAGGCCTCGGCCTTCCGGCGGGTGATGCGCACGCAGGGAATCGCCCTGCCCATCCTCAACGTGGCCGTCTGGCTGGCGCGCGCTGGCGACCAGATTGCGGATGTGCGCCTGGCGGTTGGCCCCTCTGGCCCCGTCCCGCGCCGCCTGGAGGCCACCGAAGCCGCTTTGCGCGGCGGCGCCTTCGATTCTGCGCGCATCGAAATGGCTCTCGATGCCCTGCTGAACGAGGCGCACTTTCGCACCAGCCCCCACCGGGCAACCGCTGACTACCGCCGGAGCATCGTCGGCGACCTGCTGCGCCAGACGCTCGAAACAGCCTGGGAGCGGGCAGGTTGACCGGTTGAAGAAAGCACGGAGACCGCCAGGACGATCGGCAACTCCGTGACCAGGTGACTCTGTCAGTCCAACTTTCGAGAAAACAATGACCCATTCAATTACTCTTACCGTTAACGGTCACTCTTATACCCTCCAAGCCCGCCCCGGCGAAACGCTGGCTTCGCTCTTGCGCGAACGCCTGCGCCTGACCGGCACCAAAGTCGCCTGCGGGGAAGCCGAATGCGGCGCCTGCACGGTCGTCATAGATGGCCAGGCGGTGATGTCGTGCATCTACCCGGCGGAACGGGCGCACGGCAAGCACATCACCACCATCGAAGGCCTGCAAACCGCGGCCGGACTCCATCCCCTCCAGGAAGCGTTTGTCAAATACGGAGCGGTACAGTGCGGATTTTGCATCCCCGGCCAGATCATGACTGCTTACGCCCTGCTCCAGCGCAACCCCGACCCTTCGCCAGCCGACATCCGCGCCGCTCTCAAGGACACCCTCTGCCGCTGCGGCGGTTACCCGACCATCGAGAAGGCCATTCTGGCCGCGGCGCGTGCCTTGCGCACCGGCGAACCGTTGCCCGACCCCGATGTACCCCCCGCCAGCGAGCCGCGGCAGGTGGTGGGGCGGGCGGTGATTCGACCCGACGCCGTCGAAAAGGTGACCGGCCGCGCCGTCTATACTGATGACCTGCACTTCGACGGCATGCTCCATGCCGCTGTCCGCCGGGCGGAGGTGCCACATGCCATCCTGCGGGAGGTCAACGTGGAGCCAGCGCGTGCCTTACCGGGCGTGGTCGCCGTGCTGACCGCCGCCGACATCCCCGGCGAGAAGAATCACGGCCTGGTCATTCACGACTGGCCGACGATGATCGGCATCGGCGAGCGCATCCGCTACGTGGGCGATGCGATCGCCATCGTCGCCGCCGAAAGCCGGGAGATCGCCCTCGAAGCCGCGGCCCGGATCGAGGTCCGCCTGGAGGAGCGGCCGGTCATCAGCGACCCGGTTCAGGCCCTCCGTCCGGAGGCCGAGCCGCTTCACCCGAACGGCAATCTTCTCAAGCACATCAAAGTCCGCAAAGGAGATGTCCAGCAGGGGTTCGCCGAGGCCGACGTTGTCCTCGAACACACCTTCTACACGCCGATGATGGACCACGCTTTTCTTGAGCCGGAGTGCAGCGTGGCCGTGCCTCTGCCCGATGGACGCATGGAGATTTACGTTGGCTCGCAAATCCCGTATGCTGACCGCAGTCAGGTGGCGGCGGCCCTCGGCTGGCCCGAAGAGCGCGTCCGCGTGGTGGGGCAGTTAATGGGCGGCGGTTTTGGCGGCAAGGAGGACATCGCCGGGCAAATTCACGCCGCTTTGCTGGCCCAGGCCACCGGCCGGCCGGTGAAATTGCTCTATGACCGCCGCGAGAGTTTGATCGCTCATCCCAAGCGCCACGCGACCCAGATTCGGGTCAAAATTGGGGCGAAACGGGATGGGCGGCTGACAGCGGTGGAGACCGAACTCTTCGGCGATACGGGGGCCTATGCCTCGCTCGGCGAAAAAGTGCTGACCCGCGCCACCACCCACTCGGCGGGTCCTTATGAAGTGCCGCACGTCCGCGCTGATTGTTACGCCATGTACACCAACAACCCGCCGGCGGGAGCCTACCGCGGCTTTGGGGTGCTGCAATCGGCGTTTGCCATCGAAAGCATGATGGACATGCTGGCCGCCGAACTCGGCCTCGAACCGGTGGAACTGCGCCGCCGCAATGCCCTGCGGGTGGGCAGCGTGACCAACACCGGTCAGGTTCTGCGCGAAAGCGTGGGGTTGATGGAGTGTATTGATCGAGTGTCAAGTGCCATGTGTCAGGTGTCAGGTCTTTCGCGGGAGGAGTTGTTCAAGCCGCGCCTGGTGCCCTCACCCCTAACCCCTCTCCCGAAGGGAGAGGGGAACTCCCTTCCCCCTTTGGGGGAAGGGTTGGGGATGAGGGTGCGCGCCTGGGGCTTTGCCGCGGCTTATAAGAACACCGGTCTGGGGGGCGGCGCGCCCGACAAATCCGGGGCGGAGGTGGAGTTGTACCCCGACGGTTCGCTGGAAGTGCGCACCTCGGCGGCTGAACTGGGGCAGGGATTGGTGGCCGTCCTGCGGATGATCGTGGCCGAGGAGTTCGCCGTCCCGCCGGAACGGGTGCGGGTGCTGGTGATGGACACCGACCTGACCCCCGACGGCGGCCCGACCACCGCCTCGCGCCAGACCTACGTGACCGGCAACGCGGCGCGGCTGGCGGCCCAGTCGCTGCGCCAGGCGGTGACCTCTTTCCTGGCGGAAAAATATGATGTGGCGCCCGAGCGCATCCGTTACGTGGAGGGGCTGGCCCAGGTGGGGCAGACGAAAATCGGTCTCGGCGAGGCGGCCCAGGCCATGCAGGCGGCGGGCATCGCCCCGCGCGCCCTTTACGAGTATTGGGCGCCGCCGACCCGTCCGCTGGGCGAGGGCGGGGACATGCATTTTGCCTTCTCGTTTGCCGCCCAGGCGGCGGAGGTGGAGGTCAATCTCCACACGGGCGAAGTGCGCGTCCTGCGCGTCATCTCGGCCAACGATGTCGGCCGCGCCATCAACCCGCTTGGTTTGCGCGGCCAGGTGGAAGGCGGGATTACGATGGGGCTGGGCAATGCCCTCACCGAGCATTTCATCCTCGAAGAGGGGCGCGTCGTCACCGACCGGCTGGCGCGTTACCGCATCCCTTCGATTGTCCACATGCCCGAGGTCATCCCGATTATCGTGGAACATCCGACTGCCGAAGGGCCGTATGGAGCCAAAGGGGTGGGGGAGGTGGTCAGCATCCCCACGCCGGCGGCGATTGCCAACGCCATTTACAACGCCATCGGCCTGCGCCTCGACCGTTTGCCGGTGGACCAGGAGCGAATTTTGCGGCACCTTCGCGAGCAGGAGTACGCCCAAACGGCAAAAAGGTCTTGAATCACAAAGGATACCAAGTACACAAAGGATTTCTGAAAGGCTAAAT
>Ga0209227_1003630_pt1 | contig 10178 bp, 7 predicted proteins | sample YNPBryantNP2012_FD_185815 | JGI IMG/M metagenome (GOLD analysis project Ga0209227, IMG submission 185815) | Anoxygenic and chlorotrophic microbial mat microbial communities from Yellowstone National Park, USA - YNP Bryant NP 2012 (SPAdes)... ...
CGGCGGGCCTGCTCGGCCGCGCGCTCCATCTCCCGGCGCGCCCTCTCGGCGGCGTGGTGGAGATGACCGCTCACCGGCACCGTCCCGTACCGCCCCAGGCTCGCCGTCAGACGGCTCTCCAGTTCCGCCATCGCCGCAGCGATGCTCGTCTCGATGATCTCACCGATCTCCCCCGACTCCGGTTCCGCCGCAAGAATGTAGACGTTCCCGTCCACCTGCGCCTCCAGCGTGGCTTCACCAGCCCCCAGCACGCCCTTGAACTCCCTCCTGGCTCTGTCCAGAGCCAGAGCGGGATGGCGGGAGCGCACCTCGCCGCGGGCCCGCACAGCCAGGCGAAGGCTGGCGTCCTCGGGCAGGCAGAGCCGCAGGTCGCCTGCGCACCGCAGGCGACAGGTTGTTCCGGGAGGAAAAGTTGCCTCCAGGCGGATATCTCCCCCTACCCGCCCGCTCTCCAACCCGCCCCGCAGGGCCGTAACCCGCAGGTCACCGTCCAGCGCGGTGATGCGCATGTCCCCATCCACCCGTCGGGCGGACAGGTCGCCGGCGACCCGCTCCACCGCCACCGGACCGACGTCGTGCAGGTTCAGGTCATCATCCACCACGCCGATGGCCACCGGCGCGGTCACCCCATGCACGTGCAGATCGCCATGCACGGCCTTGATCGTCAACGTGGTGGCCGGCGGGCAGATGAGCAGGGAAGAGTCGCGCAGGCTAAGGATGAAATGCTCCCCCTGGCGCTGCACACTCACGTCCTCTGCCTCGCCGTCGGTGTGCAGGGTGACGCAGTTCCCCGCCACGGCCCGCACCGTCAGATCCACGGCGCACTCTTCGACCGTGATGTGGGGGGTCGGTGAGGTGTCAAAGGATTGCTCAAACATAGCAGCCTCCTGGTCAGCCTTCCCCAAGCAGTCGGAGCGCTTCTTCGGAGGAGATCTCACGGCGAGCCAGCCGCTGGAGCACCTCCTGGCGACGCTCCTCCTCCCCGCTCCTTTCTTCGCCCACCTCGTATCCCAGGGCGCGGATGACCTCCTCCAATCGGTTACGGACGGTGGGGTAGGAAATCCCCAACTCCTCCTGCACGCGGTTGATCTTCCCCTCACAGCGCAGGAAGACCTCGACGAAATGGAGTTGTTCAGGGGTGAGTTGGAGCAACCGCCCCAGGGCGAAGCGGCCCTCCAGCGCTGTGCCGCAGTTACGACAGACCAGCCGTGTCACCAGAAGGTCATCATGACAAACGGGACATTCTGTGAGCACTGGATACATGGCTGACTCCTTAGGGTGGTCTCAAGGTTTCAGGTTTCAGGTCAGTTGCCGGAACCTGCCATCTGTGTCGGATATCGGCGAAGAATATCAAGTCAACTGTTGATTATTATAATATATCGCTTGATTTTGTCAAGTATCTGGACGGGTTTTTTTCTCCCCCATTGCCTCCTTATGGGCATTTTGCGTCTCACGCTGGGCACGCTCGCCGCTGGGCGCGGTCTCCTGAACGCACCCGGCGGCGAGCAGCGAATGGTTGCCATTCTGCGCCCCTGCGCTATAATATTCAGATGCAGTGGAATGAGAACAAATGTTCTACGATAGCGGCGGGTGAATATGGATAAGATCGTGGTCCGTGGCGCGCGGGAGCACAACCTCAAAAACATCACCCTCGAACTGCCCCGCAACCGACTGGTGGTCATCACCGGCATCTCCGGCTCGGGGAAGTCCTCCCTGGCCTTCGACACCATCTTCGCCGAGGGACAACGCCGCTACGTCGAGTCCCTCTCCGCTTACGCCCGCCAGTTCCTCGGCCAGATGGAGAAGCCGGATGTGGATGGCATCGAGGGGCTCTCCCCGGCCATCTCCATTGACCAGCGCGGCATCTCCCACAACCCGCGCTCGACCGTCGGCACCGTGACCGAAATCTACGACTACCTCCGTCTGCTGTACGCCCGCATCGGCATCCCCCACTGCCCCCGGTGCGGCCGGCAGGTCTCCCGACAGTCCGCGCAGCAGATCGTGGACGCGCTGTTGGCCCTTCCCCCTGACACCCGCTTCCAGGTGCTGGCCCCGCTGGTCAAGGACCGCAAGGGGCACCACCAGGCGGTCTTCGAGGACGTGCGCAAGGCCGGCTTCGTCCGCGTGCGCGTGGACGGCCAGGTGCATGAGGTGGACGAGGAGTTCGACCTCGATCGCTACAAGCCGCATACCATCGAGGCAGTCGTGGACCGGCTGATCATCCCCTCAGCGCCGGACAACGGCTTCCGTTCGCGGCTGACCGATTCGGTGGAGACGGCGTTGCGGTTGGGTGACGGGGTGGTCATCATCCAGGATGTCACTTCGGCCGAGCCGCGGGACCTGCTCTTCTCCGAGCATCTGGCCTGCCCTTTTTGTGGCATCAGCCTGCCGGAGATCGAGCCGCGTACCTTCTCCTTCAACAGCCCGCACGGCGCCTGCCCCACCTGTCAGGGGTTGGGCACGCGCATGGAGTTAGACCCTGACCTGCTGGTGCCCAACCCCGACCTCTCGTTGGAAGAGGGGGCGATCCAGTTCTGGAACACGGCGGACCACGAGGGGTACTACTGGCAATCCATCGTCGCGGCGGCCCGCCACTACCACATCCCGCTCGACCGCCCCTGGCGAGACCTGACCCCCGCGCAGCAGCGGGTGATCCTCTACGGCAGCGCAGGGGAAGAGGTCCCGATGCAGTATACCAGCCGAGACGGTCGGCAGAGCACCTTCCGCGCCGCCTACGAAGGGGTGGTGCCCAACATGCTGCGTCGCTACCGGGAGACCAGTTCCGACTACATCCGCTCGGCGATCGAGGAGTACATGGCCCGCCGCCCCTGCCCTGACTGTCACGGCGCGCGTCTCCGCCCGGAGGCGCTGGCCGTTACTGTCGCCAGCCGTTCCATCCACGAGATCGGCGGCTGGACCGCGCGCCGGCTTCTGGAGTGGGTGGATGAACTCAACACCCTCCTCACCGAGCGCGAATGGCTCATCGCCCGGCGCATCCTCAAGGAGGTGCGCGCCCGGCTGCAGTTCATGGTCAACGTGGGGCTGGACTACCTCACCCTGGATCGCACCGCCGAGACGCTGGCCGGCGGGGAGGCGCAGCGCATCCGCCTGGCGACGCAGATCGGCTCCCAACTGACCGGCGTCCTTTACGTGCTGGACGAGCCGACCATCGGCCTGCACCAGCGGGACAACGCCCGGCTGATCCGCACGCTGCTGGACATGCGCGACCTGGGGAACACGCTACTGGTGGTGGAGCACGACGAGGCGATGATCCGCGCCGCCGACTGGATCGTGGACCTGGGGCCGGGGGCCGGCGAGCATGGCGGCGAGGTGGTGGTGTCCGGCAGCCTGCAGGACGTGCTCGACCATCCCACCAGCCTGACCGGCGCCTACCTCTCAGGTCGTCGCGCTATCCCCGTCCCAGCCAGCCGCCGCCCCGGCAACGGCAAGAGCCTCGTCATCCACGGCGCGCGGGAGCACAACCTCAAGGACATCACCGTGCGCATCCCGCTGGGGCTGTTCGTCTGCATCACCGGCGTCTCCGGCTCCGGCAAGTCCACCCTGCTGGTGGATGTGCTCTACCGCCGCCTGGCGCAGATGCTGCACGGCTCGCGCGAGCCGGCCGGGGAACACGACCGCATCGAGGGGGTGGAGCACATTGACAAGGTGATCAACATTGACCAGTCCCCCATCGGCCGCACGCCCCGCTCCAACCCGGCCACCTACACCAACCTGTTCACGATGATCCGGGACCTGTTCGCCGCGCTGCCGGAGGCGAAGATGCGCGGCTACCGGGCGGGCCGCTTCTCCTTCAACGTCAAGGGGGGACGGTGCGAGGCGTGCGAGGGGCATGGCACGTTGCGCATCGAGATGCAGTTCCTGCCCGACGTCTATGTCCCCTGCGACGTCTGTCGCGGGCGGCGGTACAACCGGGAGACGCTGCAGGTGCGCTACAAAGGCAAGAACATCGCCGAGGTCCTCGACCTGACGGTGGACGAGGCAGTGGAGTTCTTCGCCCCCTTCCCCGCCATCCAGCGCAAGTTGCACACGCTGCAGGACGTGGGGCTGGGGTATGTCCGCCTGGGCCAGCCTGCGCCCACCCTCTCCGGCGGCGAAGCGCAGCGGGTCAAACTCTCACGCGAACTGTCACGCCAGGCCACCGGCCGTACCCTCTACGTGCTGGACGAGCCGAGCGTGGGCCTGCACGTGGCGGATGTGGACAAACTGGTCGCGGTGCTGAATCGGCTGGTGGACGCCGGCAACACGGTGGTGATCATCGAGCACCACCCCGACATCATCAAGGTAGCCGACTGGCTGATTGACCTGGGTCCCGAGGGCGGGGACGCTGGCGGCTGGGTGGTGGCGGAAGGGACCCCCGAACAGGTAGCGCAGGTGGAAGGGAGTTACACCGGGCAGTTCCTGCGGGCAGTGCTCGGGTCGTGACGACTCCGTTCACCAACCGCGGGGGCGAAGCAGGGCCACAGCGGCGCCGCGCCCCTGCATCTGTTGAAGGGCGCCGGACCGCCGCTGGGCGCGGTCAGGGAACCGCGCCCAGCAAGGATGCGCCTGCCTTGCCCTCCAGCCGCTCCAGACGGTGGTGCAGGTCCGCCAACGCCCGCTCCCGAACCATCCCCGCCGGCCAGCAGGCCGCTCGCGCCAGCGCCAGCCGCGTCCACCCCAGGGCCAGCCCCTGGCGGGAGATGTGCCACTCGAAGGTCTTGGCCAGTTCAACCGCAGCCTCGATCCCGGCAGCATCCTCCAGGGCCAGTTGCTGCCACCATTCTACCGCCTCAGCCCAGCGACCCTCCTGCTTCAACAGTAGCGCCAGTTCCTGCAGGCCCCTACGGCGCAGGTCGGGCGGCAGGGCAGTGGTCAATGCGGTGCGCAGCGCCCGCTCCGCCTCTCCGCCGGTCTCACGGTACCAGGCGGCCAGAGCCAGAAGTTCCGCTCCATCCCGCGACGGATCGTCGCACGGCGCAGCGAAGCCCCAACCCAGACGAGCCGCCAGCGTGACCATGCTGAGGATGTCCATCTGGTTGTGATAGAGGACGCGCGCGATGTCCCGCGCGTCCCCCGTGCGCAGATAGTCGCGGTAAATGAGTGGGATGACCCCGCTGGGGACATCCGCCTGGTCGCGCTGCACGCCCAGTACCTCCCGCTCCAGCGTGCCCAGCGCACAAGAGGGCAGACGCAGCCGCCACAGCCGGCGGGATGGAGCCAGCAGGTCGAGGTGAGGTAACCCAGTCAGCGGGCAGCGCCTTCGGTCGAGGATGAAGCGCGTCTCCAGGATCGGCACGTCGAAGCCGCGCCCGTTGAAGGTGACCAGGGCCTGGAAGCGGGGAAGCCGCTCGTCCAGGAGGTGCAGCAGCGCCGGCTCATCGCCGGGGTCGCGCAGGAAGGGTTGCAGCAGGCGAAAGTGCTCCCCCTCGAAGAAGCCCAGGCCGACCAGAAAGGCCATCGTCCCTGTGCCGCCGGAGAGGCCTGTCGTCTCGGTGTCCAGGAAGAGGGTCTGGCTCAGGTCGGCCTGGGCCAGCGCCGGATCACCCGCCAGGGTCGCGGCGACGGCTGGCGGGAGAGCCAGGAAGTCGCGCAGCGGCCGGTCGCCGTGGCGATGGTCGGCGGGGAAGGAGGCTTCAGCGACGAAGCAGCGTCCACGGGGGGTGTCGTAGAACGTCCCTTCGACCAGGCTTTCGATGGCGACGTGGCGGCGCGGTGAGGGGGGCAGGTTACGTACCCCTTTCACCACCCCCATGCGCCGTAGCCGCTGGCGCAGGCTTTCCCGACGCTCAAGATCCGAGCCGGCCATTGGCCTGCTCATACCCCACCGCGGAGCACGCGGAATGCGCTGAGTTCCGCAGGATGCCCTCCGCGTTTCAGCCAGTCTTCGCCTCTCCCCGCGTCACGCCCAGCATGCACAGGATCGCCAGCAGGAAGAAGGCCGGCGTGGCCAGGAAGATCAGGTTGTAGTCGTTGCCGCCCCACTCGACGATGTACCCATTCAACGTCGGCCCGACGATCGCCGCCAGTTGCGAGGCCAGGTAGTACATGCCGGTGTAGATACCCAGGTCAGCGTCCGAAGCCGAGATGTCCACCACCATCGGCAGCGAGTTGATGTTGACCAGCGCCCAGGCCATGCCGCCAATGGCCAGGACGAACCAGACCAGCAGGCTGCTGTGCAGGAAAAAGTTGAGCAGCAGCAGCGCGCCGAACACCGCCAGTCCGGTGATGATCGTCCGCCGCCGTCCGATACGCGCGGCGATGAAGCCGGCAGGGATGGCAAAGATCAGGAAGGCCAGCGAGGCCACGCCCATCAGGAGCGGCGCGATGCCGGTGGACATCCCCAACTCGCTCACGCCGTAGGAGGAGAGGAACGTCTCCACGGCGTTGTAGCCGACGAACCAGCAGAAGATGGCGGCCATCAGGAAGGCCAGGCTGCGGCGGGCTTCTGGCGAGACGCGCTTGAGGCCGCGCAGCGCGCCCAGCCCCTCCTCCTCATGCGCTGCCGCCTCGAACTCGCGCGGCTCACGGATGAAGAGGAACAGCATCAGCACCGCGATGGCCATCAGCAACCCGCCGAAGACAAAGGGGACGATGCGGCCCATGCCGTACAGGAGGCCACTGCCCAATGTGGCGATCAGCGTTCCCACCCCACCCATCAGGTTGATGACCCCATTGGCCTGCGAACGAAGCGGGCTGGGGGTCAGGTCGGGCATGAGCGCGATGACGGGGGTGCGGAAACCGGCCATCGCCAGCAGGAACAGGCCGATGGCGACCATGAAGAAGGCCAGCGGCGTGCCCAACTGCTGGACGTGGCCGCTGGCCTGCGGCGGCACCATCCCCACCGCCAGGGGGATGAGGATGAAGGCGACGATGGCAACAGGAGCCAGAGCCAGGATGAACGGCATGCGGCGGCCGAAACGGGTCCAGATCCGATCCGACCAGGCGCCCACCAACGGCAGGAGGAACAGGGCGGCCACATTGTCCAGCGTCATGATGAAGCCGGTCAGGCCCGGCCCCAGGCCGAAGCCGACCTCGCCCCGGGCATCGAAACCCGGATGGCCAGCCTGCAGGTAGATGGGCACATAGGCGTTGTACAGCGTCCACAGGACGCTGATGCCGAAGAAGCCAAAGCCGATCAGGAACGTCCTCTTGTAGTCCAGGCGCATCGCTTTCCTCCTCGTCTTGGGGATTTGTGCCGTTCGCGGCCGGAACGCGGCGTTGCGAAAGACGCCACGATCTGCTATAGTGCTACAGGTCTGCGCGACCCAACGGCATTCTACGCGACCGTGGCCGGCTGTCAAGCAGGGGAGGAATGCGCCGATGACCTCGATTCTGGAACAGGAGATTCATGAGCAGCCAGCAGTGCTCCGGCGCCTGCTGACGGAGGGGTGGGTGGCTGCCGAACGGGCGGCCGCGCGCATCCGTGAACGCGCCCCGTGCTTTATCGTTCTGGTCGCCCGAGGCAGTTCCGACAACGCGGCTCGCTACGGCCAGTATCTCTTTGGCGCGGCCAACCGCCTGCCGGTGGCTCTGGCCACGCCCTCCCTCTTCACCCTCTACTCCAGCCCGCCCCGACTGGAGTCCTCTCTGGTGCTGGCCGTCTCGCAGTCCGGCCGTTCCCCTGACATCGTGACGGTGGTGGAGGAGGGACGCCGCCAGGGGGCGCTGACCCTGGCGCTGACCAATGACCCGGCCTCCCCGCTGGCCGCTGCCGCCGAAGAGGTCCTTCCCCTGCAGGCCGGGCCGGAACGGAGCGTGGCGGCGACCAAGACCTACACCGCGTCGCTTGTGGCGCTGGCGCTGCTCAGCGCGCTGCTGGCCGGGGACGAGGCACGCCTCGCCGAGTTGGAGGCCGTACCGGACTGGGTGACCCAGGCCCTGGCTGTTGCCCCCGCCGCCCGCGCCGCTGCTGACCGCTATCGTGAGATGGAGGTCTGTGCGGTGCTCAGCCGGGGCTACAACTACGCCACCGCTTTCGAGATCGCCTTGAAACTGAAGGAACTGGCTGGCATCATAGCCGAGCCGTACTCCTCGGCCGACTTCCAGCACGGTCCTGTGGCCCTGGTCGAACGGGGTTTCCCGGTGCTGGCGGTGGTGCCGCAGGGGCCACTGGAGACGGAACTGACCGGTTTCCTGGGGGATTTGCGCGCGCGGGGAGCAGAACTGCTGGTCATCTCCGCGCTGGAGGGGTCGCTGGCCCTGGCGCAGACGCCGCTACGGCTGCCGGAGGGGGTCCCGGAGTGGCTCTCGCCAGTCGTAGCGGTCGTGCCAGGTCAGGTTCTCGCGCTGGAGTTAGCGCAGGTCAGGGGGCTTGATCCTGACCATCCGCGCGGGCTGCGCAAGGTGACGCTCACCCGCTGACGGCATTTGCCCCCACCCCTTCCTCCAACCTCCAACTTCCAACCTCCAACTAATACCTCTTCACGATGGCCCGATACGCCAGCGGCTGGCGGCACTGCAGCACCTGGGATTCCTCCCGCTGTCGCCGCACCTCGTCCAGGTCAACCTTCGCCACCGCGTACCCCTCGACCGGCTCGTCCACCATCGCGTGCATCCGTCCGCGCGGGCCGAGGATGCTGCTCTGGCCGAAAAAGGTGTAGGAAGGCTCCTCCCCCACCCGATTCGCCGCGGCGACGTAGACGGCGTTCTCATAGGCCCGGGCGGTCAGATAAGTGCGCCACTCCTCGCGGTACGGCTCCTCCCAGTTCGCCAGCACGGCCAGCACTTCCGCCCCTTCCAGCACCAGGCTGCGCGCCGCCTCCGGGAAGGCCAGGTCCCAGCCGATCAGCAGGCCCACCACGCCGAAGTCGGTCTCGAAGGGCAGCAGACGATAGCCGGCGCGGAAGGCCATGCGTTCCTCACCGCGCAGGTGTACCTTCTGGTATTGGCCGATGACCTCGCCGTCCGGCCCGACCAGCACGGCGGAGTTGTAGAGGATGCTCTCCACTTTCTCCTTCGTCACCAGGCCGAAGGCCACGTGCACGCCGTACTCCGCGGCCCGCTGAGCGATGATGTTGACCGCCGGGCCGGGCACCCGCTGTGCCATCTGCGGGAAGCGCGGTCCCACCTCGTAACCCGTCGTCGCCAGTTCGGGGAAGATGATCAGGTCCACCGGCTGCTCAGTGGCGATGCGGCGGATGAACTCCCCCATCTTGACCAGGTTCTCTTCCATCTGCCCCAGTGCTGGCTGCATCTGGACCGTGGCAATCGTGACTTCACGCATATTCACTCCTCTCTGTGTCTCTGTGTCTCCGCGTCACCCCATCTCCGCCCGCAATCGTTCCAGCACCCCGCTCAGTTCCGACGGCAGTGGCGCCGTGAAGGTCATCTCCTCGCCGGTAGCCGGGTGCTTGAAGCGCAGTTCTGCGGCGTGAAGGAAGTGTCGCCCGCTCAGCAACTGCTGTCGGCGATGGCCGTAGACCCTGTCCCCCACCACCGGATAGCCCAGCCAGGCCAGGTGGACGCGCACCTGGTGGGTGCGGCCGGTGTGAGGCTGCACCTCCAACAGCGTGTGCTCGCGGAAAGCCTCGACCATCCGGTACCGCGTCAGCGCTGGGCGGCCATCCTGCTGGGCAGCCATGCGCTTGCGGTCGCGCGGGTCGCGCCCGATCGGCACCTCGATGAGCCCCTCGCGCGGTGACACCCGTCCCTCCACCAGCGCCAGGTAGGTCTTCTGCACCTGTCGCAGTTTGAACTGCCGCTGTAGCGCCGCGTGGGTCGCCGTGTCTTTCGCCACCACCAACAGGCCAGAGGTCTCCTTGTCCAGTCGGTGGACGATTCCCGCCCGTTCCCTGCCTCCCACCTCGGCCACCTGCGGGCAGTGGGCCAGCAGCGCGTTGACCAGCGTGCCGCTGGTGTGGCCGGCGGCGGGGTGCACCACCAGGCCGGCCGGCTTGTTCACCACCAGCAGGTGCGCATCCTCGTAGAGCACGTCCAGCGGGATCGGCTCAGGGAGGATGGGGGGTTCCTGCTGTTCCGGCAGCGTGATGGCGAGATGATCGCCGACTTCGACCCGAGAGGCTGGCTTGCGTGGCTCCCCGTTGACCCGCACTGCGCCGGAGGTGATCAGCCGCTGGATCTGCGTGCGGCTCAGGTCGGGGAAGCGGCTGGCCAGCCACACATCCAGCCGCTGGCCGTCGGTCTCGGCGGTAAAGGCAATCTCTCTCAAGTGGCCTCAG
>Ga0209227_1003646_pt1 | contig 10140 bp, 5 predicted proteins | sample YNPBryantNP2012_FD_185815 | JGI IMG/M metagenome (GOLD analysis project Ga0209227, IMG submission 185815) | Anoxygenic and chlorotrophic microbial mat microbial communities from Yellowstone National Park, USA - YNP Bryant NP 2012 (SPAdes)... ...
TGCCATGTTGGGCAGCGGATTCGTCGGCTCGTTTGCCTACTGGCTGGCGCAACACGGAGAGGGACGCGGCGGACAACCCCTGTTCTACTATGCCCTGGTACAGGTGCCCATCTATGAATTCCTGCCCGCCCTGGGGACGCTGGTGACCATGCTCATTGCCTCTTTTGGAAAGTTGTGGCGGTCAGCGCCTGGCCAGCCATTTCAGTCAGCAGAGACCGATGAAAATGAGCAGCAACCAGCGCCGGTCGCGGCTCTGACCGTGTACTGGTCATTCTTCAGCCTGGTCATCTTCTCCTATGCCGGGGAACGGATGCCCTGGCTGACCTGCCACATTACCCTCCCCATGATTCTGGCAACAGCCTGGGCAATCGGCTGGCTGGTCGAAACCCGCCCCTGGACCCGGTTGCCCGCCTGGGACTGGCGCTTGTGGACCCGCGCCCTCTGGCTCGGCCTGTTTGGCCTGCTGGCCGTCATCACGGCCCGTTCGGCCTACCGCGCCGCTTACATCAACTACGATTATCCCCTTGAGTACCTCGTTTACGCCCATGGTACCCCCGACCCCAAAGCGCTCTTTGAGCAAATCGAGGAAATTTCTTATCGCATCACCGGTGGCAACGACCTCGTGGTCGCTTACGACAATATGGTGCGTTACCCCTACTGGTGGTACATGCGCCGCTACCCAAACAAAATTGATTTTGACGTGAACCCCTCACGCGACGTGAGCCGCGCCCTGATCATTGCTGTTGGCACCGAAAACTTCTCCAAACTGGCCCCTGTCGTGCAAGAAAATTACGTTGAACTCGACGGCATGCGGATGTGGTGGCAAAACCAGGATTACTGGAGCCTCAAGTGGGAAAATATCGGCTACGAATATCGCGCCGATGTGGCCAGCCAATATGCCGAACAGGGACAAGAAATCCCTGAAATGACAATTTTCGATTACCTGAAGTATGCCTGGCGACACATCCGCCCCATTTTTACCGACCGCGCCACCCAAAAAGCCGTTTGGGACATCTGGTTCAACCGCGATTTCAGCGCCTGGGGACAGTTGCGCGGCAATCCCGAAGCCTACACCCTCACCAACTGGGGCGTGGCCGACCGGATGAAAATTTACCTCCGCCGTGACCTCACCGCCCAACTCTGGCCCTATGGCGCCCCCGCCCAGGTCATCGAAGAACCGGTGGACCCCTATCAGGGCATCATCGTCACCGCCACGCCAGACCTGATCCTCGGCCTGCCTGGCAGCGAAGTCGGCTACTTCCAGGCGCCGCGCCAGATTGCTCTTGCCCCGGATGGCACTCTCTACATTGCGGACTCCCTCAATCACCGCATTCAACACATCACCCAAGAGGGGGAAGTGCTTCACGTCTGGGGCAGTTTTGGTGACATCAATACCGGCAATGCCCCTGGCGGCACCTTCTACGAACCCTGGGGAGTCGCCGTCTCGCCAGATGGAAAATTCGTCTATGTCGCCGACACCTGGAATTTCCGCATTCAGAAATTCACCAGCGACGGTCAGTTCCTGAAAATGTGGGATTCCTATCCTGCTGCGGGCGGTCAGAGTGGCATTTACGGCCCCCGCGGCCTGGCCGTTGACCGACAGGGGCGCCTGTTTGTAGCAGATACAGGCAACAAGAAAATCGTCATTTTCGACGCCGATGGCAACTATCTCGGCGAAATTGGCACGCCAGGCATGCTCCTCGGCCAATTTGATGAACCGGTCGCCATCGCTTTCGATGATTTTGGCAATCTCTACGTCACCGACACCTGGAATCAGCGCGTGCAGGTCTTCGCTCCCGATTCGAGCGGCATCTTCTTTACCCCCCTCGCCGAGTGGCCGGTCTATGGCTGGTATGGGCAATCGCTGGAAAACAAGCCCTTCATCACCGTCGCACCAGGCGGAAACGTCTTCGTCAGTGATCCGGAAATGTGCCGCCTGATCGAATTTTCTCCGGTCGGTGAACCGGTGCACGTCTGGGATGGCTGCCCGGCAGGCGCTTTCCAACTCCCGTCAGGCCTTGTCCCGGATGGTAAGGGCGGCCTGTGGGTCGCCGATGCCGCCAACGGTGACCTGGCGCATTTCATCCCGACTGTAACGCCCTCCCCTTAGCCCTTTTGCCTTGCTGCCCCTCGTTGTGGACAGGGAGGCAGAATGCAGTCCCTGAAATCTTTCGTGTGCGTCGTCCCCCGCACCATCAAAAGGTCTTGCAATGAAACAACTGTTACAAAACTTAAAAACTGGACAAACAACCGTTGAAGAAGTCCCCATTCCCACTCCCCAGCGTGGCCAGGCTCTGGTGCGTGTGGCCGCCTCGCTCGTCTCGGCTGGTACCGAGCGCACGCTGGTAGAATTTGCCGAAAAATCGCTGGTGGGCAAAGCCCGTTCCCGTCCCGATCTCGTCCGTCAGGTCTTGGACAAAATGAAACGGGAGGGCCTTCTCCCCACCCTGCAAGCCGCCTTTAATCGCCTCGACCAGCCGATGGCGCTTGGCTACTCCTCGGCTGGCACCATCGTCGCCCTCGGCGAGGGCATGGAAGGTTTCCACATTGGGCAGCGCGTGGCCTGCGCGGGGGGCAACTACGCCGTCCACGCCGAATATGACGTCGTCCCGCGCCACCTCCTTACGCCTCTGCCCGACAACGTGGATTTTGAATCGGCGGCTTTCACCACATTGGGCGCGATTGCCCTGCATGGCTTTCGTCTGGCCATGCCGCAAATCGGCGAAAACATCGCCGTCATTGGCATGGGCCTTTTGGGATTATTGACGGCGCAGATCGCCGCCGCGGCCGGCTGCCGTGTCCTGGGCGTGGATACCAACCCCCAGCGCGTCGCCCTCGCTGCGTCTCTTGGACTTTTGGCCTGCTCCCGCGACCAGGCCGAGGAGGTGGCTCAGGCCTTTACTGCCCACCGCGGTTTCGACGCCATCATCATCTGCGCCGACACATCTTCCAACGATCCGGTCGAACTGGCGGCGCGCATCGCCCGCGACCGGGCACGCGTGGTCGCGACCGGCGCGGTCGGCCTGAACCTGCCCCGTAAGCCCTACTTTGAAAAAGAACTCAGTTTCATCAACTCGCGCTCCTACGGGCCGGGGCGCTACGATCCCTCCTACGAAGAAGCCGGGCACGACTATCCCATCGGCTATGTGCGCTGGACAGAGGGACGCAACCTCGAGGCCATCGTTGACCTGCTGGCGGCTGGCAAATTACAGGTTCAGCCGCTGATTACGCACCGCATCCCCATTGAGCGCGCCACCGAAGCCTATGAAATCATTACCGGCAAGAAAAAAGAGCCGTTCCTCGGCGTCCTGTTAACGTATCCCAAGCCAGACGCGGAAGAAGAGAAGCCGGCGATCGTCCGATTCAACCGTCCTGCTCTGCAACCCTCCACCCGCAGCGTTTACCGGCTTGGCGTGCTTGGCGCTGGCAACTTTGCCACCGGCGTTTTGCTGCCGATTCTCAAAAAGATGGATGGCATCGAACTGGTCGGGATTGCCTCCGCAGGCGGTCTCCATGCTGCCCACGCTGCCAAAAAGTTCGGTTTCGCCTATGCCGCTTCCAGCGAGGCCGAGATTCTGAACGATCCCGACGTGGACATTGTCGTCATCCTGACCCGCCCCGCCATGCACGCCGACATGATCCTTCGCGCCCTGCAGGCAGGCAAGCATGTCTTCGCCGAAAAACCGCTGGCCGTCAATCGCCAGCAGTTAGACGCCGTTCAAGAGCAGTTACTCAAGACACAAGACCGCTTGCTGATGATTGGCTTCAACCGCCGCTTTGCCCCGCTCACTGCTCCCCTGGCGGCTCACTTTGCCAACCGCACCGAACCACTCTACCTGCATTACCGCATCAATGCCGGTTACATTCCTGCCTCCAGTTGGATTCATGAACCGGACCAGGGCGGTGGGCGAATCATCGGCGAGGGCTGCCATTTCATTGACTTTCTCACCTTCCTGGTTGGCGCTGTGCCGCGCTCTGTCAGCGCCCACGCTTTGCCCGATGGCGGAAAATATCGCCAGGATAACGTCTCCATGACCTTCACCTTCCCCGATGGCTCGGTCGGCGTGGTGGATTACCTCGCCAATGGCGACAAATCCTTCCCCAAAGAGCGCCTCGAGGTCTTCTGCAACGGGCGGATTGCTGTGCTGGATGATTTCCACCGCCTGGAACTGATTCAGGATGGCAGGCGCAAAAGCCTCACCCAGGCCCAGGACAAAGGCTGGCGCAACGAGTGGCAGGCATTCCTCGCTGCGTTGCGTCAAGGAAGCGTGCCGCCCATTCCCTATGAGCACCTGGTGGGCGTGACACGCGCCTCGCTGGCCGTCATGGAATCGCTCAAAACGAACGCCCGGTGTGAGATTGACTGAGGCAGTGCCTCGGTAGCGACACAGGGAAATGTCCCGGCGGTTTTCTGCAACACTTCCTGGCAGGCGGGGGCCTGCCTTCCAACCGCATGAACTGGACAAGCGAGTTCTTAGCAAGCCTGGTCACTGCTCCCCCTCCGGCAGGTTGAAGCGTGCTCTCTGCATCAGGGGAATCTTGCCATCTTCCCCGTCATGTTCCACCTTCAGGAGGGGAGGAAGCGCGAAGTGTAACGCCTGTTTGATCGGCTCAAACTTTTGGGGAGGTTTCTTCCCCAACGGTAACTATTCAGCCATCCACTCGAAACAGGGGTGTCACTGCGAACGAGCGCTTTTTGCGAGTGAAGCAGTCTCCCAAAGCATGGTTTTTCCTGTTCAAGACGAGATTGCTTCGGGCAGAGAACGCCCTCGCAATGACAGCCTGAATAGTTACCCCCAACGTAGAGAAGATACTTCGACCTTTTTCTGGGTTTGACCTCCTTCCGTGCGTCCACGCTCTCTTCTCCTTTCTGCTCTTCTCCAGCGCCGAAAGCGGCGTCAGGCTGTTCGCCGCAGCCGTGAAACGCGCGCCCAGGCCGTCACCTTCCTGGTTGGACTTCTCGCCAGCCTCGTCCTGGTGGGGAGCGCCCTCTTGGCGGCCTTCACCTACGCCGCGTGGACCGACGACCTGCCCTCTCTTGCAGTCATTCCGGCACAACTGGACCCGTCGAACGGTCTCTTGCGGCAACCGACGCGCCTTTACGATCGCACCGGTCAGTACGTGCTGGCTGTGTTGGCTCCGGCAGATGCCCCGCGTGTCTTCCTCGATGCAGACGCATTTTCCCCCTGGCTGGTCAAGGCCACTGTTGCCCTGATCCAGCCTGATTTTTTCCAGTCGCCGGGCTATACCCTGCTTGACTGGCAAAATCCTGATGCGCATCCAACCCTGGCGCAAGAACTGGTCTTTCGCCTTTTGCTGGCCGATGAACCGCCCTCCACGCGCCGGGCCGTTCGTGAACGTTTGCTTGCCGCGCAACTGACCAGCCGCTACGCCCCGGAACAAATTCTGGCATGGTACCTCAACAGCACCGACTACGGGCACTACACCATCGGGGCAGAAGCAGCCGCCCGCCTGTACCTGGGGAAATCGGCTGCAGACCTGAACCTGAGTGAGGCTGCCCTGCTGACGGCCATCGGCAAGGCGCCGGCGCTCAATCCCTTCGACGCGCCCCAGGCTGCCGAAGCCAACCGAATCGAAGTGCTGCGCGCCATGCTCGCCCATGGACTGATTACCCCCGCCGAAGCAAATCAGGCCGTCAACGCGCCGCCGCAGATCCTCCCCCCGCCCGCCAACGGCTTTGTGACTCTCCATGCGGGCGTCTCTCCCCAATTTGTGGACTATCTGCTCCGCCAACTGCAGGCTATCCCCGCTGGCGACGCGGTTTCTCGAGGCGGAATGGCCGTTTTGACCAGCCTCGATGCCAACTTGCAGGCAGAAGCAGATTGTGCCCTCACTGTCCAACGGGCGCGCCTGGCCGGAGAAACGGCCTCCTCACCTGTTTTCTGCGAGTCGGTTGTCCGCTTGCCCGCGCTGACGGCGCCCCCGGCCACGGTGAACGGCGGGGTGCTGATCCTCGATCCTCTCAGCGGGGAAATTCTGGCAGCCGCAGGCGATCTTTCGGCTCAACCGGCTGGCGTTGCGGTGACGCCGTTTGTTTATCTCACGGCCTTTGCCCGCGGCCTCAACCCTGGTAGCATGGTTTGGGATTTGCCTGGCGCGAGTCCCGTCCTGGGCCAGGTCTATCATGGGCCCACTCGTCTGCGCACTGCATTGGTGAATGATTACCTGAACCCGGCTCGCACTTTGTTCCAACAACTGGGCGGACAAGCCATTCAACAAACCGCCTTTTCCTTTGGGCTGGATTTCCCTGCCAGTGCTTTTCTGGAAGAGGACTTCCTGATCTCTCCCTTTGCCCTGACTTCTGCTTACGGCGTCTTTGCTGCTGAGGGGAGGCAGACCGGGTTGGAGACAAAACAGACGCTGGAACCGGTGGCAGTCTTGCAGGTGAGCAGCGCCGACGGCGTGGAGGTGTTTACCTGGCAGCGGCCTCAGGGCCGGTTGATCGTCAGCCCGCAACTGGCTTATCTGATGAACGATGTCTTGAGCACTGCTCCGGCAGACGAAGAAATGCCCGAACTGGGTTTCCCGTTTGCTTTGAAAGTTTCTGCCACGCTCGACCGGCTCGGCGCCTGGGCAATCGGTTACACGCCCGAGCGGGTGGTGATGGTCTATTTGACGGGAGCAGGCAGCGGGTCTCCAGAGGCCGCCCGTGGGTTGTGGCAGGCGCTGATGGAGACTGCCATGCGCGGCCTGCCCTCCACAGGCTGGAAAGTTCCGTCGGGGGTTGTCCGCCTCAAGGTCTGTGACCCGTCCGGCTTGCTCCCCACCGCCAGTTGCCCCAACGTGGTGGAGGAAGTGTTCCTGGAGGGACGTCAGCCGCTGCAAGCCGATACGCTCTACCAGTCTTTGGCAATCAATATGGAAACGGGCCTGCTGGCAACGGTCTTTACCCCGCCGGAACTGGTGCGGAGTAAGGTGTACCTGATCCTGCCCCCCGAAGCAGAAGCATGGGCCGACTCGGTTGGGCTGGAGAGACCGCCTGTGATGTACGATACCTATCGGCCCGTTACCACTCCTGAAGGGGCGCAAATTACTGCTCCGGCGATGTTCGCGCAGGAACGCGGGCTGATTGAGATTCACGGCACGGCTGCAGGCGACGATTTTGTCTCGTATCGGCTGGAATACGGGGCCGGTCTGAACCCTAACCGCTGGTTCCAGATTGGGGAGGAAAACACCGTGCCGGTGACCGACGGTTTGCTTGGTCGCTGGGATACGAGCGGCCTGAATGGGCTGTATGTGCTGCGGCTGCTGGTGTTGCGCCAGGGCGAGGGCGTGGACGAGGCGCTTGTCCAGTTAACCCTCGATAACACCCCGCCGCAGGTGTCTGTTCTGTATCCGCTGGCCGGGCAAGAGATCAGCCGGGAACGCGAGCCACAGGTGGCCATCCAGGCGCAGGTGCAGGAGGCGTTTCTTGAGAATGTCGTGTTTTACCTGGATGGGGAGAAAGTCGCCAGCCTTTCCACTGCGCCGTTCGGCGCTCTCTGGACGGCGAAAGAGGGCGAACATCTCCTGCGCGTTGAAGCGACCGACCGGGCGGGCAATGTGGGGGGGACGGAAATCCGTTTTCAGGTGACCAGATGAACCAGATGGCGACGGTGTTCCTGGCGCTGGGCACGAACCTGGGCGATCGGCTGGAGAACCTGCACCGGGCGATCGAAGCGCTTGCGCCAACGGTGAAGATCTTGGCCCGCTCGCCGATTTATGAGACGCCTCCGTGGGGCGTGACCGATCAGCCTGCTTTTTTGAATATGGCGCTGCGCGGCGAGACTTTGCTGCCGCCCACCGCTTTGCTGCACTTTCTCAAATCACTTGAGCGCCAACTGGGGCGCATACCGTCGGTCCGCTACGGGTCGCGCTTGATTGACCTGGACATTCTTTTTTATGATGACCTGGTGCTGGACAGCGACGAGTTGACCATTCCTCATCCGCGCGTGCACGAGCGGGCGTTTGTGCTGGTGCCTCTGGCCGACCTGGCGCCCGATTTTGTGCATCCTGTGCTCAGGAAGTCCGTCTCTACCCTGCTGCAACAGGTAGATGCAGGCGGCATTCGGTTATATGCTTGACTCTACTGCAAAAAGGTCTTGAACCACAAAGGACACGAAGTACACAAAGGATTTCTAAAAGGCTCAATTGAGAATCTTGAATTTCGGCGCACAATTGTTTGAAAAAACTTCGCGCTCCTTTGTGCCCTTTGTGGTAAAAAAGGTTTTTGCAGTGGAATCATGCTTCTGCTGGAGGAAAATTGCAAAACGGGTGAGACACGCCATTGTCTCACCCGTTTCGTTTGTGGTTTATGTTGCTGGTAATGCTTCTATGAGGATTGCTGGACGCGCCTGGCGGCCTCGAAGCCCGCTTCTAATGCTTTGCGGTTCATTTCCTCGGTGCCGCGCGGGGCACGGGCCTGAACAGCCTTCTCGATGGCCTCTCTGGAGACAATGCCCGATAATCCAACCAACACGCCCAGCGCCACGGTATTGGCTGTGATTTCACGTCCGGTTGTTTCTAACGCAATCCTGGTAATGGGGACTTTGACGGCTCGCTCGTCGGGATTGGTGACTTTGTGCTCATCGACAATCACCAGGCCACCTGGTTTGACATTGCTGGCGAATTTACGGTAGGCCTCATCGCTCAGGGCGACCAGGATGTCGGCCACGAGCACTTCGGGATGGTCAATTTCGCCAGAAGAGAGAACGACTTCCGATTTGCTTGCTCCGCCGCGTGCCTCGGGGCCGTAACTTTGTGTCTGGACAGCATTTTTGCCGTCGTAAATCGAGGCGGCTTCGGCAAGGATGATGCCAGCGAGGATCATCCCCTGCCCGCCTTCGCCCGCCAGGCGAATCTCGGTTCGGGGTGCCAGAGTGGTGGTCATTTTGTCCCTCCCTGCGCGAGGTGAATCAGGTTGTCATATGCCGCGGTGTATGCTGGCCGCTCGATGTTGTGGAAGACGCCGCGAATGATTTTGTGGCTGTTGGCGGCTTTTTCTTCTTCGGACATGTTGTCCCATGCGGTTTTGGAGACGCTGTTTTCTTTGAGCGCTCGCATCATATCGGCGGCTGTGCCGAGTTTGTTGATGCGCCCGTAGGTGGTGTGACAGTAGGAGACGGCTTCAACCACGCTGAACCCATCTTTTGCGATTGCCTCGGCCAGAATTTTGTCCAATTCAAGGGCGTGATAGACGGTGGAACGGGCAACGTAGGTGGCACCGGCTGCCTGAGCCAGTTCGCAAATCGGGAAAGGCGGTTCGATATTGCCGTAAGGTGCGGTGGTGGCTCTTTTGCCGACGGGGGTGGTGGGGCTGTACTGGCCGCCGGTCATCCCATAAATCGCATTGTTGACGACCAGCGCTGTGATTCCGAGATTGCGGCGGGCGGCGTGAATGAAATGGTTGCCGCCGATGGCCAGAGCATCGCCATCTCCCATGATGGTGATGACTTTCATATCCGGTCGAGCCAGTTTGAGGCCGGTTGCAAAGGCCAGGGCGCGGCCATGGGTGGTGTGGAGGGTGTTGAAGTCCAGGTAAATGGGCATGCGGGCGGTGCAACCGATGCCGGAAACGAGTGCGACCTCGTCATTCTTCAGTCCCAGGTGATTAATGGCGCGGATCAGCGCGCCCATGACAACCCCCAAACCGCAGCCCGGGCACCAGATGGTGGGGAATTTTTTGTTTTTGCGCAGTTTTTGCAGGGTGGTGCTGCGCTCGAACCAGTCCGATTGCGGGATGAGCATTTCGTGATTTTCCATCCCGTGTGCTTGGGTAATATGCTCGTTCATTTGGAAATGCCCTCCATCGCATCAAGAATCATCTGCGGCGTGACCATCTCCCCGTTGGCGCGCCCAACGCGAATCACTTTCTTCCGACCGACAATGCGCTCGACTTCAAGCGCCAACTGGCCCAGGTTCATTTCAGGGACGATGATTTTGTCCACCCGCTCACCCAACGCTTCGACTTGTTGTTCGGGGAAGGGCCAGATGGTGAAGAGGGTGAGCATGTCCACTTTTTGACCCGCAGCCCGCGCAACTTTCAGGGCATGGCGTGCGGTGCGGGCTGAGCAGCCGTAAGAAAGCAGGCCGACTTTGGCGCCATCCTGGTAATCTTCTTCTACCAAAGCAATTTCTTCG
>Ga0209227_1003652_pt1 | contig 10127 bp, 5 predicted proteins | sample YNPBryantNP2012_FD_185815 | JGI IMG/M metagenome (GOLD analysis project Ga0209227, IMG submission 185815) | Anoxygenic and chlorotrophic microbial mat microbial communities from Yellowstone National Park, USA - YNP Bryant NP 2012 (SPAdes)... ...
GACGTGCTCCACTGGTGGTTTACCATCCGCGGCGGCGGGCCGCGCACCAATTGCTCGGACGATTTGCTCTGGCTGCCCTTCATCCTGGATTCCTACCTGAAAGAGACCGCCGATTACGCCATCCTGGACGAACAAGTGCCTTATCTCAACGCCCCCGCCGAATCGCTTTACCAGCACTGCAAACGCGCCATCGAACGCGCCTTCTCGCGTTTCTCGCCGCGCGGCATCTCGCTGATGGGCGACCACGACTGGAACGACGGTCTCAACGCCATTGGCACGCTGCTGAAAGGGGAAAGTTTCTGGGTAGCCGAGTTTTTGTATGCCATTTTGGGCAACTTCATCCCCCTGGCAAAGCGCCAAAACGACGAAGCCTTTGCCCAGAAGTGCGCCGACGTGCGCCAGAGCCTGAAAACCGCCTTTGAGCGCTTCGGCTGGGATGGCGAATGGTACCTGCAAGCCACCACCGATGACGGGCTGCCGGTCGGCTCGCGGGAAAACGACGAGGGCAAGATTTTCCTGATGCCCAACATCTGGGCTGTTATCAGCGGGATCGCCGAACCCGAACGAGCAGCGCAGGCGATGCAATCGGTGACGAAGTACCTGCTCAAGGACTACGGCACGCTGCTCAACTTCCCGGCGTTCACCCGCCCCCGCCCCGACATTGGCTACGTCACCCGCTACGCCCCGGGCCTGCGCGAGAACGGCGGAGTCTATACCCACGCCGCCACCTGGTCGGTGTGGGCATATGCCCTGCTGGGCGAGGCAGAACTGGCCTACGAAGCCTACCGCCGCATTTGCCCGCCCAATCGCAGCGCAGATATTGACGTGTATAAAGCCGAACCCTACGTCACCCCCGGCAACATTGACGGGCCCCAATCGGAATACTACGGGCGCGGCGGCTGGACCTGGTACACCGGCTCGGCGCAATGGCTGCATCGCGTCGCCACCCACTGGATTTTGGGCATCCGCCCACAGGAAGACGGCCTGCTGGTGGACCCGTCCATCCCGCCCACCTGGACCGGTTACCGCGTCCGGCGAACGTTCCGCGGCGCCGTTTACCAGATCGAGGTCCAAAACCCCGAAGGGGTCAGCCGGGGGGTGAAATCTATCACCGTGGATGGCGTCCCCCTCCAGAGTCAGGTCATTCCTGTCTTTGGCGACGGAAAAACTCATCACGTGAATGTACTCATGGGAAAGACGAACTGAGAAAGGAGGTGATTTCAGGAGGAGAAAAAAGCGCTTCCAGAAATTAGATTTAGTCTGTAACCGACCATCCATTACCACTATCTCGTGAGGAGAAAAGAAAAAATGAAACACATGAAATTGCTCAACCTGTTTGTAATTGTTGCCACCCTGATGGCACTGATTGCAGGCTGCGGCCCCAAAGCGACCCCCACCCCCACTGAGCCGCCTGCGACTGAACCCCCGGCGACCGAAGCCCCCACCGCTACCCCCGCTCCCGAACCGATTACCCTGCGCTACGCCAACTGGAATGTCGGCACCGAGGAAGAGAACAACCTGCAGCGTCAGTTGGTCAAGAAGTACATGGAACTCAACCCGCACGTCACCATCGAGTTCGTGGATATGTCGGGCGAGGGCTCCTGGGATGACAAACTGACCGCTCTGGCCGCCAAAGGCGAACTGCCGGATGTCTTCATGGCCGACAAGACCCCGCTCTACGTCAAGAATGGCTGGCTGGCCGACCTGACCCCGCTGGTGAGCGCCGATCCTGACTGGCAAAAGGTACCGGAAGTGTTGCGCACCTCCGTAACCTACAACGGCAAAGTGCTGGCTCTGCCGACGGCTCTGTTCGTGATGGGCTACTTCGTCAACAACGATCTGTTTGAAGCCAACAACCTCGATGCGCCGACCTACGGCGTCTCGGTGGAAGACTTCTTCGCCGCCACCACCGCCCTGACCGATGTCCAGAAGGGCCGCCTCGGCCTGGATGAGATGGAATTCATCATGGGCTGGTATCCCAGCACGCAGGACCCGAACCTGAAGTGGTTCAGTTTCGACGGCACCCACATGAACTACAACTCTGACGCCTTCAAAGCCGCCGTAGCCAAAGCCGGTGAGATGAAGCCGCACACCTGGCAGGGCCTGACCGATGAGCAGAAAGCCAACTTCAAGTCCCAGGGGCCATGGGAACTGTTCCTGAACCAGGAATCGGGCGTCCGCTGGGATGGCGGCTGGATGGTGCCTGCTTTTGCCCAGCAAGCCACCTTCAACTGGGACTTCATCGGTATCCCCGGTGGCAACCAGGCGATGGTCGGCGATTTCCTCGTCATCTCGAAGACCGCCGCCAACCTGGAAGAAGCCTACAAGTTTGCGAAATGGATGTCCTTCTCCCGCGAGGGCTATCTGGCCGAGGCAGAACTGGCTAAGGCCGCCGGTCAGGTCCCGACCCGCATGCCGGTCTTCGTCGATGCTGAAACGATTGACCTGTACCTGTCCTTCGTGGGCGATAAACCCGGTCTGCGCGCCGCCCTCGAGAACCTCGACAAGAGTTTGCTCGAATCGCTGGCCAAGATCGTCCCCGGCTACGTCAACGCCCGCTGGGAAGGCAAGCCCGGCATTGACATCGGCGAAGACAAGGACGTGAACATGTGGTACATGTTCAACTTCGCCAACGACGGCAAGTTCAAGTATGAGGACTACTCGGCTCAGTTGGAAGAGTTCGCCAACAAACTGCTCGATGAAGCCCGCGCGGAGTTGAATCCGTAAAAAACTTCTGTTCAGGGGGCTGTGAACCTCACAGCCCCCCTTTTGCTAGCCGTAAGCGCCCTTTTCCCTCTCCTCCAATGAATCGTCCGCTCTCTTTGCTCGTTCTCCTTCTTTTTGTGTTGTCTGCTCTGCCAGTGAGTGTGCAAGCAGAATCCCTGGCCGGGGGAGTGGCTGCCGCCAATGCGCAGACCGGGCTGACGGTCGAGATTCGCGCCGATGCCTTTGGCCTGCCCCTCGCCGCGGACAGCCTGGCCGCGCAATACGACAAGCCCAGCGTCCGCCTCGAAGCCGGCATGAGCGTCCGTTTTACTGCAGAGATTCCGCAGGAGGGAGAATACGTGGTCGCCTTCGACGCCGTGGCCCCAGCGGAAGTGCTTGTCACCAACCCCGAAGCGACCCTGCGCGTGGATGGCGCTCTACCGGTGGAAGACGCCCGCCGCATCCTCTTCCCCCTCTACTACCGCAACAGCGCGGACGAGTTTCCCCTCGACCGCTACGGCAACCAGATTCTCATCCCGCCCGTCCGCCTGGAGCGCTGGAGCGAGACCTTACTGCGGGATGTCAATTTACGCCAGAAATACCCCCTGACCATTCATCTCACCGCTGGAGAACATGAATTCGAGTTCACTCTGAACCGTGAAACGCTCCTGCTTGGAAGCATTTATCTTCGGTCGTTTATTCCCGAACCGTCTTATGCGCAATACCTCGCCGAGGCAGCCGCCGTCGACACGTCGGGCGTGCTGCTCGAACTCGAAGCGGAGTGGCCGGCGTATAAAAACGATGTTTCCATTCGGCCGATTTACAATCGCAGCCTCGGCGTTACCCCGTACGAAACCTATCAGTTGGTGCTGAACACCATCGGCGGCGATTCCTGGCAGCGCAGCGGCAGCGCACTGTATTACGAAGTCGAAGTCCCGCAGGCCGGCCTGTACCTGCTCACCCTGCGCGTCCTGCAAAATACGCGCAACAATTTCACCGTCTTCCGCCGCATCACTGTCAACGGCGTCGTCCCCTTCGATGAGTTCAACGCCGTCCCTTTCCCCTATTCGACCGACTGGGTCAACGTCACCCTGCCCTATCGCGTTTTTCTCCGGGCTGGGGTCAATGTCATCGGGCTGGAGGCGACCGCTTCTCCCTACGATACCGCCATCGAAAACATCCGCCAATCCATCAACGACATCAACGCCCTCAGCCTGGAAATCAAGCATCTGACCGGCAACCAGACCGACCGTTACCGCGAGTGGGAAATCGCCGAGTACCTCCCCGATATTCACGAGCGGCTGGCACGCATGGCACAAAAACTTTCCGAGGATAAAGCCGCCCTCCAGTCCGTCAACGGCGGGTTGAACTCGCAGGAAATCCTGAACTACCAGATGGCGCTGGACAACATCCTCCTGCTGGCAGAAGAGCCGAATAAAATCCCGATTCGGATGAGCCGCCTTTCGGAGGGGCCACAATCGGCGCTGCAACTGTTGGGCAGCATCCTCGGCTCGCTGCAGAATCAACCGCTGACGCTCGATAAACTCTACGTCCACTCACCGGATGTCATCCCGCCAGAACTGCGCGTTTCTGCCTGGACCTCCTTTACCGAGGGCACCAAGCGATTTTTCCACTCCTTCCAGCCCAACCCCTACACTTCCATCGGGGCTGGCGGGGGTGAAATCGAGGTCTGGGTCAACCGCCCGCGCCAGTATGTGGATCTGATGCAGCAAATGGCTGACCAGACTTTCACCCCGCAAACCGGCATTCGGGTCAAGTTTTCCATCATGCCGAACGAATCGAAACTGGCGCTGGCTATCGCTGCGGGCATCGAGCCGGATGTGGCCCTGGGCATCAGTACCAACATCCCCTTCGAGTTAGCCGTGCGCAACGCCCTCTATGACCTGCGCTCTTTCGACGATTTTGATTCCTTCATCCGCATTTACTCCCCTGGCTCGCTGCTTGGCTACATCATCAACGATTCGGTGTATGCCATTCCCGAAACACAGGATTTCTGGGTGACCTTTTACCGCCGCGACATTCTTGAACAACTCGGTCTATCCGTCCCGCAGACCTGGGACGAGGTCATCGCCATCCTGCCCGAACTGCAGCGCTACGGTATGAACTACTACACGCCGCTCTCGAGCGGCAGCGGGCTGAAAGGGTACCTGGTGACCGCGCCCTACATCTGGAACGCTGGCGGCGAACTCTATGCCCCCGACGGTCTGACCAGCGGACTGGGGAGCGAGGAGGCAATCAACGGCATCAAGTTCATGGCAGAGCAGTTTACCGTCTATGGCATGCCGCTCACCGCCGCCAACTTCTACGATAGTTTCCGCAACGGCACGCTGCCGGTAGGTGTCTCGAACGTGGAGACCTACATCAAACTGCGCACTGCTGCGCCGGAAATTGAAGGGCTATGGGGGCTGGCGCTCTATCCCGCCACCGTCTTGCCGGATGGTCGTCAGTTGCGCTACGCCACCGGTTCGGCACAGACCTGCATCATGCTCGCCAGCACCGATAAACCGCAGGAATCGTGGCAATTCCTCAAGTGGTGGATGTCCACCGAAACGCAGGTGGCCTTTGAACGGCAACTGATTATGAATTACGGACGCGATTACCTGTGGTACACTGCCAACCTGGAAGCCTTCCGCTACCTGCCCATCCCCGAAGCAGACAAAGATGTCATCCTGGCCCAGTGGGAATGGCTGCAAGAGCCGGTCAAACTGCCCGGCACGTACATGCAGGAGCGTTCGTTGAGCAACGCCTGGAATCAAATCGTCTTCAATGGTGTCAACCCGCGCGTGGCGATTGACGACGCCATTCTCACCATCAACCGCGAAATGGCGCGCAAGATGGAAGAACTCGGTTATACCCGCAACGGTGTGCCGCTGCGCGAAATCAAGATTCCCACCATCGAGACCGTCAAACGCTGGATAGAAGAGGCAGACAAATGAACACCGCCCTGAGCGCCCCCTCTCGCCAACGCACTTCGACCTTCCACACCTGGTTGCACAAGGAAGGCAGCGCCTACGCCTTTGTCTTCCCCTATGCCCTGCTGTTCCTCGTCTTCATCGTCATTCCGGTTGTGGCAGCGGCTTTGCTCTCCCTGACATACTTCGACACCATTCAGTTTCCCCGCTTCATCGGCCTGCGCAACTACATTGCGCTCATCACCGAAGACGAAATCTTCATGAAATACGTCCTGCCGAACACGATCACGTTTGCCGTCATCGTGGGGCCAGGCGGGTACATGCTCTCCTTCCTGCTCGCCTGGATGCTGGCGCAACTGCCGCGCGGGCCGCGCACCATCCTGGCGCTCATCCTGTACTCCCCGTCCATGACCTCCGGCGTGACGATGGCGGTCGTCTGGCAGACGCTCTTCAGCGGCGACCAGAACGGCTACCTGAACAGTTTCCTGCTTAACCTGGGCGTCATCCAGAACCCGATTCAGTGGCTGCAATCGCCGCAGTACCTGATGCCCATTATGATTGTCGTCACGCTGTGGAGCAGCATGGGGGTCGGCTTCCTGGCAATGCTGGCGGGCATTCTGGAAATCAACCCGGAACTCTACGAGGCCGCCGCAATTGACGGGATGAGCAGCCGCTGGCAGGAGATTTTCTACATCACCATCCCCTCGATGAAGCCACAAATGCTCTTCGGAGCCGTGATGTCCATCGTCGGCACGTTCCAGGCTGGCGCCATCGGGGTCACCCTTTCGGGCGCCAACCCCACCCCGCAATATGCCGGTCAACTCATCGTCAACCACATCGAGGACTACGGCTTCTTGCGCTATGAAATGGGCTACGCGGCAGCCATCTCGGTCGTGCTGCTACTGATGGTCTTGTTCTTCTCTCGTCTGGCAAACCGTCTCTTTAGCAGCGAGGAGTGAACCGATGCGATACCGATTCCTGCGTAAACTGCGCGGATTGCGCAACAGCGGCATCAACCCGGCGGGCTTTCACCCCAGTCAGATACCGTTTTACCTGTTCCTGACCCCGGTTGTGGCGTTCATGCTGCTGCCCATCATTTTCATCTTCTCGACCGCTTTCAAGCCTGCCGAAGAGTTGTTTGCCTACCCGCCGCGCTTCTTCGTGGTCAATCCCACCTTCAAGAATTTCGTGGACCTGTTCACGCTCATGTCGGTCTCAGATGTGCCGGTGAGCCGCTACCTGTTCAACAGCGTGGTGGTGACGGTCGTTTCGGTTGCAGCCTCCATCGTCGTCTCCACCACGGCGGCCTACGCCCTGTCGAAAAAGCGCTTCAAACTCAAAAAGACGCTCTTCGCCGTCAACACCGTGGCGCTGATGTTCGTGCCGATTGCCGTCACCATCCCGCGCTTTCTCATCATTGCCCGTCTCGGTCTGATTGATTCCTTCGCCGTCCACATCCTTCCGGCGCTGGCGATGCCGGTCGGCTTGTTCCTGCTCAAGCAGTTCATTGACATCATCCCCGATGAAATCATCGAGGCGGCGCAGATTGACGGCGCTTCGGACGTGGTGATTTACTGGCGCATCATCCTGCCGATGATCAAACCGGCCATTGCCACCATCGCCATCCTCACCTTTCAGGCCACCTGGAACAACGCCGACACCTCCGCCATGTACATCAACATCGAAAGCCTGAAGACCTTTGCCTTCTACCTGAGCACGCTTTCTTCCACCACCGCCGGGAGCAATACGGTCGCCGGTCAGGGCATGGCTTCGGCGGCGGCACTCATCATGTTCCTGCCCAACCTGATTATTTTCATCATCCTCCAGAGTCAGGTGATGAGCACCATGTCACATTCGGGGTTGAAGGGATGAAACGCGTTCTTCGCTTCTTCGGCTTGTTCCTCCTGCTGGTCTGCCTGGCGCCGACCTCTCCGGTGCAGGCGCGCCTGCCCTACACCACCTGGGCGCTCGGCCCCGGCGGGCGGCTCTACCTGACCCAGGACGCCTACACCCCCCTGCAGCAGGTCACGCTGCCGGTGGAGGGCGCGGAAGATTTCTTCATCACCCCGCAAGGGACGGTGTATGTGGCAGATACCAAAGGCGGACGCATCCTGCGCCTGGACCGCAACTGGCAGGTGGACGCCGAATACGGTCAGGGTGTGCTGACCAGTCCCACCGGTCTGTGGGTGGACGAGGCGGGGACAATCTACGTCGCCGACGCGGGCAGCAAAACGGTCGTGATTCTCGACCAGCTGGGCAATCTGGTGGCGCAGTATGGCCGTCCAGGTGAACCGCTCTTCGGCAAAAGTAATGAATTCCTGCCGCGCAAAATTGCCGTAGATGCCCGCCAGAACCTGTACATCGTCAGCGAAGGCTCCACCGACGGCCTGGTGATGATGAATACGGACGGGCATTTCATCGGTTACTTCGGCGCCAACCCGGCCACCATGTCGCTCAAGATGATTTTGCAGCGCATCTTTCTCACCGAGGAACAACTGGCGCAATTCATCAAAAACGAAGCGGCCTCGCCCTCCAACGTGACGATTGACCCGCAGTCTATGGTTTTCACCGTCACCGCGGGGACAGACCCCTCGCGCAGCATTCGCCGCTTCACCGTCGCCGGGCAAAACATCTTCCCCAATATTCGCGGCTCCAGCACATTCCGAGACCTGCACGCCAGCGAGAACGGCCTGGTGACGGCGGTAGATGCCGATGGCCGCATTTACGAGTATGACCTGACGGGGATGCTGCTCTTCGTCTTCGGCGCCAAAGACCAGGGCGATCAGCGGCTCGGCTTGTTGAGCAATCCCACCGCCATTGAACGCTACGGCGATGTCATCTACGTCCTGGACAAAGACAAGAATGCTGTGGTCCTCTATCAAGCCACTGCCTTTGCGCAAATGGTGCATCAGGGCGTGCGGCTCTACGTGGAAGGCTACTACACCGAAGCCCAGCCATACTTCGAGCAGGTGCTGCGCTACAACGGCTCGTTCATCATGGCCTATCAGGCCATCGCCGATGCTTACTTCAAACAAGGCGATTATGCCCGCGCTCTGACCAATTACCGCTACGCCGAAGACCGCAGCGGCTACTCGGATGCCTTTTGGGAATTGCGCAACGTCCTGCTGCAACGCTACCTGGGGACGGCGCTGCTGATTCTGCTCGGCCTTTCGCTGGCGCAAAATATCGTCCGGCGGCTTGACCGGCGCTACGGCTGGTTCGATGGCTGGCGCCGCTGGCGGGCCTCTCTCCTGCGCTATAAACTGGTGGATGACCTCATTTTCCTCTTCCGCTTCATCAAACAGCCCGCCGACAGTTTCTACTACATCAAGAAAAAAGAGCGCGGCAGCCTGACCTTTGCTCTGCTGCTCTACCTGTGGGTGGTGGCCGTGCGGGTGGGCAGCCTTTACCTGACCGGATTCATCTTCAACCGCTATGCCAGTCCCTCCGAAATTCCGGTGGAGCGCGAAATTGTTTACCTCCTGCTGTTCTTCTTCCTGTGGAACAGCGCCAACTACCTCATCTCCACCATCAGCGATGGCGAGGGGCGCCTGCGTGACGTGATCATCGGCAGCGCCTACTCGCTCTTCCCCTACGCCCTCTTCGGCCTGCCGATTGCCCTGTTCTCCAACCTGCTCAGCCTGAACGAGGTCTTTCTCTACACCTTCTCGCTCAATCTGGTCTATGCCTGGACAGGCCTGATGTTCGTCATCATGGTCAAAGAAATCCACAACTACTCGTTTGGCGAGACGGTGCGCAACATCCTGCTCACCCTGTTCACCATGGCACTGATGCTGCTGACCGGCTACATTCTCTACGTCCTCTTCTTCCAACTCTTCGACTTCCTCGCGGCAATCTGGCGCGAAGTACAACTGCGGGGCTGACTATGAACCGACTTCTCTCGCTCGTCCTGACCGGTCTCCTGCTCCTGACCTTCACCGTCCTGCCTGCCGCGGCGGCTTCTCCCCGCCCCGCCGGCATCCCCGAAGCCTATGACCTGGTGGCGGAGAACGAGAACTTCCAGTTCTACGTCAACGCGGAGACGCTGGCCTTCAAGGTGCTGGATAAACGCAGCAACTACCTCTGGCACTCGAACCTGGATGAGAAAATCCAGGGAGACCGCCTGAACAAGACCTGGACGGCCTTTGCCCAGAGCGGCGTGAGCATTGACTACCTCGACCAGAAAGCCAACTCGTCGCGTGCTTCCATCACCAACGCCGAACACAACCTGCAGGTGGAGCACATCGAAAACGGCATTCAGGCGCAGGTAACCTTCTCCCAGCCTGCCATTTCGCTGACCGTGCGCCTGCAACTGGAAGCGGACGGGGTGCGCGTCGAGGTGCCGTTCGAAAGCATTCAAGAAAAGGGGGAATATCGCCTGGAATGGCTGCATCTCTACCCCTGGATGGGCGCCACGCGCCGCGCCGACGTGAACGGTTACATGTTCCTGCCCGATGGCTGCGGCAGCCTCATCCGCTTTACCGAACA
>Ga0209227_1003654_pt1 | contig 10126 bp, 8 predicted proteins | sample YNPBryantNP2012_FD_185815 | JGI IMG/M metagenome (GOLD analysis project Ga0209227, IMG submission 185815) | Anoxygenic and chlorotrophic microbial mat microbial communities from Yellowstone National Park, USA - YNP Bryant NP 2012 (SPAdes)... ...
GGGGCGGCTTCCTCTTTCCCTTGCCTCCGTTCTTTGTGGGCCTTGCGGGAACTCCTTGTCAGCTCAGTCCTTGTATCCCTATCGCTCCCTCTTGTCGCCTCCTTTTCCTCGTGAGCTAAACCCTTTTTATCGTGCCGGGCTCATTCTCCTATCAGCGCACCTCAAAGCAGTCCACGTTGATGAAGTTGAAGGGATGCTGGGGATTGCCCGACCCCAGCGCCTCGATGACCAGAGTGTGCTTTCCGCGGGCCAGCCCCGGCACGCTAAGGTCGATGACGTTGTAAGTGGTAGTCTCGCTGTAGAGGTCGATGACCCCTATCTTCTCCCCGTCGAGGTATACCACCGCGTCCCCGCAGCTCCAGTATTTGGCCACCACCACCTTGACCTGGCTTCCCTCGAAGCTCAGGTAGAGCCGGGCGCCGGCGTCTCCGGCCACCCTTATCTTGCCGTTAGTGGGCCCGACGTATCCCTCAGTCACCCACAGGCCCTCCACCTGGATGGAGGGATCGTTCTCCTCGATTGTTACCGGGGTGGCAGCTTGAGGCGCCGCCATGGCCGCCTCCGACTCCAGGCCGAGACGGTTGACCGCGGTCACCCAGTAATAATACTGGTCAACATTACCGTTGGCGACGTAATAATGGGCCGTGGTGATGAGCGTATCATTAAGCTTCTTGCGCTGGCTGTTGGGGTTCTTGGAAACGTAAACGTTGTAACCGGCGATGTCCTTCTCCGGATTGGGGTTCCAGTCCAGGCTGACCCCGGGATCCACCACCCAGGCGGCGAAACCGGTGGGCTGGGAGGGCACGATGGGCTTTTCCACGTAGACGTCCACAGTGTTGGAGGGCTTGCTCTCCAGGCCCTTCTTGGATACGGCGGTCACCCAGTAGCGGTAGGTGTGCCCTGCCTCCACGGCGTGATCCTCGTAATAGGGCTTCTTGGAGGTGTCGTAGGGTTTGTCCAGGCCGGGAAGGATCTGCGCATCCATGGGGTCTGCCACCCGGTAGATGTTATATCCTTTGATTGATTTGGGGGGGTTGTCGCACTTCCAGATGAGCACCACGTAGAGCTGGTCGGGATCGGGGGCCTGGGCTCCCTGCAGGTCGTAGGGCGGAAGAGGAGCGGGCTGCGCCGCGTCGATAACAGGTGAGACCTCAGCGGCGGAGATGTCGTCACCGGAGGCCGAAGGCGCCTGTCCCGGTGCGGGCAGGACTGCGGTCGCGGACAACAGGGGAACTGGAACGCTCCCGGATGGCTCTGCGGCTGCCAAGGTTCCTTCAACCGGAATATCGGGGACGACGGGTACGGTCGCATCCATCGCCGTCGCGTGAGAGCCAACCGCCGCCTCCGGAGGGCTTTCCACGGATGGTCCGGAGGGAGCTGCCCCTCCCAGCGCGGCCAGAGATGTCACCAGGAAGATGGCTAACAGGGATACCCAGACCCTTGAGATCCTTCCTGCGGCCTTCATTCCTGCTTCAACTCCTCAAGCTCTCCGTTTTTCCAGCTGAGCTTTGAGGGTAGTCCTCGTTCTCGCTTTCTATGACGGCCGATAGATTGACGCGGTGGAGAAATTTCCGGGATACGGCGCATATCGGGGGGTGAGCGGAACATTCAGGGGGGAGTTCAGAACACCCCTTTCTTTTGAGTTCGGCAGACCTTCGAGATTGGAACCCCAATATGTTGGGGTTTGACGCGATCCGGTCGGCGCGGTGAAACCGGGCGTTGACAGGCTTCATCCAGCGGGTCTGCTCAAGGTGCTATGGGGCTGTAACCTATACGCGCTATGCCTTGCGGCAGTGCGCCGGGGCCAATTGGGGGAATGCTCCTGATGAGTTTTTACTGCCGGCCTTTGCTTTGCGGAGCTCAACGCGGTCCTTTTCGCGGGCCGACCTTGCGCCCGCGGACGGATCGGCGACCTTTGGGACTACAGCTCCGCGCCACTCGTCATTTACAGCCATTTCGTCCTATCCTTATGATTGTGATGTGGATTCATGCCGTTACCTCTGGTGCCTGAAGGGGTGGCCCCGGAGGCTTGTTCCGAAAAGCCCCGTAGGGCCGATGGCAGGAAGGGGATAGGGAAAGCCGGATGGACGGTCCTGTTGTGCTGGAGAAATCCCCGGGCGCTTTTTCCGCGGGCCGGAAGGAGCCGCCTACAGGCACCATCCCCAGGAGCCTGCGGAGGCTGGGGGCGGTGCTGCGGCTGCAGCTCCGGGTGGCTGCTTCTATGCTTAGGCGGCGCGAACAGGGTTTCGCCGGTATAGAGAGTGTGCACCGCCTACCCCAAGGGCCCGTCCTCCTCCCGGAAGAGGAAGTCGCCCGGTGGACGTTTGCCTGGATGGGAACCCTTTCCCGCCTCGGCTGGAGGGCGGCCTGCCTGCGCCGCTCCTTGGTTCTGGCAGAGGTGCTGCGGCGGGAGGGACACGACGCCCGCGTGGTTCTGGGAGCCGGTAGGCGGGGGGACGTCATCTGCGGACATTGCTGGGTGGAGGTGGGCGGCCGGGAGTTGGGCGGGGGTTCCGGTGGGCACGTGGCGCTGTGGAGGTCCGAGGACCCTGCGAGCGGGCGGTGATGAGGGCAGTGGACAAGGAAGCTGGCGGGCGGGAAGGAGGCCGGGCGCTGGACGGTCGGGCGGTCCTGGCCCGCAAGAGGGAGATCGCCTGGCGCGCCTTCGAGGGAGAAGCCATCCTGGTGGTAACCGCCCGAGACGAGATCTGCCACCTCAACCCGGTGGCCACCTTCCTCTGGGAGTCGCTGGACGGCCGCACTTCCCTTAACGAGCTGGCCGGTAAGCTGTGCGAGGCCTTCGAGGTGGAGAGGGAGGAAGCCCTGGCCGATGCCCTGGAATTCGCCTCGGACCTCCTCAAGAGGGGTATGGTGGAGGTCGTCGAGGATGCCTGAAGCCCGCGCTTTCGAGATCGGCGGCATCCGCTTCTGCCTGGAGCCGGACCGGGCTGACCTCGAGGTCCTGCTGCCCGGCTCCTTCACCGGGTTCACCGCATCTTCCGCGGACCGTCCCTATTTCCGGGTCTGCTTGGAGGCCGCGGAGGAGATGGCTCCGGATCCCCTCGGCTTCTTCCTGCCCCACCGCTTCGAGGTGATGGAGGAGGGGCGCAGGTTCCGCTTCGTCAACCGCCATGATCGGCTGAAGGTCCTGGGTCACATAGATCCCGCTGCGGGCGAGGCCCGCCTGCTGCTTCCTCCGGAGGGACTGGACCGGGAGGAGGTCGAGGTCACTTCGGCGATTTCCACGGGCCTCAGCGATTTCCTCAAATCATGCCTGCAGGTATTCCTGCTCGAGGGGGGAGGGACGCTCCTGCATGCCTGCGGAGTGACGGGAGAGGGGCGGGGATTCCTGCTCATGGGGCCCAGCGGCGCGGGGAAGTCAACCGCGGCCCGCCTCCTCCAGGAGAAGGAAGGGATCGCCGTCCTCAATGATGACCTGGTGGCGCTGTCGGCGGGGGATGGTGGGGTCACCCTCTGGGGAACCCCCTGGACGGGCAGCAGGGGCGGGACATGCCGCCAGGGCAGCGCCCCCCTCAAGGCCGCCTACTCGCTGCGCAGGGGGGAGAGGAGCGAGGCGGTGCTCCTGGAACGCAAGGAGGCGCTCAAGGAGCTCCTGGCCAACCTGCCGTGGATGGGAGAGGGGGAGGGTCTCACCCATCCCACCATCTCCGCGGCGGCCGCCATCGCCGGGGCGGTCCCGGTTTACCGCTTAACCTTCCGCCTAGAGGACGACCTCTGGGAGCTGCTCCGGGAGTCTGCCGAAAGATGAGCCTCGCCGGGTTCTTCGATGAGCTGCGGAGCCGATCGGTCCCCCTGGCGGGTAGCCTGGAGCTGACCCACCGGTGCAACCTCCGCTGCCTCCACTGCTACCAGTTCCCTCCTCGGGCGGATGAGAGGGAGATGGATACCGTACAGGTCGTCCGTCTGCTGGAAGAGTTGAGGGATGCCGGGACGCTCTTCTTAGGTCTCACCGGGGGGGAACCCCTCCTGCGGGAGGACCTCGGGGAGATACTGAAGGCGGCCTCTGATCTCGACTTCGCCTTGTCCTTGCAGACTAACGCCTTCCTGTTGGACGAGGAATGGGCAGACCGGCTGGCTGGCCTGGGGAGCCTGCGGGTGGACGTGAGCCTGCACGCCGCCTCCGAGGACGCCCACGACGCCTTCTGCGGGGTGCGCGGCAGCTTCCGGGCGGCGCTGCGGGCGCTGGAGATGCTGGAGGAAAGGGGCGTCCCCTGTATGACCAAGACGGTGGTTACCCGCCTCAACCTGCGAGAGCTGGAGGACATCGCCCGGTTGGCGGAGGAGAGGGGGGCCGCCGCTTTCTTCTCCCCCATCATCTTCCCCCGCAACGACGGCGGGCGTTCCCCCCTGCGGTTCCGCCTGGCCGACGAAGAGCTGGAGGAGTTCGCGGCCTTCCAGGCGGATCACTTGCGGAAGATGCTCGGCGAAGGGGCGGTGGGGGGCGCTGGTCCGGGGGAGCGCATGATGCCGGATCCCCCGGGCTGCGGGGAGTCGGTGCCGGATGCCCGGGGCCGGGCTCTTAGGGGGTGCGGGGCGGGAAGGTCGTCCTTCTGCATCAACCCTTACGGTGACGTACATCCTTGCGTGGCCTGGCCGTTGGTGGTAGGAAATGTGCTGAAGAGCGGATTTCGGAGGATATGGGAGGGTTCGCCCCTGCTTGAAGAACTGCGGGAAAAGGAGTTTAATCTGGATGAGGAGTGCCTTTCCTGCCAATATCTGGAAAGATGCCCCACCTGCCGGGCCCTCTCCTGGCTGGAGGAGGGGGACCCGGGGGCGGTCAGTCGGGAGAGGTGCCGCCTGACCAAGTCGTGGATGAGAGGGCTGAGCGATGGGATCTCCTGAGGAGAGGGGGCCGAGGAGGCCCTATGAGAAACCCGCCATGAAGGTGGAGAAGATCCACCGCTTCTTCTTCGGACTATGCCAGGCGATCTGGCCCATGTGCTACTCCCAGAACATCCAGTATCCGCTGCAGCCGCTCTGCCGCTGAGAGGATGGAAGCGGGGTTCGTCCCCGGGAGGTTACCATCCGGGTATCGAAAAGCATAGAAGTCTATCTAAGGGAGACTACGCGGTCCTCTTCTTCCTTCGGCCCCTGGGGTCAGCGCACCTCTATGTACTGCACGTCGACGAAGTGGAAACCCCCCGGCTCCTGGCTGCCCCCGATCCCGAGGGCCTCCAGGGTGAAGGTGTGCGAGCCCTTGGCGAGCCCGGTGACGGTGAAGACATTGACGCCCCAGCAGACGCTGGGACTGTAGAGGTCGAAGGTGCCCATGGGATTGCCGTCCACCAATATGCGCACCTGCCCGCAGGTATGGTAGGTGGAGACCATCAGCTTGAGGCGCCTTCCGGTGAAGGTGTGGCTGGCGTTGGCTCCGGCATCGTTGGCCACCAGCAACGGCACCAGCTCGCCTCCCACCGCGTACTTCTCCAGTTTCCAGAAGCCCACGGTGGACCATCCCGGGTCATCCGCCCCGTAACGGGTGGCGGGCGCCAGGGATGCCGTGGCGGTGCTGCGGGCGCTCTCCCTCCCGGCCAGGTCCACCGCGGTTACCGCGTACTGCTCGCCGCTTGCACCGCCCTCGAAGAAGAACTCGGTGCCCACGGTCACCAGCGAGGAGTTCAGCTTGACCCAGCTTCCCGACTGCTGGCGGTAGAGGTTGTAGCCCGCCAGGTCCGTCTCGGTGTTGCGGGACCAGGACAAGTCCACCCCGGGATCGTACCCTACCGCGCTGAAGCCCTTGGGAGCGGCGGGGCTGCGCCCGTCGTCCCGCGCCGAGAAGATGACCTCGCAGTGGGAGAAGGGGCTTTCCTGCCCGGAGCGGTTGCGGGCCAGCACCGCGTACCAGTAATAGCTGTTGGAGGAAGTGCTGCCCGACCAGGTCGTCCCCCTTACGGTATAGCGGTCGGCCAGGTTCTTTGCCTGCGACAGGAGCGGCTGCGCGTCGAGGTTGGAGCAGAGGATGGCGAGGAGCGCGTCCAGGTCGGTCTCGATGTCGTCCAGCATGGCCTGCCGCTCGGTGAAGGTAAGGCCGGGGGAGTTCAGCAACTTGTCCACTTTCAGCTGGAGGCTCTGGAGATAGCCGGTGGCGCTCGGGTCGAACTGCCTCAGCGCCAGAAGGATGGCGAGGAAATCACTGAAGTCGTCCTGGGTCCAGCGGTGCACCACGTAGTTCTTGAGGTCGGGGGCGCTCACCGGGCTCCACTTGGCCGACACCTGCCCCCTGCTGAAGTCGTAGGACACGGAGAAGTCCTGGGGCGAGGGAGGCGGCACCGCCGCCGCGGTGGGAAGGCCTTCCGCCTCGTCCGGGGTTTCCGTTTCAACCACGGCCTGTTCACCATCCACCAGGGCGTTGATCCCCTCCGCCTCTGCTGTCATGCTGGCGGGAGGTCGCGGCGAAAATGCCGCCTGCTGCAGCGTTCCCGATATGGCCTGCGCCGGCACCTCCTCGGCCTGCGCCGGTCCCTGCGGGACAAAGCCTTCAGAAGATGCGGATATATCCTGGGGGCCTTCCAAGCGCTCCGCGTTCAGCTGGCCTTCACCGGCGGGCGCTGCGACCAAGGAAACCAGGAAGAGCAGCGCCACCGCCACTGCCGCTACCCTGCTCGAGACTCTCATCCTTCAGACCTTCTCTCCATCACGTTTCCTCCTCTCGCTCTCATGGACGGAGGGTTAGTTTGAGCGGTTGAAAAAAATCAGGGGAACGGTGCGGAATCGGAGTCAAGCGGCGCGGGGCAGGCGGTGAATGGCGCGGCCCACCTCGGCCCGCCACAGCTCCAGTTCCCGGGTGTCCCAGCGCAGCGGGTATCGTTCGTACACCTTTTTCAGAATCATGCTGTTCCGGGCCAGGGCGGCGAAGCGGGCCAGGAAGAGGGGATGGCGCAGGCCTTTCAGGCGCCGCAGCAGGTCGCCCGGGCGCAGGGGGAGGGTGCGCGCGGCCATGCCCACCTCCAGGTCCAGAGGGGTCATGGCGTAACCGATCAACCTGTCCATACCCCTCTCATCCAGCGTCTCCGAGAGCAGCCGGATGAAGTCGAAATAGGCCATGAGCGCCCCGCGCCCCCGCTGCCAGGAGGCGCAGTATCCCCACAGGGCCTCCCGGCTGGTATCGCCGCGCTCGAGGCACTCTGCGGCGGTGCGGGCGGCCAGGTCTCCCGCCTCTAAGGCGCTGGCCACCCCGGAGCCGTGGGCCGGGAGGACCATGCAGGCGGCGTCACCCGCCAGCATCACCCCGTGATCCACCAGGACGTCCAGGGAGCGCCGGACGGGGATGAAGCCGCCCCCGCCGTAGATGCGCTGGCCGCCCACGCCCCTCTCGCGCAGGAATCTTTCCACGAACGCACCCGCCGTCTCCCCCGCCCCCGTCAGCTTGAACCCGACCAGGATGTCCAGGATGCGCTCCCGGGGTTCGTAATAGAGCGAGAGCACGGAGTATCCGCCTCGCCAGCCCAGCCGGGCCGTGCCCACGCCCGGGGGCAGCTCCAGCCTCTTGAGCAGGTCCTTGACCTCTTCCGCCGGGATGGCCCGGTGCTCCCGCCAGGCGGTGACCAGGCATTCCTCCTCGATCTCCCGCTGCACCGGGGAATCCTCCGGCAGCCCGCGCCTCACCGCACCCGCCAGCCCGGAGGCGTCCAGCACCAGGGAGGCCGGCAGCTCTTCCCCTCCCGCCACCACGCCGCGCACCATGCCGCCGTCCAGGAGGGGTCCCTCCACGCTGACGCCGCAGCGCAGCTCGACCCCCGCTTTCTCGGCCTGGTCCAGCAGCCGCGGCACGAAGCGGTCCATGCGCAGGCCCACCAGGGGCAGGCCGTTCTTTTCGATGGCCTTGCCGCCGGGGGAGAGGGCGCGGTAGCGGGAGGGCGGCGGCCATGCCTCCTCCTCGTTGGGTGGGGCCATCCTGAGCCGCGCGAAGACGCTCTCCTCCACGTCGTCCACCCAGGGATGGCCGACTTCCGCGCGCTGCCGGCGCTCCAGCAAGAGCACCCTGAGTCCGCGCCGCGCCGCCCGCTCCGCCGCCATGCACCCGGCGCTTCCCGCTCCCACCACGATGAGGTCATGCATAAGTCGATCCTTCCGTTGCCGCGAGGACGCGGACACCCCGCCCGCATCGAGGCATAAGCATACCACGGGGTCAGGAATATCATGGCTCGGCACTCGGCAGATCGGCCAGGGCGAGATGGAGGAGCCGACCCGGCGGCGCGGTCTGGGTCAGAGGGGCCGTCCGCGTCCCAGCCGGAGGCGGGCGCCCACCAGCCCGGCCACCATCCGCCCGCTGATGATGGCGGAGGGTGCCCCGCCCGGGGTCATGGCCCAGTGGCCCACCTGGTAGAGGTGGGATACCGGGGTGCGGAAGCCGGTGAGGTTCATGAAGCCGCCGAAGAAGCCATGATCCCTCCGGTAGGTCCAACCCACCGTGGTCCCGCCGTCGTTGAGGGTATAACGCTGGTGGGTGTAGGGGGTGGCCGCCAGCTTGACCTCGAGGCGCGAGGAGAGGCCCGGGATGTACCTCTCCGCTCTCTCCACCAGCACCCCGGCCACCTCCTCCTTCAGCCCGTCGTATCCCTGTCTTGGCACCCCTCCCTCCGCGTTCCACGCGGTAAGGTCCGGCTCGGCCAGGGCGTGGATGATGATGGAGGACTTTCCCGGCGGGGAGAGGGAGGGGTCGTGCAGGGAGGGGACGGTTATCTCAATGAAGGAGCTGCGGTAGTATCCAGCGAGGCCCTCGTCGCTCTTCCCGTGGGGCGGTCCGCTGTCCGGCAGCACCAGCAGGTGGTGGCAGCCGGCCAGGTCCAGCTCTTCCGGCGGGATGTCCGCTCCCAGGAACACGGTGAAGGCGGACTCGGCCAGCTCCGCCCGCTGCAGCCGCTGCCGCCATGATTCGGGCACGGCCGAGGAGGGCAGCATCCTCAGGAAGGTGCGCCGAGCGTCACCGTCGTTGACGATGTAAGGGGCCCGGAAGACCCGGCCGTCGGCCAGCCGCACGCCGCAGGCCCTTCCTCTTTCCACCAGGATGTCCTCCACCAGGGTCCGATACTCGATGTGTCCCCCGTTCTCCTCGATGCAAGCGGCCAGCGCGTCCGGTATGGCCTGCACCCCGCCGTCCGGATAGTAATAGTCGAGGAAGTAGGAGATGAAGGCGAGGGCAAAGGGAGCGGGGGTCCCCCGGTATGCCAGCATGCCCAGCACCCGCTTCAGCTCGGGCTCGGTGAGGCGCTCATCCAGGTATTCCTCGATGGGGATGGAGAGGAGGCGGGCAAAGCGGGGGAAGGTGCGCAGGTCCCCCCGGTATTCCCTGAGCCACCCCGGCACCTTCCCCAGCATCTCTCCCCAGCCCATGAACATGGGATTGGGGAGTTTCCCGAAGGCCTCCAGAGCCCGGCTGAAGGCCTGGGCCTCCGCGCTGATGGACCGCAGGGCCGCGGCGTCAGCGGGGAAGCGCTCGGCCAGTGCCCCGTAGAGGCGGTCGAGGTCGGGTATGGAATCCAGGGGGGCTTTGTAGTCGCCCACCGCCACCGCGAAACGGCTCCGGCTGAAGCGGACCCGCTCCTCCAGGCCCAGCTGGCGGAACATGTTCAGGAGCATGCCGGAATCCTCGCAACCCTGGATGCCCCCGTCGAAGCAATAGCCCTTATGGCGGAAGGTGGTGAAGTAGCCGCCGGGCTGGCGGTGCTGTTCGAAGGCCAGGACCCTGGCGCCCTTCCTGGCCAGGTAGGCCCCGGCTACCAGCCCTCCCAGCCCCGCGCCGATGACGATGACATCCGCTCCGCTCTCGCTCCCCCTCATCGGGACACCTCTTTCGGTAAGCTGAAATGACTCTTCGTAACTATACTACTTGCCACGGTTCCCGTGAAGGCCATGTCCTGGCAGAGCGGAGATTTTGGGCGGCTTTATCCAATGCGGCATGGGCCGAAGTGGTGAAAGTCGCCATGCTCGACTTGCTCAAAGCCAGCCGTTCGCCGGCGAGGGTCGGGCGAGATTCAGGCGAAACGGTAGACGATGCCCTCTCCCGCGGGGGGGTAGGTGAAGTCCAGGGCCCCGTACTCGCATGCGATGAAGCAGGATCCGCATTCCATGCACCTGTCGCGGTAGCCCTCCGCCAGCCGCGCCT
>Ga0209227_1003657_pt1 | contig 10121 bp, 9 predicted proteins | sample YNPBryantNP2012_FD_185815 | JGI IMG/M metagenome (GOLD analysis project Ga0209227, IMG submission 185815) | Anoxygenic and chlorotrophic microbial mat microbial communities from Yellowstone National Park, USA - YNP Bryant NP 2012 (SPAdes)... ...
TTGCTCCTTTTAGATTTACTTCCCACAGATATCCTATCCTTCAGCATATCCTGCAGGGCTTCGCTTATAGCGGTCCTGTCGTGCCCTGCCAGCACAAGGCTAACTGTTTGTTCAGGCCATTCCAAACGCACTAGCTGAAGGAAATTAGGGAATTAGGTCGCAATCCCCTCGAAGCGGGGCTGTCTTTCCGACCGAACTCGAGGTGGATAAGGGCGGCGAGGACGAGAGCCAGTCGCAATCCCCTCGAAGCGGGGCTGTCTTTCCGACGTAGATGCCCTGTTTGCGGTAGGTTCGTCCATAAGGACAGTCGCAATCCCCTCGAAGCGGGGCTGTCTTTCCGACTAGGAAGTAACAATCAACCAAAAATGGAGGACAAGAAAAGTCGCAATCCCCTCGAAGCGGGGCTGTCTTTCCGACTCGCATTCCTGGAGTAGTAGCAAAACGGGGGCCTACGGGCGTCGCAATCCCCTCGAAGCGGGGCTGTCTTTCCGACAGAAAATAAACCTTCCTTCCTGGTATCGCACCAGGAGGGTCGCAATCCCCTCGAAGCGGGGCTGTCTTTCCGACGGTTTGGCATGTTTACGGAATGCTAAAGCAAATTATTTAGTCGCAATCCCCTCGAAGCGGGGCTGTCTTTCCGACGGTTAGGGGATTTGGCGCCCCTAGCCGGGGCTCTTGTCGCAATCCCCTCGAAGCGGGGCTGTCTTTCCGACTTCTTTTATAAAAAGGAGGTTTAGCCATGAAAGTGAGTAACGTCGCAATCCCCTCGAAGCGGGGCTGTCTTTCCGACGGGAAGATAGAGACTGTGGAGGCCGCATCGCCATTAAAGTCGCAATCCCCTCGAAGCGGGGCTGTCTTTCCGACGATTGCTACGAGGTCACTGTTCAAGGGGGGAATGTCGTCGCAATCCCCTCGAAGCGGGGCTGTCTTTCCGACGGCACTCTTGGTTCGTTGAAAAAAAGAATGGTAGGTGGGTCGCAATCCCCTCGAAGCGGGGCTGTCTTTCCGACGTCGAGGTCACCGTAGCTGAAAGGAAGGTCTAGTCGCAATCCCCTCGAAGCGGGGCTGTCTTTCCGACCAAATTACTGCATAAAAGCCATCGGGTATACTCAGGATGAAAGTCGCAATCCCCTCGAAGCGGGGCTGTCTTTCCGACTTACGTGAGGAGAACCGCAAGGTCTGGTATCCAATGTCGCAATCCCCTCGAAGCGGGGCTGTCTTTCCGACAGTAAATAATAAAAAAGGAGGTAGCACCATGATTAGTTTGAGTCGCAATCCCCTCGAAGCGGGGCTGTCTTTCCGACGGTGGATTGGGGGTATAGGTGACGTCCTTTTCAGGACGTCGTCGCAATCCCCTCGAAGCGGGGCTGTCTTTCCGACCCTCGACCTCGAACCTCAGGAGGAGGCTTCTGAAGAAAAATGTCGCAATCCCCTCGAAGCGGGGCTGTCTTTCCGACGCCCCCTATTCTCCTAACCCCCCGGCGGATAATCCGCCGGGTCGCAATCCCCTCGAAGCGGGGCTGTCTTTCCGACTTGGGGACGTTATATTTAGAACGTCCCTCTACCCAGTCGCAATCCCCTCGAAGCGGGGCTGTCTTTCCGACAGTTTTTGAAGCCTCACGCAGGGGCTTAGGCACCTGGTCGCAATCCCCTCGAAGCGGGGCTGTCTTTCCGACATAAATTCATTCCAGTAAGGAATGTAGAAGGTGACGTCGTGTCGCAATCCCCTCGAAGCGGGGCTGTCTTTCCGACCTCACAATTAAAAAATTGGCGGGAAGCAATCTTCCCGCCAAGTCGCAATCCCCTCGAAGCGGGGCTGTCTTTCCGACAGGATCTCCACCTTGGCCGCAAATACTCGTGGTTCGTTGAAGTCGCAATCCCCTCGAAGCGGGGCTGTCTTTCCGACTCTTGATGAAAGACCTCAGGAACCCATTCCTGAGATAGTCGCAATCCCCTCGAAGCGGGGCTGTCTTTCCGACAACATTTTCAGAGTTAGAGTTTTTGATTCTGATGAGTCGCAATCCCCTCGAAGCGGGGCTGTCTTTCCGACGGAAAGATGTTTTATTATGATCAAGAAGTTGGCGGGAAAGTCGCAATCCCCTCGAAGCGGGGCTGTCTTTCCGACTCGATTGAAGGTCAGTATTTTCTTGTCTCCTATGGTAAGTCGCAATCCCCTCGAAGCGGGGCTGTCTTTCCGACAGGGATAATGGTTAATATCAGGAATTAACACAAATTAAGTCGCAATCCCCTCGAAGCGGGGCTGTCTTTCCGACGTGTAGAGAAATGAAAATCAAAATGAACACATATTTAAGTCGCAATCCCCTCGAAGCGGGGCTGTCTTTCCGACTCATTGAGGTTATTATTCAAGAAAGGAAGGTCATAAGTCGCAATCCCCTCGAAGCGGGGCTGTCTTTCCGACATAGAGGAATAAGGCGATGCCTACTGATAATGTATTCTAGGTCGCAATCCCCTCGAAGCGGGGCTGTCTTTCCGACTCTATCTCTTCGCCATTCTGGATGCTAGCCTACCGGGATGGTCGCAATCCCCTCGAAGCGGGGCTGTCTTTCCGACTGGATAGCTAGGTGGTGGGGGCTTCCTCATCGCCTTTTGTCGCAATCCCCTCGAAGCGGGGCTGTCTTTCCGACGCGTGACGTCCCGATCGTAGCTTCCCTGCACGTAACATGGTCGCAATCCCCTCGAAGCGGGGCTGTCTTTCCGACTGGATATCTTAAACTTCGGGTTGAGGAGCCCCGTTTTTGGGGTCGCAATCCCCTCGAAGCGGGGCTGTCTTTCGGACTCACAATCAAAAAACTAGCGGGAAGCAATCTTCCCGGTCGCAATCCCCTCGAAGCGGGGCTGTCTTTCCGACCGGTTTTGCCGCCTGAGGAAGAAGAGGGGTATTACCCCTTGTCGCAATCCCCTCGAAGCGGGGCTGTCTTTCCGACGGTCCTTCGCAGGGGCCACGGCTTCTGCGACGGGACTTGTCGCAATCCCCTCGAAGCGGGGCTGTCTTTCCGACACGTTTATACCCCTAGAGTGTAAGGGGGGTAAGGAGTCGCAATCCCCTCGAAGCGGGGCTGTCTTTCCGACTTGCTTCCCTGCACGTAACATGTGCGGGGAAGCTGCCTGGTCGCAATCCCCTCGAAGCGGGGCTGTCTTTCCGACGGTGATGCTCCCTGGGGAGCCCTCGGGGCTCCTCGACCTGTCGCAATCCCCTCGAAGCGGGGCTGTCTTTCCGACGGTTTGGCAAAGTGGCGACCTGGGCGGCCGGGTCGCCGGTCGCAATCCCCTCGAAGCGGGGCTGTCTTTCCGACAAGCCATCGGGTATACTCAGGATGAAACCTGGTGGCAAGGTCGCAATCCCCTCGAAGCGGGGCTGTCTTTCCGACTTTACAATAGTTCCAGAAATTATCATAGAAGTATAGTGTAGGTCGCAATCCCCTCGAAGCGGGGCTGTCTTTCCGACATAGCAACTACCTAGTCTTGAAGACTAGGTGGCTGTTGGGTCGCAATCCCCTCGAAGCGGGGCTGTCTTTCCGACTTAGTAAACGATAACATTTATAGAAGGAGGCACGCCATGAGTCGCAATCCCCTCGAAGCGGGGCTGTCTTTCCGACAAGCTAACTGACCAGATTGAGCTTTGGCTAGGGGACTTGGTCGCAATCCCCTCGAAGCGGGGCTGTCTTTCCGACCCCCAGAAGGGGGGTACCTTAAGCTTAGGGTTGAGGGTCGCAATCCCCTCGAAGCGGGGCTGTCTTTCCGACCATTGATGATAGAGATATAAGGCGATGCCTACTGATGTCGCAATCCCCTCGAAGCGGGGCTGTCTTTCCGACAGAATCATTCGGGATGTCGACCTGCTCGACATCCCGAGTCGCAATCCCCTCGAAGCGGGGCTGTCTTTCCGACTTAAAAAATGTTAATTTTAAAACAAAAGGAGGCATAACCATGTGTCGCAATCCCCTCGAAGCGGGGCTGTCTTTCCGACATTAGGGTCGAGGAGCCTCAATTCGTGGGGCTCGATCGTCGCAATCCCCTCGAAGCGGGGCTGTCTTTCCGACTCCTGAGGTCTTCCCCCAGGAACCTCCTTCTGAGGTTCGTCGCAATCCCCTCGAAGCGGGGCTGTCTTTCCGACAATGATGTAGCGGAAAAGCTAAGAAAATTGGAAAGGTCGCAATCCCCTCGAAGCGGGGCTGTCTTTCCGACAAGAATGGCCGAGGAACTGCATCTCGGCCGTAAGCACTCGTCGCAATCCCCTCGAAGCGGGGCTGTCTTTCCGACCCATCCTGGATGCAGCAATGCCGGGATGGCAAAGAATGGCTGACGTCGCAATCCCCTCGAAGCGGGGCTGTCTTTCCGACAGGAGGAGTAGCCATGAAAGTAGTAGATGTAATGGAAAAGTCGCAATCCCCTCGAAGCGGGGCTGTCTTTCCGACCTCATCGTGATTAAAAAATTAGCGGGAAATAACATGTCGCAATCCCCTCGAAGCGGGGCTGTCTTTCCGACCTAGTGGGCTCCTTGGCCCTGAGCAAGAATCTCAGGAGTCGCAATCCCCTCGAAGCGGGGCTGTCTTTCCGACAGAAGATTATGATTGAATGCGTTAACAGTGGTTATCGCTTGGTCGCAATCCCCTCGAAGCGGGGCTGTCTTTCCGACTGGAGACCAGAATTGAACCAGCTTATGTTGCCCTCATGTCGCAATCCCCTCGAAGCGGGGCTGTCTTTCCGACTAATTCTAACAAGGAGGAGCGCCATGAGAGTAGTCGCAATCCCCTCGAAGCGGGGCTGTCTTTCCGACAGCATGCTTTAAATTTAAAATCATGTCAAGAAGTTATTGAGCCATTTCTTACCACCCCCCTACTTTTACCAAATTAGCCTAACCTAACTTGATTTTTTCACGACACAAATTGAGCTTAAGTTGTTGAAAACAGTAGATAATCACGTTTCCTTCCTTCATTTTTACCCACTTCTAGGAATTTCAACAACTTAGACTTGGTGCACAAAATTGTTAAGAGATAGGAAGGAAAATTGCTCTAAGATGCCGAAATGATTTGTGTTTCACGACAAAAACGCAATTACGCAAGACCAAATTCTTCATCCCTGGGTTCTACGCCCAGCCCTGAAATCCTTATCTTCCTGATGCAGGCTCCACATTGAGCATAGTAGCGTACACTATCAGTCGAAAAATCAATAAGAGACTCAAGCTTTCGCTGAAGCTTGTCCAGCTTTTCTTCGGTAAGCCAGGGACATTCAAAAACAGACTTCTGCACTCGATAACCATAGCCCTTCAATACCTTCGCAACTCTATAACGAGTTCTGTCATCGCTGATGTCAAAGGTTACAACGTAAAACATATTTTATCCTCCCAGCACCCTGTCCCACGGAAAACCTTCGAAACGCTCCTCCTTGCCCAAAAACCACTTAAGAAGCCTCTGCGCCTGATTGTATATCAACGACCTGTAGGATTGATGCTCTCCCGTAAAAGGATTCACAATGCTTTGAGACATCCAGCGTTCATAACTTTCAATAAGGGCTCTCATGACTTTCGGCTTCATCTCTACAGGACGAAACATTTCATTGCTTCCATCATCACTCCCCCTGCTAGAATCCCTCTCCGTCCTGTAAATAAAATCATCCGGCCGCACAATTTGCCTGTTTATGAGCACAAGGACTAATCTATCACCCATAAAGCCTCTCCACTCCTCCACCAGGTCACAGGCAAGGGAGGGCCTGCCATATTCAACAGCATGGAGCGCTCCCAGATACGGGTCAAGTCCAACAGACTGAACCGCTGTCAAAACTTCGTTAGTGAGAAGAGTGTAAACAAACGAAAGCATAGCATTCACGGGGTCTAGTGGAGGCCGGCGATTCCTGCCTTCAAAGAAAAAATCTTTAGAGGTGATAAGGTGCTTAAAGCAGTCAAAGTAAAGCTTTGATCCCATACCTTCAATGCCACGAAGCATGTCAACGTTTCTTTCTCTGGACGCTATGCTTGCAAGACTTTTAAGTTGAAGCCCTTTCTTCTTGAGGCTTGGAAGGTTAATTTTCCAAGAACGCCTGATCAATATGTGCCCATAGCTCTTGAGCTTGGATTCCACTATTGCCGAAGCCAGTTCCCCGGAGACCAGAGGATCGCTCAACATTAAATATTGCTTCATCCTACGCTCAACGTGCTTATGTTCGTCAACCACAATCCTCGCCCGAAACCGTCCCTCTGGGGTTAACAATACCGTCTCGATACGACGCCTCACCAGCTCATCAAGCACAGCTCCACTGAGAGACGATCGCCCCACAATGGTCAATTGTTCCAACCGCTCCAGCGATACCTCATCAATTACCTTATCTCCCTGCCAGATCTGGAGCACATAACCGTTCTTGCGAATGTAACAACCCTGTTCCAGAACGTAAAATCGCTTCATCCTCTTTCGCTTCCCTTGTTCGGAAGAAACCGTTCCACCGTAATGATCGCTCTTTTTAGAAACTCCAGAGCATCTCGGAGATTTTCTACTCGCTCGCTAATCGGAAGCACTCGATCTTTCAATTCCTTCCATTCCGGGATATGAAGCAAGGGATGGCTGTATTCATCAACGTTTTCGAATATACAGAAATCTCCGCCTGCGTCCAAAAGCCGATGGATGGTTTTGCAACCAAGCGGAGAACCTCTCACTCGCGATATCTTATAATCCACAAGGTGCAGATTATAGTCGGGGCTATTTTTTAGCAAATAGTGAATCAGCAGACTTCCTCTGGGCAGGAAAGTAATCGTTCCAAAGAGAACCTTTTCTTCTCTAAGGGAGATACTTCGCCCTGTTCGGCATTGAGAAATGAGATTTCCAAGAACGATGCATTTAGAGCTTAGCACAGCAAGTTCCGGGAAGTTTTTAGCCCAATCTTCATCAGAAGGACGAACCATAATGGAAGTTTCAAGAACAGCCATGGCTCCTTCGATAGCTTCAGCTTTTATCCGTGGAGCCTGGGTAAGCCATGACAGTTGAGCTTCTAAAGATCGATCTTTTTGATGGATGAAAAACGACGGCTTTCCCGTTACTCGATGGATTCCCAGAGGTAGCTTTACCAGATTACCAAAACCTTTCCCCGAGGCTCTGTCTTGCTTTGGGAAAACTTCCAGTTTGAAGCAGGTAAGATCTCCACTGATGTGCTTTGCAAGAGGCAGTAAAACTCGCCGAACCTTTTCCGCAGGAACCGGTGTTTCAAAGGAAAACCAAAAATGATAACCCTTACCCCCACTGAATTCTCCAAAACATGGGATTCCCTTCGATTGAGCAAGTTCAGGAATGCGTCTTAGAAGATAGATGTTCTCGCTCTTAAACCTCTTTCGGTCTTCCTGGCTTATTGAGCCCTTTAGAAAATCGGATTTGACATCCACATCTATGACGCCAAGGCTTACTCTATCGTCCGAATGAAGAAGATATATGCCGTAAGTCTGTTTTCCCTCAAGGTGAGCCAAAACGTCCTCTTCCGTCATTGGACGCCTTACGGGCATATAGCCATGAGTGCCTCGGTCACGGTCAACCCACTGCCTGGCAAAGCAGTCTTCCCTGCCGCGAAAAATGCTCATGTAATTAGCAACCAGATGCGCCATCTTGCGAAATTTCAGGAAGGAGTGAGCAACCTTTTCCACCTGTGAGTCATCGCTTTCTGGCACTCTGACCGGTAAGCTGGACGGCAGCGAATCAGAATCGTCGTCGGAATATTTATCACTGCCCTGATCGCTTACAGAACGGATGATAAGGGATTCGAGCAGTTTAGTTTTGGCTTCCAGGGCAGGCACAAAACCGGGATTGTTTTGGAGCACCCATTCTAACACTCGGAGGCTCAATTCAGGCTTTCCCAGAGCCTGAGCCACTTCCGCCCATTCTATAGCTTTATCCGGAGGGAGCTGTTTCCAGATGGATTCACGTTCAACCAGTTTTTCTGCCTTGGAAAGCTGACTTTCGTCCACCAGAAAGGATTTCATGCGCCTTAAAACCAGTTCCCAATCAACTGAGGAATTATTTTTTGCTTCTCTCACGGCTTTTCTCCATCGCCGGGTTTACTTTCTGTCTGGGGACTTTTTTGCTCGTCCTTCATTCTGGCAATTTCACGCCTGAGATTTCTGAGATGAGGGTAATATGGATTGAAGGCGTGGAGAGTCTCCACGCATTGTTCAGCCTTAGCCTTCTTTCCTGTTTTTATGTAAACGACGGCTCTCCAGAATAGAGCTTCATGATAGGGATTTCCAAAGGACTGTCTGAAAAACTGGTCTGCACGATTGGCGTAGTCGAGCGCTTCGGCGAAATTTAAAAGGCGAAGTTCTAATTTTGCAAGCTTGATCCAGGCTTTATGAGCACCCTTACGGTCTCGTTCTGCAGCTCGAATCAGTACTTTCCTGGCACGATTGATATCCCCCTTAGCGATAGCTATGTCAGCTTCAGTCCAGAGAACATAGGGACGGCGAACATGAGGTGGTATGCGGGAAAGCACTTCGTAAGCTCGATCGACCTGCCCGGCAGAAAGCAAAACACGAGCAAGAAGTTCAAAGACGTAGTCCTCATTTTGAGGCTCGGCTTCTACGGCGGCTCTTTCTAACGCCTGCACAGCACCGTTGAGATCCTTCGAGTAAAACAGGATTTTGCCGAGAGTGTAGTAAGTGTTGACGTTTGAAATGTATTGAGGCTCTGCATTTTCATCTATGCAACGGCGAATAGCATCCAGAGCTTCCTGGAATTTTGATTCTTCGAACAGACAGAGGCTTAACTGGTAGAGCGATTTTACGTAGTTTTTCCGCTCCTGATGACGAGCCTTTTTCTTTTCCGAGTCGTAGCTTTCCCAGTTTTTGACGGCCTGGCGGAACAGGGGAAGAGCTCGATCGAATTTGCATTGAATGGACTTGTAAAGCATACCCTGTCGGTAAAAGCAGGTTACTCCATCGGGGCGAAGAGCCTGAGCGCGAGCGAAATGGCTGTGAGCTATCTGAAGGTATTTTTTCCTGATCTCGGGGGGCAGAATTATTTCTTTATTCTGGTGAGCTATAAGAGCCTGATAAGCCACGAAGGCTAGTTGAGCGTGGGCGTTAAAGTTATCCGGTTGCTCCTTCACGAGTTTTATCCCGATCGATACTGCCTCTTCGAATCGGTGTAGCTGGCAAAGAGCAAAGACGATTTCACCGTAAATGGGAATTGCGGCATCGGAGTCGGCAATAAGAGGTAGTTTTTCCTCGATGGGGTGACAGAGTAGAATGATATCTTCCCATCTGTTTTCTCTCTTAAGAAGATCGATCTCGCCGAGAACTTTTCTAACTTCCTGATGAATCTCCGAAGGCGAATATCCTCCGGCAATCAATTCATCAAGAAAATCGCTTTTTTCGGGTTCCATTTCCTGCTCTTCAGGAAATGGAAGCACAACTGCCTGATCCTTTGTCATGCTTGTTCTCCATACACTAAAAGTCTGGCTTCTTCTTTTTATACCGATGGCCTAGCAAATCATTCGAGGTGACCTCGGGTGGAACAATCTTTCTGCCTCAACCTTCAATCAAATAATACGGTTTCAGGGGAGATTTTTTTCAAAAGGCGATTGAATAAAATCGTTCTGAAGCCGTAATCTTTTTAGTAAGAATGAGTTTTTAGTGGGCGGTGTTTTGGAAGTGAATTCTAACTGGAATATAGAGGAGTTGGGCATGAACTCGGATCGCAGGATTGACACGAGATTTTGGTGTGTTCCCGTAGAAATAGCTCTTAGGGCAAGGAATCCTATTATACTTCCGCCATACCCAGGGAGCACTATTAGAGGCGGTCTTGGCATTGCCTTGATAACGGTTTCCTGCGTTTTGAAGCGGCAGATATGTGGTGAATGTCCTATCAGGACGAAATGCATCTACACCTACCTTTTTGAAACACCACTTTTCGGCGAAGATGAGATCAGAAAGCGATTTCCTAATGCTCCTCATCCTTTTGTGCTGGATCTGGAATTTTCAGATGATGGGCGTGAACGCACCGTGGAGGAAGGTGAAGAGTTTTCCATTTCGATGAAACTCATAGGACGGGCGGGTTTATACATACCTCACTTTATAAGTGCTTTCTCCGTAATGGGAGACAACGGCATTGGGCGAGGACGAGGGCGGT
>Ga0209227_1003658_pt1 | contig 10115 bp, 7 predicted proteins | sample YNPBryantNP2012_FD_185815 | JGI IMG/M metagenome (GOLD analysis project Ga0209227, IMG submission 185815) | Anoxygenic and chlorotrophic microbial mat microbial communities from Yellowstone National Park, USA - YNP Bryant NP 2012 (SPAdes)... ...
CAGTCCTGTTTTTCATCCAGGGGGCAGGGGGGCATGCGTTGCAGTGGGTCAACCAGCTCCGCCACTTTTCCCGCCGCTACCGCTGCCTGGCCCCTGATCTGCGCGGCCACGGTCAGTCCGATAAGCCCCGTCATGGCTACACGATGGATCGGATCACGGCTGATCTGCTGGCTGTGCTCGACGGGCTGGGCATCGGCGAGCCGGTGGTCCTGGTGGCTCATTCGGCCGGAGGGCTGCTGGCCATCAACTTTGCGGCCCATTACCCGGAACGGCTGAGCAAGCTGGTCCTGGTCAACACCGCAGCCAACCTGCCCCTCAGCCACTGGATGCGGCTGGGGCTGCATATTCCTTCGGTGTTGATGGTCCTGGTCCGGCCCTTTTTGCAGCGGCGAGGAAGGTTTAACGCCCCACCGCACCTCTTTAAACAGTTCGTTGAGGGGACTGTTGGCTCGTGGCAGGGTTGGGAGCTGTTGCCCGACCTTACCATCCCCACGCTGGTCATCGCCGGGCAGCGTGATTGGTATGTGCGGCCTGCCATGTCACGCCAGACCGCCTATCAGATGCCCCGCGCCCGGTTGGAGATCATCCGGGCGGCAGGACATCAGGCCCCCCTGGAGCGCCCGGCGGCCGTCAACCGCGCTCTGGAGCGGTTCCTGGAGACCGGTTTGCGCTCCTGGCGCAGTGACGTGGAGGGATCGCTGGCCGTCACTCAGGAACGGCCCTGGCTGGCGCATTACGAACAGGGGGTCCCTGCTCAGGTGGCCATTCCCGATCACCCTCTGCCCTACTTCCTGGAGGAATCGGCACGGCGCTGGCCTGACCGGCCGGCTTTGATCTACGGCGGGCGGCGGCTGTCTTACCGGTTCGTGGCCGATGAAGCCCGCCGCTGGGCCGGCATCATCCGTGATCTGGGGGTACGCAAGGGAGACCGGTTTCTCATCTTGTTGCCCAACGTGCCCCAGGCGGTCATCGGTCTCTATGGGGCGCTGCTGGCGGGAGCGGTCGCCGTACTGGTCAATCCATTGTCGGGCCCGGAGGAGCTGGCCCGCCAACTGGCCGACTCGGGAGCCGAGATCGTGCTCACTCTCAGCCGCTTCTATCCCGATGTGGTCCGCCCTCTGCAGCAGGAGGGCCAGGTCCGCCATGTGATCCTGACCAATGTCAAGACCTATCTCCCCTGGCGACAGCGGACCCTCTTCCGCCTGGCCCGCGAACGGCGAGAAGGGCACCGGCTGTCGGCCTATGAGGCCGAAAAGGTGTTGTGGTGGGAACGCCTCATGCGCCGCTATGCCGACCAGTTCCAGCCCCCGGCGGTCACGGCCGATGACCTGGCTGTGCTGCTCTACACCGGCGGCACGACCGCCGTCCCCAAGGGGGTGATGCTTTCCCATCGCAACCTGGTGGCCAACGCCATTCAAACCCGCGCCTGGTTTGCCGACCTGCGGGAGGGGCACGAGCTGTTCATGGGGGTACTGCCCTTTTCCCACTCCTATGGGCTGACGGCCTGCCTGAACGTGGCGGTGTTGAGCGGGGCGGCGGTGGTGCTGTTGCCCACCTTCGAGACCGCCACAATTCTGGAGGCCATTCGCCGTTACGAACCGACCCTCTTTCCTGCGGTGCCGGCCATCTATGCCGCCATCAACGAGTTTCCCAACGTGCGGGACTATGAGATCGCCAGCATCAAGGCCTGCATCAGTGGAGCCAGCCCGCTGCCTGTCGAAGTGCAGGAGGGCTTTGAAAAGCTGACCAGGGGGCGGCTGGTGGAAGGCTACGGGCTGACCGAGGCCAGCCCGGTGACCCACGCCAACCCCCTCTTCGGGCAGCGCAAAATCGGCACCATCGGCCTCCCCTTGCCCGGCACGGAGGCCCGGATCGTGCATCCCCGCACCGGGCGGCAACTGGGCCCCGGCCGGATCGGCGAACTGGTGATCCGGGGGCCGCAGGTCATGCAGGGCTACTGGCGCCGTCCCCAGGAAAGCGAGGCGGCCTTGCGCGACGGCTGGCTGCACACCGGTGACCTGGCAGAAATGGACAGCGATGGCTATTTCCGCATCATCAACCGGATGAGCGATCTGATCTCGGTCGGCACCCGCCAGGTCTACCCCCGCGATGTGGAGGAGGTGCTCTACGAGCATCCTGCCGTGCAGGAAGCGGCGGCCATCGGCGTGCCGGGAGCGGATGGCCGGGGCGAGGTGCGGGCTCATGTTGTGCTGCGCCCCGGCCAGCAGGCCACGGAGCAGGAGATCATCGCCTTTTGCCAGGATCGGCTGCGCACCTATCAGGTTCCACGCCGGGTGCGCTTTCGCCAGCAGATGCCCCGCTCCTTTGTGGGCAAAGTTTTACGGCGGCAGTTGGTAGAGGAGGAACTGGAAGCTGGACCAGGTGCATTTTGACTACGACCCGGCCGATTTCATGCGGCCCTGGCGCATGACCTCGCCGGATGGCCGGCTGGAGCTGGAGTTCCTCCCCTTTTACGACCGGACGGCCCGGACCAACCTGCTGCTCATCGCCAGCGAGGTCCACCAGATGTTTGGGCATTCCCGGGGCCGGGTGGTCGCCGATGATGGGGAGGTCATCCCGGTGTCGGACCTGATCGGCTTTGCCGAGGAGCATCACGCCCGATGGTGAAGGCAGGGGAGGTGAGGACGGCTCCATTGTTGGCCGGGGGGCAGCAGGCCAGGGCCGATGCCGACATGACGCCCATGCTCCGCCAGTACCGGGAGCTCAAACGCCGTTATCCCGAGGCGCTGCTCTTCTACCGGCTGGGCGATTTCTATGAACTCTTTGAGCAGGATGCGCAGACCGCCGCCCGTGAATTGAACCTGGTCCTCACCGCGCGGCGCTTTTCCAAAAGGGTGTGCCTGCCGATGTGCGGGGTACCCTACCGCACCGTCACCGGCTATGTGGCCCGCCTGCTGGAGCGGGGCTACAAAGTGGCCATCGCCGAGCAGATGGAGGATGCCCGTCGGGTGAAGGGCCTGGTCCGGCGCGACGTGGTGCGGGTCATCACCCCCGGCACGGTGGTGGAAGAGGACCTGCTGCCGGATAAGGCCCAGAACTTCCTGGCAGCGCTCACAATCTCCAATCTCCAATCTCCAATCTCTCATCTCCAGTTTGGCCTGGCCGTGGTGGACCTGTCCACCGGCGAGTTCGCCGCCACCGAAGGGAGCGGTTGGGCGACGCTGGCCGAAGAGCTACAGCGGCTGCAACCCAGCGAGATCGTCCTGCCGGCCAGCCTGGCCGCCGACGAGTCCTGGGCCGGCCGGCTGCGGGCCGAAGCAGGCGGCGACCATCCCCCCCGCCTTTCCCCCGTGCCCGACCTTGAGGCGACGCCCGAAGCGGCTCATGGCCGGCTGATGGCTCACTTTGCCGGCTGTGGGCTGGAGGATCACCCTCTGGCCCTGGCGGCTGCCGGGGCTGCTCTGTTTTATCTACAAAACAACCATACCTGTGACCTTCCCCACAGCCCGGGGCATGGTCTGGCCCACCTTCGCCTGCCGACCCTCTATCGCCTGGCCGACTATATGAGCCTGGACGCCGCCACCCGCCGCAACCTGGAACTGACCCACACCTTGCGGGAAGGTCGGGCGGAAGGCAGCCTGTTGAGCGTGCTCGACTGCACCGAGACGGCGATGGGAGCCCGCCTGCTGCGCCGCTGGGTCCACCAGCCGCTGCTCGACCTGGCCCGCATTCACGCCCGGCTCGACGCTATCCAGGAACTGCTCTCTCCCGCCTCAACTGCCCAATCCCCAATCCCTGATACCCAATCTCCCCCTTTCCTCCGCGCCGACCTGCGCCGGCTGCTGAACGGCATGTACGACATGGAACGGCTGGTGGGCCGTGTCGGCTTTGGCAATGCCAACGCCCGCGATCTGGTGGCGCTGCTGAAATCGTTGACCCGCATTCCGCCCCTCAAGGCCCTGCTGGCCGCTGCCCGGTCGGAGCGGTTGCGTGCCCTGAACGCTGACCTGGACGAGTTGACCGACGTGGCGGACCTCATCGGCCGGGCCCTGGTCGAAACGCCGCCTGTCCTGGTGCGCGAAGGCGGCCTCATCCGCCCCGGCTATCACGCCGACCTGGATGCCCTGCGCCGCACCGCCGCCGAGGGGCGCGACTGGCTGGCCGCCTTCGAGGCCGCCGAACGGCAGCGAACCGGCATCCCCAATCTGCGGGTCCGGTATAACGAGCTGTTCGGCTTTTATATCGAGGTCACCAGAAGCCACCTGCCCAAGGTTCCGGCCGATTATGAGCGGCGGGCCACCGTCCGCGGGGCAGAGCGGTTCGTCACCCCCCAGCTCAAAGCCCGCGAGGCCGAGATCCTGACCGCCGAGGACCGGGCTGCCGACCTGGAATATGAGCTGTTCGTGGACCTGCGCCGCCGGGTGGCTGCCGAATCGGACCGGCTGCTGACCACGGCCCGCGCCCTGGCCGAGCTGGATGCCCTGGCCGCTCTGGCCGAGGTCGCTGCCCGGCATGGCTACACCCGCCCGCAGGTGGACGACGGCGACCTGATTGACATCCGTGAGGGTCGCCACCCGGTCGTGGAACAGATGCTGCCCGGCGACGAGCCTTTCGTGCCTAACGACATCCGCCTCAGCCGGGATGAGCGGCTGCTGATCATCACCGGCCCGAATATGAGCGGCAAGAGCGTGCTGGTGCGGCAGGTGGCCCTCATCGTCCTCCTGGCTCAGATGGGCAGCTTTGTGCCGGCGAAATCGGCCCACATCGGCCTGACCGACCGCATCTTTACCCGCATCGGGGCCAGCGATGAGATTGCCCAGGGGCGCAGCACCTTTCTGGTGGAGATGGGCGAGACGGCCCACATCCTGGCCCACGCCACCCCGCGCAGCCTGGTGATCCTGGACGAGGTGGGGCGGGGCACCTCCACCTACGATGGCATGAGCCTGGCCTGGGCTGTGGCCACCGACCTGCACGACCGCGTCCGGGCGCGCACATTGTTTGCCACCCACTATCACGAGCTGACCGCGCTGCCTGACCACCTGCCCCGTGCCCGCAACTACAACCTGGCGGTCGTCGAGCGGGATGGACAGGTGATCTTTTTGCGGCGGCTGGTGCCCGGCGGGGCCGACAAGAGCTATGGCCTGCACGTCGCCCGGCTGGCCGGGGTGCCGGAATGGGTGGTGGCCCATGCTGCCCAGGTGATGGCCCGGCTGGAGGGAAGGAAGAAGGAAAGAGAGGGGAGGGGGATGGAGGTGGTGCAGGAGGTGGGCCAGGGGTTACTGCTGCCCGCCGACGACCAGGTAGCCTGGCAGGTCTTGCGCGAGCTGTACGGCCTGGACATTGCCAACCTGACGCCGGTCCAGGCATTGGTGGCCCTCAACGAGTGGCAGGGGCGGTTGCGGGCAGGACGGTAAAAAGAAGAACCCGGCCTTTCCACAAGCCGGGTTCTCTTCCTCCTCTCTCGCCCCTTCTCCCTTGTTCCTTTTCCCTTCTCCCTTCCTCATCTGTCCACCAGGGCTGCCACCCCTGGCAGCGTCTTGCCCTCCAGAAACTCCAGGCTGGCCCCGCCGCCGGTGGAGATGTGGCTCATCCTGTCGGCCAGGCCGGCCTGCTGCACCGCCGCTGCCGAGTCACCGCCGCCGATGATCGTCGTCGCGTCGGGCAACGCGGCCACCATTCGGGCCACCGCCTCAGTTCCCTGGGCAAACCGGGGGAACTCGAACACGCCCATCGGCCCGTTCCAGATGACGGTGCGCGCGCCGTTCAGTCGCTCCTGGAACAGATCCAGGGTGCGGGGTCCGATGTCGAGGATGCGCCAGCCGGGCGGCACACGGTCCACGGCCACCACCTGCCACCGGGCATCCGCCTCAAAGCGGTCGGCCACGGTCACATCCACCGGCAGGACCAGCCTGTCACCGCCTCGTCGGAGCAGATCGCGGGCTGTGTCCAGGCTGGCGTCCTCCACCAGCGAGTCGGCCACGTCATAGCCCTGGGCTTTGAGGAAGGTGTTGGCCATGCCTCCGCCGATGAGCAGCCCATCTACCCGCCCCAGCAGGTTCTCGATGACGCCGATCTTGTCCGAGATTTTGGCTCCCCCCAGGATGGCGACGAAAGGCCGCCGGGGGGAGGCCAGGGCGTTGCCCAGGTATTCCAATTCCTTTTCCATCAGGAATCCGGCCACGGCAGGCAGATGGTGGGCGACTCCCTCGGTTGAGGCGTGGGCGCGGTGGGCTGAGCCGAAGGCGTCATTGACATAAATATCGGCCAGGGCGGCCAGGTGCCGGGCCAGTTCCGGGTCGTTCCTGGTCTCGCCGGGGTGGAAGCGGGTGTTTTCCAGCAGGATCACCTCGCCTGGCCGGGCTGCCCTGACCGCCGCCTCGACCGCCGGGCCGACCAGGTCATCCAGTTTGATCACCGGCCGGCCCAGCAGTTCCGCCAGCCGCCGGGCGACCGGGTCCATCCTGAACTCGGGCGTCGGACCCCCCTTGGGCCGGCCCAGGTGCGAGCAGAGGATCACCGTCGCGTTGCGAGCCAGCAGATATTGGATCGTCGGCAGGGCGGCGCGGATGCGGGTATCGTCGCTTACAACCCCTTCGGCCAGAGGCACGTTGAAATCCACACGCACCAGGACCCGCCTGCCGGCCACTTCCACGTCGCGGATGGTTTTTTTGTTCATAGCCCTTATCACCCACGCTGTCCCAGATAGTTGCACAGGTCAACCACGCGGCAGGAGTAGCCCCACTCGTTGTCGTACCAGGCAACGACCTTGACCAGGTTGCCGCCGATGACGTTGGTCAATCCGCCATCCACGATGGAGGAACGCTCATCCCCTTTGAAGTCAATAGAGACCAGCGGCTCGTCGGTGTAGCCCAGGATGCCCTTCAATTGACCCTCGGCTGCGGCCTGGAATGCGCCGTTCACCTGCTCTTTGGTCACCTCCTGCTCCAGCTCGGCCACAAAGTCTACGATGGAGACGGTGGAGGTAGGGGTGCGGAGCGCATAGCCGTCAAACCTGCCTTTCAGCTCCGGGATGACCAGGGCCACCGCCCGGGCGGCGCCGGTGGTGGTGGGGATGATGCTCATCGCCGCTGCCCGCGCCCGGCGCAGGTCCTTGTGCGGCAGGTCGAGGATGCGCTGATCGTTGGTGTAAGCATGGACGGTGGTCATCAATCCCCGGCGGATGCCAAAGTTGTCGTGGAGCACCTTGGCCACAGGGGCCAGGCAGTTGGTCGTGCATGAGGCGTTGGACAGGATGTGGTGCTGGGCCGGGTCGTACATCTCCTCGTTGACCCCCATCACCACCGTCAGGTCCACATTGGTGGCCGGGGCAGAGATGATCACCTTTTTGGCCCCCCCTGTATCGCGGTGGACTGCCGCCTTCTTGCCATCGGTGAACAGACCGGTGGACTCGATGACGACCTCCACTCCCAGTTCCTTCCACGGCAGGTTGGCGGGATCACGTTCGGCAAAGGTTTTGACCCCCCGGCCGTTGACCACAAAGCTGCCGTCGCGGATCTCCACACTGGCCGGGAAGCGGCCATAGTTGGAATCGTACTTGAGCAGGTGAACCAGGGTCTGGGTGTCGGTGATGTCGTTGACCGCCACCACCTCCAGGTCGTCGGGGTATTTCTCCAGGGCGATGCGGAACACCTGCCGCCCGATCCGCCCAAAGCCGTTGATTCCAATTCTGAGTTTCATCGTTTTCACCCTCCTATGGTTATCTTGACATTGTAAATGACAGGACTTACGCGATGGATGGCATGTTCACCACCAAGACACAAAGGCACAAAGATTTCCTGGTCATTCTTCGTGTCTTGGTGCCTTTGTGGTCAGCCTGCCGGGTCAACTGCGTAACTCCTGTAAATGAACCTAAATGGTGGCAAGGGTGGACCTCACCCCATCCCCTCACCGGAAGGGGGCCAGGGGGTAGGGGCATAGGCGTCAACTTGAGGCGCGGGCGATTGGAAATCGCACCGGTAGGGGCAGAGCGCTGCTCTGCCCCTGGCCGTCCGCCTGTGCGGACGGAGGCGTCCACGCCTGGGGGGGGTAGAGATGAGGTCGAATCAAACCGGGTCGAGTTATGATAGTGCGTTAAAGATATCACTGCTGCTGACAATGCCGACGATCTCCTTGCCATCATATACCAGCACGCGCCGGATGTCGGCCCTGGCCAGCAGAGCGGCACATTCCTGCAGGCTGTGCTTGGGGGAGACGGTGATGACGGGCCGGCTCATGATCTCATGCACACGGACCTCAGCCGGGTCTGCTCCTGTGGCCACGATCTTTTCGATGATGTCGGTTACGGTCATGAATCCCCACGTATTCATCCCCTTGTCCTTTTTGACCAGAAGGCTGGAGACTTTGGATTGACGCATCTTGTCAATCGCTTCTGCCACAGTCGCATCCGGTTCAATGTCAATGACATAGGGGGTCATGATATCTGCCGCCGTTTTCATTTTTCTCCCTCCTCCTTCCCTTTGCATTGCTCGTGATACAGGCGTAACAGTTCTCTGGCCAGTTTGGTCGAATCGTGACGCCAGGGGGCGGCTACATCCACCACATCGGCCGCAATGATCCGGTATCCACTCCCGGTCGTATGACCGAGGGTGACCGGTTGCAGGTGGGGCTGCTCCGGGCTGGCCAGTGGGTTGTTGTTGGCCAGGATATAGGGGAACAGTCCCTTGCCCACGTGGCGTTGCAGGGCGTTCACATGCTCCCCCACATCAAAGCCATCCGTCTCGCCCGGCTGAGTGGCCACATTGCATACATAGACCTTGAGCGCCGACGAAGCGCCCACGGCCTGCCGGATGCCTTCCACCAACAGGTTGGGCAGGATGCTGGTGAACAGGCTGCCCGGTCCGGCGACGATCAGGTCGGCGTCGAGGATGGCCCGCACCGCCTCCGGGTAGGCGCGCACCCTGTCGGGCCGCAGGAACACCCGCTCGATAGGCAGTTTTGCTTTGGGGATGGCCGATTCCCCCTGGACCCGGATCAGGCCCGCCGTCGTCGTGGCCCGCAGGTCGGCCACCAGGGTCACATTCTCCAGCGTCGAGGGCAGGATGCGCCCCTGCACGGCCAGCACCCGCCCTGCCTCGGCAAGGGCGCGTTCAAAGCTCCCCGTCACCGCCGCCAGGGCGGTCAGGAAGAGGTTGCCGAAACTGTGGCCATCGAGGCCCTCTCCCTGTCCAAAGCGGTATTGAAAAAGCTGGGTGATCAGAGCTTCGTCGTCGGCCAGGGCAACGATGCAATTGCGAAAGTCGCCCGGAGGCAACACGCCCAGCTCCTGGCGCAACCGCCCCGATGAACCGCCATCGTCGGCCACCGTGACGATGGCGGTGAGGTGAGGGGTCAATGCCTTCAGCCCCCGCAGCAGCGTCGAAAGACCGGTTCCCCCGCCGATGGCCACCACCCTGGGAGCCTGGCTGGCTGGCTCTTTTCTTTCCGTCGCCGATCCCATCGCGTACCTGCGCTTATTATAGCGGAACTTGTCCCTGTCGTCAATGTTTCAGTGGTGAAAGACATTTGGATGTTGCTCTCCCTGGCGATTTCATGTATAATATCCTGCAGCGTCCCAGGCAGCTCTTTCTCCTCCTCATGGAAAAGGTCAGGAGAATGAGAACAGGTTCCATGGGAGGGAGATCCAAAATCTGTTGAAAAAGGAGGAAATCATGTTTGTCGGTGACCGAATGACCAAACACCCGCTCACCATCAGTGAGGAAGAATCTGTTTCCGAAGCCCATCGCTATATGATGGAGCAGCACATCCGGCACCTGCCGGTGGTGGACAAAACCGGCAGGCTGGTGGGCATCATCGCCGAGGATGACCTGCTCAAGGCTGAGCCTTCGACTGCAACCAGCCTCAGCGTGTGGGAGATCCACTCGTTGCTGAACAGGGTCAAAGTGAGATCGGTGATGGTGCGCGATGTGATCACCACCACCGAGGACACGCCCATTGAGGAGGCGGCCCAGTTGATGTTGGAGCACAAGATCGGCTCTCTGCCGGTGATGCGCGGCGATCAACTGGTCGGGATCATCACCGAAAGTGACATGTTCCGCACCTTCATGGAGCTGTTCGCCGCCCGGCAGAAGGGCCTGCGCGTCACGGTGGAGGTGCCCGATCGGGAGGGGGAGCTGGCCAAAGTTGCTCAGGCCATT
>Ga0209227_1003666_pt1 | contig 10099 bp, 7 predicted proteins | sample YNPBryantNP2012_FD_185815 | JGI IMG/M metagenome (GOLD analysis project Ga0209227, IMG submission 185815) | Anoxygenic and chlorotrophic microbial mat microbial communities from Yellowstone National Park, USA - YNP Bryant NP 2012 (SPAdes)... ...
CGACGCTGGTCTGATCAAATCCTCGCGCAGCAATAGTGTTCAATTGTTTCACGAAGAGTCCTCCGCCGTAGCGGCGTCAGCGAGGGCGAGTTGAGCAAGCGCGTCGTGCCGCCCTTGTTCATAGCCCAGCTGATACAGGCGCTCGTGCATCTGAAAGCGCAATTCGCGCAGCGCCTGCTTAAGAGAGAACGGGCCGCCCTGGTGATACAGTACCAGCAGGGCATATACCAGCAATGTAGCCACAATCTGCATCATAATGCCATTTGGGTGATGGGAGACCAAGCGAATCAGTCCCAAGGTATGCTTAAGCCAGCGGAACAGAATCTCGATCGTCCAACGATAAAAGTACAGCAGACAAACATGTTCCACCGGCAAATCGAGCAAGCTGGTCAAGATGGGGATGGGCTTCCCTTTGCTGTCCAGGATGTCGATCAGGCGATAGCGATGCTCGCTTTCCCGTTTCCCCAATGTGACAATGCGGTCGCGGATCAGGGTGTAGCCGTTCGACAGCTTGCGCTCTGCTGGCAACGCCCGCTCTTCGAGCAAGTTCGCCGTGGTCTTGCCGTGGAGCCGGCTGACGAAATGGTTGCCACTGTCCATCACCTCATCATACGTCTCCAAATCACGGTAGCCGCAGTCATGCAAGTAGATGTATCTCGTGCCCTCTTCCTGGGCCTGTCCCAAATCCAGCAACTCTTTGTAGCGCCGTGCATCATGCTCGTGTTCTGTCGTCAGGATGAGGCGATCTATCCCACCATAACCACCTTGCAGGCGCAAGTGCACCTTCAGCGGCAATGCTCCCTCGTCCTCGGCTTGTTGCTCTGCCCATTCCTTGAGCTTACCTGGCAACCGCAGTGTTGTGGAATCAAACAACACCGCTTGACTCAGCAACTCGGCGATCTGTCCCAGCGTAACGGGCGACAATTCGCGCAGCACCCGCTTGCTCTTGGGAATCCGCTCAATGCGCGTCAGGGCTTCCATCAACACATCTTGCATGGCTTCGTACGGCCGAGTCGCGTGGGCATGCGACAACCCGCCCAAAGAAATGGCGATCGCGGCCCCGTTCAAACGGTAGAGGGGATCGCCATTCACCGCGGCGTGCATATCGCGCAACGTCTCATCGTCTGTCAGACCAAACAATATCCACGCACTCAGATGGGGCTCGAATCGCAATTGACGCGCATTGAAATCGTAGCCGCGCTCCGCTGCTATCTGTTGGCGCTTTTTCGCTGGCACGCAGTTCAGCAAGCGTGCGAAATTCCTGGATGAGGCGAAGTCTCGTGCTTCAGGCTTCAGGTTTGACATCAGGCTCCTCCTCCCAATCCGTTTTCGCTCATGATACACGGCTTGCGCCTGACGTCCAGATTTCGTAAAACAACTGAACACTATTGGCATCACCTCCTTCAACGGAAGGGGTCTTCTCACCCTGCAGGGGAAAAAACGGTCCGTGCTCTGTGGGGAGAGAAAAAGGCGAGGTCAACTACCCCCTTTGCTGTAAGATTGTAGCAGACAACGGGTGCAAAGTCAATAGGTCACGGTTACAAAGGGGTTGCGGATGGAGGGCGGAAGGGGAAAGCGGGGTGGGCGTGACCGCCAGCCACAGAAAAGTGCGCACCTCGCCGGGTTCCGAGGCCCGCTCATAGACTTCGGTATCCCCCACACGTCGCACCACGCGCACCTGCCAGCGGAACTCGCGGGCGGCGCTGTCCGCCGGATAGAGGTCAGCAGGCACGCGGTAGGCGGTGGACCAGGTGCGCACGACGACAGGTTCGTGGCCGGGCCGCGTCAGGCGCAGTTCGTACCATTCGTTGGCGCGCAGAAGGCCCACAGCGGTCCATTGCAGCACGATGACGGCCTCCGGCCCGCCGAAGGTGGCCCCGTCGGCGGGGGTGAGCAGCGTCGGTGGGGGATAGGGGGGCAGGGGCGTTGGCGTGGCGTTGGGATTAGGCGTGGGGGTTGGGGTGGGCATCGGCGTGCCCACCGGGATGATCAGCGACTGATTGGGCCGCAGGATGTCGGAGCCGACGGGGATGTCAGGGTTGGCGGCCCGGATCAGGGCGACGGTGACGCTGTACTGGGCGGCGATGGAGATGAGCGTCTCGCCCGGCCCGACCACGTGGATGACGTAGCCGCCCGCCGTGGGAGTGGGGCCAGCCGGTCCGGGCGTCCGGGTAGGGGTCGGTGTTGGGACGATGGGGGGGATCAGCAACACCTGGCCCGGCTGCAGCAGTTCCGGCGTGACGTTCGGGTTGAGCGCCAGAATCTCCTCCACGGTGGTCTCGTAGAACACGGCGATGTCAGAGAGCGTCTCGCCAGGCTGCACCTGATGGGCGCGCGGCGGGAGGGGCGTGGCTGTGGGAGTGGGGGTCGAGGTCACGGGTGGGGTGGCGGTGGGAGGCGTCGTTGGGCGGCTATGTGTGGCGGTGGGTGTGGGTGAAATGGCGGGGGGGAGCAGGAGCGGCCGCAGGAGCGTGACCCCCACGGTGCCCACCAGTGCGACCGCGGCGACGACAGCCAGCCAGAACCACAGGTGGGATGCCTGCCGGACCGGCGGGCGCTGGGGTGCGGCTTCCTCCTCCTCTCCTCCGGTGAGCGGCGCCCCGCACATCAGGCAGGTGGTCGCACGCGCGGCCACCCGCGCGCCGCAGGCCGGGCAGAAGCGGGGTTCTTCGGATGCAGGGGGGCGCGGTTCCTCAGCCATTGAGCCTTCTTCTATGGACGAACCAGACGACCGTCCAGTTCCAGTTCAGCGGCGATTTCCTGCATCCCGGCCAGCACGATGCCGACGTGTTCCCACAGGTCAATGCCCAACTCCGCCGCGCCGGCTTCGGTGTCCTCGCGGCGGGCGCCAGCGGCAAAGCGGTGGTCCTTCCACTTGTTCCTCACGCTCTTGACGGTGACCTCGCGGATGTCCTTCGACGGCCGCACCAGGGCCACAGCGACGATCAGGCCGGTCAGATCGTCCACCGCGTAGAGCACCCTCTCCATCAGGTTCTCCCGCGCCGCGCCGGTGCGCTCGGCAGCATGGGAGAGGACGGCATGGACGATTTCCTCCGGCCAGCCCCGTTCGCGCAGGATACGCGCGCCAGCCAGCGGGTGCTCGTCGGGGAAGCGCTCATAATCGAAGTCGTGGAGCAACCCGACGACAGCCCACGTCTCCTCGTCCGCCCCATAACGGCGGGCGTAGGCGCGCATCGCTGCCTCCACCGCCAGCATATGTTTGACCAGGTTGGCATTTTCGGTGTACTCGTTGACCAACTGCCACGCCTGCTCACGGGTCGGTTCCATCTGTCATCCTCCTTGAGGATCCGGGGTCTGAATGTGCCGGTCCAGGATCGGTATCGGCTCGCCCAGCACCGGCAGGGGGCGACGGACCCGCACGTCCCACCAGGCCAGCCATAGCGCGGGCACCTCGCGGGTCCAGTACCAGGCGCTGTGCACGTAGGGGCGCCGGTCGGCGACGTATCCCACCGCGTCCAACCCCAGCCCCTGGCAGGTGTAGAGCGCGCGGGGCAGGTGGTAGCGCTGCGTGACCAGCACCACCTCTTGCAGGCCGAAGATCGCCCGCGCCCGGTAGCAACTGTCGTAAGTGCGCCGGCCGGCGTAGTCCAGGACGATGGCCTCATCCGGCAGGCCCAGGCTCAGGGCTACCTCCCGCATCTTCTCCGGCTCATTGTACTCGACGAAACGGTTGTCGCCGCTGAAGAGCAGCAGGCGCACCCGGCCAGCGCGGTAGAGTTCCGCTGCCGCCTCTACGCGGTCCCGCAGCACGTCGCTGGGAGCGCCGTTGGGCCAGTAGCCTGCGCCGAAGACCAGCGCCACGGCCCGCTCGGGCACCTCCTGCGCATCGCTGTAGATGCGCCCTTGAAAGCGCCCGCTCAGCGTCCAGGCCGGCAGGCCCAGCAGCGCCCCTGTGCCGATGAGCAGAACGGCAACCGTCAGCGGGCGGAGCGGATTCCTGTGGCGACGTGTCCTTCCCATCTGCCCTCTCTGCGCTATTTGCTGAACCTGCTCAGTCTGCCGACTCTCTATGGCAGCACCTCGGCCACGGCGACGACGGTCTCGGCGTCCGCCCCCCAGACCACGGTGACCATGCGCCCGGAGCGGGCCAGGTAGGCGGCGCCGGCAGCGCCCGTCCACAGCCGGCCCGGCAGGCCGAAGGGGGTCTCGACAAGGAGAAGGGGCGGCACGCGGAAGTGGGGCACCAGCCGGGTGTAGGCCTGCTCAAAGGCTACGGCGTCCTGCTGGCTGTCCCAGGCGGTGCGCCAGGCGATGAGCGAAGCGCCGTCTTCCCGCTGCCAGAGCGTCAGCATGTCGCCAGCCCAACCGTCGGCGGCTTCCCAGGCCGTCGCTTCGTCTGCCAGATGGCTGGCCAGATGCAGGCCGATGAGCAGCTCTCCCATCGTGTCTCGCCGCAGCAGCCGCCAGCCTTCTCCCAACACCGGCCCCAGGTCGGGCATAGCCACCACCTGCGTCTGCGCGGCGGCCGTGTATCGCTCCGGGTGCAGCACCTGTTCAGTGGAGCAAGGGGGGCGCGCGTAGGCGCGGTTGACTGCCGCCCATCTGCCGCTGTCGTACAGCGCAGCGACGAACTGCGCCCCCTCCCGGTAGGGGAAGAGACGCAGCCGGGCGAAAGCGGCGTTGTCGGCCAGGGCGGCGTAGGTGGGTTCCTCGGCGTCGGCGGCCATCTGCGCCAGATGCTCCAGGTCGGTGGGAGCGGGCTGGGGGTTGGCGTAGCGGGCAGTGGTGAGTACAGCGTCCCCTTCGACCAGCGCTCGCAGGGCCAGCGCGGCGTCGGTGGTCGGCTGGCAGGGAGTCAGTGTCGCCAGGCTGAACTGCTGATCCAGCAGCGCACGGGCAATGGCCCGCACCAGCGACCTTTCGTCGTCGGCGGTGGTGGGGCTGCGGCTGACGACGATGAGGATCTGTCGCTCGGCGGGCAGGTAGCGGCTGGAGATGTGCGCTGCCTGTGCGGTCACATCGGGCAGCGGCAGGGGGTCCAGCGGTGGGATCAACCCCAGGGCGATCGGGAGTGTCAATTCCTGCTGGGGTTGCTCTTCCTGGTAACGCTGCAACAGGCCGATGGCGACCTCACGGGCGGTAGGGAAGGTTACCGGGATCTGCTCCACTGCGGGCAGGTCGCGCACGCCGGCCACGATCTGGGTCAGTTCGTTGACCACTCGCGCGCTCTGCAGTTGCGAAAGGGGGGTGGGGACAGCCGTGGGGCGAGGTGAAGGGGTGGGAGAGGGGCCTGGGGAGACGGTGCCCGGCGTCGCGGTATGCAGCGGCGAGAGCGGCGGGGGGGTGTTGGTGGCGGGCGCGGGGGTGGGGGATTGGCGCATGACGTAGAACACGCTGAAGCCCATCAGCCCGAACACCACGAGCACGCTGATGCTCATCAGGATCAGTATCTGGCGCTGTCGCCGCGTGAAGCGGGCGCGTCTCACAGACCGCTCCTCTTGGAAGTCGGTGGCATACAACCGATTATACCATAGCCAGCGAATGGGGGAAAGGAACACACGGGCTCAGTTGCCGCGCACGGCCGAGGTCAGCGCGCCCAGGCAGGCCGCGCCGACGGCGGCCAGGAAGCCGGCGGAGACGGCGTCGAAGAGCGGGGTGGCGGCACCGATGGCCTGTCCGTGGGTGATCACTGTGGCGAAGATCGCCCCGGCCATACCCACGCCCAGCACCATCCCGGTGTTGCGCGCTGTCGCCAGGGTGGCGGCGGCGACGCCCTGGCGGTGACGGGGCGCGGAGCCCATCAGCGCGCTGTTGTTGGGCGAGACGAAGATGCCAATGCCCAGCCCGGTGACCGCCAGTGCCCTCGTGGTCTGGCTCAGGGGGGAGGCCGGGCCCAGCCGCGAGAGCAGCAGCAGCCCGACCGCCAATATCCCCATGCCCACCGTGCTGGGCAGCCGGGAGCCGATGCGGTCCGAAAGCGTGCCGCTCAGCGGGGCGGTGATCGCCATCACCAGCGGTTGAGTGGTCAGCAGCAGCCCGGCCTGCGCCGGATTGAGAGCACGGCCCTGCATCAGGTAGAACGGCAGAAGAAAGGTGATGCTGTAGAGGGCGATGTAGTTGAGGACGGCGCTGGCGACGGAGGCGGAGAAGAGGCGACGACGGAACAGGCTCAGGTCGAGCATGGGACTGGCCACACGCTGCTCGATGAGGACGAAGGCGGTCAGCAGCAGCAACGCCGAAGCCAGCAGTGCCAGCACCCCTGCTGAGCTCCACCCCCAATCGTGGCCGCGGTTCAGCCCCAGCAGCAGCGCTACCAGGCCGGCGGTGAAGGTCGCCGCGCCGGCCAGGTCGAACCGTTCACCCTGAGTGGCAGGAGGGTCTTGCGGGATGAGCCGCAGGCTGAGCAGCAGCGCGGCCAGCCCCACCGGGACGTTGATGTAGAAGACTGCCTGCCAGCCGAGCCGCTCGGTCAGAAGACCACCCAGCGACGGCCCCACGGTCAACCCCAGGTAGGTCATCGTCGCCTGCATCCCCAACGCCTGGCCGCGCTGCGCGGGGGCGAAGTTGGCGGTGAGGATGGCCGGGGCGTTGGACGCCAGCATCGCTGCGCCCAGCGCCTGCAACGCCCGAAAGGCCACCAGCGTCCACACCGTCGGGGCCAGGCTGCACAGGACCGAGCCGAGCACGAAGATGCCGAAGCCCCAGACGTAGACCGCCTTGTGGCCGTGCAGGTCCCCCAGCCGGCCGAAACTGAGCAGCAGCCCGCTGAGCACCAGCAGGTAAACCACCGTCACCCATTCGATGGAGGCGACGTCCCCGCCGAAGTAGCGGTTCAGCACTGGCAGGATGGTGTTGACGACGCTGCCGTCCAGCGCCGACATGAAGGTGCCCAGGCCGACCGCCAGCAGTACCCCCCATCTCCTGGACGAGTTGGCAAGGTAGGCAGGCGCGGTCTGCGAGCCGTGGTCCGTGGTCCGTGGTCTGTGGTCTGTGGTCAACGGTGGGTCATCCCGGTGTAGGTGTGGGAGTCGGTTCTGCTGGCGTCTCGGTTGGCGGTTCCGTGGTCGGCATGGGCGGAGGCGTGTCGGTGGGCGGAGGGAGCGGGGTGGCGGTCTCCGTCGGCGGCGGCGTGGGCCAGGGGGTGTCGGTGGGCCAGGGGGTGTCGGTGGGCCAGGGCGTGTCGGTGGGCCAGGGCGTGTCGGTGACCCACGGGGTGTCGGTGGGCCAGGGGGTGAATGTCGGCCAGGGGGTGTCGGTAGGTATCGGTGTGGGTGAGCCGACGATGCACTGGGCCAGCCCCTGGTAGGCGTTGCCGCGGTTGTCCCAGGCGGTCACGCGCAGGGTGTAGACGCCGGGGGCCAGATGGGTGGTGTCCCATATCGTGATCTGGCCGTCCTGCACCTGCGCCAGATGTGGCCCGCTGATCCAACCCCAGCCCTGCGGGTTCGTGCCCACGCCGTACTGGACGTCGTACCGGTTGAAGTCAGGCACGATCACCGTGCCGATGACCGGCACCAGTCCGGAGACCGGCGTGTCGAGGTTCGGGTAGGTGATCTGGACGACCGCCATGCCCGGCTGAGGGGTCGTGGCGCCCCCGCAGGTGCCGGGAGGAGCCAGCGGCAGCCCACCCAGGTGGGTCTGCGCCCACTCGATGCCGACGGGGTCGGTGGTGAGCCACTGGTACCCTTGCGTGTCGGTGATGACGACCATCACCTGGTTGTTGCACATCTGGTACCAGTCGTGCGTGGCGTCCAGCGGCGGCTGGTCGGCGGCGAAGAACTCGGTGCGGTGGTTGGGGCAATAGGGGCTGGGCTGGGTGCCGGAGGAGGCGCAGATTTCCATCTCCACCACACCCGCAGGGCGGGTGAAATCGCGGACGGGGGTGCTGGCCAGCGCCGCTTCCATAAAGTCGTGCCAGATGGGCGCGGCCCCCATAGACCCGGCCACGTTGTCCATCTCGCTGTTGTCAGAGTTGCCCACCCAAACCCCGGTCACCAGGTCGGGGGTGTAGCCCACCGTCCAGGCGTCCCGGTAGTCGTTGGTCGTCCCGGTCTTGGCCGCGGCGGGCCGGGAGAGTTCCAGCGAGTTGGGGCAGCGGAAGGCCATGCAGCGGGCCAGCGGGTCGGAGAGGACGCTGCTGATCAGGTAGGCGTGTTCAGGGCGGATGACCTGTACACCTGTGGGGTGGCTGTTGTCCACCAGCACGTTGCCGTTGGGGTCCTCAATGCGCAGGATGGGGGAGGGAGGCACGCGCACGCCGCCGTTGGCGAAGACGGCGTAGGCTCCGGTCAGTTCCAGCAGCCGCACCTCGCCGCCGCCCAGGGTCAGGCTGAGGCCGTAATCCTGGCGGGTGAAGGTGGTGATGCCGAGACGGGCGGCCATCTCCTGCAGGCCGGGGACGCCGACGAACTGCAGCGCGCGCACGGCGGGGATGTTGAAGGAGTTGGCCAGCGCGTCGCGCATGCGCAGCGGACCGTGGAAGCGGCCATCGTAGTTGCGCGGCGTGTAGGGCGGGTTCGCTCCGTCGGGGAAGGAGGTGGGGATGTCCCAGATCAGCGTGGCGGGGGTCCAGCCGCGCTCGAAGGCAGCGACGTAGGTGAGCGGCTTGATGGCGGAGCCGGGTTGTCGCTCGGCGAGGGCGACGTTGACCTGCCCGTCAATCGTCTCGCTGTAATAGTCGGCGCTGCCGACCATGGCCAGGATGTGGCCGGTGGACGGCTCGATGGCCACCAGCGCCCCGTTGGTGGCGTGGTGATCGGCCAGGTTCGCCACCTGTGCGGCGACGGTGCGCTCGGCCAGGGCCTGCAGGTCGGGGTCGAGGGTGGTGTAGATGCGCAGGCCGCTGCCGCGGTAGAGCGCCTCCGGCCCGTAGGTCGCCTCCACCACCTGTCGCACGTAGACGACGAAGTGCGGCGCGGTGATGTGGTCGCCGGGTGTTGGCGGGTGGAACTCGTAGGCGGCGATCTCGGCGGCGGCTGCGGCGGCCTGAGCCTGGCTGATGTACCCCTGTTCCACCATCAGCCGCAGCACGTCCTGATGGCGGGCCAGCGCCCGCTCCCGTCCGCCGGCGAAGATGTCGTAGGTAGCCGGCGACTGGGGCAGGCCGGCCAGGAAGGAGGCCTGCGCCAGGGTCAGTTCGGAGGCATGCACACCGAAGTAGGTCTCCGCCGCTGCCTCCACGCCGTAGGCCAGGTTGCCGTAGTTGATCTCGTTGAGGTAGATCTCCAGGATGGTGTTGCGCGGGTAGCGACGGGTGATCTCGTAGGCGAGGACGACCTCGCGGATCTTCCGCCAGGCGGTCTGCTGCATTCGCTCCTCCGGCGAGAGCAGCAGGTTGCGCGCCAGTTGCTGGGTGATCGTCGAGCCGCCCGATACCGTCTCTCCGGCCCGCAGGTTGCGGTAGAGCGCCTTGAGCACGGCGATGGGGTCGAAGCCGGGATGACGGTAGAAGTCGGCGTCCTCGGTGGCGATGGTGGCCTGGATGAGGTAGGGACTGATGCGGTCGAGGGGGACGTAGGTACGCCGCCCGCCCTGCGGGTCCACCACCTCGTAGAGCAGGTTGCCCTCGCGGTCGTAAATGTTGGAACTGACGAAGACCGATTGGCGGGCGATCAGTTCCTCCGGCGGGGGGAGTTGCGCGGCGATGATAGCGTAGCCGGCGACGACGGTGGCGAAGGCAAGCATGAAGAGCAGGACGACGACGATGGCCAGGATAAAGAACGAAGTCAGGGTGCATGAGCCCCGCTCCCGGTGGCGGGGGCCTGGCGACAGCGCGGCGGGCGGACGAGGCGGGCCGGCTGGCGGGCGGGGAACGTAGCCCGGTCGCTGCGGCGGGGGGACGGGACGCGGCAGCCCCGCCGTGGGGGTCATCCCCGTGGCGATGCGGGGAGACGGGGTCGTGGGACTGCCCCTCCGTCCGGGCAAAGGGGCGGTCTCTACCTCGTCAGGATCCAGAGGAGAACGAGTGGGGCGGGTCTCCCCTGGCTGTGGGTTCTGTCTTGTCGGGTTCATAACCATCACCAGCCGCGGGCTATCCGGCGGCTGGTGCGGATTATAGCATCGGGGTAAGGGGTGTCAAGGGTGGTCGGATCTGAGGGGTTTCGAAGCAAATCCCAATCTGGGGACGGAGTCGAGGCTT
>Ga0209227_1003674_pt1 | contig 10082 bp, 7 predicted proteins | sample YNPBryantNP2012_FD_185815 | JGI IMG/M metagenome (GOLD analysis project Ga0209227, IMG submission 185815) | Anoxygenic and chlorotrophic microbial mat microbial communities from Yellowstone National Park, USA - YNP Bryant NP 2012 (SPAdes)... ...
ACTGCTATAAGATACAATCGCCCTGAGAGAGAATGGGACTTCATTACCAAAGAGAATGGGACTTCTTTACCAAAAGGAGATGGTGATGTACAATCTCATTAGTGCTCTATCTTTGCGAGTATACATCTCTCCTTTCCAGGAGTTTTTCTCACTCTCACATGAAAAGAGGTCGATAAACAGTGCTCTAAAACAGCGTAGAACAGCAGGGACTGTTGTCTAACACATTACAGTGTCAACGGGGATAGGCGAACGTAGACAAGCGAACGTATGGTGAGGTGGAATGATGAACAGAATCGTGCTTCTACTTGAACGGATCGTCCTTGCGCTGAAGCAAGTGGTCAATCGAGCATATCCTCGCGTTCCTGTCACTGAGACTTCTCAAAGCAGTCCTGCCACTGAAGAGAATGTTGGAGATCTCCAGTCGGACATCTATCCGCCACCTGTTACTGAGACCTCTCAAAACAGCCCTGCCACTGAAGAGAACGTTAGAGATCTCTGGTCAGACCGCTGTCCGCCACCTTTCTCAATCCTGGAGTCTTTCCTCAGCTCTCAAGGAATCCGGATCAAGGTTCGGCCTGCCGAAGATGCCTCTGATCAGGTCATTGATAGCCTGTCACTGTATCTTGGCGAACACTACGACGCTCTCTCCGGTCTCCACCGCAAAATCAAGCGCGCAATGCAAACTGGAATGCCAATTACTGAAAGACTGGAGGACTGTACCCAGCACGATGCCCGCACAATACGCCGGTTCTGCACGCGCCTCCGCGCCGTTGACTTTCTCCAGAAGTATCAATACGACCGATCGCGCAATCTGATCAGGGCCAAAACGACGACACGTCCACAAGCTCAGCGGTTCTTTAGCGGACAGTGGCTGGAGCGGTTCATTCTCCAGAAAGTCAAGGAGATTCATGCTCAAGTCGCTTCAGAGGGTATCAGGACACTCAAACTCGAATATCTGATCAATACCGAGATCATTCTACCGAATGGTGACGACTTCGAACTCGACATTCTGGCAGCGATAGGTTCGTCAATCTACTGGATCGAGGCTAAATCCGGCGACTATCAGCACTATGTAGGCAAGTACTCCAGGTTTGCCTGTCAGATCGGACTTGATTCCGAACACTCTTTTCTGGTGCTGACTCATGCGTCGGATGGTCACTGTGATACGCTTTCATCGCGGTTCTCAATAACGGTATGTAATCTGCGAACTTTTGAGGAGAAGTTGCTATCGGTCGTGCGATATGACATTGCCCGGCGAAGCACTATGGGAAGACGAGCTTTCACCTGAAGCCAGTGCTAACATCTCACAAGAACAAGTTTTTCTGAACACAGGGCAATATCTCAATGCCCCGTGACAGACGATGCGTCCTCCAACCGACCCATCACCGTCTGATACACCGTTGTCAGCGGTACGCCGCGTTCGCGCGCGATCCGGGCGCAATCTTCGTACTCTGGCGCCGCGCCGATCAATTCGCCGCGCCACCACTTTCGTTTGACACGCGCCGGTCCGAGCGGCGTGGTCACCGTGATGATGTCGCGTTCGCACACATAGCGCTCAACGGTGCGCCGCCGCACTCCGAGCGTTGTCGTTTCGCGCAACAGGATTGTGACCATCTGATCTTCCAGGTCTGCTGGCGCAAGTACCGCGATCAGGACGCCGACACGCCCTTTTTTCATCATGATCGGCGTGCACCAGACATCGAGCGCCCCCGCTTCGCGTAGCCGCTCTGTGACATATGCGATCTGTTCCGCTGGCTGGTCGTCGATGTTCGTCTCCAGCAGCACCGGCGACGATCCACCTGAACTGGAGTGTTCTGCTGACGTTCGATCCTGGCGATCCTGATCATCATCATCTGTCTCATTATCCATGTCGCCGAGCCAGACGCGCAGCGCATTCGGGCGTTCCATCCGACGTGCGCCAAAGCCGTATCCAACTGCCCGCAGGCGCATGGGTGGGCGACGGAAGGTTGCCAGCGCCGCCAGGATTGCCGCGCCGGTCGGCGTCGTCAGTTCAAACGGCGTCTCATCGGCGGTCACCGGCGCTCCGACAGACGCCAGCAGCGCCAGCGTGGCCGGTGCGGGAACCGGGATAGGACCATGCGCGCTGCGGACCCACCCGGCGCCGGGGGGAATCGGTGACGCGAAGACCTGTTCAACGCCGAGGAGTTCGAGACCCGCAACCACGCCGACAATATCGACAATTGCATCGAGTGCGCCGACCTCGTGGAAATGGATCTGATCGACGGTCGTACCGTGAACGCGCGCTTCTGCTTCGGCAAGGAGGGTGAAGATGCGAATACTCCGCTCAACGACTGCTGGCGGCAAGGGTGCGGCGGAGATCAGGGCGCGGATGTTGGTGAGGGTGCGATGATGATGATCTTCCGGGGCGACAACGTATGCGCGTGTGCCGGCGAGCGGACCGCGCACCTCACGCGAGGCGTGCAATTCCCATCCGCCAACGCCGAGCCGTTGCAGCATCGCGCGCAAGGCATCGAGCGACACCCCGACGTCGAGCAGTGCGCCAAGCGCCATATCACCGCTGATGCCGGAAAAACAGTCGAAATAGATAACACGCGGCATGCACCCCTCAAATAAGAACAGAAGTGTCTTCTTCGACCGATACCCGATTGCGCCCACATTGTTTGCTGACATACAGCATCTGATCCGCCCGCCCTAGGATGCTGGCAGGCGTATCAGTCCGCCGTGCCAGCGTTGCACCCAGCGAAACCGTCACGTGAACCACCTTATCGGCAACAGGGAGTGACGATTGTTCAATGAAAACGCGCAGGCGTTCGGCAAGATGTTCCAGTGTTGCAATACTGACGTTTTGCGCAATAACGACGAACTCCTCGCCACCCCACCGCCCCACTGCATCGAATGCGCGAATGTTGTGCGCCAGGGTGCGCGCCACCATCTTCAGCACATCATCGCCAACCAGATGCCCAAACGTGTCGTTCACCGCCTTAAAGTGATCGATATCGATCAGGATGACCCCAAAGGTCCATCCATAGCGACGCAGCTCTTCCAGCCGGCTCTGCGTATTGCTTTCAATGAAGCGCCGGTTGCCGATACCGGTCAGGGGGTCGAGCAGCGCCAGCGCACGCAGGCGCTCGATCTCTTCCTGCACTGCTTTCTGGCGTGAGTTGTCACTGAACACCTCGACAGCGCCGATGATCTCGCCGTGCGCATCGCGGATCGGCGCGACACGTACAAGCACCGGAACGCGATGCCCCTGCTTGTGGTGCAGGATCACCTCAGCCTGCCGGGGCTGACCATCGTGCATGGCAGCAGCAAGCGGGCACATACCGGTGCACAGGCGCCGTCCACACGCATCAACGTGGCGCAGCAGGTTATCGCCGCAAAAACGACCGATCACCTCGTCAGCGCTGTATCCGGAGATGCGCTCAGCGCCACGATTCCAGTACATGATCCTCCGCTGACGATCCACAAAGTAGACCCCGTCGTACATCTCATCGAGCAGTTTCTTGTACAGGGAGTCGTCCATAGTTCTGGCAGCGCCTCCAGATAAGCAGGTCTATGCGTGTTGGTCGATATGATACTCGCGCTGATGATGGGCGAAAGGTGCTGTGTGTACGGTTGCGATACGCCCGGTTCCGAGATATGCTGTGCAGCGATACTGGCATAAGATGCCAGACGGTTTACAGCAACTCGCGTGCGCTGCGTTACGGTTTTGAGATATGTGATAAAAGAGTGGAAGATAACCGACTCAGGCGAACATTTTCTTCAGTATACCATTCCTCAACCATTCACCGGTTACGACTCTGATACAATATCGATCACAACGACCAGTCTGCGGTATGAGCGGCGCAACGGAGTGGATACTATGCGCATGATTTTGCTGGGTGTCGGAACAGCCGTGCCGGATGCCGACCGCGACTATACGCATATGGTGTGGAAAGCGCCGGATGGCGCGGTGCTGATCGATGCCGGAGGCGGCACCTATCAACGTTTGTTGCGCGCCGGGGTCAATCCGCACGATCTGCGGGCGCTCATTCTTACGCATTCCCATGCCGATCATGTGAACGGTCTTCCCGGTCTCCTCTTTTCGTTGAAACTGTCGGGGTACAACCGGCGGCTCGTCATCTACGGCAATGCCCCCACCCTGACAGCAGCGCAACGGATCGTCGAAGCTTTCGATCTTGGAGAGTATCAACCGGATGTCGACTGGACGCCGATCGAGGCAGGCGATGAGATCGTCTTCGACGGGGCGGCATACCGCATCCGCACCGCACCGACGGTACATTCGCGCCCATGCCTGGCGTTGCGCTTCGACAGCGATGATGGGCGTGCGCTGGTCTATTCCGCCGATACCGAGCCGTGCGATGCGGTGCGCAACCTGGCGCACGGCGCATCAGTGCTGATCCACGAGGCAACGACGCCAGAACCTTTTCCAGGACACACATCGCCGTACCAGGCGGGTGAAGTCGCTGCCGCTGCTGGCGTCGCCCGCCTGGTTCTCGTTCACTACAGCCCACGCTGGACGATGAGCGCTGATCGGGCAATCGCAGAAACCCGCGCCGCCGGCTTCACTGGCGAGGTCGAAATCGGGCGAGAATTTGCTTCCTACGCGCTGCCGCCTGTTCAATAAGCGTACCGTTATGACTGATCTGTCTCTTCGCGAATTTGCGACCCTGGTTCGCGCCAACATAGCGCGGGTGATCGTCGGTAAGTCTGAAACAATCGATCTGTTGCTGGTGGCGTTGCTGTGCGGCGGGCACGCGCTTATCGAAGACGTGCCGGGGGTTGGCAAGACGATGCTGGCGCGTGCGCTGGCGATCTCGCTTGGGTTGATGTTCCGCCGCCTGCAATGCACACCAGACCTGATGCCCAACGACGTGATCGGCGTGTCGGTCTACCATCCGCGTGATGCGTCGTTCGTGTTCCAGCCGGGTCCGATCTTTACCAACATTCTGCTGGCGGACGAGATCAATCGTGCAACGCCGCGCACGCAGAGCGCCCTGCTCGAAGCGATGGGCGAAGGGCAGGTAACCGTGGATGGGACCACGTATGCGCTGCAACGTCCATTCCTGGTGCTGGCGACACAGAATCCAGTCGAGTTCGAGGGAACCTTCCCGTTGCCGGAAGCGCAACTCGACCGGTTTTTTGTCGAGGTGGCGCCCGGCTACCCGTCGTCGGCGGAGGAAGCAGAGATGTTGCGGATGCTCGCAGGTGAGCATCCGATCGAAACGCTCAAGCCGGTCGTGGACGGACAACAGATCCCGGCATTGCAGCGCGCGATCTGGTCGGTGCACGTCGATGACGCGGTACGCGACTATATCATCCGCCTGGCGCATGCGACGCGCGCCCATCCCGATCTGGCGCTTGGCGCAAGCCCCCGTGCGACGCTGGCGCTCTTTCGCGCAGCGCAGGCGCTGGCGGCGCTGCGCGGACGTGACTACGTTCTTCCCGACGATGTCAAATATCTGGTGCGTCCCGTCTGGCGTCACCGCTTGCTGGCGCGCCCGGAAAGCGCACTGCGCGGGCGCACCGCCGCTGCTGCCCTCGACGCGGTGCTGGCGGAGGTGGATGTTGGCATCGGACAGATCTGATCCGTGCACTGATTGGTCATCGTTCATCTTCTGAGGGGCAGGTTGCGGGATATTCTCTTGCCAATGATTGTTCTGTTCCTTCTCGCTATCGTCCTGCGCAGCGAGTTGTTCTTCTATTTGCTTTATCTGATCGCGGGATTGCACATCGCCGCGCGCTGGTGGGTCGGGCGCAGTGCGTCCCGGTTGCGTATCCGGCGCGTGGCGCCGGAAGCAGCGTTTCCGGGCGATCCTGTACCGGTTCTTGTCGAAGTGCAGAATACCGGTCTTCTGCCCCTTCCCTGGCTCGCCCTGCGCGAAACGCTGCCACCGGCGCTGCATTCGCCGCCGATGGTGTACGAGGTAATGTCGCCTGGCGCCGCTGAACGTTGCGAGATGCGCTACACGCTCTTCAGCCGACGGCGGGGATACTATCAGATCGGTCCGCTGACGGTGCAGACCGGCGACGTGCTTGGGATCGGTGAACGCACCGTGAGCGAAGCGCCACCGGTGGCACTGACGATCTATCCCAACGTGTTGCCGCTCGAAGACCTGGGATTGCCGGCGTCGCTCCCGTTCGGCACGCTGCCTGCAACACATCGACTGTTTACCGATCCCGCGCGTCCAATGGGTGTGCGACCATATCAACCGGTCGATGGGGTGCGGCGGATCGATTGGAAGGCTACGGCGCGGCGCGGCGAACCGCAGGTGCGCCGCTATCAACCGGCGATTGCTGTCGAAACGATGATTGCGCTGGCGTTCTCGCGCGCCGAATACGGTGGCGGCTTTGCGTATGATACGATGGAACGCGCCGTGGTCGCTGCCGCATCGATCGCCGCCCATCTGATCGAGCGGCGACAATCGGTTGGTCTGTGCACCACCGGCTTCGATGCCGCCAGTCACGCCCCCGTCGGCATTCTGCCGCCCGGATCGGGGCGAGGGCATCTCATCCAGATCCTCGGATTGTTGGGGCGACTCGAAGTGGCGAAAGAGGGCGATCTGGCAGTCACCCTCTCCCGTGCCACTGTCGGGTTGGGATGGGGGAGCACGGTGGTCATGATCAGCGGGCAGCGTGTGCGCGACATGCTGCCGCATGCGCTGGCGCTCCGACAACGCGGGTTGAATGTCGCGCTGGTGATTGCCAAAGCGCTGACCGATGACCTCGCGCTGGCGCATCGACACGGGGTGGCGGCATACGATCTGGGGCGTGACGCGCGCCCCATACAGGCAGTGAGCACACCGTAATGCGATGAAACATGACGGTGTCATTGCTATCGTTATCCAGGAAACGCAATGATTGCCCATCAGGCTTCCACCATCATGCCGCCAGCAGTTGCGGCAGTGGCAGAGCATCCACATCTTCAGCATCAGGCGCATCGCTCGCTGATGGCGCAGATGCACCGCATCGCTGAGCGATGTGCGCTGTTCGTGCCGCATCCGGTGGCGGTAGCGCAGATCGATACAGCCGTTCGTGAGATCGAAGGTGGTATCGTTGTGCTCGAATGCGAAACCGGCGGCGGTGCAACCGCGCTGATCTGCTGGCTCGCCGCCACGCGCCGCCTGGCATTCTGGCTGCCCGAAGACGATGCCAGCGCAGGACTGACCGCGCTCTGCGCCCAGGTGCTGGCGCTCTCCGATCTCCCCATTCCGCTCGTACCACCTGTCGCTGCGCGTGATGCCCTGACGATTGAACGATTGCTGGAGGAAGCTGGCGCGAAGCGTCAGTCTGGCGATCCGCTTGTCGTGGTCATTGGGCGCATACCGGACGCAACCCGCACGCCGACGCCGCCGTCGCTGCCGGTGTGCGTTCCGCCTGGCGTGGTCGTGGTGATGGCTACGACTCCCGGCGAACAGCAACCGGTGATCGACGAGCGTATCACCGCGCGCGTGACGCTTCAGAACGATGAAACCTGGCTGGCGGAGGTGGCTGCCCATCGCGGCGTCCATCGCCGCCTGGCGACGGTGATTGCCAGCCGAAGCCAGGGGTCGCCGCTGTATGTCCGACTGGCGCCGGGACTGGCGGCAACCCGCGTCCTGGATATTCGCCGTCTTCCGCATGGACTGTCTGCTCTCCATCAGCGCTGGTGGGAAGGGCTGGACGCGCAGGGGCGCGCCCTGGCGCATATGCTCGCTGCGGCGCATCACCCGTTGCCGGTCTCGCTGATTGCTGCGCTCGCAGCATGCGCCGAAGACGCCATCACTCGCCTGTTGCAACGCTGGGGTCCGCTGATCGAACGCACCGATGAGGGGGTTCGCTTTTACCATCGCGCCACGCGCGCATTTGTTGCTCATGCGTCTTCTGATGGAATGGCGACAGCGCACGCGCGGTTTGTCGAACTGGTGCAAACGCGGTCAAGCGGCGCACCTGAGCGATCAGGCTGGCAGGATGAGCAGACGCTGAGCCGCGAGTTCGCGCGGCACATCGCGCTTGGAGGCGCTGCAACGCGCAGCATGATCGACGTCATTGTTCGGCGGACGTGGGTGCGCGCTCAGGAGCGACGCACCGGCGATCTGAACGATGCCGCCCATGATGCGTTGTGGATGTTGCGCGCGACGGCGGAAGATGGATCTGCGTTGCACCTGGTGCGGGCAGCGGCGCTGGCCGGCGCGCTCACCTTTCTGTCGCGCAGCCTGCCGCCCCACGCCCCTGCGGAAGTCTTTGCCGCTGCGGTTGACCGTGGTCAACCGCGCGACGCCACCATGAGGCGTATTCGCGCAATGATCGATCAACTGCCGGATGGACGTGACAAAGCGCTGGCACTGCGCCATCTCGGAGAAGTCTGTTATACATTACGCATGCGCGCACCGGCAATGCGGATGCTTTCGGAGGCGCTTGACCTGGAAGCGCCAGGACCAACCCGGCAGTGGCGCGACCAGCACGAGGAAACGCTTGTCGCTCTCGCGCGCGCAGCCATAGGCATTGGCGCTCCCGATACGGCGCTCGGCATCACAACACGCATTGTCCACACCGAACGACGCGGCATGATCGAAACCGAAGTCGTGCGCTGGCTCATCGCTCATGGACGCCGCAGTCGCGCTGAGGAGGTTGCCTATGCGATCAGTCATCCGGGCAACCATGATTGGGCGATGGCGGAAGTGGCGATTGCCCATGCGCGCGCTGGCGACTACGAACGCGCCGGTCTGGTGCTCGATACGCTGCGCGCCGCTACTGCCGTTGCGTGGGTGACTGCCGAACTGGCATGCGACGCAGCGCGGCGCGGCAACCCACGCGCAGTTGATCGGGTGATGCTCCTGCCAAACCCGGCGCTGCGTGATCGTGCTCTGGCACAGGTGGCGCGCGCGTTGATCGTCCAGGTGGCGCCGGAAACCGCGCTCGAAGTGGCGCGCATGATCGACGACCATGAGACCCGCGCCCGCTGTCTGATCGACATGGCGCTCGACCATCCGCCGGTTGCCGCTCAGGCGCTCGACGAGGCGGCAACCGCAGCAGTGGCGGTTGAGGGCGAAGAACGAGCATCGGTCATCGCGGCGCTGGCAGCCGCCGAAGCTGCCAGTGGGCAGTTCCAGGTAGGGATGCGCATGGCGGCGCTCCTGCCGGAGGGCGAGGAGCGTGATCGCGCCCATTCGCGCATTGCCATTGCCCTGGCGCGCCGTGGAGACTACACGACCGCCGAGACGGTTGCACTCACCATTACGGACGAGGATGAACGTGGCTGGGCGCTCGACGAACTGGCGCGGATCCTGGCGGTGAACGGTCGTCATCGTGAGGCATTTGCGCTGGCAACGCAGATCGGCGATGATGCAGCGCGGGCGCGGCTGGAAGCAGACCTGGCGATTGCCTGGGCGCGTTCCGGCGCAGCGGCGGCAGCCCATGCGCGCGCCGGGCAGATCGCCGTCCCCGCCGAGCGCGCGCGCGCGCAGGCGGCAATTGCACACTCGCTGGTCGAAACCGGCGCGCGCGCGCGTGTGTTCACCGACATTGCAAGTGTCCTTCCACCTGATACACGCAGTCGTTACCTGCTTGCAGCAGCACAGGCGCTCGCCGCCCACGAATTGCCCGACGACGCCGGGGAAGTGGCGCTGCTCATTCCGCGACCGCTGGAGCGTGCGCGGGCACTCGTCGCCACTGCACGCGCCGCAGCCGGGACAGGCGACCTGCAACGCGCCCGGCGCCTGCTCGGTCAGGCGTTTCTGACCATCGCACCGCTTGGGCGCACCGAAACCCTCCAGTGCATCGGTTGGGCGTCCGACACCCTGGCGCTCATCGGCGGCGCCGAACTGCTGCTCACCGTCGCCGCCGCCCTCGACGAGATCGATGCGTGGCTGGTCAACTGATATCAAATCTAGTCCGCCGCAAAAAGGCGATGTCACCGCAGCAGCGCAGTGGACGCAGAGGCAGATCGTGGTATCGCGCCCGCGGCGGCGACGCATGCACAATTTCACCGCAGAGGCGCATTGGACGCAGAGAGCAATCGATTAGGAGTTCTCACAAAGGTTGAACCTGTTGAACAGGGTTGAACACTCCCGGAATCGCACCCCTCACACGGCGACCGAAATGAATTTCGGTCTACTCCC
>Ga0209227_1003675_pt1 | contig 10080 bp, 9 predicted proteins | sample YNPBryantNP2012_FD_185815 | JGI IMG/M metagenome (GOLD analysis project Ga0209227, IMG submission 185815) | Anoxygenic and chlorotrophic microbial mat microbial communities from Yellowstone National Park, USA - YNP Bryant NP 2012 (SPAdes)... ...
GTCACTGCGAACGAGAGCGCTTTTTGCGAGTGAAGCAGTCTCCCAAAGCATGGTTTTTCCTGTTCAACACGAGATTGCTTCGGGCAAAAAACGCCCTCGCAATGACAGCCTGAATAGTTACATGTATTTTATCATTGCCGGAAATCAAAGAGATAAGATTTTTCTTGGCGGTGTGTTAGCGTTGAATCAACACGCGCCCTGGCTGCTTTGGTTCAGGGCGCGTGCTGGTTGGTTTTGTTTGTGCTACAGGGTTTCTTTCTCTGCCAGCGCAATGGCTTCTTCGAAAATTTTCAAGCCTTCGTCAATTTCTGCTTTGGTGATACACAGTGGCGGAGCAATGCGGATGACTGACTTGCCGCAGGAAAGCAAAATCAGGCCGCGTTCAAAGGCCAGTTCTACCACGCGTTCGGTAAATTCGTGTGCAGGCACCTTGGAGGCGCGGTCTTTGACGAACTCTACGCCAATCATCAGGCCAATGCCGCGCACGTCACCGATCGAGACATGCCGGTTCATGATTTCGCGCAACGATTCCAGGGCATATTGCCCGACCGTAGCGGCATTTTGTAAGTATTCGTGTTCAATGAGGTCAATGGTGGCCAGGGCGGCGGCGCAGGCGAGGGGGTTGCCGCCGAATGTGTTGCCATGAGAGCCGCGTGGCCAGTCCATGACCGACTTGCGGGCAATGCACGCCCCAAGCGGCATGCCGGAGGCAATGCCTTTGGCCGTAGTCAGAATATCGGGTTCGACGCCGAAATGCTCGATGGCCCACCATTTGCCGGTGCGTCCCATCCCCGATTGGACTTCGTCTACAATCAATAAAATGCCATATTTATCACACAAGGCGCGCAAGGCGGGGAAGAATCCCGGTGGGGGAACAACGTATCCCCCTTCGCCTTGAATGGGTTCGACCAGAATACCGGCTACTTCGTCGGGGGGAAGAATGCGCCCCAGGATTTCCTCCTCGATGTATCGTACGACTGTCTCCCCGTAATCTTCACCGGGGCGACGTTCCAGAATGGGGCGATAGGGGTCGGGGTAAGGGGCGTGAACGACGCCGTTCATCAAGGGGTAAAAGCCACGGTGGTAAATTGGTTTGCTGGCGGTGAAGGTGACCGCTCCCATTGTTCGACCGTGAAAAGCGCCCGTGAAGCCGATGAAATTCATCCGCCGGGTGTGGTAGCGGGCGAGTTTGATGGCGGTTTCGATGGCTTCTGTACCAGAGTTGTTCATGAAGGAGACCGCATCTTCGCCGAAAGGTGCAATCTCATTAAGTTTTTCCCCCAGAGCAATCCATGGCTCATGATAAAAATCGGATGAAATGTGGATAAATTTCTCTGCTTGTTCTTGAATAGCCTTTACAACTTTGGGGTGGCTGTGACCGGTGGAGTTGACCGCAATGCCGGCTGCAAAGTCGAGAAAACGGTTACCGTCTACGTCCCAGATGTTGCACCCTTTGCCATGGTCAATGACGAGCGGGATGCTGCGCGGGTAGGATGGGGAAATGACTGCCCGATCGCGCTCAATGAGCGCTTTGGCCTTTGCCCCTGGTAACTTGAGTGTTTCCATATGGAATCTCCTTGAATGAAAATAATTCTTTTTTTTTATGAGAAGATTGCTTTATGTTGGCCTGAGCAGGAACGTCGTCAGGCCAGACCAAGTTTCAGGCGCGCTTGAGCAAGAGTTCCCAGCAAACCGGCCTCATCGCCGAGTTGGGATTTAGTGATTGTCAAATTTTCCAGATACCCCCGGCTCATAATCAGTTCTTCCAATGTGTGTCTGATGGGTGCAAATAGTAAATCACCGCTTTGTGAGACCCCTCCCCCAAAGACCAGAATAGAAGGATTGAAGATGTGCAAGAGATCGGCTATACCTTGTCCCAGAGCATTCCCAGCGCGTTGAAACGCCTCCAGAGCCAGTTCATCGCCGTTGCGAGCGGCTGCAGCCACCGTTTTGGCCGTGATGTGCGATGCGTGGGAAAGGCTCGAACTCCGACCGGCGGCAATTTGTTCGCTCACATACCTGGCGATGGCTGTGCCGGAGGCAATGGCCTCCAGGTGACCACGTTTGCCGCAAGAGCAAAGCGGGCCATCGGGCAAAATGCTCAAGTGCCCAATCTCGGCTGCCAGCCCTCGCGCGCCTGTCAACAACTGATCGTTGATGATTACGCCTCCGCCGATGCCCGTGCTGATGGTCAGGTAAATGAGATGATGATGACCTCGACCGGCGCCGTAGTACCATTCTCCAACCGCAGCCAGATTGGCGTCATTTTCCAGGAAGATCGGCACGTGATATTTTTGGGACAGTCGCTCACTCAAAGGAAAATTGACCCAGCCGGGGATGTTCGGAGCGACCAGGAGGATGCCCCGTTCCGAATCGACCGGCCCCGGACAGGCGGCACAGATAGCGGCAACCGGCTCGTCTGGCCAAATCGAGTCGATTGTGGCCATCAGCCGCTCCAGCAGGTTCCTGTCTTTACTTCGTGTAGGGGTCTTAAGTACCTGAATCGGAGTGATGGAATCAGGCAAAAAGGCTGCCACTCGTAGTTGTGTTCCACCGAGATCAATGCCGATGATGACGCTCATAGTTCTGATTATATCACGCTCAAATTTATGTCAGTCACTCCTGGAAAGGATTGACGAGCATTTTTGTTCCACATGGCACAAATTTGGAGACAATCAGATTGAAAATTGTTGCGATTTTAGGTTCATTTGCATCCCACGCAGAGGGTTTGCTCTCCCTGGCTCGAAATCATAGCAGAGCGGCCAAGAAACATCGCAACCAATCATGAAAAAGCGGGTTTTAGACTGCAAAATGCTTTGATCTTTTCGATTTCCTTTCAGAAAGGAGAAATTTAACATGAAATTTCGTTTGATGATATTTCTGAGTGCTCTTGTTGGCGCTATTCTGCTTGGGGTATTGGGCTATTTCCTGGGGGCGTTAATTGGTTCTTTGATGGGTGGCATGTTTGACCTGGCTCTCGGCGTGGCTGGCATGATTGTGGGAACCATGCTGGGGAATGGCCTGGGCGCGGCCTGGATGGCAAAGCGCCAGGGCAGCCAGCGTAAATCCTGGCTCTTTTGGGCCATCAGTCTGGGAATGGTGATTGCCATTTTGCTGTTGGCGGAACCACTGAAACTGAATCAAAACACCCCCATTCTGCTGATTACACTGCTGGCCTTGCCACCGCTTGTGCAGGCATTGGTCGCGTGAATAGTGTCCCGATTTTACGGCCAAACGCATAGAGAAATCCCTGTGCGGTCTGTGGCTGCCAAACAGGGATTGTGAAGCGAAACCTAACGTCCTGAACTATCTCTCCCTGCCAGGGGGACAGGCCTGATTGGGGCAAAGGGCAGAACTTCGCCCCCTGTCCTCTCACCAGGAGCAGGAGCGGGATTTGACGATTCCTGTGAACACTGCTATTATCTCCCGCAATGTTCAGGAAGATCAAAAGACGTTTGGTGCATTGGAAAAATAGTCGCTTGTTGCGCTGGTTTGTCCCTGGTTTGGGGGTGAAGCGATGGTTTTTGGTTCTCCTGGTTGGGTTGACAGTAACCAGTGTGGGTATCACCATCTTTTTGCTGGATATTTATCGCGGTTTCCCTGCGTCTCCTCTGTTGCCGGTCATCAGTTTCCTTTCTTTGCGTTTCTTGCCGCGCCTGCTGCGGGTGTTGATTTTTGTCACGATTGGTCTGGGGACGATTTTGCTGGGCCTGTGGGGTATCAATCGCTCGTTGTTGATTCCTTTCCTCCAGCCGGGGAAACCTTTGGTGGACCAGGTAGCCGAGTTCCGGCGTCGTGAGCGGGGGCCGCGGGTGGTGGTCATTGGGGGGGGGCACGGCATAGCCACTGTGTTGCGGGGTCTGAAGGAATACACCAACAATCTCACCGCCGTGGTGTCGGTGGCTGATGACGGCGGTTCTTCTGGCGCGCTAAGGCGTGCACTTGGCATACCGGCCCCTGGTGACATCCGCAATTGTCTGGCGGCGCTCTCGGATGACGAAGCGCTCTTAACCCAGTTGTTTCAGTATCGCTTTGGCGAAGAGACCGGTTTGGGCGGGCATTCGTTTGGCAATTTGTTTATTCTGGCCCTGATGGACATTAGCGGCAGTTTTGAAAAAGCAATTGCTGAATCGGGACGGGCACTTTCCGTGCATGGACGCGTGCTTCCCTCGACTCTCCATAACGTCCGCTTGGTTGCTGATGTTCAGTTACCTCATCTCCAGGCCGGAGTGCGCGTTGAAGGTGAAAGCCAGATTCCGCGCCTTCCGGGAAAAATTCGCCGCGTCTGGCTTGAACCCAACGATGCCCCTGCTTATCCGCCAGTGATCCAGGCCATTCTTTCTGCCGATATGATCGTGGTTGGGCCTGGTAGTTTGTACACGAGTATTCTGCCTAATTTGCTTGTCCGCGATGTCCTGGAGGCAATTCGGGTCAGCAATGCCCTCAAAGTCTTTGTTGTCAATATCGCCACTCAACCAGGTGAGACCGAGTTCTTTTCTTGTAGCGACCACCTGCGTGCTCTCGAAGAAATCACGGGTCATGACATTTTTGATGTAATAGTTTGTAATTCGTGGTATGATTTATCCTTTGGTGGCTCAGAGCAGTGGGTTCGGATTGACCCCGCAATGGCTGCCGACCCCAGGCTCTATGCCGCTGATTTGGCAGATCGCAATACTGCTTATCGTCACGATGCTACTCGCCTTGCTCGGGCTTTAATGGCGCTTTACCTGGAGCGCACAGGTCCCCTCTCGTAGGGTCTACAAGGCTGTACATTGATCTCATTTCTTTCTTGTAAAGGAGAAAAACAAAATGACTACTCGTGTTGGTATCAATGGTTTTGGCCGCATTGGCCGACAGGTTCTCAAGGCGATTCGGGATTATTACCCCGATACGCTCGAAGTGGTGGCGTTCAACGACATCGGCGACCTGCCCACCATGGCGCACCTGCTCAAGTACGACTCAAACTACGGTCGCTTCAACGGCAAAGTGGAAGTCGTGGAAGATGGCTTGCTCATTGACGGTAAGAAAATCAAGGCTTTCAAAGAGACCGATCCGGCTGCCATCCCCTGGGGTGACCTGGGCGTGGACATCGTCATCGAAGGCACCGGCATCTTCACCGTCAAGAATGACGGCGTCAACAAAAAAGGCAAGACGGTCAAAGGCGCGGTCAATCACATTACCGCTGGCAAAGCCAAGAAAGTCATCATCACCGCTCCTGCCGAAGGCGAAGACCTGACCGTCGTCATGGGCGTCAACGAAGACAAGTACGATCCGGCCAATCATCACGTCGTCTCCAACGCCTCCTGCACGACCAACTGTCTGGCTCCAGCGGTCAAGGTGGTGCATGATAAGTTCAAGATCGTGCGCGGCTTCATGACCACCATCCACGCCTACACCAACGACCAGCGCATCCTCGACCTGCCGCACTCCGACCTGCGTCGGGCGCGCGCCGCGGCGATGAGCATGATCCCCACCACCACCGGTGCAGCCAAGGCCCTCAAACTGGTCATCCCCGACCTGGCCGGTAAATTCGACGGCTACGCTATCCGCGTCCCCACCTCCACCGTCTCGGTCGTGGACTTCACTGCTGAAATCGAAACCCCCACCACCACCGAAGAACTGCGCCAGGCCTTCCGCGAAGCCGCCCAGACGCCGCGCCTGAAGGGCATCCTCCAGGCGGTGGACGAACCCCTGGTCAGCATTGACTACAAGGGCGACCCGCACTCCTCCTCGGTGGACCTGCCGTTCACGATGGTCCTCGGCAAGGAAGGCAGCACGTTTATCAAGGTCGTGGCCTGGTACGACAACGAATGGGGTTACTCCTGCCGCACCGCCGACCTGGCGGCCTTGATGGCTAAGAGCCTGTAAGCAGATCGCTGAACAGTCAAATCATCGGATAGTCTCATCTTTCAAGGGTGGGACTATCCGATAGTTATGGAGTGTCTATGAACAAGAAAACTGTGCGTGATATTGACTTGAAGGGCAAGCGCGTGTTGATGCGTGTGGATTTCAACGTGCCGATGCAAGACGGCAAAGTCACTGATGATAAGCGCATCAAGGCCTCGCTGCCTACTATTCAGTACGTTCTCGATCAGGGCGCCTCGGTGATTCTGATGAGCCACCTCGGTCGTCCGAAGGGTGGACCCGACCCGGAGTTCAGCCTCAAGGCGGCTGCCGAAGTGCTGGCTGGTCATCTCGGTCGTCCGGTCAAGATGGCGCCCGATTGCGTTGGGCCGGAAGTCGAAGCAATGGCCAAAGCCCTCCAGCCTGGCGAAGTGCTGATGCTGGAGAACACCCGCTTCCATGCTGGTGAAGAGAAGAATGACCTGGAACTGGCCAAACAATTGGCGGCCCTGGGTGATGTGTACGTCAACGATGCCTTTGGTTCGGCCCACCGGGCGCACGCCTCGACCGAGGGCGTGGCGCGCTTCCTCCCCGCGGTTTCTGGCTTCCTGATGGAACAGGAACTGGAGTACCTCGGCCGCGCTACCTCCAACCCGGAGCATCCCTACATCGCCATCCTGGGCGGCGCAAAGATCAGCGACAAAATCCTGGTCGTTGAAAACCTGCTGTCCAAATGCGACAAACTCATCATCGGCGGCGGCATGGCCAATACCTTCCTGGCAGCCAAAGGCTACAACATGCAGGATAGCCTGGTCGAAGCCGAGGCCATCGAGACCGCCAAAGGCATTCTGGCCAAATATGCCGATAAAATCATTCTGCCCGTGGACGCGGTCATCGCCGACAAGTTCGACGCCGAGGCCAACACCCAGGTCGTGGACGTGGACAAAATCCCGGCTGGCTGGCGGGTGATGGACGTCGGCCCCAAGACTCTGGCTGCCTACAAGGAAGCCTTGCAGGGCGCCCGGCTCATCGTCTGGAACGGGCCGGTGGGCGTTTTCGAGATGCCCAAGTTCGCCGAGGGGACGTTCACCCTGGCCAGGATGCTGGCCGAATCGGGCGCAACGACCGTCATCGGCGGTGGCGACAGCGCCAGCGCGGTCAAGAAGGCTGGTGTGGCCAAGCAGATGACGCACGTCTCCACCGGTGGCGGTGCTTCGCTCGAGTTCCTGGAAGGCAAGGAACTGCCCGGCGTGGCCGCCCTGATGGACAAGTAAGATACCTGTGGCAGTGAACGTCAAGGAACTGCCCATTGTGGCGATCCTGTGAACAATAAACACAAGGGCGGTCGTTGTGCCGCCCTTGTTTCTTAATTGAGGTGCCTATGAAACGAATTCCGCTTGTTGCTGGAAACTGGAAAATGAATAAAACCATTGCCGAAGCCCGTGAATTAACGGCGGCGCTGGTTCCTGCCATCCACAACATCTCTGGCGTGGAAAAAGTCCTGTGCCCGCCTTTTATGGCGCTCTTCCCGGTTGCTGCGCTCCTGGCTGGTACTGATATTGGCCTGGGCGCCCAGAACATGCACTGGGAAGCCAAAGGCGCGTTCACCGGCGAAGTTTCCCCCGGCATGGTGGCCGAGTTTTGCAAATACGTCATCCTGGGTCACTCGGAGCGCCGGACTTATTTTGGCGAAACTGATGAAACGGTCAACAAGAAATTACTGGCTGCCCAGGCGGTTGGACTGCTGCCGATTGTGTGCGTTGGCGAAACGTTGAGTGAGTACGAAGCAGGGCGCACAGCGGAGGTTGTCTCGCGGCAGATTCTCGAGGGGCTGAAGGGACTGCAGCCGGAGTTTGCCCGTCGTGTCATCATTGCCTACGAACCAGTCTGGGCAATTGGCACCGGGCGCGCCTCCAGCGGAGAAAATGCCAATGCGGTCGTGCGGGACGTCATCCGCCCGGCGCTGGAAAAACTCTACGGCGCAGAAACAGCCCAAACGGTCCGCGTGTTGTACGGGGGGTCGGTGACCGCTGCTAATGCCGCCGAATTCTTCAGCCAGCCAGAAATTGACGGGGCGCTGGTTGGGGGAGCCAGCCTCAAGGTGGAAGAGTTCCCGGCGATTGTCCGGGCGGCCGTCCGGTAACGTGGCGACGAACGCTCCTTGCTGTTTGTGACGCTGCCAGGCAGCCTTTTATGTTCTCACTTTCGTCCTTCGACGGTTTTTTCTGGTTCCTGGTAACGCTGGCCGCGCTGGTTTTTCTTCAGCGCGGCCTTCATCGCGAAATCCAGGCGGTCTTTCTCATCCTGACCCGTCACCCGACGGTCACACAAGCTATTTTTGCTTTAATTTTTCTCCCCGGCGTCTTTTTGCATGAATTGAGTCACTGGCTGGTGGCCCACTTGCTCGGCGTGCCGACGGGACGTTTTTCGATTATCCCGCATGCTCAGCCGGATGGACGCTTGCGCCTCGGATATGTTGAGACGGCGCAAGCGGGCTTGTTGCGTGATGCGTTGATCGGCGCTGCTCCGCTGGTGAGCGGGAGCCTGTTCGTGGCGCTGATGGGCATCGAGACCCTGGACCTGCTGCCGTTGTGGGAGGCAGCCTCTCAGGCAAACTGGCCGCAATTTTGGCAATTGCTGGGTGCCGTTCCGAAACAACCCGATTTCTGGCTATGGTTCTATTTGACCTTTACAGTGAGCAGCACCATGCTCCCCTCGGCTTCGGACCGGCGCGCCTGGTTGCCGCTGGGGCTGCTCATTGCAGCCCTGCTGGGACTGGCTGCTCTGGCCGGAGCCGGAACGTGGATGCTGACATACCTTGCCCCACCGCTCAATCAATTCTTGCGCTCGCTGGCGTTGGTCTTTGGATTAAGTGCTGTCTTGCACTTGTGCCTGATCTTTCCCTTCTTCGTCCTGCACCGCCTGGCAGCAAAATTAACCGGCGTGGATGTCGCCTAAGGGGCTGCTCGTTATTTTTGAGTGCCCAGAACTCTCTTGACACTTTGTACCTTTTCTCCCATGTGCTGAGAGCGGTCTGTGCGTGTGCCAATCTTGACGATGGTGAGATAGATAGAGGCTTCCTGGATATTCTCCGCTCAGATTGTTACGATTCAGAAAAGAGAATTGCAACGGTGAACCACCGAGCAGGAGGAACAATTCTTGGAGAGGCAAGATGGTGCAAGTGCCAGCGGCAAAAATGATCAGCGGCGGACTGCAACGGCCAAATTGGCGGTTCCATGCCTGTTAGTCTGCGCACAACGAGCACCTTAAGGGAGGGGGCAACCTTCAACTTGGCAATTTAGGCAACATTGTCGGCAACCAGGGTGAACGTCAGCAGGCGGTTGTGACCACGCTGTGGTGGAAGGTCCAGAGAACTTCTGTAAAATGCCAACCTTCTGAGTGCGCAAAAGCCGCTGTTTTCGATACCCCAGCGAGTGCGCCAGACGGTGTAAGCTTGCCAGGCCGTGTGGAAAGGTGCAGTGGAGACCAAGGATTACTCTTCTTTTTCAGCAGGTTTTTCCAACGGACAGGCCCGGATAGCATAGCCACTCAAGGTGGGGATTGCTATGCCTAGCGCGTGTGCGATTTCAACAAAGCGATTCCCATCGTTCAAGTCATCCATTTTTGTCTTTTGCATTTGCCTGACCTGCTTGTGACCAGATAGGTAACGAACTTCTTGGTGCGTTTGCCAGATTTCAGGACAAAAACGTGTTTGCCGCCCTACTCAAACTCATCGCTTCAACAAACGGCAACACATCACAACGTTTGTATATAGAAATTCATCTGGCATCCCTTCTTGTTCTCGCTCTGCCTCAATCAGCGTGACCGCTTCTAACGTTTCCCGCTCCCATGCCAGGTGTGCCACGCATCCAATGCTTCCTCACGTGAGGCAAGTATCGCCTCATAATTCGCCTTTTTGCGGCGCTTTTCAGGAATTTCTGTCGATTGTTTTCTTGCCATTCTGAAGCCATTTCTGCCTGCCGTGTTTGTCTCTTGGCCCAGGAGGCTATGGCTTTCTCAAAGTCGCTTGACAAGTCTTGGCTTTTGTGGCGCAACAGAGCGATTTTGGCAAAAAACTGCAAAAACTGATTGCTTCACCAAATTCGCCCCCGCAATCTCGGACTTTGAGAAAACCATACCTCTTTGCCTCGTAGTTTTCTCAAAGTCAAATCTTTCACCGCAGAGCCGCTGAGAACGCAGAGAAAACCACAAAAAATCTCTGCGAACTCTGCGTCT
>Ga0209227_1003683_pt1 | contig 10068 bp, 10 predicted proteins | sample YNPBryantNP2012_FD_185815 | JGI IMG/M metagenome (GOLD analysis project Ga0209227, IMG submission 185815) | Anoxygenic and chlorotrophic microbial mat microbial communities from Yellowstone National Park, USA - YNP Bryant NP 2012 (SPAdes)... ...
CGAATTAAGAAAAATTATCGATTTGCAATTAGAAAAAATCAAAAAAAGATTAAGCGAGAGAAATATTCATCTTGAATTTACCCAGAAGACAAAAGACCTTCTATTAAAAGAAGGTTTTGACCCTGATTTTGGAGCCAGACCATTAAAAAGAGTGATTCAAAAATTGATTTTAGATTCCTTGGCCCTGGCTATCATCAAGGGAGAAGTAAAAGAAAAAGATAATATTTTGATTGATGAGGAAAATTCAAAGATTGTCTTTTTAAAACAAAAAAACGCAAGATTAATGGAAAGTAATGTCTTAAAAAAGTGAATTGGAAATTTTTTTTATTTTCTTTTCTTTTGGGAATTGTTGGGGGTATTTTCGGCACCCAAGTTTTGTGGCCCTATTTTTTACAAAAAATTTTTAAAATAAACTATTTTTATCAAGAACCCTTGATTATATTTCAATCAAGAAAAATTGAAGAGAAAAAAATAAAAAATATTTTAGAAGAACAAAAAAGACAAATTTTAAAAGATATTCAATCTTCTTTAGTCACTGTCAATCTTCAACGACAAAACCAAAAAAATTTTTATTCTTTAGGTTTGATTGTCTCTTCAGACGGTTTTATTTTAACGCCAGCAAATTTTATTAAACCAGAAAACAAAATTTTTGTTTATTTGAACGAAAAAATTTACGAACCTAAAATTATAAAAATTGATTATGAGAAAAAAATTGCTCTTTTAAAAATTGAGGAAAAAAACTTAAAAACACCTTCTTTTTATTCTGAAAAACCATTTTGGGGAGATCGTCTTTTTATTTTTTTCCTCCAAGAAAAAAATCAATTTTTATTCTTAGAAAGTCTTGTTTCTTTGATAGACGAAACAAAAATTGAAATCAATCCCACTCCTCAAAATTCTCCTTTTTTTGCTTTTAACACTGATGGTTATTTCTTGGGCATTGGTTTTTTGGATAATAAAAGTAATCTTTCTTTTTTGTCGAGCAAAGAAATAAAAGAATTTTTAAATTTTTAATCGATGAAAAACTTTATTCTCTGGAGACCAGAAATCAAAGAATACGATTTTGGAGAGGGCCATGTTTTTCGCGGGGAGCGCTTTAAAATATTTCTTGATTTTTTTAAGAAAAGACAGAAAAAAGAAAAAATTGAATTTTTGGAAAGTCCCAAAGCAACAAAAGAAGATCTTTTATTGATTTGCACTCCAGATTATATTGAATTTAACGAAAAATTTTTTCAACCACCATTTTTAGAAAGAGAGAACCCTCTTTTTTTTCGTTATCATTCTCGAGATAATTTTCCTTCAAAAAACGCAGGAAAGATAGAAGAGGCAGCTAAAGTCATTGTCGGTCAGGCAAAGAGAGCAGTGGATTTAATTTTAAATGAAGGAGCAAAAAAAGTCATTTCTCTGGGTGGTGGCTTACATCATGCTCATGCTTCCTTTGGCGAGGGTTTTTGCATTTATAATGATGTTGCTTTTGCTGGCCTCTATTTATTGAAAAAATTTTCTTTAAAAAAAATTTTAATTTTAGACACAGACGCTCATTTTGGAAACGGCACCTACGATTATTTCAAATCAGACCCTCGCGTTCTTTTTATCGATATCCACCAAGATCCAACGACTATTTATCCTGGTTCTGGTTTTTTGAACGAAATTGGAGAAGGAAAGGGCCGAGGCCTTAAAATAAATATTCCTTTGCCCTGCAAAGCGGGAAACGAATGTTATAAAATAGTTTTTGAAAAAATTGTTTTTCCTGTTGTTGAAGAATTCAAACCAGAGATCATTCTTCGAAATGGTGGATCTGATCCTCATTGGATGGATCTTTTAACTGATTTGGGAATGAATACAGAAGGTTTTTTCCATTTGGGAAATTGGGTGAGGGAAATTTCGAATATTTGCCAAGGAAAAGAAATTGATTTTTTGGCTTCGGGTTATAATTTAAAGATCCTGCCCTATTGCTGGACCAACCTGATTTTTGGACTTTTGAGATTTCCTGTTTTAAAAATTAAAATAAAAGAGAAAAAAATGCCAGAACCATTGTTAGAAACAGAAAAAATTATTGAAAAAATCAAAAAGGTCATTTCACCATATTGGAAATGTTTCAAAAAATGTTAAAAAGAGAAGGGTTTTTAATTGCTTTTGGAGAACTCTTTTTAAAATCAACTGCGGTCCAAAAAATTTTTAAAAAGAAACTGTTTTCGCAAATTGCTTTTTTTCTTAAAAAAGAAAAAATAAAATTTTCCTTCTTTCCCAAAAGAGAAAGGTTTTTCTTTGAGATTGAAAAAAAAGGTCAAAAAAGAGCAATATCAATTTTGAAAAGAATTTTTGGTATTTCTTTTTTTGCACCTTCTCTTTTTTTTGAAGGAAAAGAAAAAGAACTTTTAGAAAATATTTCATCTTTTTTAAAAAACAATTTTAAAAAAATAATTAAAAAAAATGAAACATTTGCCTTGAGATTGAAAAAAGAAAAAAATCTTTTATTTTCGCGTGAAAAAATTATCCAGGTAATAACAAAATACGTTAAAAGAAGGGTTGATCTCGAAAAGCCCGAAAAAGAGATTTTTGTTGAATTGAGAAAAAATTATGCTTTTTTGTATTTTAAAAAAATAAAAGGTCAAGGAGGATTACCTTTTGGTTCTGAGGGAAGGGTTTTAAGTTTGGTCTCTGGTGGAATTGATTCTCTGGTTGCTTCCTTTCTGATGCTTAAAAAAGGTTGCGAAAATGTTTGGGTTCATTTTCATTCTTTTCCTTTAACTTCAAAATCATCTATTTTAAAAGTAAGAGAATTAGCAAAAATCTTTTTGAATTTTCAACCCTCGCTCTTGGTTTATTTTTGTCCCTTGGGTCGTTTGCAAATGAAATTAAGACAGATAATTCCTTCAAAGTATTTACTCGTTTTTTACAGAAAATTTATGCTCAGAATTTCAAAAGAAATTGCCAAAAAAGAAAATTGTCTTGCGCTTTTAACCGGAGAATCTTTAGGACAAGTCAGTTCTCAAACTTTGCATAATTTAAAAATAATAGAAGAAAAAATTAATTTTCCGATTTTAAGGCCCTTGATCGAAAAAGATAAAGAAGAGATTGTGAAGGTAGCGAAAAAGATTAAAACCTTTCAAACCTCCATTCAGCCCCAAGAAGATTGTTGCACTTTATTTACTCCCAAACACAGTAGCGCTAAAGCCAACCTTCGAAATATCAAAAAATTGGAGAAAAAAATCGATTTCAAAAAAGAAATAAAAGCAGTTTTAAAGGAAACAAAAAGAGAACTTTTTAATTAAAATCAGATTCTTGCCTTTTTCTTTTTTTGATTATATAATATAAAATGCTTTTTCCAAAAATCGGTCTTGATTTAGGAACGTGTAATTGTGTTGTTTATTTGCCAAAGAAGGGAGTTGTTTTAAAAGAGCCATCTATCGTGGCTGTTGATCGTTTTGAAAATAAAACTCTCGCTGTTGGAAAAGAAGCAAAAGAAATGGTGGGAAAGACGCCAGATTCGATAAAAATTTTTCGACCCCTAAAAGATGGTGTCATTGCTAATTTTAAAATTACAAAAGCAATGATCGAGTATTTTATCAACAAAGTTTTGCCTTTTAAAATTTTTAAGCCCGATATTTTAATCGGAATTCCCGGCAGTGCAACCTCAACTGAAAAAAGAGCTGTCATTGAAGCTGGATTAAGTGCGGGAGCCCGGAATGTTTATTTAGCTCGTCAATCGATTTTAGCTGCTTTGGGCGCTGGCATTCCTATCGAATCTTATTCTGGTAATATGGTTGTTGATATGGGCGGCGGAACGACGGAAATCGCAGTAATTTCACTGGGCGGAATTGTCTGTGGCGAATCGATAAGGACGGGTGGTTATAAAATTGATAAAGCGATTATTAATTATCTTAAAGAAAAGGAAAATCTTTTAATCGGAGAACAAACAGCTGAAGAAATAAAGATTAAAATTGGTTCCGCTCTTTTAGAAAAAGACAAAAAAGAATTAATCGTCAAGGGTCGGCATCAATTAAGCGGTCTTCCAAAAAAAATTAAAATAAATTCCAACGATATTTGTTATGCGATCAACGACATCTTGGAAGAAATGGTTGCTGCCATTAAAAAAGTGCTCTCTCAGACACCACCGGAATTGGCAGCCGATATCATTGAAAAAGGAATTATTCTAACAGGCGGTACCTCTCAATTAAGAAACCTGCCTCGATTTTTTTCCAAACATTTAAACATCCCGGTGTTATTGGCAAAGGAACCGATTTTTTGCGTTGCTAAAGGAACGGGTATTGTCCTTGATAGTTTATCTGTTTATAAAAAAGCCCTTTTGTTAAAGAGATTATGATTTTAGGCCACAAAACTCAGATTGAAATTTTAGAAAAAATTTTAAACCAGAAAAAAAATAATTTTGGTTTCCTTTTTGTTGGACCAGAGGGAATCGGAAAAAAAACCGTTGCGCTTCATTTTTTTGAAAAGATCTTGGGAAAAAATCCTTTGTTTCATCCTGATTTTTTCTTTTTAAAACCAGAAGATGGTAAAAAAATTTTAATCGAAAAAATTAAAGAAGAATTAATTCCTTTCCTTTCTTTAAAACCGTTCAACGCTCCCTTTAAATGCGTTCTTATTAATGATGCTCATTTAATGACCTCAGAGGGTCAGCAAGCTCTATTAAAAACCTTAGAAGAACCCAAGGGAAAAACATTAATTATTGCAGTGTCGCATTTACCAGAACTTTTGTTTCCGACTTTTCGTTCTCGTTTACAAAAAATTGTTTTTTTTCAACCGACAAAAAAAGAAATAGAATCTTATCTGAACAAAATGAACATTGAGAAAACATTACTGAACGAAATTTTAGAATTTTCTTTTTTAAAACCTTCCTTTATTTTTCAGTTTTTGGAAAATAGAGAAAAATTAAAAGAAAAAAAAGAAGAAATTTTTAAATTGGTAAAAATTTTAAAAATGCCCCTTTTTGAAAGATTTATTTTTGCCAAAGAATTAAGCAAAAAAGAAAATTTAAAAGAAACCCTTGGTCTTTGGATTTTTTACTTTAGAAAATTGGCCCTCAAAGAAATAGAAAAAAATTCGATTTCCGAAAGATTATTAAAAATAACGGAGGTATTATCGCAACTCGACGACTTAACTTTTCTAATATCTTTTGATAAAATTAATAAACAATTAGCTTTAGAGACATTCTTTTTAAAAGTATGAAGGAAGAAAAAAAGAAATTAAATTATAAAGAGTTAATAGATGACCTAAAGGATAAAATTTCAAAAGAGCTTTCTTTTTTTGAAGAAGAAATAAAAAAGATTAGAACAGAAAGAGTAACCCCGGATTTAATCGAGGGCTTACAAGTTGAAATGTTTGGTCAAAAGTTTTCTATTAAACAATTAGGAATCGTTTCGATTACAGGACCGCGAGAACTCTTTTTAAACTTATGGGATCCTTCTTATATAGATCCAGTAATGGAATCAATACAAAAATCGAATTTGAGTGCCACTCTCATCAAGGATCAAAAAGGAATAAAAATTTCTTTTCCGCCATTAAGCGAAGAATTTAAAAAAAATCTCTTAAAATTAATTTCTCAAAAAAAGGAAATTTTAAGAAAAAAAAATCGAAATTTAAAAGAAAAGATCTGGAACAAAATTCGCGATGCTGAAAAAGAAAAATCATTATCAGAAGATGAAAAGTTTCGCGCTAAAAAAGAAATTCAAGAGGTTTTAGATGATTATCAAAAAAAGATCGAAGAACTAATAGAAAAAAAAGAAAAAGAGATTTTGGAATGATGATTAATTTTGTTTTTGTCTTTTTATCTCTCGCTTTATTAGTGTATTTACACGAATTTTTTCATTTTATTTTTGCCAAAAAATACAAATTAAAAGTTGAGGAATTTGGTTTTGGCTTTCCTCCAAGAATTTACGGAAAAAAAATAAAAGACACAATATATTCTCTCAATCTTTTACCCTTAGGTGGTTTTGTCAAAATCGATGAAAAATTATTTAAAAAATCGCCCTTTAAATCTCGTTTTATGGTTATTTTTGCTGGTGTTTTTTCTTTCTGGATAATAGGATATTTGCTCTTCTCAATTAACTCAATCATTGGCATTCCGCTCTCTGTTAGTTATTTGCCTCCTCAAAATAACGAGAAAACCTGGGTTGCTATTATTGATTTAAATCAAAATTCGCCAGCTCAAAAAGCGGGTTTAAAACAGGGAGATAGAATTTTAAGTATCAAAACAAAAGATGGAAATTTTCCCATTGAAAATATTTCCCAATTCCAAAAAATTGTCCAAGAAAACAAAGGAAAAGAAATTGAGCTTGAAATTTTGCGAGGCAAAAAAACACTTAATTTTTCTCTCGTTCCTCGTCAAGAGCATCCTAAAGACGAAGGACCATTGGGCTTGATGCTTGAAACAATTTATATTAAAAAAACCCCCTGGTATTTGGCTCCCTGGGATGGTTTAAAATATACTTTTCAATACTCCAAAAGAATAATCACAGGTTACTTTTTTCTTTTTTTAAATATTTTTAAAAAAGAAGCAACAGAATCCTTGGTCGGTCCTGTTGGTTTCTTGCATTTTTCTTCTATTTTTTTTAATTTAGGACCTTCGTATTTTTTAAACTTTTTGGGAATGGCTTCTCTTTCGCTTTCATTCTTTAATCTTTTGCCAATACCGGTAACTGACGGCGGAAGAATTTTTTTAATGCTTATTGAAAAGATAAGAAAAAAAGAATTTTCCTTGGAAACAGAAAAAAGAATCATTGGCGCTTTTTTCTTTATCCTTTTAATTATTGCTTTTATTATTTCAATTAGAGATATTCAAAGGATTATTTAACCCTTCTTGACTGGAATTTTTAATTTGGTAAAATTAAAATATGGACGAAAAACAAAAAAAATATATTATTTTGGGTTTAATTATCTTGGCAGAGACCTCTTTTATTTTATATTTTATTTTTGGACCCAATTTAAAAACTAATCGTTTGTCAAAACCCGCTCGATTAGCTCAAGAAGCAATCGATTTTATCAATCAAAATTTAAACGTTCCCCAACCCTTAACCCTGGTGGAACCAGTTGAAGAGAAAAATGGACTTTTGTTTTTTCAAGCAAAGATGGGCACAACAACCCTTCCTTATCCTATTTTTATGACAAAAGACGGAGAGTATCTCTTTTTAGAAGCCATCCCTTTAAAAGAAATAAAAAAGAGATTGGCTCAAACACCCAAGAAAGATATTTCTTCAGTAAATTTAAGCAATCGACCAACCCTGGGGCCCAACAACGCGCCTGTAAAAATTGTAGAATTTTTAGATTTCACTTGTCCTCATTGTAAAAATTTTTCTTTGAATATTTTGCCTAAAATTAAAAAAGATTATGTCTCTACGGGATTGGTCCAGGTAATTTTTAAAAATTTCCCCCTGAATGTTTATTCTCAAAAATTGGCTCTGGCTGGACAATGCGCTTTTGAACAAAACAAATTTTGGGAATTTTACGATTTTATTTTTACAAAAGAAAATAAAATGACAGACGAGGAAATTAAAAACGTGGCAAAAACTTTAAATTTAAACGCTCAACAATTCAACGAATGTTTTGATTCGCAAAAATATCTCAAAGAAATCGAAGAAGATCTTCAAGATGGGATCAGCGTTGGTGTTAATGGTACGCCATCTTTTTTTATCAACAAAAAAGCTTTGAAAGGAGAGCAAACTTATGAACAGTTTAAAAACGCTATAGATAGCGAAGTTCAAAAAGCAGCAAACATTCAAAATCAATATTAAAAATGAAAAAAGTAATTGTTTATTCAACGCCATCTTGTCCTTTCTGTTATTCTTTGAAAGAATACTTAAAAGAAAAAAATATTCCCTTTGAAGAAATTGATGTTTCAGAGAATGAAGAAAAATTAAAAGAAATGATCAAAAAATCTGGACAAATGGGTGTTCCTGTTGTGGAGGTAGACGGCAATATCATCGTGGGCTTTGATAAAGAAAAAATTGATAAAGTTTTGGGAATAAAATAATTTTTTTAAAAAAAATGATCAAGGTAGCCATTAATGGCTTTGGAAGAATTGGCAGACACGTTTTCAAAATTATTTTTGAAAAACATCATTCTTTAAAAATTGTTGCCATTAACGATCTCGGCGATATTCAAAGCGTTGCTCTTTTGTTAAAACACGATTCTATTTATGGTTCTTGGAAAGAAAATGAAATTCAAATAAAGGATAATAAAATTTTTATTTCAGATCAAGAGATTCTCTTTTTAAATCAAAAAGACCCGAGTCTTTTGCCCTGGAAGGATCTGGGAGTTGATATTGTTCTTGAGTGCACCGGTGTTTTTACCAATTTTGAAGATTCAAAAAAACATTTAATGGCTGGCGCTAAAAAAGTAATCATTTCTGCTCCTTCAAAAAATCCTGATTTGATTCCAGAATTCATCTTAGGTATTAATGAAAAAGATTTCGACCCGAAAAAACACGATATTGTTGATATGGGTTCTTGTACGACAAATTGTTTGGCTCCGATGGTAAAAGTTTTAGAAGAGAATTTTGGCATTGAAAAAGGATTTATGACAACTATCCATGCTTATACAAATGATCAAAGAATTTTGGATCTTGGTCATAAAGATTTCAGAAGAGCGAGGGCTGCGGCTTTAAATATCATCCCAACAAGCACTGGCGCGGCAAAAGCGATTTTTAACATTTTTCCTCATTTAAAGGGCTGTTTTTCTGCCTTGGCTTTTAGGGTTCCAGTACCCACTGTTTCTCTTGTTGATTTAACCTGCGAGCTGAAAACAAAAGTTAATACAGAGAAGGTAAATGAAGCTTTTGAAAAGGCGAGTCAGGGAGAATTAAAAAATGTTTTAGCAGTAACAAAAGAACCCCTCGTTTCTTCTGATTTTATTAAAAATCCATATTCAGCCATTGTCGACCTTTCGCTAACTGATGCCATTGATAAAACAGTTAAGGTTTACGGTTGGTACGATAATGAATGGGGCTATGCCACTCGTTTAGCTGAATTCACTGAATTTATAGGTAAAAAACTTTAATTCCAAAGAATGATAAAAAAAAATGGATACTACTTTCCAGACAAAACTTTAAAAGAAAAAGCTAATCTTCGAGATGAAAAAATCTATCTTGAAGCAGAGAAAGACCCGGTTTTGTTTTGGGAAAAATTAGCCAGTCAACTTTATTGGCAGAAAAAATGGAAAAAGGCTTTTTTTCATCAACCGCCATATTTTAAATGGTTCGAGGAAGGAAAAATAAACATTACAGAAAATATATTTGAAAAAAATCATCTCGGCTGGGAGAAAGTAAAAAAGAAAATTGCTATTATTGGAGAACCACAAGAAGAAAGCAAGGAAAATATTTTAATTAGTTATGAAGATCTTTTTAAAAAAGTTAACCAATTATCGAATGCCTTAAAAAGGATAGGAGTTGAAAAAGGGGATCGCGTCGCTGTTTATCTGCCGATGATTCCCGAAATCATTATTTCTGTCCTTGCTTGCGCCAGAATCGGTGCTATTCATAGCGTTGTTTTTTCTGCTTTTTCTCCTCAAGCATTAAAAGTCAGATTGGAATTATTAAAACCAAAAATCCTTATTACTGCTGATGGTTATCTTTATCGTAATGAAGTCATTAATCTTAAAGAAAAAGCTAATGAAGCGACGAAAGATTTAAATTTAAAAATTATCGTTATTCAAAAGCAAAAAAATGAAATTTCCTGGGATGAAAAAAAAGATGTTTGGTGGCATGAAATTTTAAAAAACGAAAATGATTATTGCCAACCAGAAACGATGGATAGCGAAGACCCTTTATTTATTCTTTTTACCAGCGGAACCACAGGTGTGCCCAAAGGATGTTTACATGTCTGCGGAGGTTATACTGTCCAGGCATTTTTTACTGGTCGCTGGATTTTTGATTTCAAAGAAAATGACATTTTATGGTGTACTTCTGATTTGGGATGGATTACAGGACATACTTACACATGTTATAGTCCTTTATTAAACGGCATTACCACTCTCTTGTTTGAAGGCGTTCCTGATTATCCAACGCCAGATCGCTGGGCCAAGGTTATTGAAAAATATAAAGTTTCGATTTTTTAC
>Ga0209227_1003685_pt1 | contig 10065 bp, 8 predicted proteins | sample YNPBryantNP2012_FD_185815 | JGI IMG/M metagenome (GOLD analysis project Ga0209227, IMG submission 185815) | Anoxygenic and chlorotrophic microbial mat microbial communities from Yellowstone National Park, USA - YNP Bryant NP 2012 (SPAdes)... ...
GTCGCTGAGCCTGGAGGAGGCCCAGCACACGCCGTTATTGCGCAGCCTGCGCACCATGATCGAGGCCCGGGGGACCCACGCCCCCTTGCTGATCCCCATGCTCCTCCGGGGCCAGATCACCGGCATGTTCTACCTGGGCTTCCGCACCGAGGCCCGCCCGTTGCAGAGGGATGAGGTGCAACTGGCCCATACCCTGGCCAACCAGATCGCCACTACTATTGAGAATGCCCGCCTCTACGAGGAGATCAAGAATTTCAATGCGATCCTGGGCCGACGGGTCCGGGAAAGAACCCAGGAGTTAGCCGCCGAAAAGGAACGGGTGGAATACCTCTACGCCATCGCCAGCGAGACCAATGCCAGCCTGGACCTGAACCTGACCCTGGAGCGCACCTTGCAACTCGTGACCCAGGCCGCCAAAGTCGAGCGCGGCGCGATCCTGCTGCGGGACCGGGAGACAGATCACCTGGTCTGTCGCGCCGCCATCGGGGCGGGCGGGCTGTTGGATGTGGGGGAATCCATCCCCTTCCGCATGGGCGAAGGCGTCGCCGGTTGGGTAGCCCTGCATCGGGAACCAGCCGTGGTCGCTGACGTGGAAGAAGACGCCCGCTGGCTGATCATCCCCGGCCACGAAGTCCCTTACCGCTCCTACATCGCCGTCCCCATCATCACCGGCGGCGAGATCGAGGGAGTCCTGACCCTGGCCCACCCTGATCGGGCTTACTTTACCGATGAGCACCTGCGCCTGCTGAACGCCGTGGCCCAGGAACTGGGCGAGGCGATCCATAACGCGGAACTCTACCGCTATGTCCAGGCTCAGACGGAACGCCTGGGTCAATTGCTGGCAGTTCAGGAGGCCGAGGCCTCCAAATCCCGCGCCATCCTGGAAAGCATCGCTGATGGCGTCGTCTTTAGCGATGCCGAGGGGCGCATCGTCCTGGCTAATGCGGCCGCTGAACAGATCCTGGGGACGACAGTCGAACGCATCCGCGGCCGGGACATCCGTGATCTGGTCCAACTGGCAGCGGTGGAGGACCGCCCCGCCTGGCAGTCAGCCATCAACAACCTGATGACCGGCCGAAACCTCAGCCTGGGGACGGCCGCCAGCGCCCGGTTGACGGTGGACATCGGCGAGCGGATCGCCAATGTCCATCTCAGCCCGGTGATCATCCCCAAAGAAGAGTTCCTCGGCGAGGACCGGGGCGCCTTCCTGGGCCTGGTCATGGTCTTTCGGGACGTGACCCGCGAGGTCGAGGCTGATCGCCTGAAAACTGATTTTGTGGCCACCGTCTCTCACGAACTGCGTACCCCCCTCACTTCCATTCGAGGCTATGTGGACCTGCTGCTGGATGGTGACGTCGGCGAGGTTTCCAGCGAGATGCGCGAGTATCTGGAGATCGTCCGGAACAACAGTGATCGCCTCACCACCCTCATCAATGACCTGCTGGACATCTCGCGCATCGAGACCGGGCGGGCCCGCTTTGACCTGGCCCCTCTGGCCCCGGCGACGGTGGTAGAAGAGGCCCTGGCCCTGGTCCGCCAGGCCGCCGCGGAGAAAAACCTGACCCTGCAAACTGATCTGCCGGCTGTCCTGCCCCCCATCCTGGCGGACCGCGAGGGCTTGACCCAGGCCCTGCACAACCTGCTGGATAATGCCATCAAATACACCCCCACCGGTGGGGTCACCGTGCAGCTCACGGTGCGTGAAGACAACAAGGTCCAGTTCGACGTCATAGACACCGGGATCGGCATCGCCCCGGCCGACCAGGACAAGCTGTTCACGCGCTTTTTCCGGGCCGATGACCCGCTGGTCCGATTCGCTGGCGGCACCGGCCTGGGGCTATCCATCGCCAAGGCGATTGTGGAGGCCCATCATGGCGAGATCTGGGCCACCAGCCCCGGGCCTGCTGGCCGGGGCAGCGTGTTCAGCTTCACCATCCCCCTGGCGGCCGAGACCCCGGCCTGGACCCCGGTCAGCCTGGCAGAAGCGCCCCGGCTGACAGCCCCGGTCACAACCCCCCGGCGACTGCTGGTGGTGGGCGACGACCGGGATGTCATCCGCCTGCTGTACCACCGCCTGCGCCGCGATGGCTACCTGGTAGATACAGCTACCAGTGGGTCAGATGCCCTGATCCGGGCCGCTGAAACACAGCCGGACCTGATCCTGCTGGACATCTTGATGCCAGAGATGGATGGCTATCAGGTGCTGGAAAGACTCAAGGCGGATCCAGCCACCAGCAATATCCCGGTGGTCATCCTATCCATTGTCGGGGAACGGGAGCAGGGGCTGGCTATGGGGGCTGCGGAATACCTGACCAAGCCGTTCGATGAACAGCAATTGGAGGCGATCATCGGGGAAATACTGGGGCGCGTTGGCCGGGTGCTCATCGCTGATGATGACCCGGACATCGCCGCCCTGCTCCAGCGCGTCTTGCAGCGCCGAGGCTTCGAGGCCATCGTCGCCGGTGACGGCGAGGCCACCCTGGCCCGGGCCAGAGCGGAACCGGCCCCAGACCTGATCTTGCTGGATCTGCAGATGCCCAAGGTACATGGCTACCAGATACTGGAGGAATTGCGTGGCAGCCCCACGACTCGTTCGATCCCGGTGGTGATCATCACCGGCGCCACGCCGGACCTGGAAGCCAAACGTCAGCAGAGCTTTGCCCTGGGCGCGACGCGGTTCATCCCCAAACCCATTGATATGGAATCACTGGTCCGGGAGATCGAGCGTCTCATCGGATCATAGGCCGCGTTCTGGCCCCAGCCACGCGGCGCGGGAGGGGAAAAAACCCCTACAAGGCATCTCAGCCTACCCTCCCGCAGGTTGATGGTAACCGTGCTTCGGGTTTGTGCTCCGTCTATCAGGGCGCCCGGACCCAGGCCCGCCAGGAGTTTCTCGACCAGGCGGGGATGTTTTGGGATGAGTTTGATGCCTGGTATCAGGCGCATCCCGTGGCGACCTGTCAGGAGTTGGAGGAGCTACCCACGCGCGGGGCGCACCACGTGGCACGAAAATACGCCGGTGTGCTCGCGCGGGGTCTGCGACCCCGCGTGCTTCGCACGGCGGGTTACACTCCCGGTGGTCGCCGCCGCGAGCCAGGCCGGGGGGCTATTTTCGAGGGAGGTCCCGCGCCCATGCCCACCAGATGGACTATCCGCGTTCCCAATCACACCTTGCTTGACAGGACATGATTTTTTTGGTACAGTTAGGGTCTAGCAAGGAGCATTGGTGAGGAAAATGGCCAACGAATTCCGGGTCAAGTTCTGGGGGGTACGGGGCAGCTATCCGGTTCCCGGTCCCAGCACCATTTATTATGGCGGTAACACTACCTGCGTGGAGGTACGGGCCGGGGGCCATCTGATCATCCTGGATGCCGGGACCGGCATCATCGGCCTGGGTTATCAGTTGCTGCATCAGCACGAGGCCACCGGCGAGCCGATCTTTGCCACCATCCTCTTCAGTCACACCCACCATGACCATACCCAGGGCTTCCCCTTCTTCCGGCCGGCCTATCTCGGCTCCAGCACGCTCTACATTTTCGGCCCCAAGATGTTCCGCGAAGACCTGAAGGAGGCCATCGCCCGGGCCATGTTGCCCCCCTCTTTCCCGGTGGAACTGGAGGAGCTGAACTCCCTCAAGATCATCCGCAACATCGAGGAATCAGAGGTTATCGTATTTCAGCCCGATACCCCGGAGCCGATGGTGTGGAATATCTATCGGCAAGATCATACCCCTGGCCCGGAGCAGGTGGAGATCCGGCTATACAAAGGCTATGCCCATCCCAAAGATGGCATCCTCATCTACCGCATCTCATGGCGGGGTCACAGCCTGGTCTTTGCCAGCGATACCGAGGGCTATGTCGGCGACGACGCGCGCCTCATCAACTTTACGCGGGGCGCCGATCTGCTGATCCATGACGCCCAATACACAGAGGAAGAGTATGCCCATGGCCCCCGACCCAAACAGGGCTACGGCCATAGTACCCCCCAGATGGCCGCCCAGGTCGCCCGCCTGGCCGGGGTGAAACAACTGGTGCTCTTCCATCACGATCCCCACCACGACGATGCGCAGATCGCGGCCATTGAGCGCGAGGTCCAGCGCATCTTCCCCAACACCATCGCCGCCCGTGAAGGGCTGGAGTTGACGATTCCTCTTGGGGCCGAAATGGCAGGGTCGTCGTGATCGAGACCATCTTCCAGGGTACGATTACCCCGGCCAGTCAACGCGCTTACGGCTATTTTCCCTTCTATGTCCCTCCCGACACGGTGCGCATCGAGGCGAGCTACGAATACGAGGGCCGCGATGCCGACACGGTGCTGGACATCGGGCTGTTCGGCCCGGGCGGCGCCGATTTCATCAGCGGCGACTTTCGGGGCTGGAGCGGGTCGTTCCGGCGCGAGTTCTTCTTGATGGAGGACCGCGCCACGCCCGGCTATCTGCCCGGCCCGCTGCCCGCCGGCCAATGGCAGATCATACTGGGGCTGCAAGAGATGAAACGCCCGGCCAGCGCGTTCCGGGTGACGGTGCGCGTCTATACCCAGGAACCGGCCGGCGGCTGGCCAGACCTCGCCCCGGCCGACGTCCACGAGCGGGTCGCGCCAGCGGCCGCGCAACTCCTGGCGAGCCTGCGCGCCAGCCACATCAACCCCCATCCCCGCTGGTACAGGGGAGACCTGCACCTGCACTCCGTTCACTCTGACGGCGAGAACCTCATCCCGGAACTGACGGAGGCGGCCCGCGCGCGCGGGCTGGATTTTTTGACCCTCACGGATCACAACACCGTGGCCCAGAATCCCCATCTGCCGGCCGCCTCCACGCCGGAGGTGTTGCTCATCCCCGGCGAGGAGATCACCACCTATTACGGCCACGCCAACGTCTGGGGACTGGAGCGCTGGCTGGACTTTCGCGTCCGCACCCCGGCCGACGCCGAGGCCCTCATCGCCGAGGCCCACCGCCGGGGTCTGCTGTTCTCCATCAACCACCCCAAGGACGAAGGCCCAGACTGGGACTGGAAGACCGTGCCCGGCTTTGACTGCCTGGAGGTATGGCAGGCCCCCTGGTGGGTCAGCAACTACCAGGCCCTGGCCTGGTGGGACGAGTTGCTGCGCCAGGGCCGGCGCGTGGTGGGCGTGGGCGGCAGCGATGTCCACCGGGTCCGCACGCCAGAACGCATCTACCCCCACGAACTGGGCAACCCCACCACCTGGGTCTGGGCCACCTCGCTCACCCCGGCGGCGATCCTGGATGGCATCCGGCGTGGCCACGTGTTCCTGACCCCGGAACCAACCGGTGTCGAGATCTATTTCACCGCCCGCACCGCCGCCGGCGAGTTCATGATGGGCGATGAAGTGTCGGTGACCCCCGGCGAGACGGTCCACCTGGCCGGGCAGGTGCTCGGGGCCGAAGGTTGCATCCTGCGGCTCATCTCCGCGGCCGGCGTGGTGCAGGAGCTGGACATCGGCACGTCCGCGTTCGCCTGGGAGACCGGGGTGACTGCCACGCGGGATACTTACTACCGTGTAGAAGCGATGGAACCGCCGGAGTTGCCCCTGACCGAGGAGCCGGCGGCCCTGATGATCCGCGCCCTGACCAACCCGATATACGTGAGGCTCAAAGAACAGAAGTTACGCCGCAACTATTCAGGCTCAGTAGATGGAAATTTGTGCTCCTCGGCGGTCTGCGACCGCCGAGCGCGAAGCGGCGGGAAGCAACTTTTTCCATCTACTGAGGCTGGTAACTGCTTACGTCCGGTCAAAGAAAACCGGGAGGAGGTGCACCTATGACCAAGCTTTTGCTTCCCAACGCCGCGTTGCGCACGCTGCTGCTGGCGGTGGAAGAGGTGATGGGAGATAAGGGGATCAGCGCGATGCTGAACGCGGCCGGGTTGCAGCGCTTTGTCGGCAACTACCCGCCGGACAATATGAACTACGAGGTGCCGATCTCGGATTACGCGGCGATCATCCAGGCCATCGAGGATTTCTATGGCCCCCGGGGGGCCAAAGCCTTCCTGTTGCGCATCGGCCGGGCCTCGTTTGACTATACCATCCAGGAGCAACCGGCCCTCATCGGGCTGGCCAGCGTGGCCTTGAAGCTGCTCCCCTTGCCGCTCAAGGTCAAAACCACCCTGGGCAACGTGGCCCGGGGGATGACAGAATCGCTCCACGAGCCATGTCGCCTGGAAGACGCCGGGGATGCCTACCTGATCATCAAGGAGGAATGCGGCACCTGCTACGGGCGCACGGCGGAGCGGCCCATGTGCCACACCACCACCGGCGCGCTCCAGCAGGCTCTCAAATGGGCCACCGGCAAGGAGTTCGACATCGTGGAGACAGAGTGCCGGGCCGCCGGGGCCGCCACCTGCACCTGGCGCATCGGCAAGGAACCGCGCGATTGACCCCCCACCCCTCCCCAACCCTTCCCCTTCCCCCACCAGGGGGAAGGGAAGGGGCCAGTGGTGGGGACAGGGGGAATTCAGGGAGGAAGCATGTTCTCGTTGGAAGGGAAACTGGCCCTGGTGACCGGTGGGGCTGGCAGCGTGGGCCGGGCCATCTGCCTGGCCCTGGCCGAGGCCGGGGCCGATGTGGTCGTGGCAGACAACCGGCGCGTGGGCGCGGAAAACACCGCCGAAAAAGTGCGCGCCTTCCGCCGGTTCGCCATGGGTCTGGCCGTGGATGTGACCGACCGGGCGCAGGTCCAGGCCCTGATCCAGACCATCCCGGCCGAATTGGAGGGCCGCACGCCGGACATCCTGGTGAGCAACGCGGCCATCGTCAGCCCGCCGGTGCCCCTGGAGGACCTGGACGATGCCCGGTGGGACCATGAAGTGGCGGTGAACCTCACCGGCGCGTATAATGTGACCAAGGCCGTGCTGCCGCTCTTGAAGGACAAGGGCGAGGGCCGGATCATCTACGTGTCCTCCCTGGCCGCCGAGGTGGGCAGCCCGGCCCAGAGTTCCTACGCGGCCTCCAAAGCCGCCCTGCTCGGATTCATGCGCAGCGTCGCCCTGGAAGGCGCACCGTTCCACCTCACCGCCAACGCCGTCCTCACCGGCCTTATCGGCAATGGCGCCTTCTACCGGCGGGAGGAGGCCTGGCGCGAACGCATGGTGGCGCGTGTGCCTCTGGGGTATGCCGGGGAGCCGCGCGACGTGGCCGCCCTGGTGGTGTTCCTGGCCTCGCCAGCGGCACGATATATCACCGGGGCCGCGATCCCGGTAGCCGGCGGGCTGGGGTTGTTCAATTATTAGGAAACAAGTAGCAAGGAAACAAGTGACGGGGGGGTGCATGAGACAAACGGCGAAAGATGGGGAAGTCAAGAGCAAAGGATTTGAAGACCTGAAGATATGGCAGTTGGCGCGGCGGCTGATGATCGAGTGCCACAGGATCGCGGATGCACTGCCGCCCCAAGAACGCTATGACCTGGCTCCTCAGATGCGTCGCTCCTCCAAAAGCGTCATGGCCAACATCGCCGAGGGCTATGGTCGCTATCACTATCTGGATAGCCTTCGTTTTTACTACTACGCTCGGGGCTCGCTGAACGAAACCATCAACCACCTCATCACTGCCCACGACCTGGCCTACATCAGCGACGCACGCTATCAGGAACTTTACGATCTGGGGCGAGAAACCGAGCGCGCGCTCAACGGCTACATCAACTACGTCAGGCGGCAGCGAACCGGCAGCCAGGACTATGGCGACCGCTACATCCTCGCTCCCGGTGAAATCCCTTCCCCCAACGAAAAATAACCCTGCGTATCCCTTGTCTACTCGTTCCTTGTCTACTTGCTCAGGAGGTCCATCTTGAAAGTTTATATCTCCGCCGACATGGAGGGCATCTCTGGCATCGTCCATCCCGATCAGACGGACAGCAAACACAAGGAATATGACCGCGCCCGCCGGTTGATGACCGACGAGGTGAACGCCGCCGTCGCCGGGGCGATGGCGGGTGGGGCCACCGAGATCGTGGTGAACGATAGTCACGGTGGCATGACCAACATCCTGCTGGAGCACCTGGATGAACGGGCACACCTCATCAGCGGCAGTCCCAAGCCCTTGAGCATGATGCAGGGCATTGATGAAGGGGCGGACGCGGTGTTTTTCGTGGGCTATCATGCCCAGGCCGGCACGCTCCACGGCATCATGGAGCATACCTATAGTAGCAGCACCGTATGGCAGGTCACCCTCAACGGCCGACCGGTGGGGGAAACCGGCCTCAACGCGGCCCTGGCCGGCCATTACGGCGTGCCGGTGGTCCTGGTGACCGGCGATCTGGCCGTCTGCCAGGAGGCGCGTGACTTGCTGGGGCCGCACCTGGAGACCGTACCTGTGAAGCAGAGCTACGGACGCACGGCAGCGCGTTGTCTGCCCACCGCCCAGGCTCACCAGGCCATCCACCAGGCCGCCCGACGCGCGGTCTCGGCCCCGGTAGCCCCCCTGGTTATCCCGCCCCCGGTGACGGTGGCCGTGGAACTGATAAAAACCACCCAGGCCGATGTGGTCGCGCTCCTGCCGGGCAGCCAACGCCCCACACCCCGGCGGATAGAATACACCGCGCCGGATATGCTTCGGGCCTACCAGGCCCTGCTGGTGATGCTGCGTCTGGCCTGGAACACGTAGGACGGGGGACGTGACGCGGCCAACGCCTGGACCACATCTGGTGCTCTTTATGGGGGTGGCGGTGGCCTCCTGCGCGGCGATCTTGATCCGCTGGGCCCAGGCCCCGGCCCTGGCCATCGCCGCCTACCGCCTGGTTTTCGCCTCGGCCATCCTGCTACCCCTGGCTGGCTGGCGCGCCAGTGGCGTGTTCCGCGCGGCGGCCATGCGCCGCCACGAGCTGACCCTGACCATACTCAGTGGCTTCTTCCTGGCCTGTCATTTCGCCCTGTGGATCTCTTCCCTGACCTATACCACCGTCGCCAGCAGTGTGGTCCTGGTCTCTACCAATCCCTTGTGGATGGGACTGCTCTCCCCTCTGCTAGGCGAGCGGGTCAACCGCTGGATGGCGTTGGGCATCGGCATCTCAGTGCTCGGCGGGGCACTTATCGGGATGGGGGACCTGTCGCTGGGAGCCACGGCCCTGTGGGGCGACGCCCTGGCCCTGGGCGGGGCCTGGATGGTCCTGGCCTATTTCCTCCTGGGGCGAAGCCTGCAACGCCGGCTGGGTTTGCTGGCCTACGTGACCCCGGTCTACACGGCGGCGGCGGTGTTCCTGGTGTTGTTCGCCCTGGCGGCCGGTGTGCCGTTGAGCGGCTACAGCCCGCAGACCCTGCTCATGTGCCTGCTGCTGGCATTAGGCCCGCAGCTCATCGGCCACTCGTCACTCAACTGGTCGTTACGCCACCTGTCGCCGGCCTTTGTCACCGTGGCCACCCTGGGCGAGCCAGTCGGATCAGCGGCCTTGTCCTTTGTCCTGCTGGGCGAGATACCGCCTCTGGCGACCCTGGCCGGGGGAGCCTTGATCCTGGTGGGCATCTATTTCTCCCTGCAGGGCGAGCGGGCCAGGCTGCGCCTGGAGCCTGAAAAAAATCTGCGTGAGGTTGATGCTGAGGAATCCACACATGGCTAAACAGCTCATCGTCAATGCCGATGATTGCGGACGCAGCCGGGGGGTGACCCGGGGCATCATCCTGGCCCATCAGGCCGGGATCGTCACCAGCACCACGGTGATGATGAACATGCCCTGGGCTGACCTGGCCCTGGAGATGGCGGCCCAGAATCCCCGGCTGGGCGTTGGCGTCCATCTCACGTTCACCCTGGGCCGGCCAGTGCTATCCCCGGCCGAGGTCCCCTCCCTGGTGGATGCGGAAGGCCAGTTCTGGTCGCAACAGGTGCTGCGGGAAGGACCGGAACGCATTGACCTGAGCGAATTGCGCCGCGAGTTCGAGGCCCAGATCGCAGCCTTTCGTCAACATGGCCTGGCCCCCACTCACCTGGACTGCCATCATTTCCTGCATATCTACCCCCCCTATTTTGAGGTCCTGGCAGATGTGGCCCAGGCGGAACGCCTGCCGATCCGTCTGCCCCTGCCCACCACCCTCGCAGAACGCGACGCGCAGGCCTTGAACCTGG
>Ga0209227_1003689_pt1 | contig 10050 bp, 13 predicted proteins | sample YNPBryantNP2012_FD_185815 | JGI IMG/M metagenome (GOLD analysis project Ga0209227, IMG submission 185815) | Anoxygenic and chlorotrophic microbial mat microbial communities from Yellowstone National Park, USA - YNP Bryant NP 2012 (SPAdes)... ...
GAGCGCACGCTTTCTACCGGGCAACCGGCAGTATGCCCGACCTGTATGGGCAATCCGCCAGAAGCAGCGATGAACGCAAACGTATGAAATCGCTCATTCGCCTGCCGCAACGCCTCTGGAGTTTCCTGGTCGAACGCACACTGCTGCGATCGCACAACCTGGTGCTGATCCGCGATCCAGAGTATCGAATCGTTCTGATCGACTACGATGCGGTGCGCAGAGGTCGCCTGTACCGACTGACGTATTTCGCCGTGCGTCGTCTGTTACTGTTGCGTGATCTTGCCGTTCTGGCATGGCTGCGCCTGGGATGGTTGACCTGACGACGTCTGCATCTCCCTGCTGTCCACGCGATACATCCACACAGCGCGTCCATCCGTCATGCCTTGAGACGGCGGTCGGTCGCATAACCGCACATCCTGAAGAACCATCCGCCGGGCAATCAACCACTGTGCCAGGCTGCACACCGGATGGAAAATTGTGATCTTGCTACATTGTCTGGCTTGAAGGCGTCTGGTATAATATCACCAATGAAGGTCGAAAGAGGCCGGCACAGTGGAGTTGTGTTCGCTTTCTTGCCGCGCAAGATCAATCAGGAGCAGCGCTCCTAGAACGTGAACGATTATGGGTGATAATCGCTGGCTGAAAAATAGTTTCGTCTACCTCATCATTCTTGTTGCTGCGTTGGCGCTGTTCATCAATTACTTCAACAATGCGCAGGGTCAGCAAGAGGAACGCGGCATCTATCAGGTGCTCGCCGATGCAAAAGCTGGCAGAGTTGAGAAGATCGAAGCGCAGTCGGGCAACTCCGAAATCCTGGTGACGTACCGCGATACCAGGGCAAAAGTGCGGTCACGCATCGAGTCGAACGATAGTATTACGATGCTGCTCGTGCAGGCAGGCGTACCGCTCGACGCAGTGAACGTCGAGGTGCGCGCAGCGCCAGCATGGGGCGGTCTGCTGAATGTCTTCACGTTCCTGCTGCCGGTGCTGCTGATGATCGGCTTCTTCATCTTCTTTATGCGTCAGGCGCAGGGGTCGAACAATCAGGCGCTCTCGTTCGGCAAGAGCCGGGCGCGGATGTTTTCCGGCGATAAGCCAACGGTGACATTTGCCGATGTTGCCGGTCAGGAAGAAGCCAAGCAGGATTTGACAGAAGTCGTTGAGTTTCTCAAGTTTCCCGACAAGTTTGCTGCGCTTGGAGCGCGCATTCCGCGCGGTGTGTTGATGGTGGGTCCGCCAGGAACCGGCAAGACCCTCCTGTCGCGCGCGGTCGCCGGTGAAGCCGGGGTTCCGTTCTTCTCGATCTCCGGTTCAGAGTTCGTCGAGATGTTCGTCGGCGTCGGCGCCAGCCGCGTGCGCGACCTGTTCGACCAGGCGAAGCGTAATGCCCCCTGTATCGTCTTCATCGATGAGATCGATGCTGTCGGGCGTCAGCGCGGCGCCGGGCTTGGCGGCTCCCACGATGAGCGTGAACAGACCCTCAACCAGATTCTGGTCGAGATGGACGGCTTTGATACCAATACGAACGTCATCGTGATTGCAGCAACGAACCGCCCGGATGTGCTCGACCCGGCGCTGGTGCGCCCCGGTCGCTTCGACCGCCAGGTGGTGCTCGATGCGCCGGATGTGAAAGGGCGCATCGAGGTGCTCAAGGTGCATACCAAAGGTAAGCCGCTTGCCGATGATGTGCAGTTCGATGTGATTGCGCGTCAGACCCCTGGTTTCTCCGGTGCAGACCTGGCGAATGCGGTGAATGAGGCGGCAATCCTGGCGGCGCGCCGCTCGAAGAAGAAGATCGGCATGGCAGAGTTGCAGGACGCGATTGAGCGCGTGGCGCTCGGCGGTCCGGAGCGCCGCAGCCGGGTGCTGACCGAACGCGAAAAATTGCTGACTGCATACCACGAATCGGGGCACGCAATCGCGGCTGCCGGTATGCCCAAAGCTTTCCCGGTGCAAAAGGTGACGATCGTGCCGCGTGGACGCGCTGGCGGGTATACGCTCTATCTGCCGGAAGAAGATAGCATTCGCTACACCACTGCATCGCAGTTCGCAGCGCAACTTGTGTCGGCGCTTGGCGGGCGCGTGGCAGAAGAGATCGTCTTCGGTCCTGATGAGGTTTCGACCGGCGCTGCAGGTGACATCCAGCAGGTGACGCGCATCGCCCGCGCGATGGTGACCCGCTACGGCATGAGCCCGAAGCTCGGTCCGATTGCGTTTGGGGAGCGTGAGGAGTTGATCTTCCTGGGACGTGAGATTACCGAGCAACGCAACTACAGCGACGACGTCGCGCGCGAAATCGACAATGAGGTGCATCGCATTGTTTCGGAAGCGTATGAGCGCACACGCCTGATCCTGACGCATAACCGCGAGGTGCTGAACGATATGGCGAGCGCGCTGATCGAGTATGAAACGCTCGACGGCGAACGCCTGAAAGAATTGCTCAGCCGCGTGGTGAAGATCGATGAGATCGAGCGGCGGGCGAATGGCGGCAATGGCGTGCTGACCACGCCATCAGGCGTGAACGTTCCATCTGCACAGGCATAAAACCACCGCGCCAGGCAGCAACAGGGGAGGCTATGCCTCCCCTGTTTGACTTTATGAACATGTATCAAGTGCGTGTTTGACAGGAGCATCGATATGCCGGTGATAGCACGCTTCTTTGGGATCATCATTAAGATTGTACTTCAGTCAGCGTGAACACGGCATTCCTCGCTTTCACGCCATCTATGGCGAGTACAACGCAGTTTTCGATATCCAGACCCTCGAAATGCTGGAAGGCGATCTGCCTGTGCGCGCTCAACGACTGGTTACGGAGTGGGCTGCCCAATATCAACAAGAACTGTTACGGATGTGGAATAGCAATGAATTTATAGCAGTTCCCATAGAGTTTGAACCAATTGGACAAGGTTGAACACTCCCAGTATCGTGCTCCCCACACGGTGACCGAAATGAATTTCGGTCTACGCTCTGCCGCAAGCGGGCGCCTCGCGCGACACGGCAGACCCGGACAAGGGTCAACATATCTGAGAACTGCTATAAGCAACTACCTGGATTGGAGTAGCAAGATGAGTGCACCCAAAATCAAAGCAGTGACTCCTATGGAAGGAAAACGCCTGCTTGTTACATTTGTCAATGGGGTTCAAAAGGTGTACGATTGCCAGCGAATCCTGTAACTGGATCGATTTCAGTTGCTGAGAAACGAAGCCTTCTTCAAGGCGGTTGCCGTTGATCCCGGCGGGTATGGGGTGTCCTGGAACGATCAAATGGACTTAAGCGAATACGAGTTATGGCGCAACGGTGTTGAAGTTGAGCATGGGGCAGTAGAAGAGACAGAGATGCGACCGGTGGGGCGCAACTAACTCGCACACCCATTGGACAGGCTTCGTTTCGCTTCGTCCGAATGCCGGGTTGGCATACCATCTTGATGGTCATCCGGCAGAAGGCAGCAAAAAGCACCCAACCTTGCAGGCGGATGGCAGTCCGCTTTTTTGTTTCTGTATGCTATAATTCCAGAACGATGGGATAGCTGTTTCTGACATGCGGCAGCCTGGGAGAATCTGGTTATGTCTGGTCACTCGAAATGGCACTCGATCCGGCGCACGAAGAGCGTGCTCGATCAGCGGCGCGGGCAACTCTTCACCAAACTGGCGCGCGATATTACGATCGCAACACGCGAGGGAGGCAGCGGCGATCCCGAAGCAAATTTTCGCCTGCGCCTGGCAGTCGATAAAGCGCGCGCCGCCAATATGCCAATGGAGAACATTCAGCGCGCTATTGATCGCGGCCTGGGCAAAGGTGGAAGCGATGCCGCCGCTATCGAAGAGATTTATTACGAAGGGTACGCCCCCGGCGGCGTGGCGCTGCTGATCGAAGCAACGACTGATAACCGCAACCGCACCGCTTCTGACGTGCGCGCAACGATGACCAAGAATGGCGGCAGCCCCGGCGAACCGGGTTCAGTCAGCTGGATGTTTGAAACCAAAGGGCTGATCACCATCGATCTGTCGGTCAAACGCCTCGATCCAGACGAAGTAATGCTGATTGCCATCGACGCCGGCGCAGAAGACGTGCAGATCGATGACGATATCGTTGAGGTGTACACCGATTTCAAACAACTCGCCGCAGTGCGTCAGCAACTGATCGCCGCCGGGCTGCCGGTGACCGGCGCCGAAAAGACCATGATCGCCAAAACAACGGTGCAACCCGATACTGCCGACGCGCTTAAGGCGATGAAACTGATCGAGAAACTGGAAGACCTCGACGATGTGCAGAAGGTCTACAGCAATCTGGATATCACCAGCGAACTGGCGGAACAGTTTGTGCAGGGTTAATGGGTGACTGCCACGCGTACAATTGGCATCGACCCTGGCACTGCCCGGATGGGATGGGGCGTTGTCGAAGAAACGGATGGAGTGCTGCGTCTGATCGATTGCGGCGTGTTGACCACACCGGCGGAACTGTCGCAGGCGGAACGGTTGCTCCTGCTGTACAACGAACTTCGCCATTTGATTGAACGATACCACCCTGCCGCCGCCGCTATCGAAGAACTCTTCTTCGGCAAGAATGTCAACACGGCGCTGACCGTCGGGCAGGCGCGTGGTGTTGTGCTCCTGGCCCTCGCCCAGGCTGGCATTCGCGTGTACGAATACAAGCCGCTGCAAGTCAAACAGGCGCTGGCGGGGTACGGCGGCGCCGATAAGCGTCAGATGCAGGAGATGGTTCGGCTGACCCTCCGCCTCCCTGCCATCCCGCGCCCCGATGACGCCGCCGATGCTGTGGCGGTTGCGATCTGTCACACCTACGCTATGCCAATGATCCGGCGCATCGAGGAAGGTCGATAGATCACTACCGGGTGATGAGCAGTTTTCTGCTATTCTCGCAGGCTGCCCCAATGGTGCAGAGGGGCGAGGCCGCCGGTCAGGCACGACCAAACCGGCCCAAAGAACAAAAGTCCGTGTCGCATGAGGCGCCCGCGCTTCCGGCGGAGTGAAGACCGAAATTCATTCTGGTCGCTGCGTAGGGAGCACGATGTTCATTTCCCGGTGTCAGGCGCAGCTGGTTCACCGCCCAAACAGTTTCTTCAGGAAAGATTTCTGGTAGACAGGTCGTGTCGAGTTAATGATATGCTGAGAGAAATCAGAGTCATCCAAACGCATGAAATCAACAATGTCATCTTTTCCCATAACTTCAGAGCTAATCGCCCCAGCATCACCAACAATTCTTTCCCAATCCCTACTGGCATCAATGGCTATCAGCAAATGAGGTGGTTCACCACTTTTTGGATTGTAGAGCTGCACCAGGTATGCCCGATTTACGAATTTGTTTTTTGCAAAATACTCGCACAATGCTTTGACCAGACTGGTAGGGTAAACAGCAGGCCGCCCAATGAGGAATGCAGTCTCTTCCTGGGCAATGTATCTTTGGTCAGGCTGGAAAATAGACCCGTCTAACATTCGCTCAATCTCTTGCGGAATGAATTCCTTTCCATAATCAGAGTCAGGATTTAATACAATATGGACATCCCTGGCAAGCTCGAAGAAATCTCTTCCTTTTAGTACCACATATGCCGTCTCAGAACTAATAAATTCCTGTAATCGTTGTAGAGACGAAAAAACAGGCAACCAGGCCTGTTCGTTCCTTTCAATTTTGGGGACTTTCAATTCAAAACTTTCCGACATGGTGTTGTTTTGTTCCTCGGAATCGCTTTCAGCATAGTTAATAATAAAAATGTCCGCTTCCAACAAATCACGATAAAACTGTGGCCTGTAAGATGGGTTCAGCGCAGCGCGCATGAGTGATCTTTCCAGATCGTTGACTGGTTCAAACATAGTTCCTCAACAGTGCCTCACAGCACCGGGCTCAGCCGTGCCGCAGGCGTTGGGTGTAGTAGGTGTGGGGCGGCATTGGTTTGAGTCTAGTTGCCCTTATACTCAAAGAAGAATAATCCATTTCCATCGATATCAAGTGCAACAAACTCTTTGCCGCCCCAAGGCTTCTCTTCTAAAGTTCCATGTGGATGTATAACGCCCGTTTGCTTGTATTCTGCGTAGAGAGATTCAATATCGCTGACTGCCACCCTACAAGCAGTGTTTTCAGCAATATTCTTATCCTGACATTCCCATAAATGGATCTCTACTGCGTCACGTTTGATGGCGGCATAATCGCCATAGTCGAATACTTCTGTAAATCCCATTTTATTCTTGTAAAATTCAAGCGAAGCCCGTATATCAGAAGCGGGGAATTTTGGTATGGCATATCTAAACATCATCTTGTGAGCGATTTGTTACACGATTATCCGTCTTGATTGCCAATCATTGAATCGGAACGCAAAAGATTGGGGCGTTGCGGATCGACAGTAAGTTGATGTTGTGGTACATACTCAGCAAAGAAACGTCTTATAGTCTCTCCTATTGTAGCCGAATCTTTCTCAGGTGATAGAATTGCATAACGCCCACCTGGGAGTTGTTTGGTGTGAATATCTTCTGTGTTCAAGGGCGCGATTTCCAGTTCCAAAGCGCACTCATAACCGATTAATTGTGCGCCGTTGATGTTCGGAATTCCAATGACCTTGAGCGCCGATGGATCGTATCCTTGCTGTCGAGCCCAATCTTTTATGTTTTCAAAGCCATCTCGAATTTGGTCGTTATAACTGCCTTTCATTTGTTGTAGAAGAACAGACGTATAGACAATCGTTGTCGGTGGCAAGTCTCGGATGGTAACGTGTAGAGGTTGTACAACATAAATATTCATCAAATTCTCCTATACTTGAAATTGAGGTTGTACCAGGCATTATTGAAGGTAAGATGGCAAAAGCGGCCCAACGGTATGTTCTTAAGCCGCTGCGCGGAGCAAGCGCGAAGCGCGAGCGGAACACAGTCGGCTTAAGCGCGGGTTAGCCAGCCGCCCTGTTAGGATGATGCAAACTCCGCTATGGCTACCTGCCGCTTCGTAGCAAAACTTTGACGGTGAAGTTTGATGCGCTCAATCTCGTGCAATGTCTCCACCGTGAAATAACTTTCACCACAGTGGGGACAACTTACCAGCGGAATGTTCTCAATGACCAGCAGGTTATCACCCTTGCCATAACTGCGAGTCACATAGCGAATGCGCGCGCCTTCTTTACCACAAATGTCGCAAACCATAGCGTCTTCTCCTACAAACGGTACACCGTGATGATGACCAATTTGCCCGTGAGACCAATCTTGCCAACCACCGCGATGTCATCGCCTGTTACAGTGTGTCCTCTGACCAGATACTTCCACTCGCCTGTTTGGGCATCCTTCTGCCGCTCTACAATTTCTCCTGTGAGAATACCACGCTCTACGTCAAAAATCGTCAATTCATCATCGCTCATTTCTTCTTCGGCGTGCAAAGTCATCACATATTGGCGGTTACGAACCTTATCACGCATTTGCTTCAAAATGCGTTGGAACACAGATCTCTCCACATAAAAGATGACTTCACCGCAATTTTACTCGATTCAGCGCCACAAAAGGCGGGCTAACTATTGATTATACGAATTCCGCCTTTCTTTTCTCCAAGGCGCCTTATACAGATTCCGTATCATCCGCCCCCGGGGTTGCATGTGCGGAGATGTGTCATGACCTCCAGCAACCGCTCTGCTCCTCTCTGCGCACAACCACCTCCTCATTGTAACACGAGAATTGTGATGGCGCCAAGACCAGGTCCGCGATGCGCTGCGTCTCAAACACTATTCCATCCACACCGGGAGCGCTTATGCGAACTGATCCGGCGCTCCATTCTGTTCCACCCCAAACGCTTCTGTGCTTGCATTCCGATGATCCTCGGCGGCATGCGGCGTGTGCGCCGCCTGTCGGTTTCAGGCGCGTCGGAGCGCCCCAACATCTGCAGAAGCCAACGGGGTGTGCAGCACGGGTGCAGCGCACGCAGCCCTGGCGCGCCTGCCCAACGTCCTGCGCTTCGCCAGCGCCGCGAAGCGCAGCGGAGCGGCGTCAGGTGCAGGCGCGGGTTGGGCGCGTGCCCGTGCTGGCTATAGCGAGTATACAGACACGAGCACCTGGCGTGTCGCCTGGCATCCTCCGCGCAAGCTTTCTTCTATCGTCTTGAGCACGTTTGCTGCGTAGTAGCGTGTGCCACACTGGGTGCATACACCAGCGGGCACATTCTCGATCAGGACATATTCTTCCCGCACTTTGCGATGCAGCGTCACGCGCTTTTCGACAATAGGCCCGCCACAGTATTCACAGGTCTCGCCTTCCCAAAAACTCATCGTTCTTCCTTTCATCGCCTGGGTTTGTCTTCGTACACCGTAATCACGCGCACCTTGCCCGCCTGGGTAATACGGCAAATAATCCCGATACGGCGCCCATCCAGCGCCGAACCGACCACCTCATATTTGCCTTCCTTCGGCCAGGTTCTCCGAGTCTTGCCTGTAAGAATGCCCTGCTCCACATCGTAGATGTCAAAGCCGTCTGTGACAGCTTCATCGTAAGCTTGCTCGGTCAGGTAATACAGACCATTGCGGACCAGTGCCTGGATTTGCGCAATTTTGCGCAAGCAGAATTCTTCTCTGAATTACATTCTCTGATGCTGAACAGCACTGTTGTAGCGCGAATCTTCTCACGCACGCCCAACATTTGAATTCACCAGACTGCGCAGCTTTTCGCGCAGATCCGTGGAATGATGGTTGGGCATCTTTTTCTCCCGCTACGTGCCGGGCAACACGGTCAGGTCAGCGCCGGGTGTTCCTGTGCGCCTCTGCATAGATGCGGAGAGCAGCCTGCATCCGTTGTTCGTAGTCTTCACCCTGGGCTTTGAACCACGCCAGGACATCCGGGTCAACCTGGATCGTCACCGTGACCGTGTGCCTGGGCAGCCGCACTGTTGCTCGTTTGAAGAACTCTTCGGTTAAGGGCGGAATATCCGAGGTATCGATTTCATCGTCGGTCATTGCGTCGATGCGCGCCCAATCAGTTGTTGGTCTGGTTCTTCCGCTCATCCCACTCAAATCGCACAGGTGCAGTATAGCCGGAGAAGGTGAGAAAGACAAGCCTGTTCACTGGGGGAAATCATCTGATGAGCCAGCGCATATCTGGCTGGCTCCTGATCCTTACACGCGTCTCTTCAACAATCCATAGAAGGTGTTCAAGCGGCTTACTGGAAAGCAGTGGCATCAGATGCTCAATGCCCTCAAGAACACAGACTCTCGTCAATCTTGAACATCATCGCGTTGTCTATGCAGGGATGGCGACCACCCGCTCGCGGGCTAACTCAGCAGCGTATAAAAGAGCGGCCTGCACCGCTTCCCGATCCAACGATGGATAACTGCGCAAAACCTCATCCAGCGAGAGACCTGCAGCCAGATTGTCGAGTATGACCGAAACCGGAATGCGTGTGCCTCTAATACAGGCTTTCCCATGACAAACGCTGGGATTAACGACAATGTAATCTTGCCAGTTTATAAGCAGTCTCCCTCATCGTTTCTTCAGATTATACCGTGTTTCTTCCGCCCCGCCCGACAGTGTCGGGCTTAGCCATGCCGCCGAAGGCGGAGTAACTATTCCAAAGACCATAAGACAAGTAGTTGTCGGGCGCAGCGGGAGACATACGTGGCGCGCCGCTTCCCAGTGCGATGGGCGATACGGGCTGCGGCGCACGGTAGGGCAGGCGGAGGAATACACCGATTACCGGCAGAACCACGAAAGCAGAGTAAAAGGCTTCCAGGGCGCCGCCCGCCGATTTGATTGCCTTCTCAATCGCAGCGCGTCTGAATCATTCGCTTGCAACCAGTCCCTGAGAGAGCATGGCTCGAGAAAGGGAAGCAGTTGAGCCCTCGTCCGGATATGGAAATGTCAGTTCATTTCCATGTCGCAATGCGGGAAATGCGGACGTCACGCGGAAGATAACTGATCTGAATTTGATCACCCACTTCCGCAACCTTGCGAGGGTTCGAGTCATCCATTTGTTCTTTGATGATAAAGTCTTCCCGAAACTGGTAGTAGACATAAAAGTCTGTATCAGCTCCTCCCCCCAGTCCTGTCATTTCAAAAAAGACAACGCGGGCCTGGC
>Ga0209227_1003693_pt1 | contig 10046 bp, 6 predicted proteins | sample YNPBryantNP2012_FD_185815 | JGI IMG/M metagenome (GOLD analysis project Ga0209227, IMG submission 185815) | Anoxygenic and chlorotrophic microbial mat microbial communities from Yellowstone National Park, USA - YNP Bryant NP 2012 (SPAdes)... ...
GCCATCGGGCTGATGAAGATTGAGCATTTATAGCAGTTCTCACAGAGGTTGAACCTGTTGGGCAAGGTTGAACACTCCCCGGACGACCGCAATGAACATCGCGCTTCCCCCGCGGCGACCGAAATAAATTTCGGTCTACACTCCGCCAGAAACGGGCGTCTGGCGCGACAAGGCAGACGCAGACCGCGACAAGGCAGACGCAGACAAGAATCAACGTATCTGAGAACTGCTATAATTGCTTAGAGTTTACAGGCATATCTGCCCTGCCTGGCTTGTGTTTGCGACCGTCGCCAGCATGGAGGGCGCACAGGAGGCATTCTGGCATTGCAGGGCAAGGCGCAGTTTTTGCAAGGCGCTGCGATTTCCAGTTCCCGGTTCCTGGTTCTCAGTTCCTGGTTCTCAAAACGGAGGAACGAGCGGTGGCATTTCACGAACAGTCTCATCCCTCACCGGTTGTCGCGCGTCGAACGGCGCTGCTCGTGATCGGTGATGCACTGGCGCTGTTGATCTTTGCCGCTCTCGGTCGCGCCAGTCACGGCGAGGCGGCGGGGTTGACGGCGCTGACGCAGGTTGCGGAAACGGCGGCGCCCTTCATCATCGGGTGGTTTGCCGTTGCTCCGTTGTTCGGCGCGTATCGCGCTCAGGTGACCGGCGCACTGCAACCGATGCTGGCACGCACGGCGCTGACCTGGCTGATCGCCTGGCCCATCGGGCTTGGGTTGCGCGCCCTGATCCGGCAGACGACCATTCCGGTCTCGTTTGCACTGGTGACGTTTGTAACCGTGCTGGCGATCATGTCTCTCTGGCGTGGCGCGTTTGCGCTAATCGCCGCCCGTCGATAAACGTGCGTTGCAGAAGCAGAGGATCACACCGAAACGGTCCTTTCGAGAGGCATCATGATTACCAATCTCTATCTGATCCGTCACGGCGAAGCGTACTCGAACGTGGAGCCGATCATGGGCGGGGTGCAGGGCGACCGTGGATTGACAGAGCGGGGCGTCGCGCAGGTCGAGGCGCTGGCGCGTCGGCTGGCGCAGGGGGAGATCGCTGCTGATGTCCTGTATGCCAGCACCCTGCCGCGCGCTCGAATGACCGCCGAACCGGTGGCGGAGGCGCTCAATCTTCCGATCCACTGGGACGACGATCTGCAGGAACTGCGTCCTGGTGAGGCGGACGGGCTGCATATCGATGAAGCGCGCGCGCGCTTCCCGCAGATGAGCCTCTTCTTCAAAGAGTATTTTACGCCCATCGCTCCTGGCGGTGAAAGTTGGGCCAGTTTTCAGTTTCGCGCGTCGGCGGCGCTCGAACGCCTGGTGACGCGCCATCACGGTGAAACCATCGTCGCCGTCTGTCACGGCGGCATTGTCGAAGTGTCGTTTCTCTTCATGCTTGGGCTTGGTCCTCAGGTGCGCGGACGCAATGCCTTCCACATACGCAACACTGCAATCACGCACTGGCGCCAGGTCACAAGCCGCGATGGACGGCTGGAATGGCAGTTAATCGCGCATAACGACTGCTGGCATCTACGCGACCTGGAGCCTGAACAGAGCCATGCCTGATGCGCACGATCCGCTTCCTCCGGTTGACATCATTAGCGACGCCGATCTCTTCCCGCAGTTGATGGCGGCGCTGCATGATATGCACGGCGAGATCGCGGCAGTTCAGCGACCCGCCGGTTATGTGTTCTATGATCTGGAAGACCCGGGCGCGGAGATGTACCTGTTGTACCGCGGGCGCGTTCGTCTCTACACAATTTCGCCGGAAGGACGCGCACTCACCGTTCTGCTGCTCGATGCGCCGGCAGTGTTCGGCGAGGTGACGCTGGCGGAGGGCGCGCATTACGATAGTTATGCGGTCAGCGTCACTCCCTGCACGGTGGGGGTGGTGCGACGTGACGCGCTCCGTCGGGCGTTGCAGGCGCAACCGTCGCTCGCCCTGCGCTTCATGACGGTGATGAGTCGCCGTCTGCGCGCTATCGAGCGCAAACTGTCCGATATTGCCTTCAAGAGCGTGCCGCAACGCCTGGCGGCTGCGCTGCTGGGGTTATGGGCAGAACGACGCGACATACCCCCTACTGTGCGTTCGACCCATCAGCAACTCGCCGAACTGATCGGGTCGCACCGCGAAACGGTCACAAAAGCGATTGGCGATTTTCGCGCCGCCGGGTTGATCCGGGTCGATGATGATGCGATTCATCTGGTCGATCTGGTGCGACTCGGCGATCTGGCATATTCGTGACCCCGGATTTGCGATGGCGCTTGTGGATCGTGTACAATCTCGCCGGGGGCGAATCCGGAGGTCGTTGAGCTGAACCATGTCGATTGCCGAACTTCCGCCACGGGTCACTGGAACGCCTGACGAGAGCGCAATCCCCGCAATGGCGCGCCCGCGTGCAGTGACGCTCACGCTCGAACAGGCTGCGTATCTCGCTATTCTCCTCATAGCGTTCATCTCGCGATTGTGGGGGTTGGGTGACCGCGCGCTGCACCACGATGAGACGCTGCACGCCTTCTTTTCGTGGCTGATCTTTCACGGCGAAGGGTATGTGCACGATCCGTTGCTCCACGGTCCTTTCCTCTATTTCTTCGGGGCGTTGATCTATTTCCTGTTCAGCGTCAGCGACGCCATGGCGCGCCTGGGTCCGGCGCTGTTCGGCGTGGCGCTGGTGATGATGCCCTATCTGCTGCGCCGTGAGTTGGGGCGGAGCGCGGCGCTGCTGGCGTCGCTCTATCTCCTGATCTCCCCTGCCTTTATGTATATCGCACGCTTCATCCGTCACGATCCGTACACGATTGTGTTCGAGTTGCTGGCGCTTATCGGCGCGGTGCGCTACGCGACAACCAGACGCCCGCTGTGGCTGTATGTGATGGCCCTCGCACTGGCGTTGATGTTTGTGACGATGGAGACCTTCTTTCTCTATCTTGCGATCTTTGTCCCGCCGGTTGCGCTGGCGCTGTTCTGGAAGGTGTGGAAGCCGGGCGTGGCAGTTCTGGCGGCGCTGGGGATCGCGGTCGTGGCGCTGGTGTTCTGGCTGCCAGGATACCCGGAACGCCCGTTCCCGACCAGCGATACGGTCAATCGGGTTGCCGGACCGTACATCTGCCCAAGTGAACTGCAACCCTTCCCCCCCCCCAACCCGATGCGCGTCGCTCGCCCCGGTCCGATCTTTGGCTGGCCCCCGCTGGCGACGTTTGACAACAATTATGCGCTGTGCGTCCGTCATCAACCGGACGATAATTTCGGTCTCTACTTCATCAAACTCGGCGAGTTCTTCGGGCATCCGGCGATCCTGAGCGGGCTTGTGCTGGTTCCGATGACACTGGCGGCGCTCTGGTGGCTCGTCTGGCGGCGACGCGACACGACCGGCATGACCCGTTGGGAACACGCGCGCGCAAGCGGCGATCCGACGGTCGCGGTCTTTGCAAGTCTGGCGCAGGACCGGCGCCTGTTGATTGCGGGCGGGCTTTTTTTTCTGATTTATACCCTGTTCTTCACAGCATTTCTGACCAATACCGCCGGCGTCATTACCGGCACGACCGGTTCGCTCCTCTACTGGCTGGCACAGCACGAGGTTGAACGCGGCGGTCAACCGCCGCACTACTACGCGGTGCTGCTGGCGATCTATGAGCCGCTGTTGATTATATGGGGAGCGGCTGGTCTGGCGATGGCGGGGGTGCTGGGAGGACGGCGGTTGCTGCACCGAAACCGTGATGCGGATTCTTCCGCACATGGGCGCGGAACCGGCGCACACGCAACGGATGCGTCGCGGGGCGATGCATCGACTCCCTGGTTGCCGTTTGTTCTGGCATGGTGGAGTATAGCCACATTTGTAATCTACTCGTGGGCGGGCGAAAAAATGCCCTGGTTGACGGTACATGTTGCCCTGCCGCTCACCTTGCTGGGGGCGTGGGCTGCCGGGCGCGCGCTGGAATGGTGGCGCCGCGCGGTCGATGATGATGAAGCACGGGATGGATCGGTATTGAGCCGGATCGCACGTCCATTTCCGATCTTCCTGGGGGTGCTGACGGTCATCAGCGCTTATTGTCTGATCCTGCTGAGCGTGACGATCAACGACGCAACGATCAACGGCAATCCGCAACTTGCAGCACTCACGCCATGGATCGCGCCGCTCTGGATGGTGCTGACCGCACTGCTCACCGCCGGTGCGTGGATGCTGCGCGGTCGTCGCTGGGCGCTGGGGGCGCTGATGGCGGGGGTCACGCTGATTGTAGCGGTCTACACGCTGCGCAGCGCGTATCAACTCAGTTTCCGCTACGGCGATGTGCCGCGGGAGATGATGATCTACACCCAAACATCGCCTGATGTGAAGCGAGTGATCGACCGGCTCGACGAGGCGCTGCGCCGGCGCAGCAACGCAACGACGGCGACGGTCTGGTACGATAACGAGACAGTGTGGGACTGGTACCGGATCCGTTTTGCCCGCACCGAGGAGCAACCGCCGCAACTCCGGCGCGCGCCGGGCGACGATGTGATCGCCGTGCTTATGCTGCTCGAAAACTACGAGAATGAGCAGAATCGCCGTTTTCTGGAAGGGTTCGTGGTGCAACGCTATCCGTTGCGCTGGTGGTTCCCGGAAGAGGAAACGTATCGCCTGCCGCGCGACTGGAGGACGGCCGAGGTGACCGAACGTTCGTCCCTCCTGATGCGTCTCCTGCGCCAGCCGTTCGATCCGATCACATCGCAACAGTTCTGGAACTATATCCTGTACCGCATCCCGCCGCATCCGCTTGGTTCGACCGATTTTGTCATTGCAGTGCGCCCCGAAGTGGCGCCTGAGATCGGGCTGGGTCTCGGCGGCGAGCGGTGAGACGTCCGCAATCGCGCGGCGGCGTCGTTTGGGTTTCAACAGTATCGAGGCGAAACAATGGCGATACTTTCACGAGATCCGCGCAGCGTCGCAGTTGCTCCCGGCGGGCTGGATCGCCCGTTGAGCCTGGCATGGCTTTCCGTTGATGTCCTGCTGTTCGCACTGCTCCTCGTGGCGAGCATCATTGCGCATCTGTACGGGCTTGGACGCATGGCGCTCCACCACGACGAGTCGATCCACGCCTGGATGAGCTGGAAGTTCTACACCGGCGCGGGCGGCTTCGTCTGCTGGGGCGGGCGTGTGTCGGCGACCTACTGCTATGATCCGGTGTATCACGGGCCGTCGCTCTATGTGATGACCCTTTTCTCCTATTTTCTGTTCGGCGATGGCGACCTTCAGGCGCGGTTGCCGCAGGCAGTCGCCGGGATTGCGCTGGTCGCTTCCGCCTGGATGTTGCGCCCCTACCTGGGCGCACGCGGCGCATTGCTGGCGGGCGTGTTGCTGGCGTTCACGCCGACGCTGCTGTACTATACCCGCTTTGCGCGCCACGATGGGTTGATGGTGCTGTGGACACTCTGGATCGTGATCGGTTTCTTCCGCTACATTGATACGGCGCAACCACGTTACCTGTACCTGCTGGCGGTCGGCATCGCGCTGGCGCTGGCGACTCACGAACTCTACTACATTCTGGGGTTCATCTTCGGCTGGTTCCTGATCATCCGTGTGCTGTACGAATTGTTGCCGCGTCGCACCATGACGATTGCCCTCGGTGCAGTCGCTGGCGCCGCAGCACTGATCGAACTGAGCATCATCAGCGGGTTGTGGTACGGGCGCCTGACGCCGACGCTGCGCGCGGACGGGATTTCGCTGCTGTTCTTCACGGTTGCCAGCGGCGGGTTGATCATGTCGCGGGTGTGGGACCAGACGCCGTTGTTCGTTCCGCGCTTCGTCGCGCTGTGGCGTGAGCAACGCACCAGCCTCTGGATTGCGCTCGGCGTGCTGGCGGCGATGTTTGTCGTGCTCTACAGCACATTCTTCGCCGACATGCAGAGCGTGTTCGCCGGACTGTACGCTGGACTGGCGTACTGGCTCGGCTCTCAGCAGGAATATGCGCGCGGCGATCAACCATGGTACTACTACCTGATGCTGATGTCGCTGTATGAGCCGCTGGCGTTCTTCGGCGGACTGGCAGCGACAGTCTACCTCTTCACCCGCGGCGTGCGCCTGCGCCATCACCCCCAGACCGTTGAGGAACCATCGTCCGATGGCGTCGAAGCGTTCGATACGATGCCGCGTGCGCCGGTCGAACCGGCGCCGGAGATCCACACGTCGTTCGCCGGGCGTCCGGCGACAGCGCTGTTTCCACTGTTTCTGGCATTCTGGTTTCTCTGCTCATTTGTGGCATTCTCATGGGCGGGCGAGAAGATGCCCTGGCTCAACTCGCACATTGCGTTACCCGCCAATCTGCTCCTGGCATGGGCGCTGGCGCGACTGGGCGCGAGCCTGAACTGGCGAGAACTCGACCGCCGTGCCTGGCTTGTGCCGGCTGCCGTGTTTCTGATCGTTATCGCAATGGCGGTGGCGTTCTGGCGTTTCGGTCAGATGAGCGCCGGTCAGCAAGGGCAGGCGAACCTGTTGCAGGGCATTCTGCTGCTCGGACTGATCGGCGGATTGATCTACCTGATCGTTGTGGTCGCGCAGCGGATCGGCGTGCGCGCAACCCTGGCGCTGGGGGCGCTCACCGTTGCGGCGCTCCTGGGCGCCTATACCCTGCGCGCCACATGGCTGGTGGTGTACGACCACCCCGATACGCCGGTCGAACCGCTGATCTATACCCAGAGCACACCCGACATCCCGTTGATCGTCGCGCAGATCCGCGACCTGGCGATCAGTCAGACGCGCAATGCCAGGAGCGTGAACGACCCGACCGGCGGACTCTCGATGCCGATCATTATGGATACCGGCGACCCTGCGCAGGACGGGGAAGGGAGTCTTGCCTGGCCCTACCAGTGGTACCTGCGCGATTTCAAGCGGATCGAACTGCGCAATTCGGACGCCTTCCGCGCTGCAACCCCCGAAACATTCCTGGTCGATCCGCCGCAGGGCGCGGGGGAACGCATTCCAGCGCCGGTGGTGATGGTGTCGCGGGTCAGCCTGAACGAAACAGCGCGACAGGCGCTGGAAAACGACTATGTGCGTCTGTACGACACCAAACTGAACTGGTGGTTCCCGGAAGGAAACAAGTGCGATCCGCGGAGTCCCGGCTATAAGCGTTTCTACTTCGCCTATCCGGGCAGCCTGGGAGATGTCAGCAAGGCATGCCCGACGCTGCAACCGCAGGATGTGCCGCCGGTATGGGCGCCACTGCTCTGGGTGTTCGACAGTTCGCACTGGGAGAATACCGGGCGCTACCTGCTGTACCGCGACCTGCCGCAACCGCTGCGCCTCGACGGGCGCGAGATGTCGGTGTGGGTGCGCCGCGACCTGGCGCGCGTTGGCGATGCGCCGGCTGCGGCTGCTACCGGTGGCATCATCAGACTGGTGGCAACCGATATTTTCGGCGAGTTTGGGAACGCGCCGGGACAACTGGTGCAACCACGCGGCATTGCTGTCGATCCGCAGGGGAATATCATCGTTGCAGACAGCGCCAATCATCGCCTGATCGTGTTCGACCCATCCGGCACGCCGATCCGCACCATCGGCAGTTTCGGCAACGGCGACGGTCAATTCTACGAACCGCGCGGCGTCGCCGTTGACGCTCAGGGGAACATCTACGTCGCCGACACCTGGAATGCGCGCATCGTCAAACTCGACCCACAGGGGACATTCCTCGCCAGCTGGGGAGTCGGGCGTGAGGATTTCGGCGATGGACGCCGCGCTTCGCCAACCGGCGGCACGCAGGACGCGAACCTTGCCCGACCGCTCGACCTGTTCGGTCCGCGCGGCGTGGCCGTCGATGCCGACGGGAATGTGTATATCGCCGATACCGGCAATAAACGGATCGTGGTCACCGACACCGACGGCAACTACCGCTATCAGTGGGGGTACGATGGCAGTGCGTCCGGGCAGTTCAACGAACCGACCGGCGTCGCCGTCGATGAGAACGGCACGGTCTTCGTCGCCGACACCTGGAACAGCCGGGTGCAGGCATTTGCGCGCGCCGACAACGGGCAGATCAGCCCGCAACCCTACGCCATCTGGCGGGTGCCCGGCTGGCAACCGCAAACCTACGATGATCCGTTCATCGCAACGCAGGGCGGGCGGGTGCTGGTCAGCGTGCCGGCGCGCAACACCCTGCTGCTGACCGACGACAGCGGCGCGGGGTTGATCTCGTGGGGCGGAACCGGCAGTGATGCCGCTTCGGTCAATCTGCCGTGCGGCGTGGCATTCGCGCCGGACGGCTCGGCGCTGGTTGTGGATCGCGGGAACGTGCGGATTATGCGCTTCAGCCTGCCAAATGTTGCGCCATCGGCGCCAACCGACGCGCCCCTGCGGTAGTTTCCTGGCGGTGCGCCTTTTGCCCCTCATCCCCCCTGCCCCCTTCCTCTCAAGTGTAGAGTTTTTGGGAGAGATGAGCGACGTTCTGCATTCCCGTGCGCCGTTGCCCCTCATCCCCCTTGCCCTCTTCTCCCACAAGGGGAGAAGGGGGGTTGGGCGTCCTGATGCCTGAAACGGGAGATGGCGCGCAGGGGCTTGCCAAAAAATCCACCCCTGTGAGCTGCCCCTTCTCCCACGAGGGTAGAAGGGGGAGTTTGGGCGTCCTGATGCCTGAAACGGGAGATGGCACGCAGGGGCTTCCCGAAAAACCCACCCTTTCAAGGATGCCCTGGTCTCCTGGAAGCGGCGCACCCCTGTGCGGCACACAGGGAGCAGCGGCGTATACCGGCGCCTGTGGTTCCGCCAGATCAAAAGGACGCCCTCGTCCCCTGGAAGCGGCGCGCCCCTGTGCGGCACACAGGGAGCAGCGGCGTATACCGGCGCCTGTGGTTCCGCCAGATCAAAGAAAACAGCGGGCGCGACGCTGATGCAACCAGACTGCAAAGCGCCACGCCGCGCTTAACCGTCGCCTGCTCTATAGCGCAGATCAGCAATGGCGACAGGGAGACCATGTTGCTTCTCGTCGTTCATCCCGTCGCTCCACACTACTCCGCAATGAAAGAGGGGAAGAGCACAGTGGACGTGAGGATAGGATGCTAGCATGGTAGTATGCCAGCACATCTCAAAAGGGCAGTGATCTCCTGCCCTTCATCACGGCATTCTGGCATACTCCGAAGGGGCGATGGTAGCAAATCCTATCGATATAAGGCGCCCGCTTCCGCTGCGCTCCCGATCTCCGCGCCTCCGCGCCTCCGTGCGAGCCGGTCTGATGCACACAGAGACGCGGAGCACGCGGAGGGAGGGCGCACACGGCGTCTGCTTTCGATGGCAGGTGCAACCCTGCCCAACAAGACCAATCTTTGTGAGAACTGCTATAAATCCGCTCTACCGCGCTAGCCGTGGGGCTGATGGAGATTGAGAATATATTCCGCTCTACCGCGCTAGCCGCGGGGCTGAAGCCCTCGGCTATGCAAGGCGAAGCCCGCCTGCGCGGGCTATGGCGGATTATTTCTTCAAAGACCATTATTTCGGTCACCGTGCGGGGCAGACGGAGATTGAGAATATAATCGCTATGCCGAACTTGCCGTGGGGCTGATGGAGATTGAGCATTTATGGCAGTTCTCATAGAGCTTGAACCTCCTCGGACGACCGCAGCGCGTGCGGGCTCAAGCCCTCCCTGAGCGCGTGGAAGTGCGGGCTCAAGCCCTCCCTGAGCGCGTGGAAGCCCCTGCGGGGCTGGCGCGTCCAATCACCCCTCTTTATGCCGAGGGGTCGCCAGGTTGATCCAGCCCGCAGGGTTTGCCCGACCTCAGATAGGGCTTATGGAGATTGAGAAATACATCCGCTATACGCCCTGTGCCGTGGGGCTGAAGCCCTCGGCTATGCGAGTCGAAGCCCGCCTGCGCGGGCTATACCGGGTTATTTCTTCAAAGACCATGAGGGGCGCTGCGCCCCCATATGCGTAGGGCTAATGGAGATTGACCCCATCACCCCGCCCTCCCTTCCCCAACCGGGGTGAATACCCTATAATACGTATCATCTGCAATCCTGCAACCCACAGGAGACGCGCATGGATTCGTCGTCCATCACCCCCGGCAGCATTCTTCGAGGTCCGCTCTGG
>Ga0209227_1003694_pt1 | contig 10043 bp, 9 predicted proteins | sample YNPBryantNP2012_FD_185815 | JGI IMG/M metagenome (GOLD analysis project Ga0209227, IMG submission 185815) | Anoxygenic and chlorotrophic microbial mat microbial communities from Yellowstone National Park, USA - YNP Bryant NP 2012 (SPAdes)... ...
AGCAGGTGGTGCAACTGGTTCGCCTGCACATGCGCCCCGGCGAGTACGACTATTCGTGGAGCGACGCAGCGGTGCGCCGTCTCATTCGCGCTGCGGACGGCTTGCTGCAGGAGCTGTTGACGCTGGTGCGGGCAGACATCGCCGCGAGCAACCCAGCCTTCCCCAAAGCGGACATCGACGCCCTCCAGCGGCGCATTGAACTGCTGACCGCTCGCGAGGACGTTCAGTCCTTGGACAGCCCCCTGAGCGGGCGCGAGATTATGCAGCTTCTGGGCATTCCCCCCGGCAAACAGGTGGGCAAGTGCAAGCGGTTCCTGCTGAACGAAGTGATCGAGGGCAGGCTTGCTCCCCACGACAAGGAGGGTGCGAAACGGCTGCTGCTTAAGCGGTTCGGGTAAGGGGGCCGGCGAAAAATTTTCGAAAAAAATCCGTCTCGAACCCCTCAAAACGCCTCGAATGGTACGAATCTTGCATATATATAATGACGGAGGATGGTTTTTAGACCCTGCCAAAATGGAGGGACCTTCATGAGTGCTAGGCCCACGAATACAAGCGCCATTACATTTATGAAGACGATTTCTGTAACTTCTCTCACAAAAGTTGGGGGGGTAAAGGCGGCGTTTTAATCTCGACGCGCCTGTGGGTTATTCTCTCCCTCGTGTTCAATTTGCTTTTCTTCTGCCCCGTCCTTGCGCAGTATAATCCAGCTTCCCTGTGGAGCGTAGAATACAATTTTGAAACGGAAACCGGCTTCGAACCCGGGCATTTGATTGTTAGGCTTACATGGCCTCCGCTGTTCTGGCTTGATTACTACAATCCGCCATACGCATATAGAAACTGCTGGCACAGGGTTCATATTGATAGCTATAACTCGCCTCAGGGCAGAGAGTATCACTCAGGGGGGCGTGAGGTCGCGACGGAACGGTTCGAATCCAACACAGGCTTGCTTTACGCTCTCATTGAATCAACCGACCATCCCGAATATTACGACGCTAGCCACGGAAGTATCACTGCGTCAGGCACGAGTGTTGTTAAGCTCGTTTGGCAGGGTGCAGGAGATCCGCCTCCAACAGTGACTGTTTACACCCGCCTTAGGGTAAGCGCTACCGCCAGTGGCTGGGAGAACTCAGGCAATCCCCCTCGGGGTACCGTGTATGCAGATGCTGTCGCGATAGGCGGCGACTTGCAGGAAGAAGTTCATGTCAGCGCGCCATCCAGTCTGTCCAGCCAGACCCGTAGCAGTGACTGGGTATTCGCGAAAACAGTACCAGTAACTTACGAGCAGCGCACCGGACGGTATGTGGCGAATATTATATTTCCTGTGTCCTTATGGGAACAGGTGTTGATGACTCCTTATGATATCACCTACAATTCCGAGTCAGCACCGCGTACTCATGGGACTCGTATGGGATACGCATCCGCCAGCTTCCAGCGAATGGTAGACGTCTATCAGGCAGGCAGTGTTGTGCTACTGGATATGGGAGTGAGCCTGAACGACGCGGCAGGCTGGTTCTGCGACCCTGCTCTCTGTCGTTTGCGTCCGGCAACTGGGCAGACTGCGTACACAATGCCCTTTGCAGCAGTAGATGTGCCTCACACGGGCTACACACGCACCTCCGCACCTAAAGAAGTAGACGAATACATGGGTGAGCCTCTGGCAAACCCGGACGGCTGGTTTGGGCTGGAGCGAATCTGTGTGGTGGTGCGTTCCACTGGGCAGGACGACAGCAGTATCCTGTCTCCGCCTGGGCAGGATAGACCCGTTGCGCTGGCGCCATTTTGGGGGCGCATAGGTGACCCCAATGCGGTGCGAGGACCGCTGTGGCCGAGGATACGCGAGGTGGTTGTATACGACGCCAACGGGGTGTCTTTGCGCTTCTGGAGAGTGATAGAAAACGGTTCGCCGGTTTACCGCGGTGCGAGGGGAGTGTACAGCAGGCTGGAGGAGCCTACATCGGGTAACTTCATCTTGCGTGGGGGTCCCCCAGGAGCGATGCACGCGAAAGGTAACTGGATATATGAATTTTCCGCTTCGCAGAACCAGCCGCGCGTTGCTTACGTCACCACTATCACTGACCCACTGGGCAATACCATAACTGTCACCCGCGATCCGACGGGCACGGTTACCCTGGTGGATTCGCTGTCCGGAAGCAAGCTGCGTTGGCAATACGGCACGGTGTCTCATCAGCTGGCAAACTCCAGCACATGGAACACCTTGGGCAGCATTTCTAGTGATTCGATCTCATGGGGTGGAGTGACCTTTTCGCAAGGCAATTCCTCGTTGACCGTCATGGGTGGCGGAGGAGGAGGTGGATATGGAGGCCCTCCCTACTACGGGCCTTTCTGGCAAGAGTCCTGGACCTGGACGAGCGCCACCATGAACAATCAGACTGCGCCGGAGAACGGACTACGTCTGGGGTCGTACCGTGTTGGTTCTCTGAATCAAACCACCTATCAGTACCAGTATTTAGAGCGCGTCAACGGGGAGCCTCGCAAGCTGCGCATCACCATCCAGCCACAAGGGAAGCCCGCATCCGCCTTGACGTATTTCTTCGCGACGAAGGCAGAACCGCCCTACGAAGAGACAGGCATGTTCTCAAAGGTGGAGTATATACGCCCGTCGTTGTCGCACTCTGGCAACGACCGCACAGTGTACCACTTTGACGCTGATGGACGGGTGACCAACGTCGCTTACTATCGCTACGAGAACGATAGCCAGCCAGAGTGGACGGAAAGCTACACCTATCTTCCCGATGATGCAGATAAGGTGACCCAATATACCGATCGCGCAGGCAACGTCTGGCATTTCGGCTACACAACCATCGGCGAGGCAAATGTACTCAGTAGTATGACCGACCCAACCGGGGTGCAGACCACTATCTTATACAACGGGAGCGAATTACCCAGCGCGATCCGCGATGGAGCAAACCACGTGTGGAGTTTCGAGTACCTGCCCGATGGGCGATTGCTTTCCTTTTCGGAGCCGGGGCGCACTCCTTGGATCTTCAATTACTATCCTGCTGACCACCAGTGGCGCAACAAGATGAGCGCTCTATGGGACCCAACGGGTAGAGTGGTGCGCATTACCGCCTACGACCTGTTGGGCAGAGCCACGCGATGGGAAGCCTATCCCAACGGACAGGGACAGCCTTCCGTCTGGCAACAAGTTACCCTGAACAATTTCGGCCTGCCCACACAAGTGCGTTACAGTGACAACTCAACCATTAGCCTCAACTGGAGCGGTATCGCTTTAACCAGCGTAACTGATGCTCGCCAGCGCACTGTGAACTTTACCTACAATCAGCAAACCGCGCTCGGCGCGGCCGGGCTATTGTCGGCAATCCGCTTCGGCAACGGACAAACCTATGCCAGCCTTACCTACGATAACTTCGGGCGACTAACGCGTGTGCGAGGTGGGAACGCTGTGGGAGTCAGCTACACCTACGGCAACCGCGATGAACTTCGCACTTTGCAGGTAGACGGTTTGAACGCGGAGAGCTTCGATTACACCTGCTGTGGACGGGTGAAGCGGTGGACTAAACCGGATGGCACACAGATAGAGTTCACCTACCGTCCCACCGGCGAGTTAACTCAAATCAAGGTCAACGGCAACGTATATACCAGTTACAGCTACGACGCCGCCGGTAGACTGTTGAACGCTTCCAGCTTTGGTGGCACCACACAGTTCCTGTACGACCAGCAGACAGGCAGGCTTACGCAAGAGTCGGGAGATGCGGCTGGAACGCCATATGCACTCAACTACCAGTACCTGCCCAGTGGCGAAGTGAGCACTCTGTCCTCCTCCTGGGGCACCACCTTGCAATACCTCTATGACCAGGCAGGGCGTGTCACGGACATCCTTTACAACGGCGTCACCCTAGCGAGGTACACGTATGACGGCGCAGGCAGGCTTCTCACGCAACAGGTGTACCCCCTGGGAACAAACAACACCTTGTTGACCAGCATCCAGTACGCTGATAGTCAGTCGGTAGGGGCAGTCGGGCTTGTGCAGCATTCCTTCAATGGCAATCTTTTGGCACAGTACGACTATCGAGGCACAGGCTCCAACGACCGCGGTTACTACCCTGACGGTACGCTGCGCAAAGCAATGGAGCAGGTGAGCGGCGCACCCTACCGCGAGTGGATGTGGGACTATAACCCCGACGGTTCCCTGCAATACGAACGGCTGAACGGGTCTACCACCAGTTTCGCTTACGACGCGGGAGGCAATCTGACAAGCTGGGGTAACGCCACCGGATGGCAGTATACACAGAACCGTCTGACCGCTGTGTCCTCGCGCGGCTGGACGTTTACCTACAGCCTCAACGGCAACCGTGTGAGTGCTAACTGGAACGGCACAGTGCATGGCTTCCTCTACGACCCGTTCGAGAACCTGATTTTGATGTCAGGCACTCTCTACTACCGGGCAGCGTTTGACCCCTTTGGGCGACGCACGTGGTATGAAACGTCTGACGGCGAGCTAACGTTCATCTATGACGGCGACGCGTTGCTTGGGGAAGCCGACTTAGAGGGCTATCGAGCCATGTACATTTGGGGGTTGCTGGGTCCGATTGCACGCATCGACTTGCGTTCCCCAGCCGGAACGCGGTATTATGTGCTGGATGGTCTGGGGCACACCCGCCTGCTCCTTGACAGTTCAGGCAACATCACCGACCGTTATAGTTACGATGCATGGGGCAACCCGATCGAGCAGGTCGGCACCACCTTCAACCCCTTCCGCTGGAACGCTGCCTATGGCTATGAATGGACGCCTGCCACGGGGCTGTACCATGTTGGCGCACGGGAATATGACCCCCGCACCGCAAGATGGCTGCAACGCGACCCGATAGACGCCGCCAGCGGCGACCCGAACCTGTATCGGTATGCGGGAAAAAAGCCCTTGATTTATCGTCCTCCCATACGGAAAATCCTGCGAAGCAGACGCCACGCCCAGCCGTTACAAAGCAAAACGAAGATGGCATCCCAAATTTCGCGCAGGGAATGCGACCCTGTCGAGACTTGTGCGTAGGCAGCGTGCGGATTTCGTGCAGGTGAAGACCCTCTGGACAGGATAAGGAGGCGGATGTCATCTAGGTTGTGGCGCCCGGTTGGGTTCATCGGAGGATGGCGAGGGTTTGAAGGGGGATTATTCCCCTTGACATACTCCGTCGTTGGTGATAGCATACCGTTGGCAGGATGGAGGTTCGTTGCGATGGCTAAGGCGGTGGACATCCCGGATGAGATATACATGAGGTTGCACCAGCAGGCACAGGATCGAGGGATTACCGTTGCCCAGCTGATAGCCCAGTTGCAGGAGGAAGCCCAGCGCGCCCGTTTGGCGGCGGCTATCGCTTCCCTGCATGCGAAGGGGTTGCTGCTCACGGTTGCTGCACACTCTGGTGTGACGGACTTTGATCCCGTGTCGGCAGAGGGAGTGTCCCTTTCTGAGGTAGTCCTCCGGGAAAGGCGATAGATGGGTGCCTATTATCTGGACAGCAGCGCGCTGGTCAAACGCTATGTTCAGGAGCGCGGCACTGGTTGGGTCAGCACGCTCACGTCTGTGCGCTCTGGTCACGAAATCTTCGTAGCACTGGTGACGGGTGTTGAGGTTGTGTCAGCAGTCGCTCGTCAAGCACGTGCAGGCAGGTTCAGCCCTCAGGATGCCTCTGCGATTATCCAGGCGTTTCAGAACCACTTTTCCAGCCAATACAGGGTGGTGCTCACGGTGCCTGCAATTGTGCAACAGGCAATGGATTTAGCACAGAGGCATGGGTTGCGCGGGTATGATGCCATCCAGCTGGCGAGCGCACTGGCGGTACAGAGAGAGCTTGCTGCTTACGGTGCAGATCCTTTAGTGTTTGTCTGTTCGGATCATGAGCTGAACAGTGCTGCTCAGGCAGAAGGGCTGCGGGTAGAGAACCCGGAGATGTTTGTATAGCCGGGATAGTCGCAAGGCGCTCGCCTGTCTATTGGTTTCACCGATCTCTTCGCTGTCTCCCTTCCCTGCGCGGGCTGCCAAGAAAATTAAGAACATCCCTCTGCCGCTAGGAGGGGAACCACATCGGCGCCCGCGAATACGACCCCCGCACCGCAAAACGGCTCCAACGCTACCCGATAGACGCATCTTCAGGCGACCCGAACCTGTATCGCTACTGCGGCAATGACCCGATTAACGCCAAAGACCCGAGCGGGCAGGATTGGCTGGATGACGCCGCGAATTTCTTCGCCGGTTGGGGCGATACGCTTACATTTGGCTTAACAGCCAAAATCCGTCAGTGGATGGGGGTAGATGGCGTCGTAGACCGGTGTGGTGGCTGGTATAGGGCGGGTGGGGCTATCGGCATTCTGCACACTACAGTATTGGGCGGCTCCTTGGGGTACGTGCGGAATGCAAGGCTGGCCGGTTTATCTCGAGCTGACCCTGCACGGGTGTTCGTCTATGGCAGGGTGCGCGGCGTGGAGAAGGTGGAAGTGTCGCACTGGGTGCCCCAGCGGTACAGATGGGTTCCCAAACGCTTGATGAACTCGCCCGTGAACACCAAATATATGTGGGCTTCTGAACATGCGAAAAACGACCCATTTCGCTTTCAGTTCCTGCCCAGCTGGTGGAAGAAGGCTAACCCAGCGTATCCTGTGTGGAGACAACAGCTACACATGGTGCCCAGTTCAGCCGCGGGTGGCGCAGCAGGGATGGCAGCTGGGTGGCTCTCTAACTGGTGGAACAGATTGATGTTTGGAGAGGAAAGATGTCCTTAAAGACCTGGATTACTACCCTTTTCAGGCGGGAAGTCATCGCGCCTCTGGATAAACAGATACTGGACGTGGTGAGGAAGCATCTATCCCCGGAGGCACAGGCGATATGGGACGAACAGTTGAGTACCTTCAGACGTTCCCAGCTCATTTTGGGCACCGAAGTGGATTATTACCCTGCCTCGCCTGAGGAACCCGTTAGGCGATACCCTCACCATCCACAGGAGGATAGACGTCTTGCGGTGGTGCGATTCGAGTGGCACAATACAGTCTATCGAGCGATTATCTATTTAGCCAATGGTTGCCTTTTTAGTATACACTACAGCAGGGATGTCCGTCGGATTCGGAAACGCCGTGACGTTGAGATAAAGATACTTTCGGTAGAGTTACTTTCCGACCCCATGCATCCCGATTCACCCGTATCACCGGAGGTAGTCTCCGATCCCAGCTTGTTGCCTGTCATAAGTGGATGGCTTGCGGAGTGGGTAGCCCAACATCCGGTGCTGGAGATGGCGTATCCGATAGATGCCAACAAGCGCAAGCGATGGTTAACTCGGCGTCGGCTTCTTTTACCAGACGACTACCATGAGCTTTTGAAACAGTGTGATGGTTTTATAACTGGAGACGTTGACGTTTTCGGTATATCCTCTATGTATGATGTTCACGTCGGAGAACACATCTACTGGGTATTGGCAGGGCGTGGAGGTGGGTTCATCGTGGCGCAGGAGGGAGATGAACAGCCGCGTGTCTACTACTTCCATCACGAAGACGCAGCTCCAAGTGCTGAGTTCACCTCCTTCCGTGAAGCACTGCAGTATCTGATAGCGCAACCGAACCTGCCATGAACACGCCAACATCTGGTGGACTGTATTGCACTTGCGCTCGATGACACCATGCGCTATAGTTCCCTTTGACGACGCGGCAACACCCGTTTGCTCCTTGACAGTTCAGGCAATATCACCGACCGTTACAGTTACGATGCGTGGGGCAACCCCATCGAGCAGGTCGGCACCACCTTCAACCCCTTCCGCTGGAACGCCGCCTATGGCTATGAATGGACGCCTGCCATCGGCTTGTACCATGTGGGCGCACGGGAGTACGACCCCCGCACCGCCCGCTGGCTACAGAAAGACCCGATAGACGCTGCCAGTGGCGACCCGAACCTGTATCGCTACGCTGGGAATGACCCCATCAACGAAGTAGACCCCGACGGCACCGATTGTGACTACCGCAGAGTGCTGGATCTAGCAGGGTATATCCCTGGAATTATTGGGATTGTCGCCGACGCCATCAGCGCGATTGACTATGCGTTAGAGGGCGATTGGGTCAACGCGGGCATTTCGGCGGCTTCGGTAGTCGGGGCAGATTGGCTCAAAGCCGGTCGGTTGGCAAAGCGGGTCGTGCAGGAGGTGGTGGAGGAGGGAGCGGAGCAGGCTGCCAAGCGGGAAGCCAAAAACGCCTTGCAGGAACAGGGGAAGAAATTTGCTAATAAGACATCGGGCAATAACCCATACGCACAAAGAGGTAGACAAGTTCACGAAGAATTCAAGAAAAAGGCAAAACAAAAAGGGTGGGATGTGGAGAAAACGCTTACCGACCCTGATACGGGCAAGAAGTGTCGTCCGGATGCAATCACCCCCAAAGGACATCCTGTTGAGCTGAAGCCTAACACTCCAAGTGGACGCCGAAGAGGCAAAAAACAAATGGAAAAGTATGAACGGGCAACGGGTAAGCGGGGGCGGGTTATCTACTACAACCCGTGAGGGGTATACTCTACAGCAGCAGGAGGTTATCAATGCAGGAGACAGTTCCCTCTTTGGAGAAGCGACTGCGCCAAATCCTCAAGAGTTGGATAGAACCGTATCTCAAAACGCTCGGCTTCAAAAAGCGCGCCTTTGTTTACACAAAGAAGCTCGACGAAGTATGGTGGCTCATCGATGTGCAACGCAGTCGCTGGAATACAAGTCAGAAATGTGAGTTCACAGTGAACCTTGGCGTTTATGTGCCAGGCTTCTATACCGTTCTTCGGGGAGAAGACCCAAAGCATCCAACTGTGCCCGACTGCGTGTTCAACTGTCGCATAAATAGAGTCTTGGGAATAAAAGAAGACAAGTGGTGGACGCTTTACGCAGACGCTCCCGACCCCGATCTGTCTGACGGTGCAATCGGGCAGGAGTTGGCAGAGGCGATGGTTGGTCATGTCATCCCCTTCCTGCAGCGGTTCCAGACACGTCGTGAGGTTCTGAACCTGCTGTATGAGATTACCGACCCCAAGAAGCGAAGGGCGGTTTCGTGGCCGTTGAGCGAGGTTTGGATCTATACTTTCATAGGCGTCTTACATTTTATGTTGTCGGAGTTTTCGTTGTGTTGTGAATCACTACAGCGCGCCTTAGTAGAAGCGCGAAGATGTCGCATCAGTGGTTCAGAAGAGTTTGTACAAAGGGTGTATAATCGACTCTGCTCAGGATAACGGTTTCAAGATTATGGATTCCAGGCAGGTCATCGCTGCGATAGTGAAGGAAAGAAATGGGGTATACTCAACGAGGTGAGGCTTTATGCAATCGAGCAAGCAATTGTTTGTGTGGTACCATTCCTATCTGGGAGTGATATTAGATAAACCCCAGATTCCGTCCGATGATGTAGACAAACTTCTCCACTTGTCTGATGTAGTTCTATCTGAGCTTTTTGAGCGCGGTGTTCCCATTCACCCTGAAGAATGGGTAGGCGTTGTCGTTTGGGTAGAGCGTTATCATCCGCGTGTACCTGTGCAGCGCCATGACATTCCACCCGCTTTCCGATCTTCTTTGAGCAGCCGTGTACATTTTCATTCGCCGCGAGTACGCGCGCTGCTAAAGCGTTTTGCTGGTCTAATCCTCGCTACAGCGGTTTCCAGTGCCTCCCATGCCTAAAGCCATATCCTGTCTACCGTTTGACTATACCGAGTTGGGTCATTGGATACAACATTTACAAGCGTCGTGGGAGCTTACTCATCCTTGATGGGAAACTGGTAAGGGATCACTGTTTATTCCGGGTTGCCAATGTTGAGGATCGTCCCCTTGTCGTCAGGGAAGATATATTGGAGCAGTGGCTGGAACAAGGAATTGTTTTAGATTTCCAAGAAGTCATCTTAGAGTAGCAGTGTTTAGAGAAACATGCTTGCTCAGGACCTTACCTTATGGGGTTGCTCTGGCAGATGGCAGTCAGGTGGTATATGCAGGGGATAGAAAACAAGTTCCGTAAAATTGAAAAGAAATGGAACAAATTTGCAGTGGTTGACTGTTATCGATTGCAAG
>Ga0209227_1003700_pt1 | contig 10033 bp, 10 predicted proteins | sample YNPBryantNP2012_FD_185815 | JGI IMG/M metagenome (GOLD analysis project Ga0209227, IMG submission 185815) | Anoxygenic and chlorotrophic microbial mat microbial communities from Yellowstone National Park, USA - YNP Bryant NP 2012 (SPAdes)... ...
TCCCTGGGACGGCTTCTTCGTCGCCAGCCACCGGGACAGCGACGGCCACCGCGAGGACGCCGGCGGCGTCGTGGACTGCGCCTACGGGCGCGCCGGCTTCGCCTTCGCCGAGGGGTGGGAGGCCCAGGCCCAGCTCATGTACTCCACCAGTTCCGTGGAGGATCCCCGCCCCCTCGGCTCCGACCACCTCCCCTTCACGCCCCGCTTCATCACCGACGACCGCCTCGGCATCTTCTCCGTCTCGCACAGCCACTTCCAGGGCGCCCTCCAGGGATCGCTCAAGGTCTACGTCGACGACGGCCTGCAGGACTGGGAGCAGTGGGATCCGGCGACCTCCACGGTCTTCGACAGCATCACCACCTACACCAACTACGGGGTCCGGTTCCGGGAGACCCTCGCCCCCTGGGAGGGCGGGGAGCTGATCGCCGGGGCGGACCTGGACTTCTACGGCGGGGAGTTCGTCGAGGAACGCATGACCGGAAACTACAACCAGGTCGACAAGACCTTCCGGGACCTCGGCCCCTATGTGATGGCCCGCCAGACCTACGACGGCGGCGGCTGGAAGATCACCCCCTCGGCGGGAATCCGCTACAACTTCAGCAAGAACTTCGACGACGAGCCCGGATACCAGGCGGGCCTGGTGTTCACCTGCGACCCCGTCACCGTCCACGTCCAGTACGCCCACGCGAACAACTATCCGGGCGTCTACACCCTGGTCCTGTTCAACGGATACGGCTGGAAGGATCTGGATCCCGAGCAGGTGGATCACGGAGAGGCCGGGCTGGAACTCCGCCTCGGGAAGACGGCCAAGGTCAACCTCGTGGCCTACTACGACGACGTGGAGGACGCCCTCCGCGTCGTCCCTCCTCCGCCCCCGCCCCCCCGCTACCTGAACGTGGGCGACTACAAGGCACGCGGCGGGGAGATCTCCCTCGAGCTCCAGCCCCTGGACACCCTCGACGTCTTCCTCGGGGCTTCCTACACGGACAACGATCCGGAGGACATCCCCTACTCCCCGACCTGGACCGGGGCGGCGGGCGCCCATTGGCGCTTCCTCGACCGGTTCCGTCTGAGCGCCCACGCCAACTTTTACGACGACCAGTTCCTGGGGAACATCCGCTCCCCGGCGGCCCGCCCCGAGCTCGACGACTTCCTGATCGTCAACGCCCGCCTGGGATACTTCCCGCCCCTCCCCGGCAACGCCGTCCGGGCGGAGATCTTCCTGGCCGCGGACAACCTCACGGACGCCGAACCGGAACTCACCCCCGGCTACCCGATCCCGGGGATGACTTTCATGGGCGGAATGGACGTGCGGTTTTAAAATCGGGTTCATGACGCCGAGCCGTTCCGCCGGGGCGCTGGGACTCCTGGTCCTGGCGTCCTGCGGGGGGGGGGAGCGACCCTCGCCTCCCACGGTCGTGGTGACGACCTCCCTCCTCGAATTGGCCGTCCGCGACGCGGCGGGGCCCGGGGTCCCCCTGCAGGTCGTCCGTCTCCTCCCCCCCGGGAGCTGCCCCGGGCATTTCGATCTCAGCCCCCGGGTCCTCCCCACGCTCCGGGCGGCCGCCGCCGTCGTCCGCCACGACTACCAGGGGCCCCTGGACGAGAAGATCCGGCGGGCCGGGGCCGACCGGGCCGTCCCCCTCGCCGTCGGGGCACCCGGTTCCCTCCTCATCCCGTCCAACTACCTCGAACTCGTTCGGCGCGTGGCGGGGGCGCTCCAGGGAAGGGTACCGGGAATCTCCCCCCTTCCGCCGGCCGCCGTGGCCGAACGCCTGTCCGCCCTCGAGCGGGAGCTCCGCGCGCGCCCGCGCCCCTGGGAGGGCCGGCCCGCCGTGGCCTCCCGCCACCAGAAGGACTTCGCCGAATGGCTCGGCCTGAGGGTGACCGGGGCGCTCGACCGCCCCGACGACGTCACCCCGGCGCAGCTCGAACGGCTGACGCACTGCGAGGCCGAGGTGGTCGTGGCCAACCTGCAGGAGGGGGTCCAGGCGGCCCTTGCGCTCGCCGGGCGCCGCGGCCTCCCCGCCGCCGTCTTCAGCAACTTCCCCGGCGCGGAAGGCTATGGCACCACCTACGAGGACCTGCTGCGGGAGAACGTCCGGCGGCTGGAGGAGGCGTGGGCGAAACGGTAGCCGAACTGCGGGAGGCCGCCGTCCGCCGCGGCGGGAGGACCCTGCTGGGACCGGTGTCCCTCAGGATCGGGCGGGGCGAGTTCTGGGGGATCGCGGGCCCCAACGGGGCCGGGAAGACCACCCTGCTGAAGGTCCTCGCCGGCCTCCTCCCCCCCTCCGAGGGACACGCCTCCGGACCCCCGCGGGGACGCATCGGCGTGCTCCTCCAGCACCACGCCTTTCTTCCCGACCTCCCCTTCACGGTGGAGGACGTCGCCCTCTTCGGCCGCACGGGGATCGCGGGCCTGGGACGCCCCTTCCGGCCGGAGGACCGCGAGGCGGCCCGGGAGGCCCTCGACCGGCTGGGCCTCGGGGGGATGAAAGACCGCCTCTACCGGGACCTTTCAGGAGGCGAGCAGAAGAAGGCCCAGCTGGCCCGGCTGCTCGCCCAGGACGCGGATCTCCTCCTCCTCGACGAGCCCGCGGCGGGCCTCGACCTGGCCGCCCAGGAGCAGATGACCCTCCTCGCCGGGGATCTCCACCGGCGGACGGGCCGCACCTTCGTCATGGTCACCCACGAGATCGACCGCCTGCCGGCCGAATGCGGGCGCGTGCTCCTGCTGCGGGAGGGCCGGGTCCTGGCGGCCGGCCCGCCGCGGGAGGTGTTCCTCCCGGAAACCCTTTCGGCCCTCTACGGATGCCCCATGGAGGTCGTCTCCCGGGGCAACCGATTCCACGCCTTCAGCCTGGGCGGAGGACCGGCTCCATGAGCGGTGCGGCGGTCTTCCTGCCGATCCTCGCGGCCGCCGTCCTGGGGGGCGGCTCGGCGGGGCTCCTCGGGGTCTTCCTGGTGGGCCTCCGGATGCCCTTCCTGGCGGTGGCCTCGGCGCATGCCGCCCTGGCCGGGGCGGTGCTCGGCGGCCTGGCCGGCCTTCCCCCCACCCCTTCCGGCTTCGCCGGGGCGCTGGCGGGGGCCGGGCTCCTGGCCTTCCTGGTCCGCCACCGGGAGATCGATCCGAACGTGGCCCTCGGGACGCTCTTCTCCCTCATGCTGGGGATCGCCTTCCTGGGAATCGGACTCAGTCCCGGCCCGAAGTCCGCCGCCCTGAACCTGATGTGGGGAAGCCTCCTGTTCGTGACGCCCTCCCAGATCGCCCTGATGGGGGTCCTCGCGGCCCTCCTCCTGGCCCTCCTCCGGATCTTCCACAAGGAGCTCAAGCTCCTCCTCTTCAGCCGGGAGGTCGCGTCCCTCCTGATCCCGGCCGACCTCGTCTTCGGCGCCCTGGTCGTGCTGGAGGCGGGGATCATCACGATCAACCTCGAGACCGTCGGCGGCCTGCTCCTCTACAGCCTGATCTGCAACCCGGCGGTGGCGGCCCTCAAGGTCGCCCGGCGCTACGGCCACGCCCTGGCCCTGGCCGGGGCCCTGGGGGCCGCCAGCGCCGTGGGGGGATTCCTGGCCGCCTGGGCGATGGATCTCCCCGTGGGGGCCTGCATCGTCATCGTCTCGAGCCTCCTGGTGCTGGCCGCCCTCGGGTGGGCCCGGTGGAGGAGGAAATGAACGGGGACCGCTCCGTGGGCCGCTTCTTCGACGCCTGCGCCGAAAAGGGGCTCATGGAGACGTTCGAGCCCTCCGAGGAGCCCCGCGTCGCCCGCCTGCTCCGGCGCTGGGGGATCCGGCGGGGCTGGAGGGTCCTCGAACCGGGCTGCGGATCCGGCCGGCTCACGGAGCGGCTGGCCCGCACGGTGGGGCCCCGCGGAGCGGTCGTCGCCTTCGACCTGTCGAGATCCATGATCCGCAAGGCTGCCGCCCGAGACCTGCCGCCCCCGGCCCGCCTCCTCCGGGCCTCCGCCCACTTCCTTCCCCTCCGCCCGGCATCTTTCGACGCCGTCCTTTGCTTTCACGCCTTCCCCCACTTCGAGGACCCCCCGCGGGCCCTCGCGGAGATCGCCCGGGTCCTGAGACCCGGCGGATCCCTCTGGATCGACCACCTCAAGGGGCGGTCCGCCGTGAACCGGATCCATCGGGAGGGCGGCCCGGAGATCCGCCGCCACCGGCTCCCCACCGCCCGGGCGATGAGGAACCTCCTCCGCGCGGCCGGGTTCCGCTTGAAACGCCTCGTTGATCGACCCGGCGAGTACTCCCTCCAAGCCGTCCGGGAGGGCCCGTCCTTCCGGAAAAGTTTCGCGAGCCCACTCCCCCCTTGCCGGAGTAAAGTATCCGGACGCCGTGGGGAACGGACACGATAGGAAAGGACCGGCCGGTCCTTCCCTCGGGGGATGCACGCCCGAGGAGCTGATGGCCCGCTTCCGGTCCACGACGGACCCGCGGGCCATGGACGAACTGGTCGCCCGGTTCGTCGGCCGGGCCGTCACCGTGGCCCGCCGGCTCCTCTCCGACCCCGCCCTGGCCGAGGACGCGGCGCAGGAGACGTTCCTCCGGCTGGTCCGGGGCGCGGCCTCCTACGATCCCCGGCACCCCTTCACGCACTGGTTCTACGCGATCCTCCGCAACACCTGCCGCGACCTCCAGCGAGGACGGGAGCGCCAAGCGCGGGCCCTCCGGGAGGGGATCCGCCGGCCCGGATGCTCCGCCCCCGCGGACCGGGGAGAGGTCGCGGAACTGCTCCGGCGGCTGCCGGACGAGGAGCGCCTCGTCCTCCAGCTCCGCCTCCAGGGGGACCTGAGCTTCGAGGAGATCGGGATCCTCCTGGGGATCCACCGCGAGGCGGCCAAGAAGCGCGCCCAGCGGGGCCTGCGCCGCCTGCGGGAGCACCTCGGAGTCCCCGCGGCAGCCTCTCCGACGTACTGAAGGGGTGAGGCCGCCGTGGACTGTCCCGAATTCCGCGAACGGGTGGAACTCCTCGCGCTGGACGCGCTCCCCGACGGGGAACGCACCGCCGCCGCCTCCCACGCCGCCGCCTGCCCGTCCTGCCGCGCCCTGCTCGACGAGTACGCACGACTGGCGGAGGCCGTGCGGCGGGCGGACGGGGATGACGGACCGCCGCCCCCCTTCTTTGCAAAGGGGCTGGAAGCAGCCCTTCGGCGGGAGATCCGGTCCGCCCGCCGGCACCGGGCGCTCCGGCGGCTTCTCTGGGGCGGGGCGGGCGCCGGCCTGGCGGCGGCCCTCCTGGCGGGGATCTGGACCGCCGCCCTCGAAGAGAAACCGGCGGCGGGACCGCCGCGGGAAGAGTGGCGGATCGAAAGGGCCCTGGCGGAACCCGTCTCCGCCGCCGGGGCGCTGGTCGCCCGAGGGAACCGCCTCTACGTGGTCGGGGCCCCGGAGGCGGGACGCCGCATCCGGGCCCTGGAAGCGGGCTCGGGACGGACGGTCTGGATCTCCCCCTTGGCCGCCCTCGGGTACCTTGCGGCCGACGAAGTCCGCGTGTACGGCCTGGCCGAGGGGAAGGATCGCGGGCTGGACCTGTTCGCACTGGAGGCGACCGAGGGGCGGCTCCTCTGGAGATGCCCGGGGGAGGAGCTCCGCGGGCGGACGGTCCCGGGTCCGGCCCTTCCCCTTCCCGGGAACCGGCTCGCCTGGTCGGTCGGCCGGTCCCTCCTCGTTCTCGAGGCGGACACGGGGCGCGTGGTTCGCAAACACTCCCGGCCCGGCGCGGGCGGATTCTCCAACCCGGTGCTGGAGGGAGGACGGGTCTATGCGGCCCACCCCTCGGCCCTGCTCGGGGTGGACCCCTCTTCGGGAGAGATCGTGGAGGATCTCCCCTTGGCCGCGGACGGGCCCGCGGCGGGTCGCCCCCTCGTGGCCGCCGCCCGCGGCTTCGTCTTCGTCGCCTGGCCCGCCCCCGGGCGCCTTGCCGGCATCGACCTGAAGGCCCGCCGTCCGGCCTGGACCCGCCCCGTCTCCCGTCCCCGCCACCTCCTGGCCGACGGATCGCGGCTCTACGTGAGGGGCGACCGGGTCCTGGCCCTGGACGCGGCCACGGGGGCCACGATCTGGACGCGGGAGGCGGAGGGGTGCGGTCCGATCACGGCCGAGGGCGATCTCCTCCGGCTGGTGGACACGAGGGGAGGAGGACGCCTGGTCGCCCTGGACCGCCGCGACGGCCGGGGGATCCTGGAGATCCCGGGCGTCCGGTCGTGCGACGCCTTCGTGCGGGAAGGCCCGCGGGGATTCCTCAAGACGAACGACGGCGTCGTCCACGCCCTGGTTTTTTAAGGGGGCGCGTCGGATCATGAGAAGATCGGGAGTCCTCCTGGCGTGCCTCTCCCTGGCCGCCTGCGGCGGAAAGGACGAGCGGCTGGTCCTCCTCTGCGGGAGCTCGTTCATCCCCCCCACGCAGGCCCTCCTGGCGGAATTCAAGGCCGCCACGGGAATCGAGGGCACCTTCACCACGGGGGGCAGCGAGGACCTTCTCCCCAACGTCAGATCGAAATCGATCGGGGACGTCTTCATCACCCACGATCCCTACCTGGACTACACGAAGGAGGCAGGGGCCTACGCCGACCACGCCGACGTCGGGGTCCTGGCGCCGGTGGTGGCCGTGGCCCGGGGGAACCCCCTCAAGATCGGTTCCTTGGAGGATCTCGGCCGGCCGGGGCTCCGGGTGGCCCTCAGCGACCCCCGCTACAGCACCTGCGGCGAGATGGTGGATCGGCTCCTGGAAAGGAAAGGGCTGCGGGACGCGGTGCTGAGGAACGTGGAGAACCGCCTGATGAAGGGACACAGCGCCCTGGCCAACCTCGTCAAGACGGGGGCCGTGGATGCGGCCGTCCTATGGAACGGGGTGGCCCATACGTTCAGGGACTCCCTCGAGATCGTCCCGATCCCCTACGAATTCGACCGCGAGGTCCGGGTCCGCGTGATCGCCCTGAACTATTCCCGTCGCGCCGACCTCCTCGGGCGATTCATGGACTTCGTCAGGGCCCGGGGGGCGGCGATCTTTTCCGCGCATGGATATGTCAAGTAGGAAGACGGGGCCGGCGCGCCTCCTCATCCTGCTCCTGGGGGCGGCCGCGGGATGCCGGGGCCGGGAAGAAATCCTCACGATCCATTGCGGGGCCGGGCTCCAGCCCCCCTTGGCGGAGGCCATCGCCCTCTTCCAGAAGGAGCGCGGGGTTTCCGTGGCGGCCGACTACGCCGGAAGCGAGGTCCTGCTCTCCAAGATCCGGCTCACGCGCGAGGGCGACGTCTTTCTCCCCGGCGACGCGGACTACGTCGATCGGGCGGGGAAGGAAGGGCTCGTCCTCCACCGGCGGACGGTGGCGTTCCTCGTCCCGGCGATCCTGGTCCCCAAGGGCAATCCGCGCGGGATCCGGGGGGTCGAGGACCTGGTCCGGCCGGGGCTGCGGCTGGGCCTGGGGAATCCCCGGAACACGGCCGTGGGCCGCCTGACCCCCGAGCTTCTGAAGAAGCACGGCCTGCCGCCGGGCGCGCTGGAGAAGAACACGGTCTTCCTGTCCGCCACCGTCAACGAGCTGGCCCTCCAGATCCAGGCGGGGAGCCTGGACGCCGTCATCGTCTGGGACGCCGTGGCGGCGCAGTACGCCCGCCACGGGGAAACCGTGTCCATCCCCTCGGATCGGAACGTCTACTCGACGGTCGACGCCGCCGTCCTGGCCTGCTGCCGGGATCCGGGACGGGCCCGCGAATTCGTCGAATTCCTCGCCTCCGAGCGGGGGCGTGCGATATTCCGCAGGCATCACTACCGGGTGGAACCACCGGATGGAACAAAAGACTGATTCCCCGGAAGGGGGGGAGCCGAAGATCCTCATGGAGAACCGGTCTTGGGAATGGGCCGGGGCCCTGCTCCTCCATGCGGCCTTTTTCATCCTGATGCTGGAATATCACCGCTGGAGGGGGCGGAACTATTTCCAAAGCCTGCCCTCGTTCCTGTACGTGGGGAACAAGGCCCTGGGGATCGCGTCGGTCCTCTCCCTGTCGTGCGCCATCGCCTCCGGCCCGCTCCGCCGTCTCATGGGTCTGTCCGCCGCCACGGTCCGGCTCCGCCGCCCCCTGGGGGTGACGGGCGCCCTGGGGATCCTCCCCCACGTCCTTCTTTCCCTGTTTCTTCTGGGCGAGAAGTTCGACTGGCCCTATTACGCCAGGCATTGGATCTCGGCGGTCCTGGGCGTCCTGGCCCTGCTCGGGTTCCTCTGGCTGGCGCTGATCTCCTGGCCGTGGGCGTTGGAAAGGTTCGGCCCCGGCAAATGGAAGGCCTGGCAACAGTGGGGGTACGTCCTGGTCGCCCTGGTCTTCCTCCATGCCGTGGTCTCCACCGGAAAGCTCGCCAACTGGCCGGAGTGGTTCGGCAAGATCGGGAGGCCGGGGAATCCCCCCGTCCCCCCGGGGTCGTTCGTCACGGGGATGGCCGTCGCGGCGGTCCTCGTCCTCAAGGCGGCCGACACGATCGCGGCGCGCCGGAGGAGGCCATGAGCCCGGTCCGGGGGCGTCCGGACCGCCTCCTGGCGGCGGCGGTCTTCCTCTTCGTGGGGCTCTTCGCCGCCTTCGCCGTCGTTCTCATCGCCGCCGACGCGCTGTACGTGGACCGGAAGGCGGTCCTGACGATCCTCACCGCCGACTTCATCCTGGATGCGCTCTGGAGGAGCCTCTGGACGAGCGTCCTGACGACGGCCATTGCGCTCCTCTTCGCGGTCCCCATGGGGTACGCCCTCAGCCGGTACCGCTTCCCCGGACACGTGCTGGTCGACACCCTGGTGGATCTTCCCATCGTCTTCCCGCCTCTGGTGGCGGGGATGACGCTGCTGGTCTTCTTCCACCAGACGGCGCCCGGGAGGTGGATCGAGGGCGGTCTGGGACTCCGCTTCGCCTTCCAGCCCGCGGGGATCGTGCTGTGCCAGTTCGTGCTCGCCGCGAGCTTCGCCATCCGTTCCGCCAAGACGGCCTTCGACGAGGTGGACCGGCGGCTGGAGGACGTGGCCCTCACCCTCGGCTGCACGCAGTGGGGGAGTCTCTTCCGGGTGGCCCTGCCCCTGGCGCGGGGGGGGATCCTGGCCGGCGGAATCATGACCTGGGCGCGCTCCTTCGGGGTCTTCGGACCGCTGATGATCTTCGTGGGAACGTTCCGGGGAAGGACCGAGGTGCTGTCCACCACGATCTTCCTGGAACAGTCCGTGGGGAACCTGGAGGTGGCCCTGGCGCTCTCGCTATTGCTGATCGGCGTCGCGCTGGTCTCCCTGGTCGCCATCCGCCTGGCGGCGGGACCCCCCTGGAGGAAACCGTGATCCGGTCCGAGGGGGTCCACTGCGAGGCCGGCGGGTTCCGCCTCCAGGGGATCGACCTGGAGATCGGGCGGGGGGAGTATTTCGTGCTCCTGGGACCCCCGGGGTCCGGCAAGACCGTTTTCCTGGAATGCCTCTGCGGCCTGCGCCGGATCCGGTCGGGACGGATCCTCGTGGGGGGCGAGGACGTCACGCGGGCCGAACCTCGACGCCGCGGCGTGGGATACGTCCCGCAAGACTACGCCCTGTTCCCCCACCGGTCGGTGGCCCGGAACATCGCCTTCGGCCCGGAGGCGGCCGGCCTGGATCGGGGCGAGGTGGAGCGGCGGGTCCTCCGGACCGCCGAAAGGCTGGGGATCCGGCACCTCCTGGATCGGAGGATCGCGGGGCTGTCGGGGGGCGAGAAGCAGCGGGTGGCGCTGGCCCGGGCCCTGGCGACGTCCCCGCGCGTCCTCCTCCTTGACGAGCCCCTCAGCGCCCTGGATGAGACGACCCGGGAAGAGGTCGCCCTGGAACTGCTCCGGCTCCAGGGGGAGCTCGGCACCACGACCCTGCACGTCTGCCACGTCTTCGAGGAGGCCCGGATCCTGGCCGGCCGCCTGGGGATCATGATCGGAGGCACCCTCGCCCAGACCGGCCCCGTGGAGGAGGTGTTTTCGAGGCCCCGGACCCCGGAGCTGGCGCGGTTCCTCCGGGCGGGAACCGTCCTGGAGGGGACG
>Ga0209227_1003707_pt1 | contig 10014 bp, 9 predicted proteins | sample YNPBryantNP2012_FD_185815 | JGI IMG/M metagenome (GOLD analysis project Ga0209227, IMG submission 185815) | Anoxygenic and chlorotrophic microbial mat microbial communities from Yellowstone National Park, USA - YNP Bryant NP 2012 (SPAdes)... ...
ACATGGCTTTAGGTCAACTGGTGATCGCTCTTGCAGGCCCCATTGATCAGATAATGGCAGCTTCATTGGGCGAAGGAGCTATTGCCACCCTGAGTTATGCTAACAGAGTTCTGGCCTTGATTCTGGGCCTTGGCGCTACGGCGATTGGGCGCTCCGTCCTTCCTGTGTTGTCAAAAGCTATATCGCGTCCACGGAACGCATGGCATATTGCACGACGCTGGGCCCAATTACTACTGCTACTGGGATGCGGAGGTGTAGTCTTTGCTTGGTGGTTGGCTCCTTGGGTTATCAATGTCCTCTTCGCACGCGGTGCTTTTACTTCTGCGGATGCTGTAAGGGTAGTTGGGGTTTTCCGATACGGGCTGGTGCAAGTGCCGTTCTATTTATCGGGGACAGTAATTGTCCAATTCCTTGCGAGTTATGGTAAGTACAGGCAAATAGGAGCCATTGCTGCTGCGGTTACGGTTATTAAGGTTTTTGCAAACTATATCTTAATGAAATGGATGGGAGTATCTGGCGTAGCGTTGGCAACAGGCATCATGTATATGTCCTCTTTTGTCCTTTGCTTGCTGACTGGATCGCGTCTTGTTAAGGGCTCATCTGAATAACCCTGCCGCTCAAAGGGCCGTGAGAGCGGATGCAAGATACGAAAAGCACAATGGAGCAGAAAAAGATCTGGGACTTTTTTCAAACCGAGGATGGAGTTGCGTTCTTATTTGAGCGTAGCCTTCCCCGTTATCAGTTTATAGCAAGATTCATCACGCCAGGTGAGGAGGTCTTAAATATTGGTGTAGGTAGGGGGGCTTAGAGCAAATTTTATTAAAGAGAGGTGCTAAAGTAAGCGCCCTTGATCCAAGCATAGAAGCTATTAGGAGACTGCAAACCTCTTTAAATCTCGGTGATCGTGCCAGGGTAGGATACTCACAAAACATCCCTTTTGAAAGTGAGAGTTTTGACTGTGTTATCATGACAGAAGTTTTAGAGCATCTGTCAGACGAAGAGTTAGAATTAACATTGGTTGAGGTAAGACGCGTTTTGAAACCAAACGGTCGTTTTTTGGGGACAGTCCCTGCAGATGAGAATTTGGAACTGAACAAGGTTGTATGCCCCTTTTGCGGTAAGGTGTTTCATAGATGGGGGCATATGCAGAGTTTTTCTAAAGAACGCCTCTACAAACTACTCGCAGGAAAATTCTCCAGGGTATCAATATCCAGGCATTATTTCTTTTATTGGCGCGAACTGAATTGGAAAGGAAAGGCTTCGGCGCTTTTGAAATTAGGATTGTTAAAAGTGGGGGTTGCCGGTAGTGATACAACTTTTTTCTTCCAGGCTTACAAATGAAAATCCTCATTTTCATCCATTCCCTTTCCTGTGGCGGTGCTGAGCGAGTAGTGGCAAGCCTCTCATGGTACTGGGCTGAACGAGGGCATACGGTAACTCTCGTCACACTGGCAGGAATAGAGCAGGATTTCTACAGCCTGCATCCGCAAGTGAAACGAATTGCTTTAAAACTTGCGGGGGAAAGCGGAAGCCTTGGAGCAGCGCTTGGGGCTAACTTGCGCCGAATATGGGCGCTGCATCAAGTTTTAAAACATGAGTTACCCGATGTGGTTTTAAGTATGATGACGACAGCAAACGTGCTGGCAATTCTGGCAGGTACGGGGTTGCCTTGTAGCGTGGTGGTCTCTGAGAGGATCCACCCGCCTCAGTTCTATTTGGGTCGTGTATGGGAATGGCTTCGGCGGTGGAGCTATGGGTTGAGCGATGCAGTAGTGGCCCTTACCCGTGAAAGTGCTGACTGGCTTCGCCAACATACTACCGCACGTTGGATTGCAATTATCCCCAATCCAATTTCGTGGCCATTGTCGTGCCAGCCGCCAGTAGTCGAACCGCAGTTTCTTTTCCCCAATAATCGGAAACTTATTCTGGCAGTAGGGCGTCTTGCGTCTCAAAAAGGCTTTGATCTTTTGCTTAAAGCCTTCGCTCGTGTTGCATCTACCCGTCCCGATTGGGATTTAGTCATTCTGGGAGAAGGGCCGGAACGCGGGTCATTAGAGGAGTTGGCGAAATCGCTGGGCATTTTAAATCGCGTTTATCTTTTAGGCAAGGTCGGCAATGTGGGTGATTGGTATGCGAGGGCACAATTCTATGTAATGAGTTCACGTTTTGAGGGTTTTCCAAACACCTTGGTGGAAGCCCTGGCCTATGGTTGTCCAGCCGTCAGTTTTGACTGCGATACGGGCCCTCGAGACATTATCCGGCATGAAATTGATGGTTTGCTGGTCGCGCCAGGCGATATAGAAGCCCTTGCCAGCGCTATGGCCCGCTTAATGGATGATGAAATGTTACGGAGCCGGCTTAGTGCAAAGGCAGTAGAAGCTCGAGAGCGTTTCTCCATTGAGCGCATCGGCGCAATGTGGGACAGATTGTTTGAGGAAGTGGCGCATGGAAGAAACAGACTCTACATTAGGACGGATGCATCATTTTACTAATGAAGTCTCGTGTGGGAAACTCCCCAATTTGTTCCCATAGGAGTTTTATATGACCGAACCTGGCTGGTCTATAATTGAAAAGCGCACTGTTGCTCTTGTGCAAGAAAAACCCTGCTATTGCCCAACACCCCCTTTTGATCCGTCTGAGCCATATCCTGAATATAGGGGCCCAATCGGATCTGAGGATAATCCAGCTTACCGGGCTGTAAGGAAGGTTCTCTACTTACTGGGGTTGGACAAAGACCATTTCGGGACTGCCCTATGGAACCCGCTCGGTGATCTGATTTTTCCCGGTAACACTGTAGTGGTTAAGCCCAACTGGGTATGCCACGAAAACCTTGGGAAACGGGCGTATGGTCTTACCGACACAGACTCACTAATCACCCATGGGTCTATTGTCCGGGCTGTTCTGGAATATGTTTGCCTCGCTTTGAAAGGCAGGGGAAAAGTTATCCTTGGTGATGCTCCTATTCAAAACACCGACTGGCAGGCATTAGTAAGGCTTACAGGTACCGTTGAAATTATCAGACAGTTACGGGAGCGATTTCCAGGGATCCAGTTTGAGTTAACCGACTTCAGGTTAGAACGGGCAATCGTGAGGGGCAACCGGATAGTAGGCAAACAGAGAAGTTTTGTGGATCACAATTACTTAGAAGTGGACTTGGCCAGCGAGAGTTTATTAGAACCTTTGTTGGTTGAGAAAAATTGTTGTTTTGGAGTAGCCAACTACGGAATTAACCGAATGCGGCAAGCACATCAGCCTGGCCGGCATATTTACCTTCTGCGAAGAGAAACAATAGAGGCAGATGTGTTTATCAACTTGCCGAAGATAAAAACTCATTTAAAAGCTGGGATAACCTGCGCGCTTAAGAATCTTGTAGGGACTGTGGGTATGAAAGACTACCTCCCCCATTTTCGTCTTGGTAGTCCATCCCAGGGTGGCGATGAATATCCTGATGGAAACTGGCTTTGGCACCTCCGATGGTGGCTTGCGCATAAAGAGTGGGGCCTTGACAGCGGTCTCTTGAAGTTACTGCTATGGGCCGCAGAGAGAGCTTGTGGTCTTATCCTCCGGATGCTCTGCGGTTACCCTCGGGACTATTTTAATTTAGGAGGTGGTGGATGGTTTGGTAACGATACATTATGGCGCACTATCCTCGATCTTAATCGTGTTTTCTTTTACTATGACCGATCAGCCGGTAAGGTTACGGACACGCCAGTTCAATCTGTTCGCTACCTTGCTATCGCTGATGGCTTAATTGCCGGCCACCGGGAAAGTCCTCTAAGTCCTACGCCAGTGCAAATGGGCATCGTGTTGGCAGCCATGAATCCGGTGGCCTTAGACGCAGTGGCATCTGCGCTTATGGGCTTTGATGTGGTCAAAATCCCTCAAATAAGAGAGTCTTTTTGTATTCAGCGGTATCCTTTGGCAAAATTTTTGCCGGAGGAGATAGAGATTGTTGGATTAGACGGCATAGCTGGGATAAGGGATATTTACCATAAGGGGTATTTTGTTCGCTGTGAGCCCTCCTACGGGTGGAAAGGACACATTGAATATCAGGAGGGGTGAAATGCAGCTAAGGCAGTTCTTATATTTAGCAAGTCTAATTAAAGCAGGGCATGTTAGCGAGAGATTGTTTTTCCAGGAATTAGCACGTAACCAATGGGCTTCCCCCGAAGAAGTGCGCGTGGCACAAGATGAAGCTTTGAGACGACTTCTTCTGCATGCTTATGACCAAGTTCCCTATTATCGGCAAATAATAGATGAGGTTGGCGGTAGGGAAGCTATAGCCTCTAGTGATCCCAGAGACGTGGTTAAAAACTTCCCCCTGCTTACAAAACAGCTCATACGGGAGCATTGGGAGGATATAAAATCGCGCGATTTAGCCAGCCGTAAGTGGTACTATAATACTTCAGGCGGATCAACAGGAGAGCCAATAAGATTAGTACAAGATGAAATATTTAGCCAGTGGGGATTTGCTGTAAAAAATCTGTTTGATTCATGGACAGGCTACAGCATAGGAATGCCGAAAGTCATCCTTTGGGGTTCTGAGCGGGATTTATTAGTGGGAAAGGAGACGTGGAGAATCCGCTTAGGCCGCTGGTTGCGGAACGAATATTGGCTCAATGCTTTCCGAATGACCGAGGCACACATGCGTGCTTATGTTGAAATCATTAACAAAGTGAGGCCAGTCCAGATTCTATCTTATGTTGAGAGCATTTATGATTTATCCAGATTCGTGGAACGCGAAGGCCTCACCGTTTATTCACCTAAGGCTATTATGACTTCGGCCGGTACATTATACCCAGATATGCGAAGAGCCATTGAACGAGTGTTCAACGCTCCAGTATTTAACCGGTATGGTTCACGAGAAGTTGGCGATATAGCTTGCGAATGTAGTGCCCATGAGGGACTACATGTCTGCCCACTTACTCACTATGTTGAAATCTTGCGAGAAGATGGTACACCAGCAGGACCCGGTGAAACCGGGGAAGTGGTGGTAACTTCGCTTGTGAACTATTCTATGCCGCTGATTCGTTATCGGATTGGTGATATGGCTGCTTGGTCAGAGCGCCCTTGTAGTTGTGGAAGGGCTTGGCCTTTGCTAAAGGCTGTAGTCGGACGAGTTACAGATATATTTGTGACAAAAAATAGAACCCGTGTCCATGGAGAATACTTTACGCACCTTGTGTACTTCCGTGATTGGATTCAAAAATTCCAATTCATCCAGGAGGACTATGACTTCATCCGGCTTTTGGTTGTCCCTTCTTGCGAGTTTGAGAAAGCAAAGGAGATGGTAGCACGTGAGCACCAAGACCTACAGGATAAAATCCGGATTGTAATGGGAGAAAATTGCAGGTTAGAGATTAAACTGGTCGAAGATATTCCACCCTCGGCTTCTGGAAAGTATAGATACACTATATCTAAGGTAGTCACGAATGTGTAATCTTGGAATCTCAAGAATTGCCCTGTTTGTTCCCTCCCTACGTGGTGGCGGAGCAGAGAAAGCGATGGTCAACCTGGCTCGGGGCTTCGCCGAACGAGGGCTAAAGGTTGACCTGGTTTTGGCTAAGGCTGAGGGTCCGTATCTTTCACAAGTGCCATTAGAGGTACGGGTGGTGGACTTGGGTGCCCGGCGGGTTCTGTACAGCCTTCCCGCTTTGATTAAATATCTCCGTCGAGAGCGGCCACAGGCAATGCTTTCCACATTGAGTCACGCCAACATCGTTGCTCTGTGGGCAAGGAGGTTAGCCTGCGTTACAGGCCGCCTGCTGGTTCGCGAGGCTAACACCGTTAGCATAGACGCAGCCAATGCTCCTACCCTGAGAGGTAAGTGGATGCCGCTTCTCATAAGAGCATTCTACCGATGGGCTGATGCAGTAGTAGCTAACTCCCATGCGGTAGCAGAAGAGCTGGTGAGATTAGGTATTCCGCCGGATAAGATTATGGTCATTTACAATCCTGTAGTTACGCCTGAGCTTTTTGCCAGGGCTGAGGAGCCGGTAGATCATCCCTGGTTCCGTCCCGGTGAGCCCCCGGTGATTCTGGGGGTGGGGCGGCTGACCAAACAAAAGGATTTTCCAACTCTTATTCGGGCTTTTGCTCTGGTGCGCAAAGAATGCCGGGCCCGACTTATGATTCTGGGTGAAGGCGAGGACCGTCCCAAGATCGAAGCCTTAGTGCGGGAACTGGGTCTTGAAGAAGACGTGGCTATGCCAGGGTTTGTGGATAACCCCTACAAGTACATGAAGCGGGCAGCGGTGTTTGTGCTCTCCTCACAATGGGAAGGCCTGCCTACCGTCTTAATTGAGGCTTTGGCTCTGGGCACACCGGTGATTTCTACCGACTGCCCTGGTGGTTCCGCAGAGATCTTAGAAAATGGCAGGTGGGGTCAGTTGGTGCCAGTAGGGAACATCAGAGCATTAGCAGGTGCTATACTGGCAGCAATAGAAGATAAGGGTCTTCCGGCTGCGGTGGGTTCTTTGGAGAAGTTTACACTTGAAAGAACAGTTGAGGAATACCTCGCTACTTTAAGCGGAGCCGGTAAAGGGGTGAGATATGCGAGCTGATTATCCTAGGGGGGCATGTAAAGCCATATTGAGCAGCAAGCTTTTTGCTCTCTTCTTTGCTTTGATTTATGCCTTTACACTTGCAAATCTTCCATTAATGCAGTTCCGAGATAGAATTAATTATTTAACCTATGCGAGTGGATCTTTTGTAATTCTTCAGCGCTATCTTGAGAGTGGTGGCTGGGTTACATTGTTCATGAATGAACCGTTATGGCTCCTTATTAACATTGGGCTTAGCCGATTTTTGCAGCCAGAAGATGTGCTGAGGGTAATTATCTTCTTGCCGGCCTTTATTGTCAGTTATCTTGCGCTTCGCTCAAACCCGCCAGATGCTATTTGGATTGCCCTTTTTCTACTCATCCCCGGAGTTTTGAAGAACCACATCGTACATCTTCGGCAAGGGCTTGCCATCGCTATATTTCTTGTTGGGTGGTTTGCTCGTCACCGCGGTTTACGTGTTGTTTGCTTTTTAGCGGCACCTTTCATTCATGTAGGGTTCTTTGCTACACTCGGGCTGATGGCGTTAGCGCATGCTACAAAGCGCCTCCGCTTTGCTCCGGACCTTCGTCTTATCGCCTTTGTCGGAGTGGGAGTGCTTTTGGGAGTGAGTTTGCCGTGGATAGCCGACCTTTATCCAATTCCTCGACAGGCCTCCGAGTATGATTTTCGGCTTATTAGTGGTTCTGGCCTTGGTTTTCTTTTCTGGGGAAGCATTTTTCTCCTCATGCTTCTACAGCCGAGGTATTATCTTGAAGAACATGCCTTTGAGATTGGAACAATTTTGTTTTATTTAATGCTTTATCCTCTTGTGGCGATCAGCGCTCGGGTGTTTGAAAACACGATCCTTTTAGTCCTGCTCGCTGGCTTGCGGCTTAGTAACCCTAACAGAAAGTTCTTTCTAACAGGCGTATTAATATTTGCAATGGCAGTATGGGGAAAAGCGGTACTGGGAGCTGGTCCTGTTTGGCTTATAGAATAAAATGTCTTGTCTGGCTCTTTACTCAACAGTGAAGAACATGGAAACGGAGGTATTTAGTGCGCTTGATGTTTCTCATTACTGATCTTGCCTGTGGTGGTGCAGAAACACAAGCTGTGCACCTGGCCCTTCGGTTACAGTCCCGAGGCTGGGAAGTACAGGTAGTTTCCCTCATGCCTCCCCGGGCTTATGTAGAGGAGCTTGATGCCGCTGGTATTCCTGTCTTTTCTTTGAACATCCGCCGGAAACTACCGGATCCGCGGCCTATCTTGCGGCTAGCCGGACTGCTCAAAGCCTGGCGGCCCGAGATTGTCCATAGCCACATGGTGCATGCCAATATCCTTGCTCGTATTATTAGACCGCTGGTTGGATTCCCTGTTCTGGTTTGTACTGCTCATAACATTGATGAAAAAGGGCGCAGGGGCTCGGGCCGGGTGCGTATGTTCCTATATCGCTTGACTGACCTTTTCTGTGACCTCACCACTCAGGTGAGTCAGGTTGGGCTTGAGCGCTATGTGCGAATTGGCGCGGTACCTAAGCACAAAATTCGGTATATCCCTAATGGCATTGATACCAGGGTTTTTTGCCCAGACCCAATAGCCCGGAACAGACTTCGCAAAGAACTGGGATTGGCAAAAGATTTCGTTTGGCTTGCTGTAGGTCGGTTTGAGCCTCCAAAAGATTACCCGACTTTAATCAAAGGCTTTTTTGAGGTTGCCAAAATTACCCCTGTAGTAAAGCTCCTTATTGCTGGAGACGGATCCCTTCGACCTTTTATGGAGAGATTTACCCAAGACATAGGTTTGAATGAAAAAATTCGGTTTCTGGGCATCCGCCGGGATATCCCTCAACTTATGAATGCAGCTGACGCCTATGTAATGTCTTCAGAGTGGGAAGGAATGCCGATGGTGCTTCTTGAGGCTAGCGCCTGTGGGCTTCCAATCGTAGCCACAAATGTAGGTGGAAATGCTGAGATTGTTTTGGATGGCCAGACTGGATTCCTTGTCCCTCCTAAAAATCCGGAAGCATTATCTCAGGCTATGCTTCGGATGATGGACCTTCCTGAAGAGGTAAGGAAAAAAATGGGCGAGCAGGCCCGTAAGCATATAGAAAGCAACTTTAGCCTTGACCGTATAGTGGATTGCTGGGAGGCCCTTTATTACGAGCTTTTGAATCGCAGTAGTAGAGGCAAAGTTGGCTGAATTAGGGCATATTTAATTAGGGGGATAATCTTGACCAATTTTTATAATCGGAAGCGTTTTGTGTTCTTCTCCCAGCACGACTTCAACCTCTACCGTTTCCGCATGCCCGTGATGCAGGCGCTGCGGGAGCGAGGGGCACAGGTGTGGGCAATCTGCCCACCGGGAGAATATAGCCCGCGCTTTCGGGAATACGGAATTGAGTTCGCGCCCATATCCCTGGACCGCAAAACCTTTCACCCGCTGAGGGCGTGGGCCACGGTCAACCGGCTCAGGTCTATCTTGCGAGAATTACGGCCTGATGTGCTTCATACGTCCACACTGCGGCCGAATGTCTATGGGGCTTTGGCCGGGTGGCTGGCTGGAGTACCGGCGATTGTTTGCACCGTAGAGGGGCTGGGCACCCTTTACACCAACCACGATTTAAAGACCCGCCTGCTTCGCTGGGGAGTGGAGCAGACCACTCGCTTGGCCTTGCGGGCGGCGGATGCAATTATCTTTCTGAATCCAGACGATCAGCATTACTACCTGAGCCGGAAACTTTGCCGCCCGGAGCAGGCCCGGCTGATCGTGAGCGCAGGCATAGATGTTAAGGCATTCTCGCCTGATCGTTTCTCCCCGGAGGAACGTCAGAGGCTGCGCCAGGAGCGGGGCTTCTCTCCCGATGCGGTTGTGGTGACGATGATCGCGCGGCTGATCGCCCCCAAAGGGGTTCGGGAGTTTCTGCAGGCAGCCGAGCGTCTGAACGGGAAGGCCCGCTTCGTGCTGATCGGCGAGCCCGATCCCGGGAACCTGGACTCGCTGACCTGGGAGGAAATCCAGGCCTACGTCCAGCGAGGCCTCATCCTGGCCCCGGGGTGGCAGAACGATGTCCTCCCCTGGCTGGCTATAACGGATATTTTTGTGCTTCCTTCTTATTACAGAGAGGGAACACCCGTGACGGTCCTGGAGGCGATGGCCATGGGGCTGCCGGTGGTGGCCACAGATGTGCCGGGGTGCCGGGAAGCCGTCGTCTCCGGGGAGACCGGGTTCCTGGTAGCGCCCCGGAACGTGGATGAACTGGTTCGGGCGATCCGGAAACTGGTGGAGGACCCCGCGTTGCGCCGGCGGATGGGGCAGGCCGGCCGGGCGCGCGTGGTCCAGCGGTTTGCAGTGGAGCGAATTGTGGAGCAGTATCTTGATCTGTATGTAGAACTGCTAAGCAAGTCTTTTGGTTGAGACAATAGGTTTGACAATGATGTGCATATTGCAATCTGTGAGGGCCGATTGATGGTGA
>Ga0209227_1003709_pt1 | contig 10013 bp, 6 predicted proteins | sample YNPBryantNP2012_FD_185815 | JGI IMG/M metagenome (GOLD analysis project Ga0209227, IMG submission 185815) | Anoxygenic and chlorotrophic microbial mat microbial communities from Yellowstone National Park, USA - YNP Bryant NP 2012 (SPAdes)... ...
CCCATCCTGTAAGGCTTTTCCTGACAACCCGCCGAAAACTGGCGGGTTTTTCCTGCTTTTATCGAAATGCAGGATGGACGACAATAAGGCTGGAATTCTTCCCTACCGAGTGTTCCCTCTCCCGTTGGGAGAGGGGCAGGGTGAGGGCAAGAAAGATGGGAATTTTCGGAGTTTATCCGAGACAATTTTTGAAGAAGGAGAAGCATGATGACAGAAGCAAATTTGCTCCAAAAGTATGCTTCCGAGGTCTTTGCCGGGTTGGTGGCGCCGGCAGCGGAGGGGTTGGAGATTTCCGCCGCGCCCGCCGCTGATGCCCTGGCAAAAGAAGACGTGCTGGTTCGCATGGATCGCGAACTGAAGCGCGCCCTGGAAAAGCCCGCCTCGGAACGGCGCTGGGTCATGGTCATTGACTTGCGCCGCTGTATCGGCTGTCACGCCTGCACGGTGGCCTGCGTGGCGGAAAACAAACTACCGCCCGGCGTGGTCTATCGCCCGGTGATGACGGAGGAAGTCGGCACCTACCCCAACGTGACCCTGAAATTCCTGCCGCGCCCCTGTATGCAGTGCGAAAAGTCGCCCTGCACGGAGGTCTGCCCGGTGACCGCCACCTATCACAACGAAGAAGGCATCGTCGTGGTGGATTACGAGCAGTGCATCGGCTGCCGCGCCTGCATGGCGGCTTGTCCCTACGGCGCGCGCACCTTCGACTTCGGCTACACCTACACCGAGCAGTTGCCCGTCTTCGACGGCGTGACTATCGGTGGGAAGACGGCCGGGGCGTATGAGCACGCCAGCCAGGAGTACGGCCAGGCGTGGGAGCGGAACGGTCGGCATGAGTCGCCCGTTGGCAACGTCCGCAAGTGTCACTTCTGCCTGCACCGCATCAAGGACGGCATCCTGCCCGCCTGCACCACCACCTGCATCGGGCGTGCCACTTTCTTCGGCGACGCCAACGACCCCGATTCGCTGGTGACCGAACTCATCAACAAACCCAACGTGATTCGGCTGAAGGAAGAACTCGGCACCGAACCGCGTGTCTATTACATCGTGTAGGAGGCTGATATGTTGAAGAAAATCTCTTACGCTGTCGGCGCGCTGGCTCTGCTATTTGGGCTGTGGGGCGTGTATGTGCGCCTGTTCGAAGGCGAGCAAAGCGCCAACTACGGCTCCTACATCGGCTGGGGCTTGTGGGTTGCCATGTACCTGTTTCTGGCGGGTCTCGCGGCGGGCGCGTACATGCTGGCCGCCTTCGAGTACCTGTTCAATGTGCCGCACTTCAAAGGCACGGGCAAGACCATGCTCTGGGCGGCGCTCATCACGCTCCCGGCGGGTCTCGCCTCCATCGGTCTCGACCTCGGTCATATTGACCGCATCTGGAAGGTGTACCTCCAGCCGAACTTCACCTCGTTTTTGGCGATCATGGTCTGGGGCTACACCATTTTCCTGATTTTGATTGCCCTCTCGCTCTACTTCGCCTTCAAGTCGCCGGAAAAAGCCGCCATGAAAGTTGTGATGTGGATTGGCTTCGTGGTGTCCATCCTTGTGGCGGGCGGCGTGGGCTTTTTGCTGGGCGGCAACGCGGCGCGGCTGTACTGGCACGTCGGTCTGCTCCCCGTGCAGTTCCCCGTCTTTGCCATTGCTTCGGGCGCGGCGCTGATGCTGGTCATTGTCGGCTGGTTCATGCCCAACCTGGAAGAGAAACAGCGCAGCGACCTGCTCTGGCTGCTGGCGGTCATCTCGATTGCCACCAGCGTCGCCAAACTCTACTTCGTGGTGGCCGATTACACCCAATCCCTCTACGGCGGCGTGACCGATAACCTGATTGCGGTCAATTACGTGCTGAACGGGCCTCAGGCTTTCACGTTCTGGGGCGTGCAGATTGTCCTGGGACTGCTCATCCCGGTCATCGTGCTGGCGCAGCCCAAACTGGCAAAGAACGGATTTGTGGCTGGACTGATGGGCTTGTTCCTGCTCATCGGTTACGCCGCTGCTCGCCTGCTGATTGTTGTCCCTGGTCAGGTGGCGGAGATGATGCCCGGTCAGGCGGAAGCCTTTGTCGGTCCCAAACTGACGCTCGAATACACCCCCAGCCTGATGGAATGGTCGGTGACCTCCGCCGTGATGGGCTTCGCCATCCTCGGCATTCTCATCGGCATGGATTATCTGATTAACCGTAAGCCGCGCTCTACGGAGGTGAAGAAATGAAAACCAAAAATGCGAAACTTTCTCGCCGCGATTTTCTGAAGGTAGCAGGCGTCACTGGCGGCGCGGCGGCTTTCTTCGGCAGTTTGCCTGCCGCCAAAGAAGCGATTGCCAAAGTCAACCTGACGGCTGCTGACCAATCTTTTGAAGCCAAACCCGAAAATCAACTCTATACTGTCTGCCTGCAATGCAACACCGGTTGCGGCATCAAGGTCAAAATTCTGGACGGACTCGCCGCCAAGATTGACGGCAACCCCTACAGCCCCTGGACGCTCTGGCCGCATCCCGCTTACGACACCCCCGTCAAAGACATGGCGACGGTCGAAGGCGCTATCTGCCCGAAGGGACAGGCGGGCATCCAGACCGCTTATGACCCGTACCGCATCGTCAGCGTGTTGAAGCGCAAGCCCGGCACCAAACGCGGTGAAGGCAAATGGGTCACCATCCCCTTCGAGAAAGCCATCGAAGAAATCGTCGAAGGCGGCGACTTGTTCGGCGAAGGGCATGTGGATGGCTTGCGCGCCGTCCGCGCTCTGACCGACCCCGAAGTGGCGCACGAGATGAAAGCCGCAGTGGACGCCATTTGGAACGAGAAAGACCCCGAAAAGAAAAAGGAACTGGTCAAGAAATTCCAGACTGACTTCAAAGACCATCTCGACGCGCTGATTGACCCCGAACACCCCGACCTGGGTCCCAAGAACAATCAGTTCATGTTCGTGTGGGGACGCATGAAGGGCGGGCGCGAAGACCTCGTCCACCGCTTCGTGCAGGAAGCGTACGGCTCGGTCAACATGAACGGACACACTACCGTCTGCCAGGGGTCGCTCTATTTCACCGGCAAGGCGATGAGCGCCAAGTGGAACGCGGCCAAAGGCTCGTTCGACAGCGGCGACAAATTCTACTGGCAGGGCGATACCGGCAACAGCGAATTCGTCATCTACGTTGGCACCAACCTGTTCGACGCCAACTACGGACCTCCGCAGCGCGTTCCCAAAGCCACTGACGCCATCGTCAATGGACGCAAATTCGCCGTCGTTGACCCGCGCATGAGCAAACTCGCCGCCAAAGCCTGGAAGTGGGTGCCCATCAAACCGGGTCAGGATGCCGCCCTGGCGCTCGGTATGATTCGCTGGATTCTCGAAAACAAAAGATACAACGCCGCTTATCTAGCGCTTGCCAACGTCGCCGCGCAAGTTGCCGCAGGCGAACCGAATTACACCAATGCCTCCTGGCTGGTCAAAATCAAAGACGGCGTGCCCGGCAAACACCTGCGCGCCAGCGAACTGGGACTGCTTACCAAGCAGACCGTTCAAAAAGACGGCAAAGATGTGGACGTGTATGTCAGCGCGGACGGCGTGGAATATCCGGGCGATACCCCCGTCGCGCTCGTGGGCGGCGTCCCGACCCCCATCAACGTCCTTGACCCCGCTGCTGCTCCCGTCGTCGGCGACCTGTTCTTCAGCGGCAAACTGGGCGAGTTCGAAGTCAAGACCGGCTTGCAAATCCTGCTCGAATCGGCGCAGGAACACACCATTGCCGAATGGGCAGACATCGCTGGAATCAAGGAAGATGACATCCTCATCCTCGCGGATGAGTTCACCTCGCACGGGCGCAAAGCCGTTGCCGACATCCATCGCGGTCCTTCCCAGCACACCAATGGCTTCTACAACAACAACGCCTGGTATGTGCTGAATCTGCTCATCGGCAATTTCGATTACGCGGGCGGCACCATCAAAGCCAGCACCTATGACCGCAAAGGCGGCAAGAAGGGACAGCCTTTCCCCGTTGCCAAGATGTTCGGCGAAGAAGAAATGCACGCCTTCGGGCTGGATATGCTCCGCACCAAGACTGCCTACGAGAAGACCACCCTCTTCGATGGGACCTACCCCACCCGCCGCCCGTGGTTCCCGCTTTCCAGCGACGTCTATCAAGAAGACATCCCCTCCATCGGTGACGCCTACCCCTACCCCATCAAGATTTTAATGACCTACATGTCGGGCTTGCCCTACACCCTGCCCGGCGGTCAAAAAGTCATCGAGATTCTCGCCGACACGAAGAAGATTCCGCTCTTCATCGCTAGCGACATTCTCATCGGCGAGACCAGCATGTACGCCGATTACATCTTCCCCGACCTTTCGTACCTGGAGCGCTGGGAATTCCACGGCTCGCATCCCTCCGTCCCGTGGAAGGTGGAAAACGTCCGTCAACCGGTCATCTCCATCCCTGGCTGGCCAACGGTGAAGGTCTTTGGAGAGGAAATTCCTTTGAGCTTTGAGGCCGTCTTGCTGGCGATTGCCGAGCGCCTGAACCTGCCCGGCTTCGGTCCCAACGGCTTGGGCGAAGGCATCCCCTACATCCGCCCCGAAGATTTCTACCTGAAGCAGGTGGCGAACATCGCCTTTGGCGAGAAGGAAGACGGCTCCGACTCCGTCCCCGAAGCGGACGACGAAGAAGTGCGCATCTTCCTGGAAGCGCGGCGGCACCTGCCCAAGAGCGTCTTCGACCCCGAAAAGTGGAAAGCCGCCGTCGGCAACGATGAGAGCCTGTGGCGCAAGGTCGTTTACGTCCTCAATCGCGGCGGGCGCTATGAAGCCTTCGAGAAAGGCTACAAGGGCGATAAAGTGGCGCATCCCTACGGGCGTCTCATCAACCTGTATCAGGAAAAGACCGCCACCAGCATCAACACCATGACCGGCAAACCGTATGTGGGCTACACCAAGTACATCCCGCCCGCGCTTTCCTCCATCGGCGAAGAAATCCCGCACGACGGCTATGACTTGCACATGATTACCTTCAAGCCTATGCCCATCGCCAAGTCGCGCGGCATCAGCAACTACTGGGCGCTGGCGGTTATGCCCGAAGGCTACCTGCTCATCAACACGCAGGACGCCGCCAAACTGGGCATCAAAGACGGCGACATGGTGCGCGTCTCTTCTTCCAGCAACCCCGCGGGCGAGTATGACCTGCAAAACGGCAAGAAGCATCCGATGGTCGGCAAAGCCAAAGTGACCGAAGGCATCCGCCCTGGCGTGGTGGCTTTCCCCTTCAGTTTTGGTCACTGGTCGAGCGGCGCGCAGGATGTGGAAATTGACGGCAAAGTGGTCAAAGGCGACCCGCGCCGCGCCGTCCCGCTGATGGCAAACGCCGCCATGCAACTCGACCCCGTGCTGGGCAACACCGGTCTCAGCGACCTGGCTGGCGGTTCGGCGGTGTTCTATGACAGCATGGTGAAAGTAGAAAAAGTATAACGTTCACGGGTTCCGTATTGCGTTCCACGGCCACGCCAGAGCGCAGTACGGAACCCCATTTTTCCCTTACAGGAGAATCCTATGTTCCGATTTGGCCCCACCGAGCTCCTGCTCATCCTGTTCATTGTTCTTCTGCTTTTTGGCCCGGGCCGTCTCAGCAAGATCGCAGGCGAACTGGGCACTGGCCTGCGCGCCTTTCGGGAAGGGTTGAATGGCGAAGCACGAGAGCAGGAATCCAGAGAAGCATCTGGCAAGCAGGCATAAGCCAGAAAACTTGACGTTTTGCCTTTTCGCAATTAAACTAAGCATGGCTGGGGAGTAGCCGCCCGTTTTGACGGGAAGGGTTTGTCGTCACCACCTGGTGGAACGCCAGCGGCAACCCTGCGCTCCATGCGTCGGCAAGACCACCGCGTCCCTGAGAACGTGGTGGCCTTTTTCGTTAAAACTACACAAAGGAGATGGATAAAGCAATGGTGACCTCAGATATTCTTGAGACAAAACCGTGGCACGCCCTATCCCCTCAGGAAGTGATGCACCATCTCAAGGTGCGGGAAGAGGGCCTTTCCTCGGAAGAAGCGGCTCGCCGTCTGCAAGTATATGGTTACAACGAACTCAAAGAAGCGCCTCGTCCTGGCTTCCTGGCAATCCTCTGGGAGCAAATCAATAGCTTTGTCATCTGGCTGTTGATAGGCGCCTCCCTGATCTCGATGCTCCTCGGCGACTATATCGAAGCAATTGCGATCCTGGCCATTGTGATTTTGAACGCAGTGCTGGGCGTCATTCAGGAACAGCGCGCCGAACAAGCCCTCGTCGCCCTGCGCCGACTGGCCACCCCTGAAGCCCATGTGCTACGGGATGGGCGACATCTCTATATCCCGGCGCGCGAACTGGTGCCCGGAGATATTGTCTTCCTGGAGGCCGGCAATTACGTGCCTGCCGATGTTCGCCTGCTGGATGCGGTCAACCTGCGCATCGAAGAAGCTGCCCTGACCGGCGAATCCCAGCCCGTCCATAAAAACGCCGCTACCGTTCTGGCAGAAGACATCCCCTTAGGCGACCGCAAAAACACCGCTTTCATGGGGACGCTGGTCGTGTATGGGCGCGGCCGAGGCATCGTCGTCACCACAGGCATGCGCACCCAACTGGGCCTGATTGCGACGATGCTCCAGCAGGTCGAAGAAGAAGAGACACCGCTGCAGCGACGCCTGGATCAGCTTGGGCGGGCACTTTCCATCGGAGCACTGATCCTTGTCGCCCTGGTGTTCGTGATCAATTTGTTCAATTTCAGCGATGTGAGCCTCCTCTTCCGCTCCCCCCTGGAATATCTCCGCGCCTTTGCCTCCACGCTGAATGAGGCCTTCCTGATCGCTGTTAGCCTGGCTGTCGCAGCCGTCCCGGAAGGTTTGCCGGCGGTCGTCACCATTACGCTCGCATTAGGGATGCAGGAAATGGTACGGCGACACGCGCTGATCCGCCGTCTCTCTTCGGTCGAGACGCTCGGTTCGGCAACCGTGATCTGCTCCGATAAAACCGGCACGATCACCCAGAATGAGATGACCGTCACCCGGCTCTGGGTGGATGGCAGGATGTTCGAGGTGACTGGAAGCGGCTACAACCCGGAAGGGGAATATCTTTTGAACGGGGAAAAGGTTAACCTGGCCGACTATCCGGCTGCCCTCACCGCTATCTGGTTAGGAATTCTGAACAACGACGCTCAACTCGAAAGCAGCGGCGCAAACGATAGTCGCCAGACCTATCGCGTGGTAGGCGATCCGACCGAAGGCGCTTTGCTGGTAGCAGCCATCAAGGCCGGCATTGCGCCGGGCGATGTCCGCATCGCCTATCCGCGAGAAAGCGAAGTCCCGTTCGACTCGGAGCGGAAGCGCATGTTAACCGTGCACGATATTGCAGCGCCAAGTCCAGAAGATATTTCACCGTTTTACGATTCCTCGGTGCGCGGTTGGGATGTGATCGTCGTGAAAGGGGCGCCGGAGGTGATCTTGCCGTTGTGCACACGCTATCAACGGATGAATGACGAAAGCGTAGAAATGACAGAGGCCGCGCGCCAGGCGATCCTCCAGGCCAACAATGCCTTGAGTGAACAAGCGCTGCGCGTGCTGGCGGTCGCCTATCGCCCGGTTCCAGATGTTCCAGACCAGTCACCCAATGTCAACGAAATCGAGCGTGACCTGATCTTTGTCGGCCTGATCGGGATGATCGATCCGCCCCGCCCGGAAGTGATCCCGGCACTGGCCAAAGCGCGGCGCGCTGGAATCCGTACCCTCATGATCACCGGGGATTATCCCAATACGGCCCGCGCCATTGCCCAATCCATCGGCCTGCTCCATCCGGAGCGTGGGCATGTGCTCACTGGCGCAGAGCTTGAACAGATGGACATTGCTCACCTGCGAGAGGAGATTAAGCGAACCGACGTTTTTGCGCGCGTCAATCCGGAGCACAAGTTACGCATCGTCGAAGCGCTCCAGGCAAATGGCGAGGTGGTCGCCATGACCGGGGATGGCGTGAATGATGCGCCGGCCATCAAGCGCGCTGACATCGGGATCGCCATGGGGATCAGCGGCACCGATGTCGCCAAACAAACGGCGGATATGGTCTTGATGGACGATAACTACGCCAGCATCGTCGCTGCGGTAGAACAGGGGCGAATTATTTACAACAACATCCGCCGCTTCGTCTTTTACCTGCTTTCTGCCAACCTGGCCGAGATTGCTATCATTTTCCTCGCCACACTCGCCGGATTACCCACCCCACTCACTGCCATTCAGCTACTCTGGCTAAACCTGATCACCGACGGAGCGCCGGCCCTGGCCCTGGCGATGGAAAAAGGGGAACCAGACGTCATGGAACGCCCACCGCGCCCCAAACATGAACCCATCATCAACCGTACTATGATGATTGGGATGATCGTGCAAACCATCATGCAGAGCAGCGTGGTGCTTATCGCTTTCGGATTGGGATTGCTCTGGCACTTACGGAGCAGTGACGCGCTGCCTGCGGGGGCCAATCCCATCCGCTTCCTGCTGGCGTATGACTGGCGCGGCCTGGATGTCCAGACTGCGGAAACCATGGCGTTTGTTACCCTTTCGCTGGTGGAACTCTTCCGGGCTTATACTGTGCGCTCCGAGAAGGCTTCTCTGCGCCAACTTGGCGTGTTCTCGAACCCCTGGATGCAGCGAGCGGTGGGGCTTTCCCTCCTGCTCCTGCTGGCCGTTTGTGGCATCCCATTCCTGCAGCCGATCTTCAACACCCATTTCCTGTCTCTCAGGGAATGGGTGGTTGTCTTGGGACTCTCTACGCTGCCGGCCATCGCCGAAGAGATCACCAAATTCTTCCTGCGACGCTCCGATCAATCGGCTGCCCGCAGGGCTGCATAACCCAGGCCGTTGGGGCCAAGATGCGCCCCGATCACTGCGGTCACGTTGATGAGCCAGGATTCTTCCGGCCAGCGATCCCCCAGTTCCTGGCGCATCCGCTCCAGAAAACGCTGCGCTCGCGCCTCGGCGCCTGTGTGCAGGATTGCCAGCCGCTCCAGGCGAGGGAGCGAGCGCAGATCCCTGGCCAACCAGGCCTCTGCCTGAGACGGTGTACGTACCACACCTGTCGCTTTGACCATACCATCCCGCAATTCGATCAACGGGCGAACATGGAACGCCCCACCCAGTCGGGCCACCACATTCGAGACGCGCCCGCTTCGCCGTAAATACTCCATCGTGTCCAGCACGGCTTTGACCCACAGGCGTTGACGCGTGGAACGGATGGCCTGATGGATTGCCTCCAGCGACTCCCCACGCCGGGCGGCCTCCGCGGCTGCCAGAACCTGTAAGCCCAGCCCAAAACTCAGTTGTCCACTCTCTACGACCTCCACCCGCCCAGCGAACTCCTGCGCCGCCATGCAGGCGACCTGGCAAATGGCGCTCAGCGAAGCCGCGACGTGAATGGAAACGATTTGTCTCGCACCCGCCTCAAACAACTGCCGATAGGCGCGTTGAAACTCCCCGATAGAAGGCGCAGCCGTGCTCACCTCTCGGAGCGCAGGCAGTCGTTGATAAAACTCCTGGCGCGACAGATTGACCCCGTCCACATATTCCCGCCCATCCAGGATCACCAGCGCCGGCACCACCACAATCCCCAGGCGCTTGACCAGTTCAGGGGGCAGATCGGAAGTGCTATCGGTAACAATTCCTGTGCGCAAAGTTCCCTCAGACCATCCAGTTTACCGACGCTCATTATACCGCCCACCGTTCGCGATTCATCGTCCCGTTTCTGAGAGCGTCACGGTTTGGGGACATTGCCCCCTGATAATGCATCTGTTGGCCTCAATTTTCAAGCCATACCGTCAACGAATTTTTTTGTGTTCCCCCTTCGTTGATGGCATCCTCCGGCAGGCCGTAAAGCCTGGGGCGTGTTGCCGCCGTCCACGGTCTATTCTCCACCGTCCATCGTCCTCCTGCGCTATCCCGTCCCCCGTCTGGCGGTCTGGAAAGCCTCCCCCCCACCGTCACCATCCACTCCGCGGTCTGCCGTCCGCGGCCCGCATTCGTG
>Ga0209227_1003718_pt1 | contig 9985 bp, 10 predicted proteins | sample YNPBryantNP2012_FD_185815 | JGI IMG/M metagenome (GOLD analysis project Ga0209227, IMG submission 185815) | Anoxygenic and chlorotrophic microbial mat microbial communities from Yellowstone National Park, USA - YNP Bryant NP 2012 (SPAdes)... ...
CGAGGAGCGTTTTTTGCGACGAAGCAATCCCCTCGCAAACCAGGAGACTGCTTCGCTTTGCTCGCAGTGACAAAATGCGTAGAGTTTATAGAACAAGAGTTTAACTTGACATTGTCAAAATAGTTACAAATACATTTGCTTTTTCGTGTAAATTCTCAATGTTTCCAAGAGGCGCCCCATCAAACTTATGCTCCCCGACTTTCGTGTCCGTCAACGGGACTACCTGCTCGAAATTTCGCGTGCCCTCACCCAGGAACTTGACCTGGAGAAACTGCTGGCACGCATTCTCCGCATTTCGATCGAAATGCTGGCTGGTCAAGCCGGTTTGATTGCACTAAAAGACGGCGGCTGGCGGGTTGCCGCAGCCCAGGGCATTCCCCCTGCCTTTCTGCGCTACCTTGAGCCGCTCCTCTCCAACGAAAACATGAGCGAACTCAACATCAACGAGTTAAATCGGATGTTGAAAGAACTGACATACACCGCCAGCATGGGCCTGCTCAACGGCGTTGGTTTGCCGCTCATCGCTCACCATCAAACCATCGGCGTCATTTTCATCTTCCGAAACTATCCCGATATTTTCTCAAGCGACGACAAACTCTTGCTCCAGGCATTTGCCGATCAGGCCGCCATCGCCGTCTATAACGCCCAACTGTACAGCCAGGTCATTTACGAAAAACAACGCCTTGACGCTCTGCTGGATTCGGCTGCAGACGGCATCCTCATCCTCAATGCCGACCACACCATCGAACGCTGCAACATTGCCTTTGAGCGCCTGCTAGGTAAGCCTCGTAACGAAATTCAGGGCGCCTCCCACAGCCAAATCATCCGCTGGGCACGTCGTCCCGATGGCCTCACCCTGGAAGAAGCTGTAGCGGGCGGCTGGCCGCTGACCCCTCATGCTCATCTCTACGTCGAGGGCGACCTGGCCCGTCCGGAACCGCCCGATCTACCGGTCGGCATCACCTACGCCCCTCTGCTGACCACCGACAACAAATTGCGCAACATTATCGTCACCGTACGCGACATTACCAGATTCCGCACCGCCGAAGAAATCAAAAACACCTTTGTTTCCATCATCAGCCACGAACTGAAAACCCCTGTGGCGCTCATCAAGGGCTATGTCAGCACCCTGCGGCGAGAAGACGCCGTCTGGGACCGTTCCATCGTCCAGGACAGCCTGGCCATCATCGAGGAAGAAGCCGATCGCCTGGCTTCAATGATTGAAGACCTGCTTGATGCCTCACGCCTGCAAGCCGGCGGCCTGACCCCCAACCTGGCTGACGTCAACCTCCCGGCCCTGGCCAGACGCCTGGCCGAACGCTTCCAGACGCAAACCCAAAAGCACACCATCGAAGTAGATTTTCCCGATGACTTTCCCATCATCCTGGCCGACGAGAATCGCATTGCGCAACTTCTCTCCAATCTTATCTCGAACGCAATCAAATACGCCCCGCAGGGCAAAATTACCATTCACGGCGAAGTGCGTCCCGAACAGGTCATTATCACCGTCAGTGATGAAGGAGCCGGCATTGACCCGGCAGACATTCCCCATGTCTTTGACCGGTTCTATCGCTCGGAAAAAGCCGCCCGAAAGACCAAAGGTGCCGGCCTGGGCCTGTATCTCTCCAAAGCCATTGTCGAGGCTCACGGCGGCCGCATCTGGGTGGACCCGCAGCCGGGTGCCGGCGCCCGTATCTGTTTCTCCCTGCCGCGAAAGCACGAATAAAAGGCGCTCATCTTTCCCAAAACAACCTGTTTTTTGCAGTACAATAAGCCGGTTGCGAATCACCCTCCCCATCCAAAATCTAAAAATCGGAAACTGAATCATGCCCCCTCAAAAGACCCAAATTGCCTGCCCTCGCTGTCATCAGCCTGTTATTGCTGTTGTGGAACAACTTTTCGACGTCACCTCTGACCCTGGCGCCAAACAACGCCTCTTGGGCCGGGTGTCGAACTACGCAGTTTGTCAGGCCTGCGGCTTCAACGGCCCCCTGGCTACGCCGATTGTCTATCACGACAACGAAAAAGAACTCCTGCTCACCTACTTCCCCCCAGAACTGAAACTCTCCGTCAATGAGCAAGAAAAACTCATTGGCCCACTCATCAAGCAAGTGACAGACAAATTGCCGCCTGAAAAGCGCAAGGCTTACCTGCTCCGGCCACAGAACTTCCTCACCTACCAGAGTCTCATCGAGCGCATCCTCGCCGCAGACGGGATTACGCCCGAAATGCTGCAAGCGCAGCAAAAACGCGTCAACCTGCTCGAACGCTTGCTTTCGGCAAGCAGTCCTGAGGTCCGCTCCGAGATCATCAAGCAAGAAGCCAGCCTCTTCGACGCCGAATTTTTCGCCCTTTTCAGCCGTCTCGTTGAGAGCGCTATTGCCTCCGGGCAAGAAGATGCCGCCAGACAAATTGAAGAGATTGAAAAGCAATTGCTTGCCGAAACAGAATACGGAAAAAAATTAGTTTCGCAAAATAACGAAGTGCAAGAGGCGATCAAAACCCTGCAGGCTGCCGGAGAAGGACTCACTCGCGAAAAGTTACTTCAAATTTTCTTTGAGGCCCCGAATGACGATCGGCTGACTGCCCTGGTCAGTTTCACCCGTCCAGCGCTTGACTACCTGTTCTTCCAGACCCTCACCGAGCGCATTGAAAAAGCATCCCGCGAAGAACGCTCCCGGTTAGAGGCGCTGCGCGAAAAACTGCTTGAAATCACCCGCCGCATTGATAAGCGCATGGAAGAAGAATACAAAAAGGCGGCCCAGTTGCTCGACACCATCTTGAAAGCCGAAAACATTCAGCAGGCTACCGCAGAACATCTGCCTGAGATCAACGATCGCTTCGTCGAGGTCCTCAACCAGGCTACCCAAGAGGCGCAACGCAAAAATGACGCCGAACGGATGAGCAAACTGCAACAGGTGGTCGCTGTTTTGCAACAGGCCAGCGCTCCGCCCCCAGAAATTGAATTACTCCAGGAACTCCTTGACGCTCCTGACGCTGCCGAATTAGAGCGACGCATCGCTGCCCATGCCAGTGAGATTACCCCCGAATTCAGCACGCTGATCTCCAGCATCATCAGCCGGATGGAAGAAGAGCAAGGGAACAGCGAAAATGCGCAAATGATCCCCAAACTGGAGGCCATCTATCGGGCAGTGCTCAAATTCACCATGAAACAGAATCTGGCCGCCAGTTGATTTTCATCCCTACAGCCAAAGTATGCTTGCCCCCATCGCTAAAAAGGGAGCAGAAGCAAACAACCAAAAGCCCTTTTTCGCCCAGGCCTTGAGCGAAAAAGGGCTTGAATTGTCTACCTCTGTTTCTCGCCGGTTTCAGCAATGCCGAAACTGACGAGGAAAGTACTCAAAAGAGGCTCATCTCCTTCTTTCCACCATCAAGCGATACTTGAGCAAACGCTGCTCTATGGCACGAGAAAGGTCGCGGCGGACATTTTCGTCGCTACTTTGCTGTAATTCTTCTTTGAGAAGAGCAACTTCTTGCAGCAATTCCACCTCGCGCGGCAAAACGTCGGCATTCTTCAAAATCGAATAGGCCAGCCGCACTTCTTCGGGCGTATCAAAATAGGCCGAAAGATCGAGCGGCTTGCCCGCGCCAGGCAAATGGTCAAATTCGCCGCGTGAGATGGCTTCCTGGATCAGGATTTCGCTCGGGTGCATGGCAGAAAAACTCACGGGCAGGTAAACTTCGCCGGGTCGGGATCAGACCCCACAGCCCAGACCCGTTCGAACTCTTGCAGGTAAAGAGAAGCGATCTGGGGATTGTCCACAATCACCACATTTTCATCATTCGACTCATCCGCGCTGGAAGAGAAGTTCAGCGAACCGGTAATGACAATGCGGTTATCTACGATAATCACCTTGTGATGCATAAAACTCCCGTTGCCATCCTGCCGGACGGGGACTTTGGCACACAGGAAAGTGACCATTTCCGCCCCCTGCCCATCACTCCCTACCTTTTCATGGACTCCTTGTATATCCACCCCCACCCTGGCCCGCTCGATCATTGCATTCGCAAGGGGATAGTCCGTAAAAGAAAATGCCAGGAAGCGGATGCTCTTCTGCGCCTGTTCCACGTACGGGATAAGATGCGCAATCACATCATCTTCTGACGAGAACAGAACCTGCACCGGTGTTCCCTGAACGACAACCGTCTGATCTTCAACCGTAGAGGGCGAGCGAGGGCCAAATTGTCCATCCCACATTTCCTGAAATTCGCGCTCGTAGATAGCAGCAATTTCAGGCGAATGAAACACAATCACATTGTTATTTTGCTTGAAGATACCGTTGACGGTGACATTGGTCGAACCGGTCCAGACCGTTTCTCCATCAAAAATCCAGAATTTATTGTGCATCAGTGCCGTGCGCCCGTCATCGCGGACCTCGATACCTGCTTCCGTTAGCATGGCAAACTGCCCGCCCTCGTCTTCCTCAAGCCCATACTCGTCATCTGTCACCCACCGCACATCCACTCCGCGCTGGTGGGCAGCGATCAACGCTTCGGCCACGGGCGTCAGGTCAAACTCGAACGAGGCAATGTGAATGCTGCGCTGAGCAGCATTGATTTTGTCAATCAGTTTCTGCTCGATGGAGTTGGCATAATTGTCAGGGTCATTGATATTCAGCGGGTCAGTGAAATAAACTTCCCACCAATCTCCTGGAGCCGAGGAAAGAGGCGCTTGTGTCGTTACAATTTCATTGGTAAAAGAGGGGACAGACGTCGGCGTCGTGGAAGTATATTCAACAAAATAGGACAGTGCATAGAGCACCGCAATCACAACCAGGACAATAAACGCAATGGTAGTCCGGCTACTACTTCTTCTAGATCTATAGGGCATATTTCACCTTTCTTGAAGCATAGATTCAAACCAGGAACGAACCGCGGAGACAAACTCTGTGGAAGTTGAAAAAGAGCGACCCACGAACTCTGCCAACGCCACGTCATCAGGCAGGGTGAAGGATGGGCCATAGAGAATCCCCGCCTGACCAGCAGCCTGTTGGAGGAACGTGGCAGCAGGTGTCGGGTCTGCCGAGAAACGGGCAACAGCAGCCATCCTGATCCGTCTCAAGAGAGACCGCAGGGCGCGCATCTTCGGCGCGACCACTTCCTCTGCAGAAGCGTCATCCAATTCAGCAGTATCGGCATAAATCTGGCCGACAAGTTCATGGCCCCAGGCGAGCAAGATAGAAGCAGTATCGTCATCCAGGCCTTCCAAGAGGGCTTCATTGCCGCTCAAAGCAGAGCGTGCACGGTTAACACGTCGTTCAATGTCTTGCATGGCTGCTCCTTTCTAAAGATGTTCTAAAATCCATGACCGAAAGAGGCCGACCAGATTGCTTATTCCTACCGCTGGACTGCAGGTTATTCCGGTCAAAAATGCTGTTGAATTGGGCGACGATGCAATGTCAGCATCATGAATAAGAATTATATCAGACGCCAGTAACAGACATGGGAAGGAATGAGATGGGACTATAAAAACACCTCGCAAATTGAGCGCGGAAAAAGCAAATAGAACACGGAGTACACAGATTAGACAGATTTCCACGGATAAAATATAAAAATCCGTCTCTATCCGTTCTATCCGCATCATCCGCGTTCTATCAACCACACGTCCGCCAGACAACACTCCGTCCTCTTTGGCAAAACGTGCTGGCTGGTCCATCAGACGATTTGCGCAGATGCCCGATGACCGGACAGGTAAAGTCATTTTGCCACTCCCCACCAGCACGCTAACGCATTACAATAGGACATCATTCACCGTTGGAGGCCAAAAATGGAATATCGCACGCTCGGTTTGACTGACCTGAAAGTCTCCTGCCTTTGCCTCGGCACAATGCAATTCGGTTGGACAGCAGACGAGGCGACGTCCAAACGCATCCTGTCCGCCGCGTATGAGGCCGGAATCAACTTCTTTGACACTGCCGACATTTATTCGCGTTGGGCAGAGGGCAACCCCGGCGGCGTCGCAGAACGAATCCTTGGCGCCTGGTGGAAAGAGGCCGGCATTCCACGCGACAAAATTGTGCTGGCCACGAAAGTGCGCGGCAACATGGGCGGCGGGCCAGACGACGAAGGACTTTCGCGCGCACATATCATGAAGTCGGTCGAAAACTCCCTCCGTCGCTTGCAAACTGATTACATTGACCTCTACCAGGCCCACTGGCCCGACGAAAACACCCCCATCGAAGAGACTTTGCAGGCATTCGACGACCTCGTCAAGCAAGGCAAAGTCCGCTACATTGGCGCCTCGAACTATGCCGCCTGGCAATTAATGCAGGCCCTGTGGGCCTCCGATCGCGGCGGCCTGGTGCGCTTCGATTCACTCCAGCCTCATTACAACCTGGTTCATCGCGCCGAATTCGAGCGCGAACTGGCAGCCGTGTGCAAGACCTATCACATCGGCGTCATCCCCTACAGCCCGCTGGCAGGCGGCTTCCTGACCGGAAAATATCGGCGCAACCTGTTGCCGGTTTCGGTACGGGTCAACGGGGTGCGGCGTTACTTCACCGAGCGTAATTGGGCCTTGCTCGATGAAATGGACAAAATCGCCAAAGACAAAAATGCCGATGTGGCACAAATTGCCCTTGCCTGGCTCTTGAGTAACCCCTTGATCACCAGTCCCATCATCGGGGCCAACTCGATCGACCAGTTAAATGACAACCTGGGTGCAGCCGATATTCGCCTGACCCCGGCAGAAAAAGAGACTCTCGATACATTGAGCGCCTGGGATCGTTCCGAAAACGAATAAACCAGCCCTCAGCCAAAAGAAAAATCCTGACAGGGCTTGCCGCAACGATTGCAACGGCAAGCCCTTGAATTCTCTTCGCTGACATGTCCATTTCTTCCTCCATGCGTCTCAAAGCCGACTTAATGCTCCTTCTTGTCGCCCTCCTGTGGGGAAGCGCCTTTGCCGTGATGCGCGTCGCCGCCGGGCACAACACGATTTTCCTGCTCAACGGCAGCCGTTTTCTGCTTGGCGGCTTGTTGCTCCTGCCTTTTGCAAAGCCACCTCAGAGCATCCGGCGCGACAATTTCCTCTATGTCTTTCTGGCCGGGTTTGCCCTGTTCGCAGCGGTTGCTTTTCAGCAAGCAGGACTGGCCACCACTACCGCCGGCAATGGCGGCTTCATCACCATCCTGTACGTGGTCATCGTTCCGCTCATTTTGTGGATCGGCTGGCGTCAGCGCCCCTCCCTGCGCGTCGGGCTGGCCGTTGGCCTGGCCGTCGTGGGTGGCTTTTTGCTCAGTACAGCCGGGGCCTATCACATTGCCTCTGGTGATTTTCTCATCTTCATCGGCTCGTTCTTTTGGGCCATGCACGTCGTCGTGGTGGACCGGGCACAGGGTCACATTAATGCCCTGCCATTTGCGGCTTTTCAATACCTCGTCTGTGGGACGTTGAGCCTGGGCGCCGGTATCCTGTTCGAGCACCCCTCTGGCACCGACCTGATGTATGTACTTCCGGCGATTATTTACACCGCCATCTTTTCCATCGCAATCGGCTTCACACTCCAGGTCATCGCCCAAAAACATAGCCCTGCCAGCGACGCGGCCCTCATCCTCAGCACAGAGGCCGTGTTCGCGGCGCTATTTGGCTGGATTTTCCTCCACGAGACTCTTCTCCCCGTGCAAATGGCAGGTTGTGCGCTCATCCTGCTTGCGGTTGGATTAGTCCAGGCAGGAAAGGCCGGTCACCAACAAGCCCCCCACTGACCGGCGCTTGCTTTTCTAAAACTGACACCGCCTGCTATGCCTGACTCTCCCCCACTCCCTGGCGGCTGACGAGCCAGATACCCGCCAGGAGAAAAGCCGCGCCAACGATTTTGATTGCGCCGGGAATTTCGCCAAACAGCAACACAGCCAGGATAGTTGACCCAATCGGCTCACCCAGCAAGGTGACCGAAACAAACGAAGCCGGAGCATACTTCAAGGCCCAGTTGAAGAGAGTATGCCCAAGCAATTGGGGGACAAGCGCCAGGAGCAAAAACCACAAATAAATTTTGGGAGAATAGCCCACTAATCTTTCGCCTGCTGCCGTCATCATCGCCAGCAAAACGACCGCGGCCATGCTATAGACGACGAAAACATAGGGGAGCAGCGACAATTTGGCGCGTAATTTGCGCCCCACCAACAGATAACCGGCCGCCATCCACGCGCCCAGGATAGCCAGGAAATTGCCAAACATCGCCCGCCCACTCAAAAATGACTCGGCAGACAGACAGGTCAGTTGCTTCTCTTCGAACCCACAAGCGTCGCTCAAAGCAATTAACATGCCGCCAGCCAGCGCAATCAACATACCAACGGTAGCCGTCCGGTTGAGGCGTTCATGCACCACCAGCGGGGCAACCAGTGCCACCCAGAGCGGCGTAGTTGTGACCAGCATGACCGAACTGGCCACTGAGGTGTACTCGAGCGAGGTGATCCACGAAGCAAAATGGACTGCCAGAAAAAAGCCCGCCAGCAACGCTAACAACCATTCGCTCGAGGTCAGTTTTTTAAGGGCAGCGCGGTGCCGAATCAATACCACAGGCGCCAGGGCAAGCGCGGAAAGCGTCAGTCGGGCCGCGGCAATGGTTACAGACGGCACCCCCTCTGCCTGTGCATAACGGATAAAAATTGCAGCCGTGGAAACAGCAAAGATGCCGGTCAACAGGCCCAGGGTCAAACCGGTACGGGATGGAACAGAGCGAGAATTCATGGGGTCAAGTATAAACGATTTGTTAAATAGGCTTGATATACCTTGACGAAGAGAATATAAATAGTATAATTTTGGTTATATTTATCATAATAATTCCTTTCACAAGGAGAAACACATGTCCTTCCAATTGCCCCCCCTTCCCTATGCCTATGACGCTCTTGAACCGTTTATTGACACAATGACGATGCAGATTCATCACGATAAACATCATGCTACTTACGTCAACAATCTCAATGCTGCTCTTGAAAAACACCCTGAACTGTCTTCCTGGAGCCTGGAACAACTGCTAAGCAATCTAAACGCTGTTCCCGAAGATATTCGCACCGTCGTGCGCAACCACGGCGGCGGGACCTGGAACCATAATTTATTTTGGGAAATCATGGCTCCCAACGCGGGCGGCCTGCCCACCGGCGAACTGGCCGAGGCCATTAACGCTGCTTTTGGCTCATTTGAAACTTTCAAAACCGAATTTGAAAAAGCCGCCAACGGCCGTTTTGGCTCTGGCTGGGCCTGGCTGGTGAAAAAGGCCAACAACCTGGCCATCGTCTCCACCCCCAATCAAGATAATCCGCTGACCGACGGGATGACTCCCCTTCTGGGTCTGGATGTCTGGGAACATGCCTACTACCTGAAGTACCAGAATCGCCGCGCCGAATACGTCTCGAACTGGTGGAACGTGGTCAACTGGGCAGAAGTTGCCCGTCGCTACGCCGAGGCATAACTATTTGCTTTACAACTGCCCCATGCCGGATATAATATATCCGGTTTTTTTATTTTCTATTGCCACAAACGAGTGGCGTTACTAAAGGAGGAAAATATGCCCTATATCATTACCAGTCTTTGTCTTCGCGATCGTGGTTGTATTGAGGTCTGCCCAGTCGAGTGCATTGTACCCGGCCAACCAGTCAATGAATGGCCGATGGTTTACATCGACCCCGATACCTGCATTGACTGTGGCGCGTGCGTGCCCGAATGCCCGTTTGCAGCCATTTTCCCCGAAGACGAGGTTCCCGAAGCCTACATTGCCAAAGGCGGCGAATACATCAATCGCCTGGGACTGACCGGTCATTACGAAGGAATCAACCATCATGGTGTCAAAGTCGTGCTTGAAACGACCAAACAACTCGCCCCCGGCGAACAAGTAAACCTGCGCGAAGACATTCCTCTCAACGCTGAATTCTTCAAATCTGGCCCCGGCTACAGCGCCAAAGACATGGACAACGGCGCCTGACAGCCAGATAACAACTTGTACTGCGATATTTCCCTGCCCCG
>Ga0209227_1003721_pt1 | contig 9984 bp, 10 predicted proteins | sample YNPBryantNP2012_FD_185815 | JGI IMG/M metagenome (GOLD analysis project Ga0209227, IMG submission 185815) | Anoxygenic and chlorotrophic microbial mat microbial communities from Yellowstone National Park, USA - YNP Bryant NP 2012 (SPAdes)... ...
AGATCATCGAAAAGGCCAAGGATGTCCTCATCTCCCGGCTCAATCTCACCGGCGAGGAAGCCTACCGCTGGTTGCAGAAAAAGAGCATGGACACCCGAAAATCCATGAGGGAAGTGGCCGAGGCGGTTCTGCTCACCCTGGAAGGCTGAATCATTCCGCCGTTACGAGTCCGAGGGCTCATCGTCGTAGAGAAGAATATTACGGCGCCCGGCTTCATAAGCTTTTACATCTTCTTCCCACTCCCCTTCCAAATCCGTCACCGCATGACCGTCTTCCAACTTTGCTCGGATGGCAGGATCTCCGGTGAGAATGTCGATGGGCAGGTGCCGCTCTTCGTATTCGTAAGGAGGCGGAAGCCACCGAAACGATTTCCGATGCACCCGAAGAACGGCCTGAAGAAAGGCCAAGCCGAATCGGTAAGGTCGGAAAAGTTCAGGGTCTGTGATATGGAGATGAAAGCCTTGGCATCGCCGCCCCACCCATTTGTCAAAGGTCGGTTCGAATGCCACGGGTCGGAGCACAAGGCCCTGGATCGCCGACGGGGGGATGTGTTCCCGCACAGCATCGGGGTCCAGGTACGGGGCACCCACCAACTGGAACGGCAGGGTCGTGCCGCGCCCTTCGCTCAGGTTCGTTCCTTCCAGCAAAACCATGCCGGGGTAGAGCAGCGCCGTTTCCCACGTGGGCATGTTGGGCGACGGGAAAATCCACGGTCGTCCGGTGGCGGGCCACAGATCTTTTCGCGCCCAGCCATCGACACGAACGACGGTCACGATCCCTTCACAGCCAACCTGGCGGGCCACCCACGCGGCCAGTTCCCCAAGGGTCAGCCCGTGGCGCATGGGCATGGCGTAGCGCCCAACAAAGGATCGGTAGCCCTCCCGCACCAGATTGCCTTCCACGTGACGGCCCCCAATGGGATTGGGCCGATCCAAAACCACCATGGGGATGGAACGCTTGCACAGAGCTTCCACACACAATCCGACCGTCGTCCCGAAAGTGTAGACGCGGGTGCCCACGTCTTGAAGGTCCACGAGAAGGACATCGATGAGGTCCAGCATGGCCTCTGTGGGGTGCCGCGTTTCGCCGTAAAGGCTGAAGATAGGCAGATCATAGTCCTTGTGACGGCTGTGATCGGATTCGATCATGTTGGCTTGTTTTTCCGCGTAAAAGCCGTGCTGCGGCGAAAAAACGGCGCTCAGCCGGGCTCCGCGCGCGACTAGGGCATCAATCACATGAGTGAAATCGGCTGTCACCGACGCCTGGTTGGCCAAGACGCCGATACGCTTTTGGAAAAACCAGGCGGGAGGATCCTCAAGGAAGACGTCGCATCCGAAGCGACAGGTTCGCAAGGCTGTGGCACTGGGCGTCACGCGTCCTTTTTCTCCTTGTCCTTGACCAGGCGTTCCAAAACCTTGGGATAGTAGACTTGGTGTTCTTCCAGCAGGGGAGATACCCGGCGCATGGTGTTCAGTTTGAGGATGAGGTAATTCAGCTTTTTCATCTGGCGATATTTTTCTTGAGTGTCCTGAATCCCCGAGAGGAGCTCTTCGGTGGTGCGGATTTCTTTGCGCAGTTCCAATTCGGGCGGAAGGCAATCGGCGTTTTTTAGAATCTTATAGGCGATCCTTAAGTCGGCGGGCAAATGGCTGTCATCTTCCAAGGTCAAGGGCTTTCCGGCACCCGGAAGGTTGTCAAATTCCCCGCGTTCCATGGCTTCTTGAATCCTTTGTTCCGCAATCTTTTCAAAAATGGTAAAGAGATTGCTCATGGCGTGCCCCTTTTCAGCAACAATTTTTCCCGGCACGGAGGTGGAACGGGATGGAGCAGACGAGCCAGGCGTGGATGTGGCCAGCGGAAGAGCCGTTTCCGCACCCCATGGGAACGGAAGCCAAAGTGTGGGTCTTGGGGGCGGGCCGTTTCGGGCGTCTCGCCGTCGAACGGCTTTTCAAGGACGAGCACCCCAAAGGCGTGATCGTCGACGCCAATCCGCATCGGCTTCGCGAAGTCCCGAAAAAAAACGGATGGATCACGGTTCGTGGGGATGTCTTTGTGTTCCTGTCGAACCAGGTTCTTTCCGACGACCAATGGATCATCCCTGCCGTCCCCGTTCATGTGGCCCTTGGCTGGATCGTCATGGAACTGGGGAAATGTGGCGTGGTACACCGCATCCCGGTCCCGCACGAGGCGGATCCTTCGGTGCCGCACCCAATCCGCACGCCGTCCGGTACCCTTTATGCCAGCCACGCCGCCTTCCGCTGCCCGGACGATTGCCCGGAACCTGAAGCGTTCTGCACCATCACCAAAAAGCCGCGCCCTGAAAAACTCTATCGCATGCTCCAAAAGCTCGCCATCGCCGATTACGGTACTGTGGTCATCCAAAGCCAGCAGTTGGCGCCGGGAATCGGCGGTTACACGGGAGGGCAGCTTAAGGAGGCCCTGGCCGCCATCCTCCGGTCCCCCGGATCCTTCATTGTGGCCACCAGCTGCTCGTGTCATGCGGTCATAGACGCCGTGCGCTGGGACGGCCCCTTTTGATCGTTCGGAACGTCGTCGGCCGTGCCGGTGTCCCGGTCCTGTGCTTGTCGCTCAATGCGGTTCAGATAGGTATGAAGGCAGTCTTCCGGGCGAACGCCGTGACGCCAAGCAAGGGCCACTAACGCCAGCAGGCCTCGCGCAATGTCCTGCGACGCTTGTTCTTTTTCCATGTCCTGAGCCTGCCTCAGGCGGGATACGGACTCGCAAAGCACCGACTCCTCGTGTTCGTCGGGCAGGCCAAAAAATTCGACGCTTTTCGCCCGGGAAAGCAAGCGGTAAGCTCGAATGAGGGCCGGAAGCGTTTCCGGAACACCCAACCCCGCCACGGGATGATCCTTCTTTTCTTTGGCCTTAATCTTTTCCCAATTGATTCGAACCTCCGCCGCCGAATCCACAGCCTTCTCCCCAAAGACATGGGGGTGTCGGCGAATCATCTTATTCGCAATCCGATCGCATACCTCCTCCAGGCTGCACCGGCCCGCTTCTTCATAGAGGTGGATCAGGAAGAGAACCATGAACAGCACATCTCCCAGTTCTTCAGCCGCTTCCTCTACAGCTCCGGCCCGAACAGCCGCCGCCGCTTCGTGCGCCTCTTCGACCAGGTAGGTTTGCACGCTTTGGGGGGTTTGCTGCCGATCCCAAGGACAGCCGTTCTCACCTCGCAGGCGATCGATAATCTCCCAGAGACGCTCCACCTTGCCCCATCGCGCCTTATTCTTACAGAGCTCGCTTTCCGCTTTGATTTTTTCCGGCACCGTCTTTTTTCTCCCTTTCCAAACCCGGCGGCTGGCGGTTCTTTCCAGGCGGAACAATCGGGTTTTTCATTATGCGATCTTCCAGCTTTTCCCGAAAACTCTTGGGTGCCGCCTCCACCAAAAGCCGGGTCGCTTGCTGCACATAAGGGACGAGTCGAGACTGCTTCCAGAGCGCATGATTCGGAGGCACCAGGAAGCTCAGCCCCCACACCAGGAGGATTATCGCCAGTGCTCCTTTGAGCAGGCCCAAGGCACCGCCGATGAGTCGATCCGGTCCTCCCAGGCCGCCGCTGTGCAGGCTCCGGGAGATCCATGCTCCCGCAAGGGCGATCAAAAACCAGCTGAGAATGAACACCAGGGCATAGCTGAAGAGCACGGGCTGGGGGAACGACGGAAAATGCGCCGCCAGACGAGCCCCCAAAGCCTCCCCATTACGGTAGGCCAGGAAAAAGCCTCCTGCAAAGCCGAGAAGCCCGAAAATCTGGGAAACGGCGCCGCGCCAGAGCCCCCGCAGCAGGGACAAGGCGCCCACGATTATAAGCAGCCAATCCAAAACGTTCACCGCCCTCTTCTCCCGCCGCCGCTCTTTTGCACCAAAAGAGCTTTGACCGCCATCACCTGAAGGGAACCATAGATCATTTGGCCCGGGGGGTTCAACGGGTTTCCGATTTTTCGGGCATGGATGCCGAAGCTGGCCCTTGGCCAGCCTTTCAAGAAGTCATTGTCAGACGGTGCGGCGGATGATATTTGACCACTGTGGGTGAACGATTCTGCACCAACCCCGAGGAAAGGAAGACCGTTTGTTGGCGTCTCGCATGCCCGATTCCGCCGCCTGCTCTCAGCATAAGATCTTCGACGACCCGTCCGTGCTTCAGGACCTCGCCGGGGAACGCAACAGCCATCTCAAAATCATCGAAAAACAGCTGGATGTGCGGCTCCATGTGCGCGGCACCCAAGTGACCATCACGGGGGAGAAGGCCCATGTGACCCTTGCGGAACGCGTTCTGGACGAACTGGAAGCTCTCCTGCACAAAGGATATCCTCTCTATGCGTCCGACGTGCTCTACGCCGTGAGGATCCTCAGTGACAACCCCCGAAGCCGCCTGGAAGACATCTTTCTCGACAAGGTCTTCGTCACGTCAAGTAAGCGCGTCATCACGCCCAAGAGCCTCAAGCAGAAGGAATATATCGAGGCCATTCGAGCTCACGACATCGTTTTTGGGATCGGTCCGGCGGGCACGGGGAAGACCTACTTGGCCATGGCCATGGCCGTGTCCGCTCTGACGGCCGATCAGGTGCGGCGCATCATTTTGGTGAGGCCGGCCGTGGAGGCCGGAGAGAAACTTGGATTTCTCCCCGGGGATCTGGCCGAAAAGGTCAACCCTTACCTCAGACCCCTCTATGACGCGCTTCATGACATGATGGACTTCGAGAAGGCCTCCAGGCTTCTGGCGCGGGGAGCCATTGAAGTGGCGCCGCTGGCCTTCATGAGAGGACGGACGCTCAATGAGGCCTTCGTCATTTTGGATGAAGCCCAGAACACCACCAGCGAACAAATGAAAATGTTCCTCACACGCCTGGGGTTAGGTTCCAAAGCGGTGATTACGGGCGACGTAACCCAAATCGACCTGCCCGACAACAAACCTTCCGGCCTGATTGAAGCCATGGAGCTCCTGCAAGGCATTCGGGGACTCCGGTTCGTCTTCTTCTCCCATGTGGATGTGGTCCGCCACCGCCTCGTGCAAGATATTATCGAAGCTTACGAAAATGCCGAGCGCAGGATACCGTCGAGAAAACCGTTGGAATCTCGATAGGCGGCCTTATGGACAAAGACAAGAAAGGCGAAAAGCGGCGGCGGTGCCCTGAAGTGCCCGATGGTCAGTTGGGGATTCTTCGTTGGTGGACCCAATCTGAACACGCCAAGGTGATCGTGGTCGTGGTGTTTTCCCTCGCGGCCGCCCTTATCATTACCCCATCTTTCATGAAGCACCCTCCCGTTTACCAAGTGGGGGACGTGGCCACGCAGAACATCCGAACGGACCGGGACTTTTTGCTCCTGGACCAGGAAGCGACGAGCCGAAAACGGGAGGCGGCTCGCCGCGAAGCTCCGCTTATCTTTGATCTTTCCGAAAAAGCCGCTGAAACCGCAGCCCTTCGATTGGCCAAAGCCTTCAAGACCATGCGGGGCGTCGCCCATGATTTCCTGATGCAGGAAACCATGGGCCTTATGCCGGATCGCCACATTGACCTGCACAGGCGCTCCTTGCGCCGAGGCGCTGTAACCCGGGAGAACCGGTTTGGACCGTACCGGACTACTTTCGAGGGAGCCCTGGGGTTTTCCGTCCCGGAAAATATTTACCTCATCTTAACCGCCGATGGTTTCTCGGAAGCGGTGGAAAACCGCGTTGGCTCATGGCTGCAAACGTTTTTCGACGGAGGCATTCTGCCCGGAGCCAACGATCCGGATTCGGCCGCCTTTCCAAACCTTCGCACCCAGGGCCGGCCCGTTTTGGTCCGAAGAATCCCTTCGCTTCAAGAAGAAACCCTCGGTTCCGTGAGCGAATTTCCCGATATCCATCGAGCCCGCGAAAAGGCCGTCACGGGGATTCTGCAACAAGAAGGCGACATCCCTGCAGCACGAGCCATCGCCTTCCTCTGTGCTCAACTTTTGGAACCCAACCTCTTTTTCAACCGTTTGGAAACCCAACAGGCCGAAAGCGCTGCCGCAGAAGCCGTCAAACCCGTCTATATTCAGATCAAGAAAAACGAGATGATTATCCGGGACGGCCAGCGACTCACCGAAGAAGATGTCCATAAGCTTGCCGCCTACGCGGCCATGCTACCCAAAGGGCACGGCGTTTCAGCCTTTATCGGCGTTTTCCTCTTCTCCTGCCTCTTCCTGGCCGTGCTCTGGCACATGCTTTCCCTGCGGATCCCGTCGGTCCGGCTTCAACGCAACGACTATGTTTTCTTGGCCAGCGTCATGTTGGCTCTTCTGATCCTGTGCCGCACCGCCGACTGGATCAGCACCTCCGTGGGCAGCAACCCCGGCTATTTCGACCACCGCAGTTTCCTTTATGCCGTGCCCGTAGCCGCCGGAGCCATGCTGGCCAGCATTTTCTTCGGGTTGACGGTCGCCGTTTTCTTTTCCGTCGCGGTCAGTGTCTTCGTCGCCCTGGTGTGCGGCAACGACTTCCAGGTGTTCGCCTTCGCCCTTCTGGGCTCACTTATCGGCAGCTACGGGGTCAATCCCTGCCGCAACCGGCTGGTTCCCATCCATGCGGGGTTGCTCACCGGAGCGGCCAACGCCGCGTGCATCGTCCTTTTGGCTCTATTCCGGGATGATTCGACGTCGGTCGCCCTTTTCACCGATACTTTCCTCGGCTTCATGGGCGGGATCGTCTCAGGGGTTCTGGCCACGGGGTTTACGCCGTTGGCGGAACTTTTGTTCGGCTACACCACGGACATTCGGCTCTTGGAACTGGCCAGCATGGATCAGCCCCTTCTTCAGGAACTCATGATTCAGGCACCGGGCACCTATCATCACAGCCTGATTGTGGGCAACATGACGGAAGCGGCCGCCAAGTCCATCGGGGCCAATTCCCTGCTCGCCAAGGTGGCCAGCTACTACCACGACATCGGAAAGATCAAGAAGCCTTTGTACTTCATCGAAAATCAGTTCGACGCAGAAAACAGGCATGAAAAGCTCGCTCCCTCCATGAGCAGCCTCATCCTCATTTCCCACGTCAAGGACGGGGTGGAACTGGCGAGAAAACATCGCCTCGGCAAGCCCATTATCGATATCATTAATCAACACCACGGCAAGAGTCTGATTTCCTATTTCTACCAGAAAGCCCTGGAAGCTCGGGAAAAGGGGAAGACAACCAAGGGGACTGAATTGCCCCCCATCAACATCGACGACTATCGCTATCCCGGCCCCAAGCCGCAAACCAAGGAGGCCGGTCTGGTCATGCTGGCGGATATGGTGGAAGCCGCCTGCCGTTCCTTAAGCGAACCCACTCCGGCACGGATCCAGGGCATGGTAAGCCGCCTGATCAACAACGCCTTCACCGACGGGCAACTGGACGAATGTGAACTGACCCTTAAGGACCTCCATCAAATCGCCAAGCATTTTCACCAGATTTTGGCCACCGTGCATCACAAGCGCATCGAATACCCCGCCCAGACAAGTCCCGCGAAGGGGAAACCCCATGGCCCAGATTCAAATCAGCGTGAATTGCGACCGGATAAAGAGCGACCCGGAGCGGCTGGCCCAAACAGCCGAGCGGATCTTAAACGCCTTGGACTGCAGTAATGGGGAGTTGAGCCTTGTCTTGACGGACGATGAGGAAATGGCCGACTTGAACGCGCGGTTCCGCGGCGTCGCCGAACCCACGGATGTGTTGTCTTTTCCCATGCGGGAAGGGGACTTCGCCGAGATTGCGCCCCAGATGCTGGGCGATGTGGTCATCGGGCTGGAAACGGCACAGGCCATGGCCGAAAAGGCTTCGTGCTCCCTGGAGGAAATCCTGGACCTCCTTTTGGTCCACGGCATCCTTCATCTGCTCGGCTACAATCACGGCGACCCCGCCGAAGCGGCCGCCATGGACGCTTTGACCGTGAACCTCTTACAGCAACTCGGGCACGATCCCGCCCGTTTTGCGTGGTATCGGACGGATTTTTCGCAGGACTTGAAGGAGGGATAGAAACGTGGCACGGGTGGCCATCAATGTGGACCATGTGGCGACGGTCCGCCAAGCCCGGCTCGCCTCGGAACCGGATCCGGTCGTGGCTGCCGCCTTGGCGGAATTGGCCGGAGCCCAGGGCATCGTGGTGCATCTTCGGGAAGACCGGCGTCATATTCAGGATCGGGATGTGGAAATCCTACGCCGTACGGTGAAAACGCGGCTGAATCTGGAAATGGCCGCCACCACGGAAATGATCGACACGGCGCTGAGGATCAAACCGGACCTGGTGACTCTGGTCCCCGAAAAACGCCAGGAACTGACCACCGAAGGCGGCCTGGACGTGGTCCTGTATGAAGAAGCCTTGGCCGAAGCCATCAAACGATTGCACGAAGGGGGAATCTTCGTCAGCCTTTTCGTCAATCCCGATCCGAAACATATCAAGACGGCGGCCAAAATCGACGCCGATTGCGTGGAAATCCACACGGGATCCTTCGCCGAAGCGAAATCCTACGCCCAACGCCAGGAAGAATTCGAGCGGGTCCAAGACGCGGCCAAGCTGGCGGCCAAAATCGGCCTCATGGTCCATGCGGGTCATGGCGTGGATTATCGCAACGTGCTCTGGCTTCGCGTGATCAAGGAAATCGAAGAATTCAGCATCGGCCACGCCGTCATCGCTCGAGCTGTTTTGGTAGGAATGGAGCGGGCCGTGCGGGAAATGATCGCTTTGGTAAACGGCTGATGGGCGTCTACGGCATCGGAATCGACATGGTGCGCATTGATCGCATGGAGACGGGCCTGGCCCGATGGGGCGATCGATTCCTGGAAAAGGTCTTTACCGCCTTTGAAAAGCAAGCCTGCGGGACCAAGAAAAACCGAGCGGCCTGCTTCGCCATGCGTTTCGCCGCCAAAGAGGCTTTCGCCAAAGCGGTGGGCACGGGAGTGCGCGCTCCCCTTTTTTGGAAAGACATGGAAATCCGCAATGACCCTTCCGGAAAACCCTTGCTCATCCTTTCCGAAAGGGCTCGAGCATTCGTCCACGCCCTGGGCGTGCACGCCTGGCACATCAGCCTGACCGATGACGGGCTCTATGGTGCGGCGGTCGCACTCCTGGAAACCAAAGATCCTTCTAGCTCGTTTGCCTGAATTTCAGAGGAAGCACCCATGATTCTCGTCACCGCTCGAGAAATGGCCGAACTGGACCGACGGACCATCGAAGAAATCGGTATGCCCGGCGTCGTGCTCATGGAAAACGCGGCTCGGGGGGCTCTGGCTTTTTTTGAACGCATCCTTCCCGACCTGACGCAACGCCGCGTGGTGGTTCTCGCCGGCACCGGCAACAATGCGGGCGACGGGTTCGTCATCGCGCGCCTTTTGCACAACCGCGGCGCTTCGGTACGCGTCGTCTGCCTGCGGCCGGCGGAACGGCTTCGAGGCGATGCCTTGATCAATTACCGGATTCTGGAAAACATCGGCCTCAGGCCCTGCCACTGGGAGGAGAGCTCCGATTTTTCTTCTCAGTTCGCCCCCATTCGCGAGGCGGACGTTATCATCGACGCCATTCTCGGCACGGGTCTGTCCAGTCCCGTCGAAGGACTCTACCGTGACGTCATCGAAGCGCTCAACGCTCTGGAAAAACCGGTGCTTGCCGTGGATGTGCCGTCGGGCCTGGACGCTTCCACGGGAAAGATTCTGGGGGCGGCCGTTCAGGCGACGGCCACGGCCACTTTCGGACTGCCCAAAATCGGGCAGAGAATCGCTCAGGGAGATGCCTTGGTCGGGACGTTGCATGTGGTGGATATCGGCATTCCTCCCAGCGTAGTGGCCGCCGCCGGCATTCGGCGATGGTGGCTGGACGAGGACACCTGCCGGCAATGGCTGCGGCCGCGGCCGGCCGAAACCCACAAAGGACGGGCGGGGCACGTGTGTGTCCTCTCCGGATCCCCCGGAAAAACCGGCGCCGCGACGCTGGCCTGCTTGGGCGCAGCTCGGGTGGGAGCGGGGCT
>Ga0209227_1003723_pt1 | contig 9975 bp, 9 predicted proteins | sample YNPBryantNP2012_FD_185815 | JGI IMG/M metagenome (GOLD analysis project Ga0209227, IMG submission 185815) | Anoxygenic and chlorotrophic microbial mat microbial communities from Yellowstone National Park, USA - YNP Bryant NP 2012 (SPAdes)... ...
CGGAATTCATGAATCCCAATCTCGATTTTGGGAAAACATAATAGCGAGATCCCACACTTTCTGGAAATTCTGGTATCCATCCCTCCTTCAGCATTTTCCCATACTCACCGACGTATCAATGGAAACCTTCTGGAAAGCCGTAAATGAAGTTAAGCCATCCCTTATAAGGATTCAGGCTGACGAGTTGACTTATGCCTTCCATATCATCATTAGATACGAAATTGAGCGAGATGTTTTGCGAGGGAACATCAAAGTAGCCGACCTTCCCGATTGCTGGAACGAAAAGATGGAAAACTATCTCGGTTGCAAACCATCAACATTTTCGGAAGGTGTGCTCCAGGACGTGCACTGGAGCGCAGGGCTCATAGGGTACTTCCCAACCTACCTGCTCGGAAACATCTACTCAGCCCAGTTACTTGCTAAAATGGAAAAAGATCTTGGTGGAAGCATAGATGAATTGGTCGGAAGCGGGTTGCTTGGAATTATTCTTGGATGGCTTAGAGAAAACATCCACCGAAAAGGATCTTGTTTTACGCCCAAAGAGCTTATCTTAGAAGTGACAGGCTCGGCACCCAGGCCAGAAAATTTTCTACATTATCTCAGAAAGCGACTTGGTGCAGTTTATGGTATTTAAGATCTGCCAGCTTGAGTTTAAATCAGATTGGAGGGAAACCGCGTGATCTCGATTCAGAACGTGTCTAGATGGGTGGGAAAGGAAAAACTCTTTGAAAGCATCACCACCTACATACGAGCCGGGGACCGTATAGGACTAGTGGGAAGAAACGGAACCGGAAAAACTTCTCTTTTAAGAATCATTGCAGGTGAGAGCGAACCAGATTCTGGCGTTATCAGTCGCCCAAAATACCTAAGGGTAGGCTATCTCCCTCAGGAATGGACTCCGCTAAGGGATGCCCGACTCATGGATTACGTCACAAACGTCCACGGAGAGCTGGACTCAGCCAAAAAGCAATTGGATGAAGTTACCGATGCGCTCCACAGGGCGTCGTCCCCGGAAGAAATCAGTCAGCTTACTCTACAACAGTCAGAATTGATGGAACGCATTGAGTATCTTGGTGGCTACGATATTAAGTCCCGCGCCGAAAAAATTCTTTCAGGACTTGGCTTTCCATCATCCGCACACCAGAGTCTAATCAGCACCTTGAGCGGCGGATGGATCATGAGAGCGGAACTTGCTCGAATCCTTCTTTCTGAACCAGACCTGATACTCCTTGATGAGCCCACTAACCATCTCGACCTAGCTTCCCTCCTATGGCTCGAATCCTTCATTAAAGAATCCAGAGCCGCATTTGTGATAGTTTCACACGATAGAGAGTTTCTAAACCGCACCATCACTCGTGTATGGGAACTCGACGGTGGAGCATTCTATGAATACTCTGGAAATTATGACGACTATGAACGTCAGCGAGCACAACGCCTTGAACATCTTAAAGCAATGGCAAAACACCAGCGGGATCGGATCCGAGAAATCGAGGAATTCATTGCACGAAACAGGGTAAGAAAGGACAGAGCAAAGCAGGTACAGAGTCGGCTAAAGATGCTGGAAAAAATGGAAATTATCGAAGTCCCAAGCGAAGAGCCACCACCAAGCTTTTCTTTTCCAGAACCGGAAAGAGCCCCTAAACGTCTTGTAGAACTTCAAAATATTTCAAAACGCTTTGGCAATAGAGAGTTATACGAAAACTTTTCCCTCACTATCGAACGAGGCGACAGAATCGCCTTTGTAGGATCAAATGGAACAGGCAAAACCACTCTTCTTAAAATCATAGCCGGCATGGTCGAACCGGATTCAGGCCATCGTCTGGTAGGTTCCAATGTCAAAATCGGCTATTACGCTCAGCACCAGTGGGAACAGCTCGACGGAGAACGAACGGTTTTCGAAGAAGCAAGATCCGTATCTGGCGACTTACCACAAAGCACTCTAAGGCAAATCCTGGGAGCCTTTAAATTCAGCGGTGATGATGTAGAAAAAAAGGTCTCTTGCCTAAGCGGAGGCGAAAAGGCTCGGTTGAGCCTGTGCAAAAAGATCCTTGAACGTCCTAACCTGCTTCTTCTTGATGAACCAACAAACCACCTGGATATTGCTTCTCGGGAGGTTCTTGAACTGGCTCTGAAAGAATACGGCGGAACGGTTTGCTTCATAAGTCACGACCGTCGGTTTATTAACGCCCTAGCCACAAAAGTTCTTTTCTTCCACGAAGGCAGCATTGAATTATTGCACGGAAATTATGACGATCTTGAAAAGATATGGCTTCCAAGACTTCTTGGGGGTGTAACTGCTTCTTCTCTTGAAAGGCTCGATAAAGATAGACAACGTGACAAACAACACGCTGCTGGTTCTTCCGGAAACAAGAGAGATGCCCAAAGAAAACGTTTAGAAGCTCAGTGGAGAAATGAGCTATACCGAATGAAGAAACCTATCGTTGATGAAATCGAATCGCTGGAGCAGGAAATTGAAGCATATACAGCCGAAATAGACCGAATCCAGACTTTACTTGGACAACCGGATACTTACAAAAATGGAGAAATGGCACGAGAACTGAAAATAACCTATCATTCTCTTCAAAAAAAGATTAAAATTCTAACCTCCCAGTGGGAAGAAAAAATGCTGTTCCTGGAAGACCTTGAACAGCGCTTCTGGGAGGAGAAAAGAGAAAAGTTGGAGAAAATCAATTAACAAGGAGGTTTTTCTATGAAAAAAGCGATAGCAACCCTTGTGGCGATTATGGTCATGAGTTTTTTGATTACATCATGTTATGCCCCTGGTCAGCCCACCCAGCAACACTATGAAACGGCTACCTGGTTGGGAGCTGTTGGTGCAGGCATAGGAGCTCTTGTTGACAAGAATAACAGATGGCGAGGAGCCGTTATAGGAGGCAGCCTTGGAGCTTTAACAGGTTATGGGCTCGCAGAAATAAATCAGCGAGCGGCTCAAGAAGCAGCTTATAGAAGAAATACTGTCACTTACTATAATCAGCGGACGGGCGAATGGGTCCAGGCTGATCCGATGAATTATGGTCCTGGTTATGCCGATATTCGAGTCAGAACAGGTTACGGTCAGGAAGTTCAAGGCGAAAGATATGAACGCGTGCCTTTAAGATAAACTATAAAGCAAAATCTTTTAACAAAGCCCTCAGAACCATTCTTATGGAATGAGGGCTTTGTTAATGCAGTTCGCCATGAGGACTCCAAATTTATGAACTTTAATACTTCAGAAATTCTCACCTTCCCTTCCAGGCTAGAAGAATACCCAATGATAAGACTGGAGAAGGGGCGAGAAAAGCGACTTCTCTATGGCTACAAATGGGTTTTCAGTAACGAAATTCTCGATCCCGTTCGTGAATTCGCACCAGGAACCTGGGTAAGAGTCGTCAGCCATAAAGGCGACCATCTGGGGATCGGGTATATCAATCCTCATTCGCTTATCGCCGTGAGAATCGTCTGTTCTCCCGGGATAAAACCTTCTTTAGTGTATTTTAAGTGGCTGTTGGAAAGAGCTTTAGAAATGCGTCAGATGCTTTTTCCAAAATCCGATTGTTATCGGCTTTTTTACAGCGAATCCGACGGACTGCCGGGGCTTATTGTAGATCGCTATGGCGATGTATTAGTTTACCAAATCAACACTGTTGGAGTATCGCAACTCGAAGGATTAGTTCGGGAACTCCTGATAGAACTCTTCCATCCCACCGCCATTGTAGCTCGAAATGACAGTTCAGCCCGAGTTCTCGAGGGACTTCCTTTGGAAAAGAAGCTTGTGTGGGGAGAACTTCCCCAAGAACTATGGATTCAGCTTGACGAATTATTCTTTATAGTTGATCCCCTCAATGGTCAGAAAACAGGTCATTATCTCGATCAGCGTGAAAACCGCAAAGTTTTAAAAAGATTCTCTCATGAAGCTTACATGCTGGATCTTTTCTGCTACGATGGCTCATGGGGGCTATTTGGAGCATTATACGGAGCAAAGGAAGTAATCTTTGTTGATCAATCCAAAGACGCTTTGGAGAGAGCCAGAATTAACGCCGAACGAAATGGTCTTTTATCCAGATGCCATTTTATAGAAGCAGATGTTTTCGACTTCCTAAAATCTGGCGCAAAGAAAGACTTCGACTTGATAGTATCTGATCCACCAGCTTTTGCTAAAAATAAAAAATCCCTTCCTCAGGCAATTAAAGGCTATACTGACCTTAATCGGCGAGCACTTTTAATGCTTCAAGATGGAGGTGTCCTTATAAGCTGTTCATGTTCACATCATATATCTGAAGAACTTTTCGAAGAAATCCTTCGCAAGGCAGCCTTGTCAAGCGGCAAACAGCTTCTAATACTCGAAGCCAGAAGCCAATCTCCCGACCATCCTGTGTTGCTCGCAATGCCCGAAACTCGCTATCTTAAATGTTATGTAGCAAAGGCTCGAGGCAAGTAGGCAAACAGGTAGGCGCAACCAAACCACGAGACAGTGTCTCAATGCGATACGTGTTTATGTAGGGGCTTACGGCCGTAAAGCCCCTACGATCCTACAATTATAATGATCCTGTGAACGGGACTATGACACAAGCTGCAGGCTGGATGCGCCTTTACATCTTACAAATTCCACCTGCTAGAGCTTTACAGTCCAGCTTTCATCTTCGCTCATTTCGGAAATTTCCCGCTTTCCACGGTAGAATTCCAGTTTATTAAGGGCATCTATCAAAGCCAGAGCGCTAGCCATCACTATATCCGGATGTACGGCTCGACCATCAACAATCGTATCATCTTCTTGAAGCCTGAGCAGAACCTGTCCTTGAGCGTCAGTACCAACGGTAGCCGAATTAACTTCGTAACGTAAAAGTTTTGGATAGCGCTTTACCATCCTGAAAATGGTCTTAAATGCGGCATCTACAGGACCGTGACCAAAACCAGCATCCTGCAAAATCTGACCATCAATTTCGAGCTGAACCGTTGCGTGAGGCACAGGAATCGAGCCGGCAGACACGTTAAGATAAAGAAGTTTGTAACGCTCATGAACCTGTGAAAGTGTCCGATGAACAATGAGAGAAAGATCCTCGTTAAAAACATGTTCCTTCTTACTGGCCACTTCTTGAAACAGAGAATAGGCTTTCTGGTAACCTTCATCGGTAAGGGAGTATCCCAGTGTAACAAGGCGTGCCTTGAATGTTTCAAAGTTGGTTTCTCGGTCAAGAGGAAGTTCCTCTGTTCGAGGCACACCAATTTGATCGGGAGTAACAACAGCAAAGGGTGGCTGTTCCTTAATATCACCCAACTGAGGAGTAGAAACATCACAATGGAAGGCGTTAGCTCCTACAAGAGGCTTCAGAGGATTTATAGAAACACCAGTGTAACGTTCGACTATTTTGCTAAGCCGATATAGACGGTTCAAAACTATAGAGCTTTCCAAACCAAGTTCAGAACCGTAAAGAACCATTAGCGTAGCAAGTTCTTCAAGAGGCGCATTGCCGGCTCGCTCACCTATGCCGTTTACAGTGCAATGAACCTGTTCGGCTCTGGCTTTAAGAGCCGCAAGAGAATTAGCCGTAGCTAATCCTAGGTCATTATGGCAATGTATGCTGATACGAATATTATCTCCAAAACGCTTCTTCACTTCGCCAATAAAAGTTTCCACTTTCCATGGAGTAGCACAACCAACCGTGTCTGCATAGTTGACAATGTGAGCCCCAGCAGTGAGAACCTTTTCGGTCATGGTGAGCACTTCATCAAGACTGGCTCTATAGGCATCCACAAGAGAAAATTCCACTTCAGGACTTATATCTACGGCTCTTTTCACTGCTTCCTGAGCCATACGGACTGCTTCATCGAAAGATTTTTTCAAAAAGTGTTCACGATACATGGGCGATACAGGCAAGAAGGTATGCACCCGCCCTTTGGAAGCTCTAGAAAGCACATCCTTAGCTACAGAAAAATCCTCGGGATTGGTAGCTCTTGCCAGCACACAAAAAATAACCGGTTCCTGCACGGCTTCAATAACGGCACAGGAACTTTTATACTGATCTTCCGATGCGGCAGGAAATCCGACTTCCAGCACTGTAACTCCCGCACCAGCAAGGTGCTTGGCAATGTGGATCTTTTCGTCGATGGTCAGGCATATCCCCTGAATTTTAAGACCATCTCGAAGAGTTGTGTCAAAAAACGAGATTTTTCGAGCCATACTGTTCCCCCTCTGAGTTAGATTCTTTTCAACACACCTAAAGCAATCATAGTTAATAGTGACGGCATGCTGAACAGGTGTCAAACAAAAAGGAACGAACCATTCCAATTACAGCACACAAATTTGATCCCGAAAAACCATAAAAGGATGTTTACAACAAAAGCAAAAATGCTAGAAAAAAAAGCGAAATTTTACAACGCAAAGGCAAAAGGGAGACTTTCGCAATGGAAAAAAAGCTTCATACAATTGGGCTTCTTAACACTTTCCATTTCACGGCTTATCTGGATGAAGTGGTTTTAAGAACGGGTAGAACATCGCGAAGACTTAAGATTGATCATCCAGAAGCTATAGCTATTGTGCCTTTTATTGATCCAGACCATATCCTTATGGTTCGCCAGTGGCGATACGCGGTGGGACAGGAGACCTTAGAAATCCCAGCAGGGAAGGTTGATCGTGGAGAATCTATAGAGGAAGCCATACAGCGAGAACTGATGGAAGAGACGGGACATAAAGCAAAAGTTGTAGAGCCGCTTATAACCTATTTCCCTGCTATTGCTTATTCCAATGAGGCCATACATATTTTTTCCGCCACAGAGCTTGTTGCTCAAGAAGGCGGAATTGACGAAGATGAAATCTCAAGTGTTGAAATAGTCTCCATGGAAGATGCCTTAAAGATGATCAGAAACGGAACTATACGGGACGGCAAAACCATTTTGGGAATTATGTGTGCCAGGAATGCGTTCAATGAGCAGAAAAACGGATGATGACCACCCATCGGTTATTTCACGCAAAGAACACATAAAGCTGCTAGACAAGCTTTCCTATCTTTATCATGTGGTGCGACCAAAAATCCTGGAGGATGTCCAGAACGCCAGGATATGGAGTCACCGTAGAGACAACGCTGAATACCTGGAAGCCAAAGCAAGGCTGGCAAGGTTATATGCAACCATTGAAGAAATCGAGAGAAAAATCGCTCGAAGTGAAATCCTTGTAGGCTGTAAGTCCTATTCACGCAAAATATCCATAGGCGCAACAGTAACATTGCAGAACCTGGAAAATGGAGAATTTGTCCGATACATGCTTGTAGGCCCTCAAGAATCTGACATTAGCGACGGACGACTTTCTGTAGCATCCCCTTTTGGTAGCGCTCTTCTGGGACACGAACCTGGCGATGAAATAATATTCGAAGCCCCCTCGGGGATAAAAACCTACCGGGTGGTAAACGTTGAATGGCTATAACCGACTCTGTTTTTCACCAAAAATCCGCCCCACCCCTACCTACGACAACAAAACGTCAAGAATACCCCTCAGTGCATCACCAGCTTTTTCTCGAATTGATACATCCGCATGTTCGGTCAGCGGAGTTTTATCCGGGTTGACTTCTATGATAACTCCCCCTTTCCTTTTAACCACCAGAGGAAGCCCTGCAGCAGGATAAACCAAAGCCGATGTCCCAGCTACAATCATAACATCACTAAGATTTGCTTCATCAAAGGCTCTCCTTAGAACATCCTCAGGAATCGGCTCCCCAAACCAGACCACTCCCGGGCGTAGTAAGCCTCCACAATTGCAAACAGGTAGAGGCGGCACAGTGGGAGGTTCTCTTAATTCCACTGAATTTCCACACCTTACACACCTAACCACCCTCAACATTCCATGCATGTGGATTACATTTCGACTCCTTGCCCTTTCATGAAGATCATCAACGTTTTGAGTAATAAGAGCCTTGAGAAATCCCATTTCTTCAAGTTTACAAAAGGCATGGTGAGCGGGATTTGGCTGTGCTGCCCACACTCGCTCCATTCTCCAAGCATACCATTTCCAGACCAACTCTGGATCACGAGCAAAAGCTTCAGGTGTAGCAAGTTCCTCGGGACGGTATCGATTCCATAAACCATCTTTTCCACGAAAAGTTGGGATACCGCTCTCGGCAGACACCCCAGAACCGGTAAGAGCCGTAAGATAACGTGAATTCCGAATATATTCTGCAGCCTTAGCTATAGCTCCTTCAGTTCCTTTCACGGAATGTCCATCTCCCCTTTTCCTTAGAAAGCGTAAAACACCTTTTAGTTTTCCTGGTAGGACAACAACTGGCATCCTTAGATCCATGAACAAGCATGTCTAAACAAACATAGGCATTCCCCTTAGATCCATGAACGATTGAAATTTCCCTAACCACCACTCTATCGCCAAGAAAGACAGGTTCTATAGGCACGGGTTTTTCCCCACCACCCAACAGCCCCGACAAACTAATCCAACCACCAGATCCTCCTGTGTTGCTCACCACAATTACAACAACATCTTGAAATCCATCGTTATTAAGATCGGCAAATTTTGCGTCGTCAAGCCATGCTACAAGAAACCCTTCCTCGAAAACGCTCGAACCCCGTTGGTATTCACCATTTCGGAAACGGATTCTTTCCACACTTTCCGAAGTGGCTATAAGATACTCGGCATTTAAAATCGTCTGTTCATCTATTGTTACACCTGTCCATGCAACGTTGATTAAGCACAGGAAGCTAACCAAAAACCCGCAAATTGCTTTTAAAACTGGGCGGCTTTTATCAACCATTTTTTTGCTTCCTCACGGACACAATTGAAGACTTTAGAAAGGCTGTTCCAGAAAAAGTGATTTTCTCCTTCTATAATTGAAACCGACACGGGGAAATGATCACTATCGGATTGGGTGGTTTTCTGAAGCCATGTCTGGAGTTGGTCCTGAGAGCAGAATTCGTCTCTAGAGCCTACCAAGATAAGGCTTGGTATTGAACCCGGAATTTTCAAGTCTTCAAAATCCAGCAAGTTCACAGGAGGAGCAACCAGCACAAGACCGTTGAAAGATTCTCTCGGTAAACTCTTTAGCAAAATCCAGCTACCAAAGGAATATCCTGCTCCATAGATATGTTTTATTCCACGAGCCTTCATAAATTCGCACACAGCAATCAAATCCTCCACCTCACCCTGTCCGCCTCCGTAACTTCCACTGCTTGCTCCCACCCCGCGAAAGTTAAACCTCATCGTTGTGAATCCCGCATCGTAAAAGGCTTTTTGCAAAGTCACCACAACCCCGTTATCCATGTCACCACCGTAAAGTGGATGAGGATGGCATATAACTACGCCGTGACTGTAAGCCTCACCAGGTGCAAATCTTCCCTCAAGCTTGAGGGTTTTCCCTTCCACTTCAACGGGAATCCAGACAAATTCCTCCTTCATTTGGAATCCTCATGCCAGACTTTACATTCGTGAAAATGATTAAGCGGCCCATGCCCCGTTCCTACAGCTAAACCAGTCTTTATAGCTTCCGTAACATATTGCTTTGCCTTTGCCACAGCATCTTCGATTTTTTCTCCTCTGGCAAGAAAAGCCGCTATAGCCGCAGAAAAGGTGCAACCTGTGCCGTGAGTATTTCTGGAAGGAATCCGATCGGCTTCGAAAGTTTTAAACTGCTTTCCGTCATAAAGAATATCCACCACTTTTCCGCTAGCTAAATGTCCTCCCTTAAGCACCACATACCTCGGTCCCAACCTATGCAGCTTCTCAGCAGCTTCTTTCATGTCGTTTACCGAGCTAATGGTCATCCCTCCAAGGATTGTTTGAGCTTCTGGAATGTTTGGTGTAATGACATAAGAGACAGGTAAAAGTTTCTCAAGAAGGGCTCTTACCGCATCAGGCTTCAAAAGTAGATCACCACTTTTTGCCACCATAACCGGATCCACCACGAGTTTCTCGATACGCCATTTCCTAACGGCTTCCGATACGGCCTGTATAACCTCCTGGCTATCCAGCATCCCGGTTTT
>Ga0209227_1003725_pt1 | contig 9975 bp, 6 predicted proteins | sample YNPBryantNP2012_FD_185815 | JGI IMG/M metagenome (GOLD analysis project Ga0209227, IMG submission 185815) | Anoxygenic and chlorotrophic microbial mat microbial communities from Yellowstone National Park, USA - YNP Bryant NP 2012 (SPAdes)... ...
AGCACAAGGGGTTCCTGCGGCTCCGGCTGGTTCTCGGGCGAGCGCGGAGGGCGGGAACGCCGTCGCCGCGGATCGCGAAGGCACCCGGCGGCGCCTGCCCTCTTGCTTTCCGGCCGTCCCCGGACTAACGGCCGGGGGCGGATCGCGCAGAGGGCCGACGGCGCGACGGCGGCTTCTGCGGGTCGTCGTAGGGAAAGGAGTTCGGGCATGTCGCGGGAACGAGTTTTGATCCTCGGGGCGGCAGGCCGTGACTTCCACAACTTCCTGCGCTTCTTCCGGGACAACGAGGCGTACGAGGTGGTGGGCTTCACGGCCACGCAGATTCCGGGCATCGAGCAGCGGCGGTATCCGAAGGAGCTGTCCGGCCGGTTGTACCCGGACGGGATTCCGATCTATCCAGAGGCGCAGCTCGAGCAGCTCGTGCGGAACCTCCGGGTCGACGCCGTGGTCTTCGCGTACAGCGACGTGACGCACGAGACGGTGATGCACCTGGCGTCGCGGGCGATGGCGGGTGGCGCCGACTTCTGGCTGCTCGGCAACAACCGCACGATGCTGGACACGAAGGTGCCGGTGGTGGCGGTGTGCGCGGTGCGGACCGGCTGCGGAAAGAGCCAGACGTCGCGCTACGTGGCGGCCCGGCTGCGACAGGCGGGGTTGCGGGTGGTGGCGATGCGGCATCCGATGCCCTACGGCGATCTGGTGCGGCAGAAGGTGGAGCGCCTCGCGACGTTCGAGGACCTGGACCGATTCGAGTGCACGATCGAGGAGCGGGAGGAGTACGAGTCGCACATCGCGATGGGGACGGTGGTCTATGCGGGCGTGGTGTATTCGGAGATTCTGGCCGAGGCGGAGCGCGAGGCGGACGTGATCATCTGGGACGGCGGCAACAACGACACGCCGTTCGTGCGGCCCGACCTGTGGATTACCGTGGCCGACCCGCTGCGGCCGGGTCACGAGCTCCGCTACCATCCTGGCGAGGTGAACCTGCGGGCGGCGGACGTGGTGCTGATCAACAAGGCGAACACCGCGCCAAAGGCGGACGTGGAGGCGGTGGTCGCGACGACGCGGCGGGTGAATCCCGGCGCCACCGTGGTGCTCGGCGCCTCGGTCGTCACCGTGGCCGATCCCAAGTCGATCAAGGGCAGGAAGGTGCTGCTGGTGGAGGACGGGCCCACGGTGACCCACGGCGAGATGTCGTTCGGAGCGGGCCAGGTGGCGGCGGAGAAGTACGGGGCGAAGGAGATCGTCGACCCGCGGCCGTACGCCGTCGGCTCGATCCAGGCCACCTACCAGAAGTACTCGCACCTGCAGAAACTGCTGCCGGCGGTGGGCTACTACCCGGCGCAGATCCGGGATCTCGAAGCCTCGATCAACGCCGTGCCGTGCGACGTCGTCTTGGCGGCGACGCCGATCGACCTGGCGCGGCTGATCCGCGTGAACAAGCCGGTGGTCCGGGTGACCTACGAGCTCGAGGACATCGGGGCGCCGACGCTGCGGGAGCTGCTCAACAACTTCATCGAAAAGGTGGTCCGGAGCGGGCAGTAGGGCGCGCGGAGCGTGGTCCCCCGCCGGGACGATCCGGCCGCCGGGCGGGTTTCCCGCCCGGCGGGGGAGCGGAAAATCGATGACGGAGAGCGAACGGAAGCCGGTGGCCGTCGTCGCCTTCGGCGGAAACGCGATTCTGCGGCAGGGCGAGCGGGGGCTGATCGACGAGCAGGTGCGGAACGCCGATCGGGCGGTCCTGCCGGTGGTGGACCTGATCGAGCAGGGCTACGCGCTGCTGATGGTGCACGGCAACGGTCCGCAGGTCGGCAACGAGATGATTCGCAACGAGGAGGCCTCGACCAAGATCCCCCCCGTCCCGCTCGACGTCTGTGACGCCTCCACGCAGGGCACGATGGCCTACGTGATCGAGAAATCGCTGCGCAACGTGCTGGCCCAGCGCCGGCTCGCGGTCCACGTCGGCTCCGTCGTCACGATGGTGCGGGTCGATCCCGCGGACCCCGCGTTCGCGCACCCGACCAAGCCGATCGGACCGTTCTTCAACGCGTACCGCGCCCAGCACCTGATCGAGCAGCACCAGTGGACGATGGTCGAGGATGCGGGCCGGGGCTGGCGCAAGGTCGTCGCCTCCCCCCACCCGATCGAGGTGCTCGGCATCCAGGCGATCCGCGACCTGCTCGCCACCGGCCACGCCGTGATCGCCGGCGGTGGCGGCGGCATCCCGGTCGCCGTCAGTCCCGGAGGCAGCCTCGTCGGCGTCGAGGCGGTGATCGACAAGGACCTTACGGCTTCCCTGCTGGCCCGCGAAGTGCACGCGCACCTGTTCGTCATCCTCACCGCGGTCGATGAGGTCTTCATCGACTTCGGGAAGCCGACACAGCGGGCCGTGAAGGTGCTGACGTGCGACGAGGCCGAGCGGTACCACCGCGAGGGGCAGTTCCCGCCCGGATCGATGGGCCCGAAAATCCAGGCGGCGGTCGAGTTCCTGCGGCACGGGGGCCGCGAGGTGATCATCACTTCGGAGCGGCGGTTGCCCGACGCCCTGCGCGGCCTCGGCGGCTCCCGCATCGTCCGCTCCGGCACCGCCGAGGACTGGGGCGGCCAGCAGGTCCTGTTCTGGTAGGCCCCGGCTTTCCCCCTCGACCCGCGCGCCGACGCGGCGGCCACGGGCGCCCCGCCGCGCCGCGGGGTTGAACCCGTCCGTTCGTCGGAGTATTCCTCGCCGCCCGAGAGGGAGCATCGCGTGCGGCCGGCGCCCCTTCGCCCGATCCTCGAACGCCTGGCCCGCCACGGCTGGTCGATTCTCGCCGTGCTCGTCACCCTCGCCTTCTTCGTCCCGCTGCTGCGGATGTGGGGCTGGTACGGGCGCGGCGACTGGGGATACTTCCACCTGCTGGACGAGGTGGCGCGGCGGACGATCCGGGACTTCGGCCAGTGGCCGGAGTGGAACCCGTACGTCTGCGGAGGGAACGTGCTGGCGGCCAACACCCAGGCGCACGTCGGGTCCCCCTGGGTGATCTTACCCCTGTGGCTGGGCCCGGCGGACGGGATCAAGGTCGTGGCGATGCTCCATGGGGCGATCGGCGCCGTCGGCTCCCTGGCGTTGTTCGGCCTGCTTGGCCTGCGCGGCGCCGGCCGGTTCCTCGCCACGGTCGTCTTCGTCTGCTCCGGGTTCTTCGGCCACCAGGTGGCCGGAGGACACGTCTGGGCCCTGCCGTTCTATTACCTGCCGCTGGTGCTGTACTTCTTCCTGCGCGGCGCCTGGGAGCTGCGCTGGGCCGCGCTGGCCGGGCTGTTCTGGGGCCTGATGATCGTGGAGGGGGGCGTCTATCCCGCCCCGTACACCGCCGTGCTCCTGGGCCTGGTCACGGCGGCGCTGCTGCTCGGCTGGACCCCGCGGCCCGACCGGGGCCGGGCGACGCGCGGCAAGGTCGCCGCCGCATTCGGCGTCGCGGCCCTGGCGTGCTTCCTGGTCGGCGCAACGAAACTCCTGCCGAGCCTGCTGCACATCGCCGAGCATCCCCGCGAGGTCTCGAACTACGACCGCGTCGACCTCGGCACCCTCCTCGACGGCCTCGTCGAACGCCACCGGGACTGGGGCTGGGAGCGCCAGAGCCACCACAACTACCGCTGGTGGGGCGAGTACGGCATCTACGTCGGCTGGGGAACCCTCGCGCTCGCCACCGGCGCCGTCGTCTTCCGGTTCCGCCGCACCCGCGTCCCGCTGCTGTTGCTCGCCCTCTCCCTCGCCGTTGCCCTCGGCAACCTCGGCCCCTGGGCCCCCTGGGCCCTGCTCCACCGCCTTCCCGTCTGGGAGAACCTCCGCGTGCCGACGCGCTTCGGCGTCTTCACCGTGCTGGTGCTGGCTTTCCTGGCGGGCCTGGCGATCACGGAGGGCGAACGCCGGCTCCGGGGGTGGCTCACCGGACGCCGGACCGCCTGGGTGGCCCGGCTGCTCCCCCCGGCGGTCGCGCTGGGCGTCGCGACCGACGTGGCGTGGTTCAACACCCACAAGTTCCCGGGCGAGTGGATCGAGAAGGCCCCCGACCCCGACGACCCGCCGGCGCCGATGGTCCAGAGCCAGGGCACCTGGAAACGGATGTACGACCACACGGCGCACAACCGCGGGAGCATCACCTGCCAGGAGCCCAACCCGATCCCGAAGTCCCCCCGTGTCCGGCCGCAGGGGCACGAATACGGCGTCGAGCCGCCGGACGCCGGAACGGTGCGCCTCGCCGCCTGGTCTCCGAACCGGATCGATCTCGATGTGGATCTTGCGGCCGAGGCGCGCGTCTGGATCAACCAGAACCACGATGACGGGTGGTTGGTCGATGTCGGCCGCATCGCCCCGATCGAGGGGCAGCTTGCGGCCTGGATCCCGGCCGGCCGGCACCGGGTGCGTTTCGACTATCGGGCGCCCGGCCTCCGGCCGGGGGCGGTCCTCACGGCGGTCGGGCTGCTCGGCATCGCCGGCTGGTTCGTCGTCGCCCGGTGGCGAGAACGGCGGCGGCCGCAGCGACCGGAGACGGAGGAGGCGGCGAGCCCGACCGGCGGGACCGGGGTTGCCGACGCGCCGCGGCGCTGGACGCGCGGCTGGTGGCGGCGGGTGGTCCTGCCCAGCGCGCTGTTCGCGATCGCCGCGGCGGCGGTGGTGGGCGTGCCCCTGGCGATGGCCGAGCCGGGCGAAGAGGTGTGGACGCAGGAGGTCCACGACCACATCCGCGCGCACCACCGGCCCGGCGACCAGATCCAGTTCAACCCGGGATGGGTCGGCGACCCGATGCGACGGTTCCGGGACCTGGAGCCGATGCCGCCGATCCCCTTCCCCGACCTCGAACCGGGAGGCTGGAGCCGACTCTGGTACGTCTACTGCAACCGCGACGGCGACGAGCGGCGGCTGCGGGAGGTGCTCGCATCCTTCGACCAGATCGAACGCCGGGAGATCGGCCACTACACCGTCTACCTGCTCGAGCCCCGCGGGGCGGCCGGGAAAATCCAGCTCGTCGACCGCCTGGCCGGGGCACGGGCGACGGTGGTTCCGGTCGGGGGCGAGCCGCGGGCGTGCGGCCGTCGCGGCGACGGCCCGCCGCTGGTCTGCGGGGACAAACCGTATCTGACGATCCGGGAAAGCCGCGAGAAGATCGGTGGGCAACCCCGCCGCTGCCTCTGGATTCACCCGCAACCGGGGAACGCCGAGACGGTGCTGACCTTCCCCGGGCTGCTCGCCGAGACGGCGCCGCCGTTCATCTTCCGCTACGGCCTGACCGACGCGGCGGTCACCGCGCGGGACGGCGCGCCGGTCGAGGTGACCGTCTCGGCCGGCGACGTCCGCCTGCGGCGGTTCGTGGCACCGAACAAGGAGGGGTGGCACGAGGCGGTGCTGGAGGTCCCGGAGGGATCCTCGCCGGACCTCACGATCACGGTGCGGGCCGAACGCGACGGGGTCCGGCATTTCTGCATCGGGGGGACGTTCGAGCGGAAGGAAGAGGGCGACCCGTGAGCGGGTCGGGGGATCCGTCCGCGGACGGCTCGCGCTCCGGTCCACCCCCCTCCCGCGACCCCGACCGAATGCCCGACCCGCGGGCCGACGCGGCGAACCGGTCCGCTCGGCAGAACGACGGCGGCGCAGGACGAACCGCGGCGCGCGGCCCGGCGGGGGTCTCGTCCGGCGAGGGCACCGCGCGGCGCTCGGGCGCGCGGGCCGCTACGCCGCCGCATCGGCCGGCCGGGTCTTCTGGATCGGCAGTTCGAGGCCGTAGCCCGACCGGCGGTCGTCGGCCTTGAGCAGGAGCGCGACGACGACCGCGAGCAGACCGAAGCCGGCGAAGATCGCCATCGGCAGCGTGTAGTCGTAGTGGACGATCGTGGTGGTCTGCACCGCGCCATCGACCGTCTGCTGGACCGTCTCGCGGCCGGTGACGCAGTAGCGGTCGAGCACCCAGCCGATCAGGTACGGGACGCCCATCAGGGCCACCAGGTTCTGCAGGAAGAAGATCAGGGCGTAAGCGGTGCCGAGCTGTTTCTCGGGGATCAGCTTGGGGACGGAGGGCCACATCGCGGACGGGACGAGCGAGAAGCCGACGCCGAGGATCAGCATGGCGGCGATGGCGACGGCGTAGTGGTTGAGGGCGGGGACGGTGAGCAGGACGTGGACGAGGAGGATCAGGCACGAGCCGAGAATCATGATCGTCGCGCCCTTGCCCTTCTTGTCGTAGACGCGGCCGAAGACAGGCGTCAGCACCATCGTGCCGAACGGCAGCATCGCCGGGATCAGGCCGGCGACATCCTCGGCCACGCGGTACTTCTGGACCATCAGGTCGGTGGCATACTTGAGGAACGGGAAGACGGCGGAATAGAAAATCGAGCACAGGATCGCGATCAACCAGAAGCCCTTGCTGGACAGGATCCGGCCGATGTCGGAGAGCCGGAAGGCGTCCTCGCCGCCGGCCTCCGCCGGCTTCTCGGGCTCGGAGGCGGCGAGCCTGCGGTCCAGGCTGCAATAGACGAGGAAGGCGACGAGGCCGACGCCGAGGAGCAGGGCGCCGACGAAGACCGGGGTGGCGACGGAGGTGACGTCGGCCAGGGCGCCGGAGGTGCCGAGGGCCAGACCGGTGCCGATGCGGGCGACGGCCACCTGAAGGCCCATCGCCAGCGCCATCTCATATCCCTTGAACCACTTGGCGATCACCTTCGTGGCGGTGATCCCGCACAGTTCCACCCCGACGCCGAAGAACGCGTAGCCCACGCCGGCCAGCAGCACGGGCAGCTTGGTGCCGAGCACGACGGTGTCGGTCTGGGCAGCGGGGGTGAGGGCCCAGCCGTTGAGGGCGGTACCGCCGAGCATCAGGCCGATCGCCAGCAGGCCGGCGAAGCGGGGCCCCATCTTGTCGAGGATGATCCCGCCGATCACCAGCATCCCGAGGAACACGTTGAACCAGCCGTAGGCGCTAGTGTAGAGGCCGTAGTCGGCGCTGCTCCAGTGCAGGTGCTGTTCGATCAGCGGCTTCAGCGGCGAAGCCACGTCGGCCACGAAGTAGCCGCACAGCATCGTGAACGACACGACCCCCATCGCGGCCCAGCGGGCGGCGGGGGAATCCCGCAGCGACTTCCTGACGGCTTCGACCATGGGCACCTTCCCCTCGTTCGCGGCGCCGGCGCGAACCCCGCGCCCGACCCGGAACCGCTCCGACCCGGAGCGGCGGGACTATCGTCCGTTGCGCCGCCGAAGGCAAGGGCGGCGCCGCGCCCCGGATTCCGGCACGGCAGGTCGCACCCGTATTCCGCCGTCGCGGTCCCTCGACTTGCAGGGGACCGCGCGCCAGTGCTCCCGTGATGTCTCCCTTGCCCCGACCGACGGACGCCCGGTAGCATTCCGCCCGTGGAAGGCGACCAACCGCGACCGACCGACCGCTTCGTTTCCCGCCGCGCCTATCTGCGCGAGCAACGCGAGCGGCACGGCCGCGGGGCGGTCGCGGCGTTGCCGGTCGAGCATCCGCGGGAGCTGGCGACGGCGACCGGTCGTGTGACCGTCGAGCTGTGGGGTCCGTCGGGGGTGGCTCCCGGCCGGAGCCAGGCCTGGTTGCCGTCGTTCGCTTGCCCGCTGGCGCGCAACGCGCTGGAGTGGATCCTGCGCGGCGAGGTGGGCGCGGCGGCCGACCTGCTCGTCGTCCCCCACACCTGCGACTCGCTCCAGGCCCTCGGCACCCAGGTCCTGGACCTCGGCGCCGGCGGCGGCCTCCCCGCCGTGACCTTCTACCACCCCCGCACGCTCGACGTTCCCGCCCGCGCGGCGTTCCTGCGCGACGAGTTGCGACGCTACCGCGCGAGCCTCGAAGAGCGTTTCGGACCGATCGACGACGGCGCCCTGGCCCGTGCGACGGCGCTCCACCGCGACGCCGACCGGCTCGCCCGCCGGCTGCTCGACGAGGGGCCGCGGGAGGGGCTTTCCGAGCCGGAGCGTTTCGCCCTGCTGCGGCGGCGCGAGTGGCTGTGGGTGGAGGACCAGATCGCGGCGTTCGGCGCGGCGCTCGAGCGGCCGCCTCGCGCCCCGGAACGGCCCGGCGAGAGCGTCCCGATCGTGCTGTCCGGGATCGTGCACGAGCCGCCCGGGCTGCTCGAAGAGCTCGACCGCGCCGGGCTGCGCGTGGTCGTCGACGACACCGCGGCGCTCGGACGCCGGCTGCCCGAGCGCCTCCCGCCGCCGACCGGTAATCCGATGGAGGATATCGCGCGCCGCTACGAGTCGCTCGGCCCGTGCTCCACGCGGACCGGCGACCTCGATATGCGCGTCGCGTGGGTCGTGGAGCGCGCGCGGCGGGCGGGGGCGCGCGGCGCCCTGTTCGTGGTCGTGGCGCGCTGTGAACCGGAGCTGTTCGACCTGCCGGCGCTGCGCGCGGCGTTGCGCGAGGCCGGCATCCTTTCGGCGGTGCTGGAGACGGACCTCGAGGCGACGTTGCCCGCGGCGATGTTGACCCGCCTGGAGGCGTTCGCCGAGTCGGTGCGAGGTGCGGGAGGCGGGCGATGAGGGTGCTGCGCCGCGCGCGCCACCGGTTCGAGGCCCACCTGGCCGGCCCCGCGGCGCTCGCCGTGCAATCGCGCCGCCGGCTGGCGAAGCTGGCGCGCCGGCGGCCCGAGGCGCCGTTCGGACCGCCGCTGCGCGCCTCGGTCGCCCTGCGCGCCCTGATGGAGCGGTACTACCTCGAGGGGCGGACGGCGGACGGCGCGCGGCCCGTGGCGTGGATCACCAGCGGCGCGCCGGTCGAGGTGCTCCGGCCGCTCGGGTACTACGTGGTCTATCCCGAAAACCATGCGGCGATCTGCGGGGCGCGGCACGCGGCGCAGGCGGCGTGCGAGGCGGCGGAGCGCGCGGGTTACTCGCGCAGCCTGTGCTCCTACGCCCGGACCGACCTCGGCACGCTCTTCTCCGGAAAAACGCCGGTCGGCCGGGTGCCGAAACCGGACCTGCTCGTCTGCTGCACCAACATCTGCCAGACGGTGGCGGGCTGGTACCGGGTCCTGGCGCGGGAGCTCGGGGTGCCGCTGGTGGTGATCGACACCCCGTTCCTCCAGGGTGGCGAGCGGCCGCACCACCGGACGTACGTGCGGCGCCAGATCGAGACGCTGGCGGGGGCGGCGGAGCGGGCGGCCGGGCGCCCACTGCGCCTCGCCGCGCTGGAGGAGACGCTCGGCCGTTCCCAGGAGGCGGCGGCGTTGTGGGGCGAGTGTCTCGAGCTGGGGCGGCGGCGGCCGGCACCGTGGTTCGGCCTGGAGTCGTTCCTGCTCATGGGACCGATGGTGATCCTGCGCGGCACGCCGGAAGCGATCCGCTTCTACCGGGAACTGCTGCGGGAGCTGCGGGAGCGTGCGGAGCGGGGGATCGGGGGGCTGGCCGAGGAGCGGTTGCGGCTGTTGTGGGACAACCTGCCGATCTGGTCCGAGCTGCGCCGGCTGTCCGAACTGCTCGGCCGGTTCGGCGCGAATCTCGTCGCCGCCACCTACACCCATGCCTGGTCCGACTGCGCCGACCGGATGCAGCCGGGCGACCCGTTCGACGCGCTGGCCCGCACCTACCTCTCGGTGCTGCTCAACCGCGACCTGGCGACACGGGCGCGCGATCTGGCGGCGATGGCGCGGCGCTTCCACGCCGACGGCGTGCTGTTCCATGCCGATCGCTCCTGCAAGCCGTACTCGCTCGGGCAACACGGCCTGCGGGAGAAGCTGGCGCGGGAGCACGGGGTGCCCGGCGTGGTGCTCGAGGCGGACCACTCGGACCCGCGCGACGTGGCGTGGGAGGCGGCGTCCAACCGTCTCGAGGCGTTCCTCGAGGGGTTGGCGCCGGGGAGCGGGCGGCGGTGAACGGTGGGCGGCGGGTCGGGGTCGATGCCGGGTCGACGACCTGGAAGGCGGTGGTGATCGAGGAGGACGGACGAATCGTCGCGTCGCGCATCGAGGCGGCGGAGCCGCGGGTCGAGG
>Ga0209227_1003726_pt1 | contig 9974 bp, 9 predicted proteins | sample YNPBryantNP2012_FD_185815 | JGI IMG/M metagenome (GOLD analysis project Ga0209227, IMG submission 185815) | Anoxygenic and chlorotrophic microbial mat microbial communities from Yellowstone National Park, USA - YNP Bryant NP 2012 (SPAdes)... ...
CAGCGCCTCACCGCCCGCTCTGAAGGGGTTTGAAACACCGTTCCTTGATCTTTCAAGTTAACGAGAGGCTTCCAGCGCCTCACCGCCCGCTCTGAAGGGGGTGGAAACCGAATAAACTCGACCGGGGCGGTTCCTGGCCTCGTGGCACCGCCCCGCACCCCCCCGCTCGAAGGGGGTGACCCAAGATCGAATAAACGAATCGCAGGGCTCCTCCCCGCTGGGCTGCATCATCCCCGCTGCAGGCGCCCCGCGTGACATGCTCCCGATGCCCCGGGAGGCAGTCCCTCCCCGCTGGGCTGCATCATCCCCGCTGCAGGCGCCGGAACCCCCGTCCTATTCGTGTCGTGCCGCCCCCATTCGTGGTGCAGCGCCTCACCGCCCCGCTCCAATCCTATTTTCGATTGCAGATTTTAGATTGTAGATTGCCCTCCCCTCGGTTCGCTCATTTTCGTAGAGGGCTTCCTGAAGCCATGAAATGACCGCGTCCTGACTGTGCAGTTCATTATTTGTCAAGTTGCGGATCGCATCAGGAAGCCATCGGTCAAAAAAATGAGCGAACGATGAGCCCTCCGTTTCGAAAATCGAAAATCGAACGCCGGCGTATGCTGAGGTACCAGCCACGCTTGCAGCCGAAGACCACGTCATCGCCGATGAGACCCGCTAACGTGAACATAAGCCCTCGGAGCGGGGTGGGGGGAAACCAGGTTTCCCCACGCCTCCGCCCGCGGGAGAGTCTGGCCCTCACGCAGGGATATGGGGAAATCTGGTTTCCCCATATCCCCACCCGGTGGCAGGGTTTGGGAAGGCGCAGCCCTCCCAAGAACAACCTATTTTCGTGCTGTTCGTGCGCGGCGGAGCCGCATGGACGGCTGGTGTGAACATAAGCCCTCGGAGCGGGGTGGGGGGAAACCTGGTTTCCCCACGCCTCCGCCCACGGGAGGGCTCGGCCCTCAAGCAGGGGTATGGGGAAACCTGGTTTCCCCATATCCCCACCCGGTGGCAGGGTTTGGGAAGGCGCAGCCCTCCCAAGAACAATCTTATTTTCATCCCATTGGTGTGCGGCGCGAGCCGCATGGACGGCTGGCGTGAAGGGCAGCGCAAACCCTGGCTGTGGGTTGCGGTCGGCAGCGTGGCGACGTTGTTCTTGCTGGCCTACGGGCGGAGCAAGCAGCAGTTGCGCGTGCTGCTGGGCGAGGCGTTTGTCGGACTGGCGACCTCCGCGACCGCTGCACCGCCTCCAACAGTCTGGCGACGGCACGGCGGTAACTGTGCTGGGCGCATATTGTGCGCAACCTGCGGGGCCGTGTCGAGGCGCAAGGGCCGTGGCAGGAAGCAGCAACGGCACTGCTAGTATTGGCCGAGGACGTGCTGGTGTAACTGTTCACACCGGGGGTAACCCACGCGCCTGCGAGCGAGGGCGTTTCGCCCGCGTCGCTTCTCAGCGGGCAAGATGGTCTTTGAGAAATTAATCCGCTATGCCGGGCTGGCCGTGGGGCTAAAGCCCTCGGCTACGGAATGCGAAGCCCGCCTGCGCGGGCCAGAGCGGATTATTTATTCAAAGACCATCCGAACCCTCCCGCGGGCGGGGGTGTGGGGAAACCAGGTTTCCCCACACCCCGCTCCAAAGGACCATCTTTAGCCTGTCGAGTTCGCGGCGCCATTGGACTCGCTGCTCCGGGTCGAAGCGCAAGGCCGGCGCGCCGCCGCTCGTCCACCATGGCGCGGAAACGGCGCCGTCGGGCGTCGCGCCCCGCCGGCCCGCGCCCCCGAGCGTGTTGTGACCGCGCAAAACGCCGCGGGCGCGGCGGGCGGCCTCTGCTATAATGAAGCCCGGGAGGGAGCACAGCGGGAGCGTCGCCGCGCTATGGCCAGTGAAGAATCGCGCCTCGTCGAAGCCGGGCAGCGGGGAGATGTCGAGGCGTTCAACCAGCTCGTGCGGCTGTATGAAGCGCGGGTCTACAACCTCTGCTACCGCATGCTCGGCGACGCCGACTCCGCCGCTGATGTTACCCAGGAAACCTTCATCGCCGCCTACCGCAACCTCCCCCGCTTTCGCGGCGGCATGTTCCGCGCCTGGCTGCTGCGCATCGCCACCAACGCCTGCCACGATACCCTGCGCGCCCGTAAACGCCGGCCCGCTCTGTCCCTCGACGCCACCGACGCGAGCGAGAGCGGTCCCCTGTCCTACCTCGCCGATACCGGCGAATCGCCCGATGAAACCGCGCTGCGCCACGAACTGGCCCGCGCCATCGAGCAGGGGTTGGCCCAACTGCCCGACGACCAGCGCGTCGTTGTGATCCTCAGCGATCTCCAGGGCCTGGCCTACGAGGAGATCGCCGCGGTCACCGGCGCCAATCTCGGGACGGTGAAGTCGCGCCTCAGCCGCGGCCGCGCCCGGCTGCGCGATATTCTCCGCGCCGGGGAACTCCTGCCATCGAAATTTCGTCATGATGACAAGTAGCTGATACGCCTCTGGCGCGTAAGCTCCCGATGGGAGAATCGCGGAGGGCCAGGCCCTCCGAAGAGATCTAACATGAACATGGGGGAACCTGGTTCCCCCATGCCCCCGCCCGCGGGAGGGCCTGGCCCTCGAGCAGGGGGATCGGGAAACCAGGTTTCCCCATCCCTCCGCCTGCGGGAGAGTTTGGGAGGGCGCAGCCCTTGCGCAGGGATCTGGGGAAACCGGGTTTCCCCAGATCCCCACCCGCGGGAGGGTTTGGGAGGGCTGCGCCCTCCCGGGAACAACCTTTGTTCATCCCGTCAGTGTGCGGCGGAGCCGCATGAGAGACATGGGGAAACCCGGTTTCCCCATACTCCTATCGTTGCGCGGCGCAGCCGCACATCAGACCGCTATGCAACCATCGCCCGCCAACAACCTGTCCGATAACGACCTGGAGTTGCTCTCGGCCTATATTGATAACGCGCTGAGCGTTGCCGAGCGCGCCAACCTGGAGCGCCGGCTCGCAGCCGATCCTCGCCTGCGGGCTGAACTGGAAGAACTCCAGGCTACGACGCGACTCTTGCGGCAGCTTGCCCCGGTGCGCCCGCTCCGCTCGTTTACGCTCGATCCGGCAACGGCGCCGCGACCGGCGCCCGCGTTCCGGTTAAGCTGGTTCATGCAACTGGGCAGTGGATTGGCGGGCCTGGCGCTGGTGGTGCTTGCCACCATCCAGCTCCTCGCCTCGGCCCCGAGCGCGGTTGGCGTGACGCCCCCGGCCCCCGCGGCGGTCGAGGTTGCGCCTATGGGGGCGAAAACCACGCCGGTGGCCGAGATGAATGCGCCCGCCAGCACACCCGCCGCCGGGGCCGGCGGCGCCTCCACGCCCGTTGACGCGCCCCCCCTGCCGCAGGCAACAGCGCCGCCCGCCCCTGAGGCCAGCGCGGCCCGGGCCAGCGCCGACAGCGCCCGCGAGTCCGCCGAGGCCCAGGCGCCGCCCGCCACCGGCTCCTCCCCGGCAGCGCGCCCTGGCTTGCCCGCCGGGTTCACCCTCGCCCTGGGGGTCGCCCTGATCGCCCTGGCTCTTGCCTGGCGCTTCGTAGGACGGTGATTGCGCGCCTACGCTACGTCGTGGCGCCCCGCGCCCCCGCGTGAGGCCTGACGTGAAAATAGGCTGCTGGGGCGGGGGCATGGGGAAACCCGGTTTTCCCATGCCCCCACCCGCGGGAGGGTTTGGGAGGGCTGCGCCCTCCCAGGAACAACCGTATGTTTATTGCGGCGTTGTGCGGCGGAGCCGCATGGATGGCTGAGGTGACCATCGTGCGCCGGGTTCAGCCCCCCTCCCAGCCTCCCCCCGCCGAGGGGAGGCGCCGGGTTCCCTCCCCCAGCGGGGGGCGGGTCAGGGAAGGGGCGGTCACCGTGCCCGGGGAGACGCGATGCGGGCGGGACGCCCGCGCTCCCAGGGCATGGTCATCGCGGCGTGGTGCGCCATGCGCATGACCGTCTCACGTGAACATCAGCCCTCGGAGAGGGGTATGGGGAAACCCGGTTTCCCCATCCCCTCACCCGGTGGGAGGGTTTGGGAGGGCAAAGCCCTCCCAGAAACAACCGATGTTCATCCTGTTCGCGCATGGTGCCGCCGAATGACGCCTGACGTGTTATCATTGGTGCGCATTTTGTCGGTTCCGGCACGTTCGTGTTGGTACGGTCCTCGGCCTCCCGCACTGACACCTCGTCGGTCACGGGCGTGGCTCGGAAGGAACTGGCGGGCGACACCAACGCCTCACGCTTCCCTCACGCTCAACCTTCAGGTTGTCAACCTTTTCCTGAGAGGAGCAACGTCATGGACATCGGCAAGGCGTTCTCGTTCGTGTTCGACGATGAGCAGTGGGTCGGCAGCATTCTGCTTGGCGGCCTGATCTTGCTCATCCCCATCATCGGCCAGCTCGCTCTCCTGGGCTACGTTATGGAAACGGCGCGGAACGTGGCCCGGGGTAACCCGCGGCCTCTGCCCCAGTGGAACACCTTCGGCGAGAAGCTGAGCCTTGGCTTTGCCGGCTTCATTATCAGCCTGGTCTACGCGTTGCCGATCGTTGTGCTCACCGTGCTGCTCATGTGCCTCCCACTCTTCGCCGCCGCAGGCGCCCGGAGCGAAGAAGGCGCGGCGGCGGCAATAGGGGGGAGCTTTCTCTGTCTGTTTCCGCTGCTGTTCATTGTGGCCTTGCTACTGCAACCGGTGATCCTGGCCGGGCTGGTGCGCTACCTCCAGACTGGCAGCATCGGCGCGGCGCTGCAGGTGGGCGAAGTCATCGCCATGGTTCGGGCTGATCTGGGCGCCTGGGTGGTCCTCTGGCTGATCTCGCTGCTGTGCGGCTTCGTTGCCAGTCTCGGCAGCATCGTCATTATCGGGTTCATTTTCACCTACCCCTACAGCCAGGCGGTCTTCGGCCACGCGATGGGGCAAACGATGCAGCGCTTCAGCCCCACGCTGGCCACAACGTACGCGCCGCCTCCGCCAATGGTCTAACACGGGGAAACCAGGTTTCCCCATCCCCCCGCCCGCGAGAAGGTTTGGGAGGGCTGCGCCCTCCCAGGAACAATCGTATGTTCATTGCGGCGTTGTGCGGCGGAGCCGCATGGACGGCTAACGTGAACATAGCTCCTCGGAGGAGGGGTGTGGGGAACCCGGGTTTCCCCACGCCCCCGCCCCGCAGGGGAATGGGGAAACCGGGTTTCCCCATTCCCCCACCCGCGGGAGGGTTTGGGAGGGCTTCGCCCTCCCAAGAACAACCTTAATTTTCATTGCGGCGTTGTGCGGCGGAGCCGCATGGACGGCTGAGGTGAACAGAGGCTGCTGGAGCAGGGGTGTGGGGAAACCGGGTTTCCCCATCCCCCCGCCCGCGAGAGGGTTCGGGAGGGCTGCGCCCTCCCAGGAAGTATGTTCATCCCGTCGGTGTGCGGCGCGAGCTGCATGAATGGCGGATGTGATGGTCTTTGAATACATAATCCGCTCTAGCCCGCGCAGGCGGGCTTCGCATTCCATAGCCGAGGGCTTCAGCCCCACGGCCAGCCCGGTCTACCGGATGAATTTCTCAAAGACCATAACATAGGCCGGTGGCGCGGGCGTCCCGCCCGCGGCGCGGCTCCGCGGGCACGGTGCCGGCCCCCTCCCTGACCCGCCCCCGGTGGGGGCGGGAACCCGGCTCATCCCCCCAGCGGGGGGAGGCTGGGAGGGGGGCTGAACGCTGCGCACGATGGTCACGTTAGTGTATGCAGGTTCACCCATGGCATTGCGGAAACTTTCGACGATTGTCGAGCCGCGGGAGTTCTGCTACCCGTCCAATCTGCTAACCATGTTCCGGTTGCTGCTGGTGGGGCCGACGCTGTACTTTCTGGCGCGGCCCGAGCGGCGCCGGGCCGCGCTGCTCTGCTTTGGCGCGGGCATGCTCACCGACGCTGTTGACGGGCCGATCGCCCGCGCCCGCGGCGAGGTCTCGCGCCTGGGCAAATTGATCGACCCCATCGCCGACAAACTCCTGCTCAATGGGACGGCGATCATTCTTTCGCGCACGCGGGGCTTTCCCTGGTGGGTAACCGGCCTGTTGCTCTTTCGTGACCTGGGCATCCTGAGCGCCGCGGCCGTCCTGCTTCGCCGTCGCTCCCACATCACCACCGCCGAGAGCGCGGGCAAGCTGACCACCGCGCTTCTCACCGCCGCCACGCTGCTCTACATCGCCGATGGGCCGCGCAGCGGCAAGCCGGTGCTCTACCTGGCGCTCCTGCCGTTCACCCTGTCGTTTTTCCAGTACGGACGGCGCTTCCTTTCCGTGATGCGCGCGCCGCCGGACCGGTGATGCGCTTGCGGGTTAGCGCGAATAATCGTTGGCTTACTCTGGAAGCGCGGGCGGCTCGCCCGCCGGGTCCTGACGTGAACATGGGGGAACCAGATTCCTCCATACCCCCGCCCCGGGGAGGGTTCGGGAGGGCGCAGCCCTTGCGCAGGGGGATGGGGAAACCCGGTTTCCCCATCCCCCCACCCGGTGGGAGGATTTGGGAGGGCGCAGCCCTCCCAGGAAGAACCTTTGTTCATCCCGTCGGTGTGCGGCACAGCCGCACGGATGGCTAACGTGAAAATAAGCCCTCGGCGAGGGGTGTGGGGAAACCGGGTTTCCCCATCCCCCCACCCGGTGGGAGGATTTGGACGGGCGCAGCCCTCCCAGGAAGAACCTTTGTTCATCCCGTCGGTGTGCGGCACAGCCGCACGGACGGCTGATTTGAAACATGCCTCACAATTGGGGATACGAGGAGGCGCAGCCTCCCCGCATCCCCTCCACGCGCGTGCTGTCAAAGCCAGCAGCTATTCCGGTTCGCCACCGCCCTGGCGGATCTCGTTGGGGGTTTCGATCCAGCCCCGGCGCAGGGCGAAGAGCACCGCCTGGGTGCGGTCATTCAAGGAGAGTTTGCGCAGGATGGAGGAGATGTGGTTCTTCACCGTCTGGGTGCTGATGTGCAGCGCGTCGGCGATCTCCTTATTGCTGCCGCCGGCGGCGATGCGTTCAAGCACCTCGATCTCCCGTTCGCTGAGGGGGGTGAAGATCGGGAAATCGACCGCCTCGGGATCGGTGGCGGTAGCCTGGGGCAGGTTGCGAAACTGGGTCAGCACGCGGCTGGCCACACGCGGCTCTTCGAGCACCACATCATTGATCACATACTCGCCGCGGGCCACCCGCCGCAGGGTATCGGCCAGCGCCTGTGGCGCCACGTCTTTGGAGCGATAGGCGGCGGCGCCGGCCCGCAGCGCGTTGAAGGCCCGCTCGTCGCTCTCGTGCATGCTCAGCATCACCACGCCGATGTTGGGGTACTGGCGCCGCACCTGGCGCGTCAGGTCGCAACCGTTCATCCCTGGCAGGTTCAGGTCAACCAGCATCACATTCGGTTCCTGGCTGGAACCGGCGCTTTGCAGCCACTCGAGCGCGGCTTCGCCGCTCGCCGCCTCGCCGACGATCACGATGTCTTCCTCGGCGCCGAGGGCCCAGCGCACCCCTTGCCGGAAGAGCGGGTGATCATCAACGATCAGCAGCCTTACGGGAGGGTAGGCGGGCATGGGAGCGGCTCCTTTCCCTGTAGCTGTAGCCATTGGCGATAGGTCGTGTCAGGATCGCGCAGGCCGGTGATGCCCGCGGCGGTTAACATACGCTGTACCTCCAGCAGCGGCAACCCCACCACAGCGGTGTAACTGCCGCGCACCTCGCGCACGAAGCTCCCCCCCAGGCCCTGGAGGCCATACGCCCCCGCCTTGTCGAGCGGCTCGCCCGTGGCCACATACCCGACAATCTCCCGATCCGACAGGGGGCGAAACGCCACGTCCGCCACCGCGACCGCGAGTTGGAGCGGCGGAGCGGGCAACGCCGGCCCCTGGCGGAAGGCCCGGAGCACGCACACCCCCGTATAGACGGTGTGAACCCGGCCGGCGAGTCGCGTGAGCATGGCCCGGGCGTGCTCCGCGTCGGCAGGCTTGTTCAACACCTCGCCGTCAAGGACGACCACCGTGTCGGCGCCGAGCACCACGGCATCGCCCGCATGCGTCGCGGCGGCGTGGGCCTTGCGCCAGGCGCGCAAGACCGGATGGTCGGCAAGGGGTAGATCGAGGATCGGCAGAGCGGCTAGCACCTCGGGGGGCGGGGTTGCGTTGTCTTCCTCCGCGTCGGTGGCGAGGATCTCGAAACGCGCCCCCAGGGCCGCCAGTAGTTCGCGCCGGCGCGGCGAGGCGGAGGCCAGCACCAGCCGTGGGTGATCGGATTGGCGGCGCGCGGCAGACGGGGATTGCTCAGTTGCCATCGAAACAACCACGGAGCACGCAGGCACTGATCGCCCCGGCATTGCTACCGCCAGGCTGGCTGACATAATCCGCCCGATCATAACATGTGACCCTTGAAAGCGCAAGGCGCCTTGATCCCCGTAATCGTTCACGGTTCTCCTGGGAGCGCGGGTAGTTTGCCCGCGGAGACGCGATGAGGGCGGGACACCTGCGCTTCCAGGCGCATGTCGTACCTCAGGTGTGAATGGCGCACTGAGATGGGGGCTCACACAAGCGCAATCAAGGGAACCTCACGCCACGCGCGAGTGGCGCCAGCGCTGCAGCGGGCTGGACCGGCCTTGATCGCGCGCAACCACCTGGCCCACGGCTCGCACCAGATCGTCAGACTCGACCGGTTTGGTCAGGAAGAGATCGACTCCCGCTCCCGCCGCTCGAACCGCGTCGTACTCCTTGCCGCTGGCAGTGACCACAATGATCGGCACGTGAGTAAAGCGCGCATCGGCGCGCACCCGTTCGGCCAGGCCGATCCCATCAAGCCGCGGCATGATCAAATCTGTCACAATCACGTCAATCGGCATCGTCTGGAGATGCTCGAGAGCCTGCACACCATCACGAGCGCAGACCACAGCGTAGTTATGCTGTTCCAGCACAAAGCTCAAGAGACGACAGTTGGGAGCGTAATCTTCGACAAGAAGCACGGTAGTCATATGGTTTGGCATCTCCCGGCACAGAAAGACTTACTCAGACGCCAGTGGTTACGATCCGGCATAGTAGTGTAGGTAACGGTATCCATCAGGTGGCGGATCAAGAACAGCCCGTAGCCATGCACGCGCACCTGATCCAGATCCGGTTCAGGAACACGTTCGAGATCGAAAGGCATGCCGTTATCATAGAGATCGATCTGCAACAATCGGCGCTCGAAATATACGATCATCTCCACAAGAATGCGTCCCTGGTCAAAACTCTTGTAGGCGTGATGAATGATGTTGGTGCAGGCTTCGTGCGTTGCCAGTTGCACCGTGTAGATCAGCGTCTCCAGATCAGCGACCCCCTCGGCAAGATGCAGCATGTCGGCGAGGCTCTCGCTAACCAGGTGCAGATAGGCATAGCGAGCTGGAAGATCCAGACGGACGAACTCAGGGGACCCCAGTGTCACATCGCCGCTCCTTTGATCACTACAATGGTCTGATCATCGTCCTGTTCGCGTCCCTCGCCGAAGCGATCAACCGCTTCAAACAGCGCCATCGCCAGCGGCTCGGGCGCCAGATGGTGCAGACGGTCCACCAGATCCAGTAACCGCTCGATACCAAAGGTCGTGTCATCGGCGCCGCGCATATCGCTAAACCCATCGGTCGCCACGACCAGCACATCGCCAGGCGCCAGACGCAGGGACTGATTGCGGCACTGGGCATCCGGCAGGATGCCGAGAGCGGTGCTTTCAGCGCGCAACAAGACGGCGTCTCCACCCACCGGGCGATAGATCACCGGCGCGTGGCCGGCGTTAGCGTAGACGAGCCGCTGGCTCCCTACCGCGTACTGGCCGACAAAGGCGGTCGCAAACACTCCCACCCGCGTGAAATCGTTGTACAGGTCCTCGTTGGACTGGCGCATCACGCTCTCGGGAGTGGGGAAGGGCATAAAGTGTGATTTGCTGTGGATGGCGGTGCGGGTCATGGTCATTAACAGCGCCGCCGATATGCCTTTCCCCGTCACGTCGCC
>Ga0209227_1003732_pt1 | contig 9965 bp, 8 predicted proteins | sample YNPBryantNP2012_FD_185815 | JGI IMG/M metagenome (GOLD analysis project Ga0209227, IMG submission 185815) | Anoxygenic and chlorotrophic microbial mat microbial communities from Yellowstone National Park, USA - YNP Bryant NP 2012 (SPAdes)... ...
ACGGCCTGACGGCCTCGCGATGACAAAAAAGGACGGCCTCGCGATGACAGAATAATTCTTAAACTTGAAATTTAATAAATTTTAATATAATTTTATAATAATTAAAGTGAGATAAATTTAGAAAATATTGCTGCGCTTAAAAATAAATTAAAATTAGAAGTAGAAATTTAAAAGTCGTTAAGCAAAATTAGAAAATCATATTGATATTCAAAAAAGAAAATCGTTATTCGAAAAATCTAAGAAAAACGAATTTCTATTTCCACTAATGATGAATAAAATAATTTTAGAAATCCGGGCTGGAGCCGGCGGAGAAGAAGCGGCCATCTTTGCCGGCGATTTAGCAAGAATGTATCAAAAATATAGCGCTCGTCGCGGCTGGAAATTTAATGTTGTTGATTTTAATCAAACGTCGCTTGGTGGTTATAAAACATTTGTCGCTGAAATTGAGGGCGAAGGAGTTTATGAGAGTTTAAAAAACGAAGCGGGCGTGCATCGCGTCCAAAGAATTCCTAAAACAGAAAAGTCTGGTCGCATTCATACTTCCACTGCTTCGGTAGCGATTATTCCTGAAGTAGAAGAAAAAGAAATTCAAATTAACCCCTCTGATTTAGAAATTTCTTTCTTTCGTTCTTCTGGTCCGGGCGGCCAAAATGTTAATAAAGTAGAAACGGCAGTGAGAATTTTACATAAACCGACTGGCATTGTTGTTTCTTCTCAGGCTGGCCGCTCACAGTATGCTAATCGCCAAACAGCGCTTAATATTTTACGCGCTAAATTATATGAACAAAAAATAATTGAAGAACAAAAAAAATTAGGCGGACTGCGCCGCGAACAAATTGGCAGCGCGGAACGAGCAGAAAAAATTAGAACTTATAATTTTCCTGATGACCGTATTACTGATCATCGGATTGGCAAAAAATTCCATAATATTGAGAAAATTTTAGACGGAGAACTTGAGCCGATTATTAAGGCCTTTGAATCAGCGAATAGCGAATAAATTACGAATTTACGAATAAACGAATTCGCGAATTCATATATAAACCCTCCGGGGATTTGCTTCGCAAAAGCGTACAGACTCGTTATTTGTTGATTTATGAACCCAAAATGGCGATGTCTTCTTCAAACTTCTGGGCTTGAGCGATAACTCTCGCGCCGTAGGTTGATAAATAATAATTCCAGCGTGAACCAGCATAATATTTAGCCGCGGCTTTTTTTTCATCGGCCAAAGAAGCGTCTGGTCCAGCACCAGCATCTTTAAGAAACAAAGCAGTGGCAACAAAAGCATCGGCATTCCGCCAAGGCGAAGGCGGATTATTACCAGTAATCTCTGCTATCCGATCTTTATAACGATTCCAGGTAGAGGGGAGAAATTGGGCTGGTCCCATTGCTCCACCATAAGCGCCGTCAGCATTAGGACAAGAAACTTTTATGATTCCTGACTCCAAATTTTTCTCTAAATTTAATTCTTTGATTATCTGTAAAAATATCGGTATATCGCGCCTCGGATGCATCGCGGTTTTATAGTCGCATTGACCAACATTTTTACCTAAGGCTGATTCTCTATCGAGCACTGCTAAAATTAAAGCCGCCCGCACGCCAGTGGCTTTTTCTGCCATTTTTGCCAATTGATAAGCATCGCCAAACTCTAACTCTCCGCCACCCAATAATTTAAAGATTTGTTTTCTGATTTCCGCGGCGGTCTTTTTCTTTTCAATTAAAATTTTTTGATACTCTGCTTCCTTGCCTTTGGTAACTTTTAAAAGATTAGTTTTTTCTGCTTGAGTTTTTTGAATTAAGGCTTTTTGATTCGCTTGATATTCTTTAAGAGCAGCCGCATCTTCCCGCTGCAAGGCTAAAACTTCTTTTTGGTCCACTAATTTTTGGCGGTCTTCAACAATTTTTATAATTACTAATCTTATATTATCTTGGATGGCTAAAAGATTGTTTAAATCAGCGAAAAAATCTGATAATTTAGGATTTTTAAAAAGAATTTCCGCTAAACTTTGTTTATCATTCTCGTAAAGCAGTTGGAGGGCTTGAGACAAATTTTTTTTATTAAAATCAATATCGCTTTCCGTTTGCCTGATTTGAGCTTCGGTAGAATTAATTTCGGCATCAAGCTTACTAAGAGTGAGATTGATGGCTTTTATTTGAAGGTTTAACTTAGCAATTTGGGCTTCTAATCTTTTAATCTCCGATTGAAGATTTTTACCTTGTTTTTTATAATTTTCGATTTGTGCTTCATACTGATCAATCTCCTTTTCTAATTGAGCGAGTTGGTCTTCTAAAATTTTTCTTTGCTCCTCGGTATTGGTTTGAGCCGCTAAAGCGCCGCTGAAAGTTGGCGCAGCTGCTAAACCAAAAACAAAAGAAAAAATAATCAATAAAATAAATATCAATTGGATTAGGTTTTTAAGAGGAATAACGATTACCTTTTGAGCGCTTAAATTAAGTGTTTTACTTTGTTTTTTATTAATATCAATAATAAGACGTGGCTTCATTTGGCAAAGTTTTGAGTAATGAGTATTGAGTTATGAGTAAATTTACTCATTACTCATTTCTCATTACTCATTTCTTTCTTCTCTTCTCTTTCTACTTTTACTTCTTCAACAGTGATAGGTTTTTCTTCAACCTCTTCTTTAGCTGCCTCAATTACTGTTGCTACTACTGTTTCTGGCTCAACTAAAATTTTCACTCCTTTAGCCACCTGGAGATCTTTTACATAAATACTTTTTCCAGTTTCAGAAAGATTGTTAAGATTAACCTCAATACTAGTCGGTAAATCGGCAGGTAGGGCCTCAATTTCTATTTCCTGCATCGCCTTCACTAAAATACCTCCTTTTTCTCTGACCGCTGGCGCTTCACCGATAAATTTCAAAGGAACCGAAGTAGTAATCTTTTCATCCATTTTTATTTGATAGAAATCAATATGAATAATTTGATCATTTATCGGGTCAACTGCTACATCATGAATAAGAACCGGCAACTTTTTATTTTCAAGGCTAAGATTTATTATTGTGCTTTCACCTACTTCTTTAAAAATTTTTAAAAAATCTTTAGCCGGAACGCTTAAATGGATATTTTCAACGCCATGGCCATAAAGTTCAGCGGGAATGAAACCTTGTTTTCTTAAGGCTTTAACTTTTTTGCCAAATATTTCGCGTTTTTGAACTTGTAATTCCATGCTTGGTTTGACTATCGGCATAAATCAGCCCTCATCAGCGCAAATCAGCGGCTATAGTCTTTTGAACGCTGATTAATGCTGATTTTTACTGATTAATGCTGATGGGTAATTACAGTTTGGATCATATCGACCTATTAAATAATCTCAATTTCCTCTCCACTACTTTTTTAATTTCTTCAACTGCTTTAGGCAATAATTTATAGGGCACAATTTCTTCGGGTTTTTCCTTAAATGCTTCCTCTAACGCCTTTCGCCAAGCCAAACGCAGTTCGGTATTAATATGAACGATTGAAATGCCGGCGTCAATAGCTGCTAAAATTTCTCCATCTTTAATACCCGAACCACCATGAAGCACCAAAGGAATTTCAACCGCTCTCTTAATATCTCTGATTCGTTGAATATCTAGAGAGGGATTCATATATATCATAGAAGCAGATTCGCGCTGATTACTACGCTGATTTACGCTGATATTGTCTGCGTCTATCTGCGTATAATCTGCATTAATCTGCGTTTGATTGTCTGCGTCTATCTGCGTATAATCTGCGTTTATCTGCGTTCTTGCGGAAGCAAGAAGGATGCCGTGAATATTGCCTACTGCCGGCGCCAAGAGATCAATATTAGTTTCTTTAACAAATTGTTTTGCTTCTTGAGAACTTGCTAAATTTTCTTGTTTTATAAAAACTTCGGATGCTTTTAATATTGTTGAACTTCCTTTAATATAACCAATCTCCCCCTCAACTAAAATTTCAGAATTAACAGACTTAACATACCCAACAATACTTTTTGTTTTTTTTATATTTTCTTCTAAAGACAAATTGCTACCGTCAAACATTACTGAATCAAATCCCGCCTCAACTGCTTCTTTGATTTTTTCTAACGATTTTGTATGGTCAGCATTCAAAAAAATCGGATAATTATATTCCTCTTTTAAGCTTTTTACCAAAGCTGCTATCTGTCTTCTGCCAATAAAATCGCCCTCGCCCTCAGATACACCTATTATTACAGGAAGCCGTAGTTTGTAAGCCGCTTCAAAAACCGCTTTTAAACCAGCAATATCCGAAATATTAAAATGCCCAATGGCGATTTTATTTACCTCTGCTTCCTTAATTATTTCAATTAAGTTTTTCATTAATTAAATTATAACACAAATTAAATTATAACACAGCTGGTTTTTAAATAAAGCAGAGGGCCGCTGATGACAAGCAAAAGATCGCAGAAACTATCGACGTTAATCAGCTTGTTATCAACGTTAATCAGCGTTTATGGTGAAAATGGAAAACAAAGGTAGTCTTTTATTAATTTGGTAAAAAATGGAAACAGTCTAGTGGAACTGTACAGTTAAAATTCAACAAAATAAGGCTTGCTCTCTTTAATGAAGTAAAGTCGATTTGTAATCGGCTCGTAGTAAAAATTAGAAACTCCTTCAAAAAGAGTGTATTTATTTATCGGCGGACGGTCGTCTATTTCCACAAAATCAACTTTTTTAATCCCATCACTGTCCAAATAATCTACAAACAAATGATGGGAATCTTTATACCAAAAAATGTTTTTAACAATCATTCCTCTAGGGGGTAGTAGAGCTTTTGCTTCACTACCCCCCATATAAAAATCAAAACTAATTACTTCGCCGGCTTTTTTCTGAATGCCTCTTTGATAGTCTTCTAAAAAGTAGATGTTCAATTTTCCGTCTTTATCTAAAAAAGCAATTTTTTTATTATCTGGAGAAAAAATAAATTTTTCAGCCGAATGAGCGATTTGATTAAAATTTTGAGTTATCTGGTTAAAAAGATAAAGGCTGCCATTTTTGGTGAGCAAAGCTATTTTATTGCCGGAAGCATTAATCTCTAAAATCTCTAATATTTCTTGATTAATTAATTGAGAAGGTAATTCAATATTAAAATTATTAGTTTTTGTTATTAAATTAAAAGAAACCAATATATACACGGATTCTCGCTGATCCGCGAAGGATCCGCGGATCACTCGCTGATCTGATCCGCGCGTGTTCCGCGTTTTTTTAATGTAGTAAAGATTGGGGCTTTTGATTGTCCAGCTAAGAACCGGCTCTTTAGTAATGTTTTCTAATTGGAAACGATTAGTATCTAAAATATAAAGAAAGTTGTTTTTGTCTCTGATAATTAATCTGTTTGATTCCAAGGGATAAAAAGCAACTTCGTCAATACTTGCTTTTTTAAAATTGTTGAAAGTGGCATTAATATTAAATGTCTTTGAAAGATTATTAATTTCATAAAGATAGTAGGTTTGGTTTTTTGAATCGCGGACAATTATTTTATTGTTATCCCCGCTCCAGCTAATAAATTCGTCGCCTTTTAATTTATTCGGTTGAATTAAAATTTTTTCTTCTGTTTCAGCTAGACTGGGGTAAAAGTAAAGATTTTCTTTATTTTTAAAGACGATTTTTTGTTGAGAATTCAACCAAAAATTATTTATTGTTTTAGGAAGAATCACTAACTTTTTTTCAGTTTTTTCAGGTATAAGAACTATTTTAGGAAATTCTGTTACTAAACTTGATTTAACTAATGCATTTTTTACCCAGGGCAAATAACCGCTCTTTTCTACTTTAAGGCGATAAGTTTTTGGTAAAAGATCGCTGATTAAGGTACCACTCTGAATTAAACCTGATTTATCTTTAAAAGTTTTTTCATCAATTTTTATCACTACGCCTTTAGGTTGAGTTTCAATAAAAATCGCTCCAGTTTTCTGAAAAACAACCCTGCAACCTTTCAATCCCCGAAGCAGAAACAAATCTTCGCTACGGGGCAAGCTTTTAATCTTGCAATTTTGAATATTTATTCGCCAACCCTGAGAGTAAAAAACTACTCCGAGACCAACGATGATAAATAAAAGAGTAAAGGTATAAAAAATAATCCGACGAGTTCTTAGAGTCATACAATAATTAAATCCTAATTTTATTTCTTCTGCGTAATTCTGCTTGTTATCAGCGTCTTTCTGCTTTTATCACGAACACGCAGAATAGCGCAGATGACAGACAGATGGTCGCAGAATATCTATGGCTACAATATAATATATCTTTTTCTCTTGAATTTTTCAATAAAATCTGTATTATTGGAATTAATGCCAGGTAGTGGAAAAGTGAAAATTCGACAGATTCGCCAAAGGCGAAAATAAAAATAAATCTAAAGAATTTCACTGTCTGGAGATTAAATATAAGGTCAAATTTATTAAGCGAAATTCGACTTGATAAGTCGAATTTCTGCTACCTGAATGGCAAAGTTTATTATTCAAGGCAGAAAACCATTAAAAGGAGAAATTACTGTTTCTGGCTCAAAAAATGCTGCTTTAAAAATTTTTCCTGTTAGTCTTTTAACCCAAGGACTTATTAGACTCTTTAATGTGCCTGAAATAGAAGATGTTTTTAGGGCTCAGGAAATGTTGATTAGTTTAGGTGGCGAAGTAAAAAAAATTAAAAAGGGGGTTTATGAAATAAAATTTAATGGTAAAAAATCTCTTGAATTACCAGCTTCTTTAGTAAATAAATTTCGGGCTTCAATTATGTTTGTTGGGCCGATATTGGCGATTTACGGAAAGGTTCGTTTTCCTCATCCAGGAGGCTGTGTTATTGGCGCAGGAGCCAGGCCAATTGATTTATTTCTAAATGGTTTTCAAAAAATGGGTGCCAAAGTTAAAATTTTTCGACACGAGTGCGGACAAGACTATTATTATTTAACTGTTAAGAGATTAAGAGGTGCTAATATTTTTTTTCCGAAAATTAGTGTCACGGCTACTGAAAGTTTAATGATGACAGCAGTTTTTGCTGAAGGAGAAACGATTTTGAAAAATTGTGCCATGGAACCAGAAATTGTTAGTCTAGCCGATTATCTTAATAATTGCGGTGCTAAAATAAAAGGAGCCGGCACATCAACAATTAGTGTTAAAGGAATAAAAAAGCTAAAAGGAGGAGAATATAAAATTATTCCTGATCGAATCGAGGCTGGCACTTTTGCGATGCTAGCAGCGGCTTCAAACAGCGGCGAGGTTTTAATAAAAAATTGTCAACCTAATCACCTCGAGGCACTTTGGACTTTATTTGATAAAATAGGAGTAAATTATTCTTTAACTAAAGATAGCGTTTTAATAAAACCAGCAAAAAAATTATTGGCCTGCGATGTAACGACTCATGAATATCCGGGATTTGCCACCGACCTTCAGTCTCCTTATACTGTATTAATGACTCAAGCCCACGGCTCTAGTTTAATTCATGAAACTATTTATGACAGGCGTTTACTTTTTACCGATATGTTGACGCAGATGGGCGCTAATATTATAATGGCTGATCCGCATCGGGTAGTGGTTAATGGCCCTACTAAACTTTATGGTCGGCAATTGGTGAGCCCTGATTTGCGGGCGGGAATGGCTTTAATTATCGCTGCTTTAATCGCTTCTGGAAGAACAGAAGTTGATAATATTTATCAGATTGACAGAGGGTATGAAAGGCTGGATGAAAGACTGCGATTGCTCGGCGCTGACATCAAAAGAGTAGAATAAAATTATTACCATTGACTATTGACCATTGACTATTGACAAAAATTAGCTGTCAAAAGTCAAATGTCAAAAGTCAAAAGTCAATTTGTTCACTCGTAAAATAGGGATAGACCTTGGGACTACTAATACTATTGTCTTTGTGCCAAGACGCGGATTTATTATTAATGAGCCAACGATTGTCGCCTTAAGCTTGCCCGACAATTCAGTTTTGGCTGTGGGCAAAGAAGCAAAAGAAATGGTCGGGCGTACACCAGCAGATATCGTACCTTACAAACCATTAAAAGATGGGGTAATTGCTGATTATTACATTACCAAGGCAATGCTAAAATATTTTATTTCTAAAGCCTGCGGCACTTTAAACATTTTTAAACCTGATGTCGTCATTTCCGTGCCAGCGGGCATTACTCAAACTGAACGCCGAGCGGTTATTAATGCCGCTAAGGAAGCAGGCGCGAAAGAAGCACATGTGGTCAGAGAACCAATTTTAGCCGCTTTAGGCGCTGGTATCCCGATTAATTCACCATCGGGAAATATGATTATTAATATTGGCGGTGGCACTTCTGAAGTGGCGGTGATTGCTTTAGGTGGAATTGTTTCTTGGGCTTCTTTAAGAGTGGCGGGCAATAAATTTGATCAAGCGATTATGGATTATATTAAAAAGAAATATTCACTTTCTATTGGTGAACAAACAGCCGAAACAATAAAAATTACAATTGGCTCTGCGCTTTCTACGAGACATAAATTAGAATTTTCTATTAGAGGAAGAGACTTAACCTCAGGACTACCAAGAAATTTAACCATTAATTCTAATGAGGTAGCCGAAGCCTTAAATCCTTATCTTGTTGATATTGCTTCAGCGGTGCAAAATGTCTTTAGCGAAACACCAGCGGAATTGGTGGCTGATGTAATGGAAAAAGGAATAATTCTTTCTGGCGGTGGAGCGCAGTTGGCTCACTTGCCTGAATTTTTTAAGGAAATTTTAGGGGTTAATACCTATGTGGCAGAAGAACCGCTTTTCTGTGTCGCTAAAGGAGCAGGGCTAATACTCACCCATTTGGATGTTTATAAGAGAACATTGTTAAATAAAAGATAATTCAAAATAAATCTCAAAAATAGTTATAAGAAAATCGAAATTGGTATAGAAAATCGAAAATAGAAATTTGTTATTTTAAAAAAAACGGTTTTCTAATTCCCATACCATTTTCTATCTTCGATTAACCATTTTCTATTTTCGATATTTAGAGCCAGAATTTTTATATGCTTAACTACAAACAACTTCAAGAAGATTTTAAAAGATTGATAGAAAATAATAAGTTGTCTCATGCTTATCTTTTTTTTGGCGGAGACGAAAAGGAGAAATTTATTTTTGCTCAATCCCTGGCTAATTTTTTAGAAAATAGAGTGTTTGAAGAGCCGGTTAAATTATTAAAAGAAACCTTAATTATTTCAAACGATAATACCTCTCAACTAAAGAAGAAAAAAGGTATCGGTATTGACGAAATTAGATCTTTAAAGTATTTTCTTTGGCAAAAACCAATGCATTCAGGCCGCAGGGTGGCTATTATCAAAGAGGCAGAATGTTTAACGCCTGAGGCCCAAAATGCCGCTTTAAAAATTGTCGAAGAACCACCTGAGTCAGCTTTAATTATTTTTATTGCGAGAAGTCACGATAGTTTATTTCCGACTTTAAGCTCACGACTTCAAAAAATTTATTTTTATCCAAAGGCGGATAAACGCGGATCTAAAACGTGGGTTAACGCTGATAAACCTATTGATTTATATGAATCTATAGAAAAAGTTGTTGAAGATAACCAAATTGATGATTTCTTTCAAAATTTAATTAGTCGACTAATGCAAAATCCAGTAAAAAATTCTCGACAATTAAAAGAAACATTAAATCGTTTGGTTTTAATAAAACAATTTAATACAAATAAGCGTTTGCAATTAAGGGCATTGAAGGGTTCTTTACAAGAATTTTAAGCGTTGTTCGGTCACTCAGAAAATTTTCTTTTCCCTCAACCCGCTTCGCTCGCTCCAGCGCGCTCGCTCGCTTGTCCTCAGCGGACCGACCGAGCACTCAAGGTATTGAGTGCTCGGACCACATTCCTTCGGCTGCGGGGTTTCGGAGAAAAATATCGGCTCGCTAAATTTGCGAAAAGATTTTTTAGCTAATTAAAAAAATGGAGAATTTGGAAAATACCAATAAAATTTCGGCTGCCATAGAAGCAATCCTTTTTGTCTATGGTGAGCCGATGGAAAT
>Ga0209227_1003737_pt1 | contig 9957 bp, 3 predicted proteins | sample YNPBryantNP2012_FD_185815 | JGI IMG/M metagenome (GOLD analysis project Ga0209227, IMG submission 185815) | Anoxygenic and chlorotrophic microbial mat microbial communities from Yellowstone National Park, USA - YNP Bryant NP 2012 (SPAdes)... ...
ATGAGCAGGCCTACGACATCTTCCAGCGCCTTTATCCCACCCTGACCGCCGGCGCAACGTTCAACCATTACGGGCACTCGGTGATCGAAACCTACCAGGAAGCCATCCGGGCGCTGGCTGAGGAGGGCCGGTATTCAGGCATCATCATCCTCTGGGATGAATTCGGACGCTTCCTGGAGGCGCGTGCCGGCGCTGCCTTCGGGCGCGAGGCGGCCCTGCTCCAGGAACTGGCCGAATTTGCCAATCACAGCCAGGAGACACCTCTGTACCTCGTCCTGATCACCCATAAGGTCATCGGGGGGTACATCTGGAACCTGCCCCCGGAATACGTCCAGGAATGGAGGCGCATCGGTGAGCGCTTCCTGTCGCTGGACGTGTCCAGCGATCCTCTGGTGACCTATCGCCTGATTGCTGCCGCCCTGACCACCCCAGACGAAGAAACCTGGACATCATACCTGGAGACCCACCGTCAGGACCTGGCGCAGATGCTGGGCAAAGCCCTTGAGCATCGCCTGTTCCCAGAACTGGATGAGACACAGGTGCGGCGCTGGGTCATTGAAGGGGCGTACCCTCTCCATCCGCTGACGGTCTATTGCCTGCCACGCCTTTCCAATAAAGTGGCGCAGAATGAACGCACCCTATTCACATTTCTAACCGCCGACGACCCCCTGGCCCTGTCCGATCTGTTAGACCGCATGGCTTCGGCTGGCAGAGACGGCTGGATCGGTCCGGAGGCGCTCTACGACTACTTCGCCGACGCCTTACGTGCCGACACCGGCCCGGGCGGTGTCCATCCCATATGGGCCGCCGCCGAACACGCGCTCCGGAAAACTCAGGACGACGAAGGTCTGGCCCACCGTCTGGTCAAGTCCCTGGCAGTGCTTCAGACCATCGGCGAGCGTCCCACAACGGCAACCCTGGCTTTTGCCCTTCAGACAGACACAGAGCACGTGGAGCAGGCCGCCCATACGCTGCTGCGGCGCAAAGTCCTGCGGTACTCCCGCCTGGACCGTACCTGGGAACTGAGGCCGGGCAGTGACGTGGACATAGACGCGGCCATCCGCCAGGCGCTGGAACGCCGTCCCCCCTCATCACTCCAGTTGCGCCGCTTGCTGGAACAGACCCTGCCCCCACCCATCTACCGGGCCCGTCAGCACAACATCCGCACGGGCACGACACGGTTCTTCTGGAGTTGGTACCGCTACCCGGAAGAGAGCGGAGCCGTAGATTGGGAGACCGTCCTCAAAGGCCTGGATTACGCGGACGGCCTGATCGTCTACCTGCTGGCTCGCGACGGGGTGGAACTGGCCCAAGCCCGGAACCGGGCCTGCGCCGAGACATCACCACGGGTTGTGTTCGTCGTTCCTGCCCACCCTCTGGCTACCATTGAAGAACTGTTGCGTGAACTGGCCGCGCTCTCGGACCTGAAAAACGATCCAGCCTTTCGGGAACAGGACCCCCGAATCGTGGAAGAGTTGGACTTCTTTATTGAAGACACCACCGCCCTTCTGGCAAAGGCATTGGCTCCTCTGACCGACCCCTGGCAGGCGGATGCCGAATGGTACTGGCAGGGGCGACGGTATTCCGTGAGCAGCCCCGGGGAGGTCACCCGTCTGGTCTCCCATATCTGCGACACCGTTTTCCCCTATACGCCTGAACTGCACAACGACCTGATCAACCGCCATCATCCCACCACGATGCAAATCAAAGCTACCGAGCAGGTGGTGGATGCACTCCTCACCCGGCCACCTGATGAGCAGTTGGGCATCACCGGCTTCGGTCCGGACTGGTTGATCCTGCACACCGTCTTGCGCGCTTCGGGCATCTTGCGCCAGGAAGAAGAGGGCCAGTGGGTCATCGGCGCTCCCACACAACCCGCCCTGGCGGCTGCCTGGAGGGTGATCGCATCCTTCCTGGAGCGCGCCCGTCAATCTCCGCAGTCCTTCGCCGAACTGATAGACGCGCTGCAATCGCCGCCTTTCGGCCTGCGCCGGGGCATATTGCCCCTGCTGATCGCCGCCGCCCTGCGACAACATTGGGCAGTCGTCACCGTGCGGCGAAACGGCAAGGTCGTCTTCCCGGTCACCGGCGCCGTCCTGACCGACCTGTGCCGCAATCCCCAGGCCTACACCCTGGAGTTGGGGCCGGATGATGCGCGAGTGCACCACCTGTGGGCCCTGTTGGAAGAGCGCTTCTGCGCCGGCATGTCGCCGGAGGAACGCCAGCGCCAGCCCCTTCAGGTCATCAGCACCGGAATGATGCGCTGGTTGCGCAGCCTGCCCCGCTTTGCCCAGACGACCCAACGGTTGTCACCCGATGCGCTGCAGTTCCGCCGCCTGATTGAGGCCGCCGTCAAAGACCCCGCACCGGTGCTGTTCTATCAGTTACCCGCCCTGCTGGGAGGGACGGAAACCGATCTGGAAGTTATGGCGACGCGGCTGGACGCGCTAAAGGGCGAGTTGGAAACCGCCTATCTGGACCTGCTGCGCCGTATGGAGCGCTGGATTGCCGGACAGTTTGTTCAGGACGACGCGCCGCGGGGCAGCGCGCTGGAGGCGCTGAAACAGTGGGCAGATCGCCTGGGGGTAGGGGCGCAGCCGGATTCGGGGCAAAGCCCCGCTTTGCCCCTACTTGGGGACGCGCGGGCACAGGCATTGGTGGATATTGCTCGCAGCGCGACGGACGCAAATGACCTGTTGGCCCTGTTGGCCCGACGCCTGGTCAACCTGGCGCCGCGCGACTGGTCCGACAGCGGGGAGGAGCACTTTTACCACGTGCTCCGGGAGGCCAGGGCGACTGCCGAAGCGGAGATTGCCGGGCTGGTGGCGGCGACCGAAAGCGTCCTGGAAGTTCAGGTCCGCGCCGACGGGCAATCGTCCGTATACCGTTTCCGCCGGGTGCCCCTTTCGGAAACAGGGCAGCGGATTCTGCAGAACTTTCGGAGCACGCTCAAGACCACCGGCCGGCTGCTTTCTGCCGACGAGAAGCGCCAACTGGCCATCCTGTTGTTAGAATCCGTTCTGGGGAAAGAGGATGTCTGAACCGGGCCTGATCTACCTGGACAACGCCGCCACGACTTTCCCCAAGCCGGAGGCGGTGTATCAGGCCGCCGACGCCTTTTACCGGGCCTGGGGCGGGAACGCCGGACGCGGCGCGAACCCCCTGGCCGAAAAGTGTGCGCAACTGCTGGAAGAGACCCGTGCGCTGCTGGCGGACTGGCTGGGCGCGCCCGCGCCGGAGCGGGTGATTCTCACCCCGTCGGCGACCATCGCCCTGAATATGGCCATCCTGGGCACCGACCTGCAGCCCGGTGACGCGGTGTACGTGACGCCCTTTGAGCACAACTCGGTCCTGCGCCCGGTGGAGCACCTGCGCCAGACGCGCGCGGTACACGTGCAGGAGATCCCCTTTGACCGGCGCACCTACACCTGCGACCTGACCCGACTGGCTGCGATGTTCCAGGCAGACCCGCCGGCGCTGGTTTGCGTCACGCAGGCCAGCAATGTCTGTGGGCTGATGCCGCCGGTGACGGAGATCGCCCGACGGGCAAAACGGGCCAACCCACGCGCCGTCGTCGTGGTGGACGGCGCCCAGACGGCCGGCCTCTTCCCGTTGCCCCTGGGCGACGGCCTGATAGACGCGCTGATCTTCTCCGGCCACAAGTCGCTCTACGGGCCCTACGGTGTGGCCGGGCTGGTGCTGGCTTCGGACTGGCGTCCCGCGCCGATTCTGTTTGGCGGGACCGGCACTTTCTCCGAACGCGTGACGATGCCCGACGAACTGCCCTCGGCCTATGAGCCGGGGAGTTCCAACATCTGGGCAGTTGCCGGGTTGAGGGCCGCACTGGAATGGCTGCGGGTCACCGGCCGCGAAGCGCTCGTGGCCCACACGCTGCGCCTGGCGCAGACCCTGCGTGAGCAACTGGAGGCCCTGCCCGGTGTGACGGTCTACGCGCCGCCGGAGGGTAGGGGCACAGCACCACTGTGCCCCTCCTGGTGCGGTATTGTGGCGTTTACTGTAGAGGGCATTGCCCCGCAGGCCCTGGAGGCCGCGCTGGGTGCGCAGGGCATCGCCGTCCGTGCCGGCCTGCACTGCGCCCCGTGGGCCCATCGCTGGCTGGGGACGCTGGACAGCGGCGGCGCAGTGCGGGTGAGCGTGGGGTGGTTCAACCGCGAGGACCATATCGCCGCGCTGATGACAGCGCTGATAGGGTAAACTCAGGAGGTCACAATAGATCTGAATATCGTGGAACTGGCGCAAAAGATCAGTGCGTTTCTCCTGCCGCTCCTGCCCTACCTGCTCAAAGTGGGCGACAAGGCGGCGGAGGAAGTCGGCAAAAAGATCGGCGGCGAGGGCTGGGAGCGGGCCAAAGCGCTGTGGGAGAAACTGCGCCGCAAGAAGGCCGTGGAGCAGGTGGCGCAGACCGCCGCCCTGCCCGATAACCAGGCGCTCCGCGACGCCCTGCGGGAAGAAATCGCCCGCGCGCTGCAGGAGGACGGCGCCCTGCGGGAAGAGGTTGCCCGCCTGTGGGGTGAGGCCGAGGCCGCCGGCGTGACGGTCACGGCCAGCGGCGACCGCTCCGTTGCGGTCGGCGGGGATGTGAGCGGGAGCACCATCATCACGGGCGACCGGAATACGACACGATAAAGGGCACACAATATGTCTGAGCAGAACATACCGCTGATGGATTTGCTCCGGCCCATTCAAGCCGGCGGCCGTCAGAGTGTTGCCATTGGCGGGAGCGTGACCGGGAGCACCATCATCACCGGCCCGGTCCACATCCACTGGACGGCGACCGGCGCTCCCACCCGCGCCGAGTTCCGGCGCTACCTGCGGATGCTGGCCGTCGTCGCCGCGCCGGTAGTGGGCTACACCGAGGATGATCCACCCCCCGCCCCTCTGGACCTGTGGGCCGAGTGGCGGCGGCTGGAAGAGGCCATCCGGGGAGCGTGGGATGTGGTACGCGGCCAGGGCGCGCCCTGGGCCGCCGTCCGCCTCAACCCGCCGACCCGCCACCACCTGGCCGATGCCCTGGCCGCCGGAACGCCCGACACCGCCTATCAGGTCGTGCACTTTTCCGGGCACGGGGCGCCCGACGGCCTGGCCCTGGAGGATGAACTGGGCCGCACCGACTTTGTGACTGCCGGTGAACTGGTGGACATCTTTCGCGACCGCCCCGCGCGGCTGGTGGTGCTCAACGCCTGCCGGACCGAGGCCATTGCCCGACGATTGCATCAGAAAGCCGGCGTGCCGGCCGTGATTGCCACCACCGATCTGTTGCGCGACGACGAAGCCGCTCTGTTTACCGCCCGGCTCTACGCCTGGCTGGCCCGGGGGCGCTCCGTGGCCGAGGCCTTTGCCGAAGCCCGACGCGCCCTGCGTTATGCCTACGAACACGGCCATCTGCCCATCCCCGCCGGGCACGCCACCGACCCTCAATCCTACATCGCCCAACGGCTGGCCGTGCCGTATCTCCTGGGCGACGCCGTCCTGGACCTGCCGCCGGCCGACGAACGGCCCGACCGGCCCCTCATCACCCTGGCCGAACCGCCCTCACGGGGAATGGAACTGGGGCTGGTGGAAGGCTTCGTGGGCCGGGGGCCGGAACTGGTGCAGATGGCCCGCTGGCTGCGCGACCGCCCCGCGCCCGTTGTTGCCCTCAGCGGCCTGGGCGGCATCGGCAAAAGCGCTCTGGCCACGATGGCTGTTCTGCGCAACACGTGGCGCTTTCGGTCAATGGTGGCCCTCTCCGCCCGGGGCCAGCCCCACCTCAGCCCCGACGCCCTGGTGCCCCTGCTGGACGGCGCCCTGGGACAGGGTGGACGACTGGCCACCGCGCCCACCGAAGCGGAGCGGCTGGAGCGGGCCATCGAGGCCCTCAACGAGATACCGACCCTGCTCCTGCTGGACAACCTGGAGGACCTGAGCGATCCCGCCACCCGCGCCTGGACCGACTTCCTGCGCCGCCTGGACCCCCGGCGGGGTTCGCTGGCCATCCTCACCCTGCGCCCGGCGGTCAGGCATCCCCTTACCGATCTGGCTGGCCCGGCCCACCTGCCCCTGGAGCGGCTGGGCGAGCCGGATGCGCTCCGCCTCCTGGCCGACGGCCTGACGGCGCGGGGCCTCTGGCCTAAAGTGCCGGCAGTGGAGCACCTGACCCTGGCCCAACGGGAGCGGCTGCAGGACCTGGCCCGCCGCGCCTATCTGACCGGCCTGCCCCTGGAACGGCTGGCCGCCCTGGACGAACTGGCGCAGCGGAGCGGCTGCCACCCCTACGCGATGCGCCTGGCCCTGGGCGACCTGCGCTACCCCCACACGGACTGGGCCGGCGTGTTGCGCAACGTGAGCGACCTGCGGGGGCGGGACTGGGAGGCCCAGGCCGAGGCGATGGTGGGGCGGATGGCCGCCGACCTGGCCCGCGCCGAACCGGAGGCGGTGGCCCTGCTCCAGGCGCTGCTCGTCTTTGAAGGCGGGGCGAGCCGTGACGCATTGCAGGCGGTGGCTGCCCCAGACGACGACCCGGTGGTTTTTGACGACCGGCTTCGGGTCACGCTGGACACCTCGCTGCTGGAGGTGTGGGGGGCCGGGGAAACGGCCCGTTACGACCTGCACCCCCTGACCCGCGCCTATCTGGGCAAACATCGCTCGCCGGACGCCGGAACCCTGACCGACCTGCGCCGCCGCCACGCGGTCTACTTCCTGGATTGGGCCAGGAAGCACAAGTGGGACTTTGACGCGCTGGAGGCGGAACTGCCCAACCTGCGGGCTGGCTTTGCCTTTGTCACCGCCGAGGGGACGCGGGATGAGGGGATGGTACGGGAGTTTGCCTGGGCGTTGGACCATTTCTTTGATGGTCGGAGCTACTGGGCTGAGGACCTGAGATGGCTGAACGAGGCAGTCCGGGCCTGCGAGGCTCTGAATGATCAATCCGGTCTGGCGGCGGCTTACAACAACATCGGACTGGTCTACAGCAACTGGGGTCAGTATACTCAGGCGATGGAATGGTTCGGCAAATCACTTGCCCTGAAAGAGCGTCTGGGTGATGTAGCAGAAAGGACGCTGTCTGACACGTATAATAACATTGCCGCCGTGTATTTTAAACAAGGGGACTACGAGGCAGCCCTTGAGTGGTTGAAGAAGGGGCTGGTCATTGATGAGCGGGTTGGCGATTCAGGTGCATTGGGAACGGCCTACAACAACATTGGAATGATCCAGCAGGCGCTCGGACATTATGATGCCGCCCTGGCAGCTTTTCGCCAGGCAGAACCCCTGCTAAGGCAGGCAGGCGACCGGGCGAATTTAGCTTCGCTCTACAACAACATCGGGGGCATCTATTACGCCCGGGGCGACTACGACGCGGCGCTGGAATGGCTGGAGAAGGCGGCGCCGGTGCTGGCCGAGATCGGCGACCGGGCCTCGCTGGCCGGGGTCTACAACAACATCGGGCTGATCCACGACGCCCGGGGCGACTACGACGCGGCGCTGGCGATGTACGAGAAGGCGGCGCCGGTGCTGGCCGAGATCGGCGACCGGGCCAAGCTGGCCACGGTCTACAACAACATCGGGGGCATCTATTACGCCCGGGGCGACTACGACGCGGCGCTGGCGATGTACGAGAAGGCGGCGCCGGTGCTGGCCGACATCGGCGACCGGGCCTCGCTGGCCACGGTCTACAACAACATCGGGATGATCCACCACGCCCGGGGCGACTACGACGCGGCGCTGGAATGGCTGGAGAAGGCGGCGCCGGTGCTGGCCGAGATCGGCGACCGGGCTATGCTGGCCACGGTCTACAACAACATCGGGCTGATCCACGACGCCCGGGGCGACTACGACGCGGCGCTGGAATGGCTGGAGAAGGCGGCGCCGGTGCTGGCCGACATCGGCGACCGGGCCTCGCTGGCCGGGGTCTACAACAACATCGGGATGATCCACCACGCCCGGGGCGACTACGACGCGGCGCTGGAATGGCTGGAGAAGGCGGCGCCGGTGCTGGCCGAGATCGGCGACCGGGCTATGCTGGCCACGGTCTACAACAACATCGGGATGATCCACCACGCCCGGGGCGACTACGACGCGGCGCTGGAATGGCTGGAGAAGGCGGCGCCGGTGCTGGCCGAGATCGGCGACCGGGCCAAGCTGGCCACGGTCTACAACAACATCGGGATGATCCACCACGCCCGGGGCGACTACGACGCGGCGCTGGCGATGTACGAGAAGGCGGCGCCGGTGCTGGCCGAGATCGGCGACCGGGCCAGGCTGGCCGGGGTCTACAACAACATCGGGATGATCCACCACGCCCGGGGCGACTACGCCGCGGCGCTGGCGATGTACGAGAAGGCGGCGCCGGTGCTGGCCGACATCGGCGACCGGGCCTCGCTGGCCGGGGTCTACAACAACATCGGGATGATCCACCACGCCCGGGGCGACTACGCCGCGGCGCTGGCGATGTACGAGAAGGCGGCGCCGGTGCTGGCCGAGATCGGCGACCGGGCCAGGCTGGCCGGGGTCTACAACAACATCGGGATGATCCACCACGCCCGGGGCGACTACGACGCGGCGCTGGAATGGCTGGAGAAGGCGGCGCCGGTGCTGGCCGAGATCGGCGACCGGGCCAGGCTGGCCACGGTCTACAACAACATCGGGCAGGTCTATTCCGCCTGGGGCGACTACGACGCGGCGCTGGCAATGTTCCAGAAGGCGGCGCCGGTGCTGGCCGAGATCGGCGACCGGGCCATGCTGGCCAGGGTGGAAGCCAACCTGGCGGTGCTCTCTTTGCAACAGGGCAACGAGAGTCAGGCTGAGGTTCACCTGCGCCGCAGCGTTGCTCTTTTTGACGAATTGAAATTGGACACAGAGGAAGCCCGCCTGGCCCGTGAGGTGCTACGTCGAGGACTGGAAGAGGGCTGGGAGACCATCAGGGCTCTTCTTGAAATACTGAAAGATTCCCACACGGGAGAACAGGCAGTATGACCAACGATTTCATCCCCTACCTCAACCGCTACACCACCGCTTCGCCCGACCACGAGGCGGCCTTTGACGAGTTCATCGGTCAGACCCCGCCGCCAGGGGGCGCGCCGCTGCGCCTGGAGACGCGCACGGAGGCCTTCGTCCGCGATTGCTTCGCGCGCCCACGCCCGCCCTCGGTCATCCTCACCGGCAACGCCGGCGACGGCAAGACCTACCTCTGCCGCCAGATCGTCTCCGCCTTCACCGGCCAGGCAGTGGTAGACTGGGCCGACCGCCTGGACTGGCCGATTGAACGGGACGGGGTCACCCTGCGCGTGGTCAAGGACCTTTCGGAAATGGCGGAGGAGGCCGGGGCTCACCTGCTGCGGGAACTGGCGCTGAGTCAACAGGAAGCGCAGCCCCGCTTCGTTTTTCTCATCGCCGCCAACGAGGGCCGCCTGCGCGCCGTTCTGCAACGGGAACGGCTGGAAGACCTGTACCGGGAGATAGACAGCCAGTTGCGGGAGGGGCCGGATCTCAGCAACGACCGCCTGATCGTCCTCAACCTCAACCAGGTCACCACTTCTACCTACGTCCCCCCGGCGCTGGCCTGGATCACCGACCCGGCGCGCTGGGAAGCGTGCGCCGCCTGCCCGGCCAGGGAGGCCTGCCCGATCTACTTCAATGCCAGGCGCCTGGCTGAGCCTTCCATCGCCCGGCGCGTGCAACGGCTCTACCAGGTCCTGGAACATCTGGGTGTCCACGTCACCATCCGCGATATGCTCATCCACCTGGCCTACACGGTCACCGGCGGGCTGGATTGCGACCGGGTTCAGGGCCAGCCGCCGCTTCACTGGGAGCCGCAGCGCCACGTCTACTACGAAAACGTCTGGGGCGAGGCCGCCGATGAGCACTTCCGCCGCAAGGCCGTGGTCATCCGCCACCTGCGCCGGCTCAACGTCGGGCAGATGTCGGTCTTTGAGGTGGACGATTTCATCATCAACGGCC
>Ga0209227_1003738_pt1 | contig 9953 bp, 9 predicted proteins | sample YNPBryantNP2012_FD_185815 | JGI IMG/M metagenome (GOLD analysis project Ga0209227, IMG submission 185815) | Anoxygenic and chlorotrophic microbial mat microbial communities from Yellowstone National Park, USA - YNP Bryant NP 2012 (SPAdes)... ...
TTCGGTCACCGCGTGGGGCGCCCGCGTCCGGCGGAGTGTAGACCGAAATTTATTTCGGTCACCGCGTGGGGCGCCCGCGTCCGGCGGAGTGTAGACCGAAATTTATTTCGGTCACCGCGTGGGGCGCGCAATTCCCAGGAGCGTTCAACCTTGTCCAACAGGTTCAACCTTTGTGAGAACCGCACGGTTACGAAACGATTACATTTTATCATCATAACTCTACCCACACCCCGCGATCATGCAGTATCATACAATGGTAGAGGGATGACTCCGCCCGGCACGCGGACAGTCATCCCTCACGCATATATGCCTCTGACACAACCCGATGTAGGTGACGCCGCAGAGTACAGCACACGATGCTCTGGCGGCTGACAGAGTTGCAACGACGCGCCTGCGGAGCGCCGGCAATGCGGCCGGTGTGCAATGTCAGCACAAAAAGGAGGCCTTTCCAATGTATGTCGAAGCCCATCGCGCAATCGCGCGATATGTCGCCGAAGCGGCGTGGAATCAGGGACGCCTGGAGGTCATCGACGACGTATTTGCTGCCGACTTCATCAACCACGATCCATCGGCGCAACAGGTGCGCAATGCGAAAGCGCTCAAGCGCTGGATCGAGCGGTTGCGGATCGCGTTCCCCGATATGCACATGACGATCGAAGACCTGATTGCTGAAGGCGATCAGGTTGTGATTCGCTGGAAATGGACGGGGACGCACACCGGGTTCTTTGGGTCGATCCCGCCCAGCTACAATGCCGTCACTCTGCACGGTATCACGATTGAGCGATTCGCCAATGGCAAGATCGCCGAGGCCTGGTGGAGTTACGATGGCTCGGCAATGATGTTGCAGATTGGGGCATTTCCGATGGCGCTGGAAGTCGGACGATGAAGGCGGATGGTGGAAGGTGACAGGTGGAAGACAGCATTTGGTCTTTCCCCTGGTATGCGCCCGGAGCGCCGCCGCTTCAATCGGCGGCGCGCTCTTTTCGCACCGTCATGACCGTAAGCCACGCCAGCGCTGCCAGAGCCGCTGTGAACATCACCGCCGAAGACAGTGGCCACCACGGAACCGTGTTGGGCCAGATCAGCAGATTGGACGCCTGGGCAATGGTCAACAGCCCGACAATTCCGCGTGTGTGGCGTGGCGATTGACCAACGATGGCGCAGGCGATCAGGAGCGCCGCCGTGATGGTCACCATGTATTGCGGACTGAATACCCGGTTCAACAGCAGGAATGCTGCCGGCGCAAGCGCCGCCAGCGCCGTTGGACGCCATACTGATGATGGAAAACGCAGGGCGCTCAGGGTCAGGCTCGCAAGGACGATACCCTGCACGCCAACGGCAATCCCCATCATTGTCCCGCCGGTTTCCACCGATCCCCACGGCGCCGGAAGATGCGCCCAATGCTCCGGTGCAGTTATCAACACTGCCAGAAACCATACGCTTTCACCGGTGATGGCGCGCCCGCCCTGGAGCAGGTACGGCGCAAGAAAGCGTTCTCCATCGATCAGCGCGAATGGGAGCGCTGTTGCAACAACCGCCGCACCCAGACCGCCGCCAAACGCCAGGACATGCGCGTAGCGCCGCTCCTCCCGCGCGCCAGGACGCGCCAGCGCCAGCACCGGAACCGCCAGCCAGGGCGTCCACTTCAGCGCGCCGCCGATACCGAGCGCGGCGCCGCTCCACACCATGCGATTATGCGTATACGCCATCAGTCCAAGCGCCAGGAACGCCGTTGGCAACGGATCATATTTGCCGTGCCAGAAGGGGAGCAGCGGCGGCGAGAGTGCGTAGAAACACGCCAGCGCGGTATTCCCGCCGGTTGAATAGCGCCGCTCACTCATGCTCCAGATCGCCCAGACGATTGCCAGGTCGGCGAGCGTGTTGCAGAGCGGCAGTGCCAGTGCAAACAGTTCGCGGCTCGCGGGCAGTGCCAGAATCGCCCAGGGGATCAACGCACCGGAAGGGTACTCGACCACCGGCAACCCCAACTCCAGTGTCGCGCGCCCGTAGCTGTAGAAAAGTTCAACGTCCGGATCGCTGCCGATCTCTCCACTGAGCAACCGCGTCGTCAGCGCCGCCAGACGAACGCCCAGTGCGATCTGCAGCACCCCGGAAAGCGTCAGGGTTCGTCCGATGCTATGCCACATGCCCCACACGACGCACGCCGCCTGCGCCGCAATCACCGCCACGCTCCACTCCCCCCGTGCCACGCCTGCCACCAGGAGCGCATCGAGCGCCACGCCGCCGGACGCTGCCAGGAGCGCAGGTCGAAGATCCGTCGTCGCCAGCTGGCGCAGTTCCCGCCGTTCCAGCCAGGCAAACAGGAGCGCCACACCCCCCAGCAGCACGGCATAGAACGGGAGAAACGGAACGGTGCGCGTCGGCAGCCAGACCCACAGCACACCGCACCCCCCAATGACTGTCAGCGCAACGGCGGTTCGCCCCATCAGACTCATTCGATTGCGCCCAACCAGACTGACGCTCAGACCGATCGCCAGCAATGCGAGGATATGCTGCACCGATGGGAGCGCCAGCGACCGGGAAAATGCCACGCCAGCGTGATAGATAAGCACGCCGAGATTGCGACGGTCGTTGGGCGGTTTCCATGTATCGCTCTGAATCGTGATGTGGAAGGCATCACCCGAGAGCGGATCAGGGCGAAGCAGCAGCAGGTAACGGCGAGGGGCATCCGACGGTGTGATCGCGACCGAAGTTGCGGCGACCGACAGCGTAACCGATGGGGACGGCGTTTCAGGAGGACGAGGCGCTGCCATGACGATCTCGACGATGCCTGGCGCACCATAACCAGAAGCGATCAACGTCACACGTGCATCGCCGTCTGTCCAGCGAAACGAACCGTACCCGTCGCGCTCGCGCGTCTCGAAGCCACGGGCGCACCCGACATCCTCGCCAGCGCCGACGTCGCACATTGGCGGATGGGCGATGGCGGTTGCGACGGTAGCCGTCAGCAGCGCCGCCAGTACCAGCGTGATGCCATGGAACCAGACGTATCGTTGCACGTTGTTCACAAAGGAGATCTCACGCGACAATGCGGTTGCGGAGAACACCCAAGCCGGCAGCTTCAAGCTCGACCAGATCATCAGGTTCGAGCCAGGGTCCCTGTCCATCGGTCGCCTCGAGCAGTGAACCGCCAATCGCGCCGCAGGCAATCATGTCGCCGGGGAACAGGGTGCACCCTTCGGAAGCGACCGCAATCATCTGAGCAAAAGAGTACGTCAGATCGGGAAGGTTGCCACGTGACTGTTCGACGCCGTTCACGCGAGCAATCAGGGTCAGATTGAACTGACCATCGTCGAGGGCGTATTCCTGGAGTTCGTCCGGCGTGGCAAGCCAGGGACCGATGGAGGTCGCTGCATCTTTACTCTTGCTGAAGGCGAACCCGGCGATCAGTTCCTCGCGCTGGACGTCACGCGCCGTCCAGTCGTTGAGCAGCAGATACCCGGCAATGTAATCGCCCGCCTCTTCAGGGGAAATGTCGCGTCCGCTGCGACCGATAACGCACGCCACCTCGAGTTCATAATCGAAAGCGACGGTGCGGGGGAGCGGCACATATGCTTCGGGACCATACATGGCTGCGTGATTGCCAAAGGCAAAGAGTGGTCGTTCATACCAGAAATAGGGAATCCCGCCGCCGTGCAGACGGGCAAGCGCCGCCATGTGCCGTTCGCTGGCTTCAAAGCAACGCAGGCTGGAAGGGTGCGGCAATGGCGGCAACAGGCGCGCCTCGTCGAGCGGGATAAGCATCTCGACGCCGCCAATCATCAGAGAACCGTACTGTGGAACGAGATGCTCATCATCCACACCGCCGATCTGATCGATCACCGCTGCCACGATCTCCGCCGCGCCATCGAGACCCATACCGTCTGGCATGCCACTCAGCACATCGAGCAGACTCCAGGGCGACGGGGGCGGATCTTCGAAGACAAGCGGCGCAGCTGCCGCCAGATCGATAACGGCGCTGCCGAGCAGCGCGCCAACCCGCGGCTGGCGATCAATGAACTGAAAGGTGACCAGACGCATGGCTCACTCCTTCGGGTACACTGCGCGCGGATCATAGCCGCCGCCAGCGCGGGTGTCAAATTGAGGCGCGCGGCGCGAGGCGAGGGGGCGAGACGGGGCAACGTAGGGGCGCAGCGTTGCTGTGCCCGGTTACCTGTCGGCGCGTCGCCCATCGCCGGTTGCGGACATGTGTCTCGACTTCAACGGTCTCAAGGATGGTACAATATATCCATAAAGAAAAGAAATCTGCTTAAGGAGTTCCACGTGTCTCACACGCACCGCCCGATCATCGGCGTTCCATGTCTGGTTGGTATTGCTCACTTTGCCCGGAACGACGCCTGGTTTCCCAAAATCTACGGCAACGTCATCGATTATCTCCGGGCAATCGAAGCAGCCGGAGGCGCTCCGCTGCTCATCCATCTCACAACGAATGACGAGGTGCTGGACAGGCTCTACCAGCAGATCGACGGATTGCTCCTGGCTGGCGGTGAAGATATCGATCCTGCCTCCTACGGCGCTCCACGCCATCCGCGACTGGGTGATCCCGATCCCTTGCAGGACAATGTCGAGATCAAACTGACCCGACGCGCGCTCCGGGACGGGAAGCCGATTCTGGCGATCTGTCGCGGTATTCAACTCCTGAATGTAGCGCGTGGCGGCACGTTGTACCAGGACATCCCTTCTGACATTCCAGGCGCTCTGAACCATAATGAGTCAACCGACCGGCAGGACATGCGATACCTGGCGCACCCTATCCTCATCGATTCCGACTCACGGCTGGCGGATCTGCTCGGCGCAACCGAAGCGATGGTCAATACGCTGCACCACCAGGCGCTGCGCGACATTGCGCCAGCGTTGCGCGTCACGGCTCGCGCTCCCGATGGCGTCATCGAAGCGGTCGAAGCAGAGTCATCGGCATGGGTCGTGGGTGTACAGTGCCACCCGGAGATGCTGTGGGATAGTACGGATCTGCGCTGGGCGCGGGTGTTCCAGGCATTTGTGCAGGCGGCGAGGGGGTGAACGTTCAACGTTCAACGTTCAACGTTCCAACCTTCAACCCTCAACCCTCAACCTTCAACGTTCCAACGTTCAACCTTCAACCTTCAACGTTCCAACCTTCAACCTTCAACCCTCGGTTCGCTTGTTTTCATGCAAGGCTCCCTGATGCCATAAAACGGGGGCGTTCTCGCAGCCAAGGTCGTTATTTGTCAAGTCGCAGATCGCATCAGGAAGCCATCCGTCAGAAAAATGAGCGAACGGTGAGTTTATAGCAGTTCCCATAGAGGTTGAACCAATTGGACGAGGTTGAACACTCTCAGAATCGCGCTACCAACACGGTGACCGAAATAAATTTCGGTCTACGCTCTGCCGGAAACGGGCGCCTCGCACGACACGGCAGACCCGGACAGGGGGCAACATATCTGAGAACTGCTATAACGTTCAACCTTCAACGTTCCTACCTTCAACCCTCAACCTTCAGCGTTCCAACCTTCAACCTTCAACGTTCAACCTTTAACTCCCGCCCCGCGGCGGTCTGCCAGCGATCAGGTTCTCCAGTGCTGGGGTCATTTCCTCACGGGTGATGCCCCCCTCATACCGGGCGACAATCGTGCCATTCGCGTCGATCAGGAACAACCACGGTTCCGATTGCAATCCCCAGGCGATCATCGGATCGGAAAGCCCCACGTTGCGCTCTTCGAGCGTGGGGGCGCGCCCTTCCTGCGCCAGTTTCTGGAAGACTGCGGATTGCGCCTCGAACGACTCGCGGAACGGATGGCGGAAAACCTCGACATGGATGAAGTTGATGCGATCGCCATAGGTTTTCTGCAACTCCTGCATCACACCCAGGCTGGGAGCGCACACTGCCGTTCGACAGAATGCTGGCGTTGCAAACAGCAGCGCCGTCGGCTTGCCGTTCTGCAACGCTGCATCCAGGCTGATCTGGTACATCGAAAGATCGTCGACCCGACCAGACGAAAGATACGACGGATCGGGCACATCACCCACAGTCAACGTTTTGACAGGTATCGCCTTATCGCCGACATTCGGTACATCCGAACGTTCTTTGACTTCGAGACGCAGGCGTGCAACTGTCGGTTCTGATTGACCGCTGAGGGTTGTTTGCACCTCGATTCCCCAACTCCCCCCCCGGTCGAACGTCGGATAGGCGACGTAGATGGCTGCGGGAAGCCCCTGACCGTAGTAGATCGCATCGGTCTCGAATCTGACCGGTGAACTGGTATCGTTCAGATCGAAGAAGCGCAGGTGAATCTTCGCACCCGGATCATTGACCGGCGAACCATCGCGAATCAGACCCAGCGCAATGCGGTTCGGACCCACAACCGCTTCGGTGAAGGCAAAGACCGGCGTCACCTGACCGGAACGTGTCGGCTGCTGCGCGCATGCGACGAGGAGTAGCGCCAGCAGAAGAAATATCAGCCATCTGAAACGCATAGACATATCCTTGCTATTGTGCATCGAAAATCTCATCAACCTCGATGCCGAATCCGTCGAGCAGTTTTGAGATTGCGCGCTGACCCCGGTGAAAGATGCCATGCAGCGCATATGCATGTTCTTCCAGCGTAAGAACCGTTACCGTCTCATCGAGCGGATTGACGATCCAGTATTCGGGAATGCCTGCTTCGGCGTAGTCGCGCACCTTTTCCTCAGTATCGCGCTCCGGTCGGTCAGGGCTGACAACCTCAACGACGAGATCGGCGCCGAGCCAGAAGGCGTCCTGATACCGGGGATCACCGGCAGAGCGCAACAAGAGAATGTCGGGTTCGCGGAACTTGCCTGGACGCAGCCGCAGACGCAGCGGCGCTACCAGCACTTTCCCGCCTGTCGGCTGCACTGCCGTCTTGAAACGTTCGTACAGCAGCAACAGAATCGTCTGATGGCGACTGGTCGGCATCGGCAGCACCTCGATGGCGCCGTCGGTAAACTCGATCAGATGGTTGGTCTGTTCGGTCAATCGCAGGTACTGCTGCTCGGTCCAGAGTCCCTGAAGCGGCGCCAGATCGACTTCCAGCCCGTCGCTGCGCGTGATTTTCAATGAATTGGCATGCGCTTCGACCGTCATGCGCCTTCCTCGCTCACCGACAGATTCTTGCTCTGGTATAGTACCATTTCAACGTTGAACGTTCAACGTTCCAACGTTCAATGTTCAACGTTCAACGTCTGCACAGCAAACATTCTTGTGGTAGGATTCTCGGAGAGCATATCACGCTTTTCGGACATCACCTGCCGGATCGATGACCCTCGGAAGTTCGGTCATGAAGGAGAGGATCATGCACCTGGCAATCGTTGGCGCCGGGATGGCCGGTCTCAGCGCAGCGCGTGAGATGCGTCGGCGACGACCCGATCTGATGATCACCATCTATGAGAAGAGCCGCGGCTTCGGCGGGCGTGTAGCCACACGGCGTCGCGATGGGTTCGTCTTCGACCACGGCGCACAGGTCATCAAGGCGCCGGATGCCAGTATGGAACATCTGTTGACTGCCGAACTTCCCATCGAAGAGTTGCGACGCATGGATCGCCCGGTTTATGTCTTCCACACCGATGGGACAATCGCTGAGGGCGACCCGACACTCAATGCCGAACCATCCTGGTTTTATGCCGGAGGTCTCAACCGGCTGGGAAAGTTACTCGCTGCCGACCTCGACGTGCGGCTGGAAACACGTATTGCTGCGCTGCGTCGGGAAGCGGGAAGCGCGCGGTGGATGCTGTTCGACGCGCAGGGTGCGCACGTCGGAACCGCTGATGCAGTGTTGTTGACACCGCCAGCGCCGCAGACGGCGGAAATCCTGGCGATGAGCGATTTTGACCCGCCGCTGCGCGATATGCTGGTGCGCGAACTGATCCATGTGCCGTATCGACGCTGCCTGACGGTGACTCTGGCGTACAATCGACCGATCGAGCGGCCGTTTTACGCACTGGTCAATGTTGATCGGCAGCATCCTATGGCCTGGCTGGCCCTCGAGCACACAAAAGGACCAGAGCGCTGTCCATCCGGTCATAGTCTGCTGATCGCGCAAATGGCAGGACATTTCAGCATGCAGCAGTGGGATGCGCCAGCTGAAGAACTGGCGTCGGCGGTGATCGAGATCGTCAGTATGGCGCTTGGAGAGGATCTGCGCCAACCACTGTGGTATGATCGTCAGGGATGGCGCTATGCCCTGCCGGATGGAATGGCCAACTCAGCAGTGTTGAACACCACCCAAACCGGGCTATTCTTTGCCGGCGACTATACTGTTGGGCTTGGACGCATTCACCTGGCGATCAGGAGTGGGCAGGAAGTCGCCGGCACGATTGCCAATTGGCTCCAATAACGTCATAAAGGATGCAAAATGTCTGCTCATAACACAAACCCGGCAACCACGTCTCCCGAAGCGCGTTTCCCGTGGCGCGCGTTGTTGATTGGTCTCGGCATTGCGCTCGCGCTGGCAGCGATTGCGCTGCTGAGCCAGGGGAGCAGCAACCCGGTTGCGCCGCGTGGCGCCAGCATGCTCATTCTGGCGCCGGCTGCGTTCCTGGCGGGCGTGTTCAGTTTTCTTTCGCCCTGCACGCTGCCAATTCTGCCAGCCTATTTCGCGTTCACGTTTCAGGCGCAACGCGAGCGCATTGTAATGATGACCGTCGCCTTCTTTCTGGGGCTGGCGACAACGATGGTGCTGCTGGGTGCGACGGCGACGGCGCTCAGTCAGTTGCTGTTTCGCAACCTGGAGACATTGACCTTCATCGGCGGCGTGATCATCATCATCTTCGGCATCCTCAGCATGCTGGGCAAAGGATTCAGCGGCGTTCAGATCCTGTCGCGTCCGTCGGCGAGCATCGCCGGATCGTATCTGTACGGCGCAACGTTTGCACTGGGATGGACCGCATGCGTCGGTCCGATCCTGGGGGCGCTGCTCACCCTGCTGGCAACACAGGGTATCGCCATCCTCCAGGGCGCGGTGCTGTCGTTCATCTATGCACTGGGGCTGGGATCGCCGTTGATCATCGTAGCGACCTTCTTCAGTCGCCTGGGGACCGGCTCGCCTGTCTGGAAAGCGCTGCGCGGGCGCGGATTCACCCTGAGCATCGGCGGGTACACCCTCCACCTGCACACCACCAGCCTGATCAGCGGGGCGCTGCTCGTTCTCATGGGGTTGCTGCTGGCAACCGGGCAACTGACGGCGCTGAGCGAGTGGACCCAGCGCACCCCGCTGGCGCAGTGGGCGCTCAGCCTGGAACAGTGGGTGCAACGCATCTTCCTTGGACAGTAGACAATCCAGCAGAAGGAACAACGCATGAACGAACATCCCGACGCGGCAGGGTGCGTCGTCTATCGCTACGATGAGCACGGTCAACCGCTCATTCTGCTGATCCACGACCAGTATGGCAAATGGACGTTGCCCAAGGGTCACCTGGAAGCAGGCGAGAGCGCCGAAGCGGCGGCAGTGCGCGAGGTGCGCGAAGAGACCGGAATGGGTGGCAAGTCAGGCGCATTTGTCGGTACGATCACCTACCCGGTGCAGAAGAAGGGCACATCGTACCTGAAGCGCGTCGATTTCTTTCTCCTGCACGCCGATGGCAGCAACGCCGTCCCTGAAGCCGCCGAGGGGATCACAGCCGCGGAGTGGTTTCCGCCCCACGAGGCGGAGGAGCGCGTCGGCTATGAGCAGATCCGTCGCATCATCGCGCGCGCCGTTGCACTGATCCCACCGCAGTCATCATCCTGCTTATAGAGAAAGTCGCTACAACCTTGGCGGCACAACCCCCGTCTGATTCTGGTATTTGCCCGCTTTGTCGGCATACGACACGAGCGGCGGCTCGTCGCTCTCCAGAAACAGCACCTGAGCGATCCCCTCATTGGCGTAGATCCGCGCCGGCAACGGCGTTGTGTTCGAGATCTCGATGGTCACATACCCGCACCACTCCGGCTCCAGCGG
>Ga0209227_1003740_pt1 | contig 9947 bp, 7 predicted proteins | sample YNPBryantNP2012_FD_185815 | JGI IMG/M metagenome (GOLD analysis project Ga0209227, IMG submission 185815) | Anoxygenic and chlorotrophic microbial mat microbial communities from Yellowstone National Park, USA - YNP Bryant NP 2012 (SPAdes)... ...
ATTTGCAGTGCCTGTATTTTTTTGAGGAGGCGTGAGCAGGGGGCAGGGGACGAGGTCGAAGCAGATGTTTCCCAGCCCGGCGGCGCAGAGCTTTCTGATCAACGGGCGAATGCACCGCGTCTTTGAGCGTCAGGCAAGTTTGGTTCCGGCTACGCCGGGCTGGGAAATATGCGGGCTAAGTGTGACTATACAGCCGGCCCGGTCGCATCAATCCGGTGCAAATGTTCCGTACCAGTTCAGCTCGACGCCTTCGGTGTTCAGCACGCTGATGGCGAGTTTTTCTGATGTCGCAACACCGCAGATCAACGTGGCATTTTCCGGCTTCGGCCCACCGCCAATAATTTGCGCGTAAGGTCTGTGGTCGTTCGGCGGGAAAACGCCTGTGCTGTGCGTATGTCCGGAAATCACCATGCAAAAATGAGCGTCTGCCAACAACTCATGCCATCGAAACCGGGGATCGTTCTGGTCTTCAGGATATCGTTTGTCAGCCCACCACAACGGAATATGACAAAAAGCGACCCTGAACCGGGCATCGCGCAGATACGGTTGTTCGAGCTCACGTCGGAGCCACGCAGTCTGTTCCTCGTGATATGCAATGAAATCGCCCAACCCGGCATACACCTTAGTGCTGTCGGGCTTGTCTTCGCCCGAGTCCAGCACGACGCCTGCGACCGGTCCGTGCCTGAACCCGTAATAGAACCGTCCGTTGGGTGTTTCCTGATACCGGGGCAACGCCCGCGCAGCAGGACCGCGGGTGTCATGGTTGCCGCGGACAAACAACAAAGGTGTTTCACGCGCGAACGGCTGTCCGCCGGCGCCAAGGTAATGCTCAACCATTTTGTCTTCGGTGTAGTTGTCGTTTGTGACATCGCCATTCCAGACATGAAAATCTGCGGAATGCTTTGCTGTGTGAATCATCAACTTCGCCATTGTCTCGGCGTTTTCGTGAGTGTCATTCCAAACAACAAATCGCGTTTCTTTGGCTGCCGGGTCAAACGTCCGAAAGCTGTAAATGTCCGACGTCACGGTCTCGCCACGCCGTATGTCATAGGCGCTTTTGAATTCGACGGCACATGCATGGACCCGATAAAAACAATGCTGCCCCGGACGTAGCCCCTCAATGCGAACATGATGCGCCCGCGCGTCGTACGGTTTCAACCCGTGGCGCGATCCTGTTGCCACCCGGCCAAGTTGCTCGGTCTCCCCGTACTCAGCCCATGCTGTGCACGGCTTGTTGACGCCCACGGCAACAGTAACACCTGTCGCCGACGGATTTTGCAAAGACGGCGCCGTGCTGAAACTCAGAAAGTCCGGCGTCTGTGATGCAATCGATTGCTCTCCGGTTCTGGCAACCCACGGCCATGCGGCCAGAGAAATACCACCCACACCGGCTTGCTTCAGAAAATTTCGCCTGTTTCTCATTTTTGAAACGCCATTGACATTGGTACAAAAAAAGGCCAACCCGCATGCGGCGCAGCGCGGCGCAGCCGCAACCGAACAACGCATGCTGCCATACCTATTTGATAAAATCCATTTGACGCTATTCATTCGTCCTTCACACCCGCAACCGTAAACCGCGCCATTGACCGCGAACACCGTAATCGGCATAATAGCCCGAGCAGAATGATAATTGGAGAAGCCGGCGATTTCAGATCCCCCGAGTCGATCATATGGGCGAAGATGTGAAACATGATTTGTTGGCCCGAATCCCGTCGATAACCGAATTGCTCAAAACCAGCGTCGCCACACGCTGGTTGGCTGAACAACCGCAATCTCTGGTCGCCGACTGTCTCCGCCAGGCGGTTGCCGAAATTCGGTCTTCAATTCTGAGCGATCGTGCCGGGCGTTGCGGACCAATCCACGCCAGCGTTGATTCAGTACTGGCGCGCGCCACCAAACTCATGCAAGAGCGTGTCGCACCCCGGGTCAGATCAGCCGTCAACGCCACTGGCATTATCCTCCATACCGGGCTTGGGCGAGCCGTATTCCCTGCACAGGTCGTGGATTCGATCGTGGACGAACTTAAGGGTTACTGCACTCTGGCCATCGACCGCGAAACAGGCGAGCGAATCGAACGCGACGAGCTCGTCGAAAGTCTGTTGATTGAACTGACCGGTGCCGAAGCTGCCACAGTGGTGAATAACAACGCCGCTGCAACCCTGCTGGTCCTTGCTGCAACCGCCACAGGCAAAGAAGTCATCGTGTCCCGCGGCCAACTGATCGAAATCGGCGGTTCATTTCGGCTTCCGGAAGTAATGGCCCAAAGCGGTGCCCGGCTTGTCGAGGTCGGCGCCACAAACCGTACTCATTTGAAAGATTACGCGCGTGCAATCACGCCGAACACGGTCGCAATCATGCGCGTGCATCCCAGCAACTACCGGATAGTCGGATTCACAAGCGAACCTTCGTTGCCTGACCTTGCAAAGCTCGCGCACGAACACAATCTGCTGTTGATCGACGACCTCGGGGCAGGCGCGCTTGTACCACTCGAACGGTTCGGAATGCCCCACGAACCAACAATGAGCGAATCGATCAAGACCGGCGCGGACCTTGTCCTCAGCAGTGGCGACAAATTGATGGGCGCTGCTCAGGCTGGAATCATCATCGGCCGAAAAGACGTCATCAACATCATCCGAAAACACCCGTTGATGCGGGCCGTTCGAGTGGACAAAACCTGCCTCATGGTGCTCGAACGCACGTTGCAGTTGTTCAGAAGGCCGGATCAATTGGCCAGCTCGCACCCGACATACAGCATGCTCACCACCCCAACGGAGACTTTGCAAACGCGCGCCCGACGGCTTCTGGAACTGATCCAGCCGCTCGCCCCAAAGCTGCTCGCAAGAATCGAGAATGGTGTGTCCTACCTCGGCAGCGGATCGCTCCCAACCCAGGCAATACCAAGCGTGGTTGTGACAGTGGAAATGGAGGGGCTGAGCGCTTCCGAGCTCGCCAAACGCTTGCGCCTCGATGACGCGTGCATTTTCACCCGCATCGAACAGGATCGTGTTTGCATGGACATGCGAACAGTTGCCGACGCCCAGATTGACACTATCGCACAAGCGCTGCGTCGAGTGGCAAACGCAATTGATACGCCACTCGCAAGTTGCACCTGAGAAACCTTGTTAACAGAACACCGACGATACTCAAGAATTCATAACCGTTAGATCCGGTCCATGGCAGGCAGTAAAAACATCATGCTCGGCACAGCCGGGCACGTGGATCACGGCAAGACAGCACTTGTCAAGCTGCTGACCGGATGTGACACAGACACTTTGGCAGAAGAAAAAGCGCGCGGGCTGACTCTTGACCTCGGCTTTGCACCGTGCCGTTTGCCCGATAACCGTGTCATCGGAGTAGTCGATGTGCCCGGCCATGTTGATTTCATCCGGCACATGGTTGCAGGCGCCCACGGCATCGACATCGTAATCCTCGTCGTCGCCGCCGACGATGGCATCATGCCGCAGACACGTGAGCATTTGGACATCCTGACATTGATGGGCGTCCGGCGCGGGTTGGTCGCATTGACAAAAATCGATCTCGTTGAACCCTCCCGGCGCGATGAAGTGCTCAGTTCATTGAGAACATTCCTCACAGGCACTTTCCTCGAATCCGCACAAATCTGCCCCCTGTCCAATGTCACAGGCGAAGGTTTCGACGCATTTTACGACGCTCTTGCGGCGGAGATCGATGCCTGCGATTCCCGCCCGTGCACGGGATTGTTTCGCACATGGATCGCAGACGCTTTCACCATCAAGGGCTTCGGCACAGTGGTTACAGGCATCCCCTCCAGCGGCAATGTCAAACCCGGCGACCAGTTGTTCCTTGTGCCCGAAAACATAAAAGGCCGCGTTCGGCGCCTCGAAGTGTACGGTCAAGATGCCTCGGAAGGCCGCGCCGGTGAATGCGTCGCAATGAACGTTCCGGAGTTCGAACACACCACGCTGAAACGCGGAATGGTGGTGACCTGCTCCGACGCGCTTTTGCCCGTGCTGATGGCCGAAGCCGAATTCAAACTTCTCCCCAATGTCACAGGCGAACTCAGGGACAACACCGAAGTCCATCTTCACATCGGAACCGCATCGGTCATGGCAAAACTCGCGTTTCTGGAAACCGACCGCATGGTCGGCGGACAGTCCCAGATGATTCAGTTGCGCATCTCAGAACCGCTCGGTCTCCTGCCCGGCGACCGATTCGTCGTCAGAGCCTCGTTGCCCGGCAGCGAACAGGGCCGGCTCACAACCATCGGCGGAGGCCGGGTCCTGGGCAATAGCAACGTTAAACTCCGCCGTCGTCGCCCATGGACAATCTCGAATCTGCGCATGCGCGCCGCGGTCATCGATCAGCCGCGCCATTGGATCGAGCAACTGCTCCGGGAAAGCGACCGCCCTCTGACATTCTCTGAGTGGGCACGACTTTCGTTTCGATCCGGAACAGAAATGCTGCCAGACCTGCACGCGCTCATCGCAACCGGGCGCGCGGTTCAAAATTCAAACGGCCAATTCGTGCACATCGACTCAGTCGAGGCCCTGGCCGACCTTGTTATATCGGCAGTGCGGATGTTGCACACCACGAATCCAAAGCGTCTTGGCTTTCACCCACGCGAAATAGGAGAGGCCCTGGACACCGTTCTCGAATCTCCCGGAGCACAGGATAAACAAGCCCAAAACCAGGGAAACGCCGCTGCGTCACCCGGCCATTCAGCTTTCCTGGCTGCAAGACTTGCTGAGGATAAAGATGTCTTGAGCATGGCAATCGAAATCGTGACCCGGGAAGGCGAGCTCGAACGCCGAGGCGACCTCGTCGCAATTTCAGGCTGGCGCGTTTCAGTGTCATCACAAGAGGAATTGGCTGTACAGCAGGTCGAATCTCTGCTGCGCGGCGCCCGATTCTCTCCGCCAAGCAAGCCTGAGATGGCGAAAGCGCTTGGTCTTCCGCAGAACGTTGTTGATTCAGCAATCAAACTGCTGATCGAGCAGGGCAAAGCCGTACAGCCAGACAAAGAGCTTGTCTTTCACTCTGATGCGATCGCCGCTGCGCAAGCAGTGGTACTTCAATTGTTCGCGCACGCGCCGTCGTTTACCACCATGCAATTCCGCGACGCCCTCGGCGTAAGCCGCAAATACGCCGTCCCCCTGCTCGATTATATGGACTCACAAAGATTGACCGTCCGAACAGGAAACGTCCGCACACCGGGCGCACTCGCAAGGCAACGCCTGGGATGAAGGTCAGAGAAAAGCAGGTCCCTGAATACCTATATTGAAAAATCGATCATTTTTGCGAAGATTTTCGGACTGCGAGTTTAGTCAATTTGTCAGTATCCGCTTCTCTGGCAGCAATCAGTGCGATTACAACACGGCGGTCTTTGGAGTATGATATAGGATAATCTGCGCCGAAATCACAGGTTAGCACGTGGTTCGAGACTTTTGCCTTCGAATTGTTCGGCCGCTGATCTCACTCGCATTTCCCCATTTGGCGACGAAGTCGCCCCTTTCAGCGCGGCGCGGCGAAGTGCCAAGTCTGGAACAAACGCGTTTATCTCGCCGCGATCCTTCGGCTGCGGCTGCGCCGCGCTGAGCCGAATCTCACCGGCTTTAACGTATTTGTGTTCCCGGGGTGTTGGCCGGCGAGATTTCCGGGTCAGATAAAACCGCGCGCCCTTCTGACAGGAGAAAATCGCGAAGCACGGTGAGCTTGTCGGCATTTAACAAATCCACTCCTGCATCATAAATCACGCGCCAGAATTCCGGTGTGTCCGGCGTGCCCCAAAACCGTATCCGCCGTCCCCGCGCGTGCGCCTTGTCAACCAGCGCACGGAGCAACTCGTGTTCCGATTCAGGCATAGGCCCTGTGCCGCGCCATTTGAACAAGCTGCCCCAACGCTCGCTCACGAGTGGAACAAGACCGACGGGCACATCTGAATCCAAATCCGGCTTGCGACCGTCGCATGCGGCGTATCTGAGCGGTTGTGCAGCCATTGTTTCGCGCGGGCAATTCCCGCTAACGAGCACGATCAAAGCATTGGTGACAATCCTGCCATCGGTGAACACGCTCAGAACGTCGGAAAAACGGGCCAGTTGCTTGTGCAAAACCTCGTAGGTCGGTTCGCCTTCGGACTTTATGTCAATTAACAAGGTGCAAACCGGGCCGCCGCGGTAAACGCGCCCACCATTCCCGAGTATCCGACGTCGAAGCGGCTCGAGATACAGCGCGGTCAACGTCCTATCCGGCCGAACGCGGATGCGGTCATGCGCCACAAGCAGCTCGCCATCGACAAGATGAATATCTGCCTCGAAGCTGCAGAACCCGCAGTCAAGAGCATCCAGCAACGGTCGTGCGTGTTCATAATCGTTGTGAGCGTGAGCGCGAACCAAGGGGACTGGTTTGTTCGCTGAGCCGGCTTCGGTTTCAGCAACCCGGGCACCTGCATCGGCTCTGATGACCGCCACGAACGCAATCAGCGCGGCCCCACAAAAAACTCGTTCCCACCAATACCTCAATTTCACAACAAAAAAAAACCAATGCCAGCCCGAAACAATCAATCGTCATCTTCCAGACTGGCGTGTACAGCCCACACCGGATAAGCAACGTCCGGGCCTTTCATCGCATGCCAAATGATTCTGTTCAAAAGGTCCTCAGGGCATTGATCGACCTTTTCGAGCGGCAGTTTTTCCGACGCCTTTGCCAGCCTGCGCATGAAAGAATTCGAGACCTGTTTCGGATCCGGATTCATCTGGTCCAGCGGAATGCGGTTGGGCACGGCCACGAACGGGGTGAAATCAGGCGTGTCCGTGAAACAATCGGTCATCGGCGTCGCACTGGCGTCCATGATGTTCATCGGCGGCAGGCCGAGGATGAGCTCGATCGTGCGAAGAATGCTGGTCTGGTTGTATTGGGTGCTGATCACTGTACCGCGGCGCGTATAGGGGCTGATCACGTAAGCTGTCGTGCGATACCCGCTCACGTGGTCCCAGCCTGCCTGCGGGTCGTCCTCGATCGCAAATATGCATGTTTCTTTCCAGAACTTGCTGTGGCTTATCGCCTCGACGATCTGTCCGAACGCAAGATCGTTGTCCGCAACCTGCGCTGCAGGTGTGGGTTTGCCTGCCGCAGTCCCTGACGTGTGATCGTTCGGCAGGCAAATTATCACGAGGTTCGGGAACTCGCCCTTTCGCTCGAATTCGCGCAGTTCCTCGATGAACTTTGCAGCCCGGAAGACATCCGGAATGGCCATGTCCCATCCGACAGTGTTCGTGCAGAGATAGGGCCGAAGCGATTCAATGGCCGGGCGGCTGCTGATGTTTATCAGCCCGGTCTTGTTGATGAAATCGTTGTAGTAATCAAGAAACTTTGGAGAACCTCGCCGGTTCTTGTCCTTCCATGAAGCTTCGGTAATCGCGAACTCACCATAATCTCGGAGCGTTTTGCCATGCGCGATCGCATTATCCCAAATAAACCCGGAAGGCGCATAAGCCAGCGCATCAACGTCGTCGTCTTCCATTCCGTCAGGGTAACTCCGCGGGAACCCGGCAAAGGAACGCTCCATGTAATCCGTCGCATAACCGGTGTCAGTCCACTGATGTCCATCAGCGCTGAGAATCCCCGAGCAATATGTATTGTCCAATAGCACGAATTCCCTCACCATCTTGTGCTGGTTCGGAGTCACTTCCTCCCCAAACACGCACAGGTCAGGATCGCCATTCGCTTCCTTCACATCCCCAAGAACCTGATCGTATGTGCGGTTCTCTTTGATGATATAGACGACGTGCTTGAAAACGCTCGGCTCGCCAACACGCTCCGGAACCGGGCGCGGGGGTTGGCCCGGGCGAGCAGGCAACCGCGACGCCGCAATCATCGGTGCGCGGCAGTTGTGAAGCACCGTGGCCGTGTGCGCCTCGAGCGCCCGAGCGCCTGGCACTGGAAACAACGAAAGCGACCCATGGTATTGATGCGAGTTGTACTCGATTCGACCCGTCTTCGCGTTGCGCCGCCCGCCGCTGATGCCTTTGATGTTCGCCACATAAAGAGCATCTCGACGGTGATCGTAAACAATCGCTCCCGGGAACCAGCCGACAGGCGCATAACCAAGCAACCGCGACTTGCGCGGCTTGAAATCAATCACCGCAACCGCGTTCATCCCGCCATTGCAAACAAACAATCGACGCCCACTCCGGTCGAACGCCAACGCAGTCGGACTGGCCCCAAACAGGTCAGCCGGATTCGATTTGGCCCAGATGGTCTCGACGATTTCGTCCGTACGGGTGTCGATCACGGTCAGATTGTCGCTCGCCGAGTTGGCGACGACGACATATCGCCCGTTCGGCGAAGCGCACAGCGCAGACGCATGCAACCCTGTCAAAACCTCCTTCACGACCCGGTTCTCTCCAAGGTCGATAATCGTCACTGACCCTTCGCTGGCTATGTGCCGTACGGGGTCAACCCTCACCCGTGTCCCACGTCCGGCAGGTCCGGTTACACTCGCCGCATCGGGACGACGTCCGCCCCAGTTGCTCACGTAAGCCTTGTTGCCAACAATCACAACATCATACGGCGCAAACCCAACTTCCCAAACCCTCAACACACGCCCGGTTGCTGCATCCAACTCAACCAGCCGATTCGACAGATTGCACACCACATAAAGTCTCTTCCCGTCGGCAGACACCGCAAGCCCCGACGGTATTTCTTCCTTTCTGCCGGGAGCGTTGGCCGGCGGCAGCGGGATCGTGAACAACCCGGAAACTGTGTTGCTCCGGCTAACCGCGAAAACTTTCACATTACCCCTGACATTTGCGAGGTACAGCCTGCGCCCGTCCGGCGCGAAAACCAGACCCGTGTAACTCAACTGCCCCTCTTTGTCCGGTTCGAGAATATGCGTCGAGACAGCTTCCGCAGGCGCTTCAGTTGCCTTGTCAGAGGGCAGGTCAACCCGCTCCCGGATCGAGCCCAGGACAGGGTCCACAATGATCACTTCGTGGGTCTTGCCTGAAGTGGCCAACAACTTGCCATCCGGGCTAAGGGCTATCGCCTGTGGCCGCAATCCCGGAAGTTCGATTTGAATGCCAATGGGCGTCACCACCTGGTTGACCGGGGTAATCACGCGGTTGGTGGACAGACGCGCAACCGGTTCCACCGTCCTTATGATCTCGGTTTGAACGGGTTCCGCCGCAAGCCCCGAAATGCTGTTTAATGTTCCACCCACGACCGCGCCCAAAACAAACGCGGCAAGGAAAAGTCGCTGCCTGTGCATTGCTCTAAAACCCCTGGCGTGCAAGTTCCTGTTCAAGCGCAATCTGAAATTCGCGCATGTCAGCCTCCGTTGGTCGATAACCCCGCTCCGCCGGCGCTATGCCCAGCCGACCGTATTCGTCCACGTACCAGTTTGCCCTCTTCCCGTCACTGAAAGTGACAGATCCGCTGACAACCGCCCCCGGCTTGGCTATTTGGTCCATCGTAACCGACAGACGACCGCGCGCCGGTTTGTCCTGTTGCTCAGTGGCGTTCTTCCCATCTTGTGCGCCCTTGCCGGGTGCAGCCTGCGCAGGTTTCTTGTCCTGGCGATCCAAAGGCTCCGGGTCCTTTGGCAAAACTTGCAAGTCGCTCACCAGAAGTTTTACTTCCATGTATGTTGTTCGGAGGCCAAATTCCGACTCGAGTCTGCTTTGGATTTCTGCCAGTTGCAGGCCTTCGTCAAGCCATTTGCGGACCTGTGCTTTTTGTTCTTCGGTCAAGTTAGTGGTCGCCATGCCAGTATTCCTCCCCAAACAAGCCGGATATTCAACTCAATTTTAGCAGGGCTGCGTCCCAGACTGGCCGGGCACGCCATATAGTTATAGTGAAGAGTCCATCATATTCGCGAAGATTTTCTGACTGCAAGTCTGGTCAATTTCTCGGCATCTGCTTCCCTGGCAGCGAGTAGTGCGGTCACCACAGTGCGGCCTTTGACTACAATA
>Ga0209227_1003756_pt1 | contig 9915 bp, 5 predicted proteins | sample YNPBryantNP2012_FD_185815 | JGI IMG/M metagenome (GOLD analysis project Ga0209227, IMG submission 185815) | Anoxygenic and chlorotrophic microbial mat microbial communities from Yellowstone National Park, USA - YNP Bryant NP 2012 (SPAdes)... ...
CGCAAGTGGCCGGGGTTCAAGGAATGGAGCACGAAAGCGGTCCGCGACGCCTTTTATGCGTCGCCGGAGTTTCCGCGGCTGTTGAGCGCCGATGCTGTGAAGGAAACGATCGCGCGCGGCGTTTGCGAGGGCCTGCTGGCTTACGTGGGCAAGCGCCCAGACGGTCACTACGAGCCGTTCGTCTTTGAGCGTGAGCTCAGTGCGGCGGAGGTTGAGATTTCGGACGACGTGTTTATTCTCACGGCCGAGGAAGCGAAGAAGCACATCGAGCCGCCGAAGCTCACGACGCTGACGATCTCGCCACAGGATGTACAGGTGCAGTGCGGCGGGCACGTCACTTTTGCGGCGCGAGGCGCAGACCAACATGGGCGTCCAATGGCGCCGCCGGATTTGGTCTGGTCGGCCCAAGGTGGCCAGATCGATGACAAGGGTGCGTTCCGGGCTGGAGAAGAAGAGGGCGAATACCGTATTGAGGCGACGGCCGGCGGCCTGACGGATTGGACAACCGTGAGAATTAGCAAGACCCCGGCGCCGTCGGCACTACCGCCTTCTCCGCCGCCGGCTCGGCCTGAAGCAAAGACACTGCGTTGGACCGGCGAAGTGCCGGCGCAGAAGTGGATGAACTTCTACACGAAGGTTCTCGCCAAGTTCGCTACGAGTGGCGGCCTCAAGCTGACCGTGAGTTTCGAGGTCACGCCGGAGGGCGGCTTGCCGCATCACCGTGTCGAGGAGACCAAGGCAATCCTGCGTGAACTGGGCTTGGATGACGAGGTTCAGGTGGGAGGGTAACGCCGAACCGCGAAGGCGCGGAAAGACCTGGCTTCGTGCGGCCTCAGGCGACCCGGTTGAACTTCCGCCAGAACGCCTGGCGAAGTTGCAGCGGTATCCATCGCGCCCCCGCTATTGACCGCTTCACGGCTCCGGCTTCGGCCGGGGCCGTTGGCTTTCTGGCGATGTCTCCGCTCCGTCTTGGAACGATTGCATAAAAGGACACAGCATGGGCGCGGCCCGGCCACCACAGCCTGCGGACCTATCCAAGAGCAGCGGGTTCAACGCTCTGGCCCAGGCCGAGGTAGCGGAACATCTGTGCGATCTGGCCTCGGCCGATTTCCTTTTCTAGCGCGGGGAGCTCCTGCGTGATGATGGAGATGACCTCACCCTCGCCTTCCCAGCCGTTTTCGAGCACGTGGTCGGGCAAGGCGCCCCGCAACTCGTTTACGACCCACAAGCACAGATAGGCCTGGTCCAAGTACCCCTCGGGGCCGTGCAGTTCCTTCGGAAGCAGCTCGAACGGCGTGATGAAATAGGCCAGCGCCGTCGTGATCAGTCGGCGCGACTCGGCGTCCACGCGCCCATCCTCCAGCAGGTTGGTGAGCATGCGGAAAAGGTCGGGCACCAGCCAAACCTGGTCGGCGAAGCGCCCGCGGTAGTGGGCGATCTCATTGCGCAGCATCTGCTCGAACTGATGGTGCTCCGTGCCGGCGACGAACCGTTGGGCCATCGCGCCAAACCGGTACAGCCGCAGGAGGCGCAGGGCCCGCAGAATCCTCAGCACACGCAGGACGCGCAGGGGGCGGAGCAGGGGCAGCACGGATAGCCAGTCCAGCCAGTACTCGCGAAAGTGCCGCCGCGTCGAGGGGGCGACATACCATCGCAGGCTGAGTTCAACCAGAAAGGCGACGGTGATCACATCGCCTGTCAGCTCGACCACCCACAATGCGCGTCCCCGCGCCAGCCCGTAAGCCTCGACAACGAGCAGTGCCACGGAGATGAGAACCAACGCCATGACGACGCTGTCGGTCACCGGGTGGCGAAGCCTGCGGTCGATGGCAGCTCGTAGCCGCCCGGCGACGGTTGTTCTGCGGACTGGCGAATACGGCTGTCGCGCATTATCGCTCATGAGGGCACCCTCTGGTTTAAGGATCGGCACCGAAGGCGGGCTCGTCTTCCTCGACAACCGTCGCCGCGTGGTCGGAACGCGCCGCCGACACCGGGCACACCGCACGGAAGTCGCAGAGCTCGCAGTACGGGCCGGGCGTCGGTGTGAACCGGCCCTCACGAATCCCATCTGCCGCAGCATTGAGCGTTGCCTCGATGCCCTGGCGCGTATGTGGACACCACGCGTAGAACTCCTGGTCCGAGCCGGGTTGCTCCGCCAGCAAATGCACGATGAGCCGGCCGACGCGGGCTTGCTTCGCCCGCTCGCACGCTAAGGCGTAGGTCTGGACCTGAAGGTCGGGTCGCAGCAGGTCGAGCCCCTTCCGGCTGCGCACCTTGAAGTCGATCACCTCCAGGCCGTCGTCGCCACGGCAGGCCAGGTCGAGCCGACCGGTCACGACCAGATCGTCGCCCAAGGGCAGCTCAAGGGGCTCCTCAACCCAGTGCACGCGCATGAAGCGATCACGGTGCGCTTCGCAGTAGCGGATCAGATATTCACGCCCGGTTTCCTTCAGGCGCTTCTCGTGCGCGGGCTTGCGGAACGGCATCGGCCTCCAGACCTCTTCCAGAATCAGGCTGGCCGTGGCCGGGTTCACCTGCTCCCCCGCGGCGGCGCGGCGATGCACCAGCTCCAAAGCACGGTGGATGACCTGGCCGAACTGCGACCAGTGGGCCTGCGGGACAGCAAAGCTGCACTCGTAAAGCAGTTTGTATTGCAGGGGACACAGCAGATAGCTGTACAGCGCAGAGAAAGACAGACGCCGCCGGGCGGGAGCGTGCGCCTTGTGCCGCGCCTGAGAGAGCCGTGCGGCGCGGCGCAACTGCTCGACACCGGCCAGTCTCTCGGTTCCCATTTCCTCAACGAACAGCGATGCTCCGCCGCCACGCCGGGTGACCTTTTCCGGTGCACCAATGATGAGAAGGTCTTCAGCGCGTGTAACCGCAACGTAGAACAACCGCCGTTGGTCGCGCAGGTTCTCCTGCGCGTGATCGTGCTCCCCGCCGAGACGCAGCTCCGGCGGCAACGGGTACCTGGGGGGCTGAAACCGGCCCGGGAAACGACCCTGCATAGCCGAGCCGATGACGACCACGGGGAACTCCAGGCCCTTGGCCTGGTGAACGGTCATGACACGTACCGCCTCGCCCGGCGGCTCGGGACGAAGGGCGTCCAATGACCGGGCCGGAAGTGTCCGGAGGTATTCGCCGAAACGGTAGGCGTTCTGCGTCCGCACGACACACTGAAACGCGGCCAGGAGTGAGGAGAACTGGCCCAGATTAAGCAGTGCCGCCTCGCATTCGCGCGCCCCAGATGGGGCGCCGGTGCGGCCAGCGCAGCGCTGAAAGTAGCCGCTCGCTCGGAGGATCCCATAGAAGAGCTCAAGCAGCGTCCCGATGTCTCCCTCCTGCGTGCGAACGCGTACCGTCGCCAGCTCGCGCAGGACGCGACGCTCGTCCGGGTCACTGATCCCCAGCTCCTTGAGGGCAGCTTCGTCCACCCAGGCAGACGGGTCGAGCCACGCGCGGGCGATTGCTTCGATGGTTTTCGGCTGCAACTCCAGCAGCTTGCCCTGGAGCAGCCGCGGGTCCCACTTGTTCTTCCAGCCGCAGAACGTGATCAGGTCCTTGAGGTGGAGGATGTCCTCCCGGTCGAAGAAACCACCGTCCGCGACGACCGTGTACGGCACGCCGTGTCGGTCGAGCGCCCGGAGGTACTCCTGGGCGTGGTATTTGACGCTGCGGAAAAGGAAGGCGACGTCGTTGTAACTGGCGATCAGACCGCGCTGGCGCAGCTCGGCCACGAGCTTGACGACCACTTCGGCTTCATCCGCGCACGTGTCAGCCGAAACCAGCACGGGACGGTGACCGCCAGGACGGTGCGCGCGGAGGTCCTTGTCTCGGCGGTGCGGCGTATTGTGTGCGATCAGCGCAGATGCCGCCTCCACCAGTTCCGGGGAAGCCCGGAAGTTCGTGTCCAAGAAAATCGTTTTCGCACCCGGAAAATCCTCATCAAACCTGAGAAAGCTTGACACCGTCGCCCCGCGAAAACGGTAGATGCTCTGGTCGTCGTCCCCAACGGCGCAGACGTTGAAGCGTGGCTGTGCGATTCGCTTCAACAGCAGGACTTGTAGCCGGTTCGTGTCCTGGTACTCGTCGACCAGAATGTAACGGAACCGGTCGGCAACCTGGGCACGGATGTCCTCCTGCTGAAGCAGCTCGTACGCGACCCTCTGGAGCATCCCGAAGTCGAGCAGGGCTTCGCCTCGGAGCAGCTCCAGGTAGCGCCCGTACGCCTCGGCGACGGCGACGTACTCCTCGACCGCTTCGGGGCTCGTCTTCTTCAGTCCCAGCAGTTGCGCACCGCGCTGGGCCGCCGTGTCGCGGAAAGCCTTCGGATCAACCAGTTCCTCGGTGCACAGATTGAAGGTCGCAAGAACGTCGGCCAGGAAATCTCCGAGGCGGGCTTTCGGGAAGCGGTTCAGGCCGAGGTCACGGAGCCGGGCATAAACGAACAGGAACTGTTGCCGGTCATCGAGCACCTCGAAACGCCGACCCCAGGGATGCGCGTCTGGGTGCTCCTCGAGCAGCATCTGGCAGAAGGAGTGGATGGTCGAGATGCGCAGGTCGTAAACGGCCTTGCCGAGGAGAGGCCACAGTCGATCATACAGCTCGTCGGCCGCTTTGTTGGTGAACGTGGTAACCAGGATGTTCTGTGGTGCCACACCCCCCTCGAGTATGAGACGTGCCGTCCGCCGCACGATCACGTCGGTCTTCCCGGCACCCGGGCCGGCGACAATCAGCAGCGGGCCCTCGGTGTGCAGGATGGCCGCCCGCTGGGCATCAGTCAGACCTACGGACAACAGCTCGACGCTCATAGCGCGGCCTCGCTACGAGAATAGCGGCCGAAGAGGAGCCAGCGATTGGGGCTGCCCGGCCGCTGAATGCGAATTCTACTCGGCCCCCGGGGTAGGCCAACCCGCGCCCCGGGCGTGCCTGGGGTGGGCGGTAAGCGCGACCACTTCAGCGATCAGGCGTGTGCCGGTGACGGCCGTGGCCTTGCCCGGCGGCCTGACGACGACTTGAGCACGGCGGAGTGCGGGGGCCGGCGGCAGCGCGGTCAGGCGAACGGCCGGCGTTTTTCCGCCCGGGCACGGTGTGCCGCTGCTGCATCAGCGCCGTGGTGCCTCTATCTCGCCTTCGAAGAAGAGGAACGTCAGGCCGGGTCCGCGTTCCTGAACGTGAGTGCCAAGGAGTCATCGGTCGCTTACCCCCCTCCCCTAGGCGTGGCCAGAAAGAGGTTAGCCAGGACGTCTGAATCCTCTTCCGCAACCGCGCGCAAGCTTGGTTCTGTTGTGCCCGGCTGCCAAGCGGCGTCGAGACCCACCAATGGACGACCGCGCCTGGGGCTCATAACCGCCAGGGTTGACCTCCTGCCATGAAGCGCGACATCGAACGAGTCGCTGTCGCGCCGGAGATGCGGTTTCGAGAACGTTCGCGTTTCCGCTTCCCCGCGGGCAACGACCGGCTCGGGCACGCGGCCCGCCCGCGTTTGGCCGCATTGGTGCAGGTGTCGTAGCGGTACCGCCGGTGACCGCGGGTCGTGAACGTGTGCGACATGGCCCGGCCGCACGCCTGGCAGTAGAGCAGCCCGCGAAGCAGGGCGCCGTGACGGTTGCGGCCCTCCACGGCACCGTTGCGGCCGTTGCGAGCCAGTTGCTGCCGCCTGCTGGGCCAATTGCTCGACGCGCTCGGCCACGCCTTTGTCAGTCGGCTCGGTAACGCGCACGTGGGCGATGTTGGCCAGTTCCTCTGCGCGCCGCAGTGCGCGCTCGCTGAGGCCGCCTTCCGCGTTCGCCTGGAGCCGCCACGCGATCCGCCGGATCAGATACTGCCGATGGGACTGCGGGCGGCTTCGCCGAAGACCTCGGCGTAGCGCTCACGGAGCTGCCCGACCGTCATCTGCTCCAGGGCGGCGAGCTCCTTCTTGATGCTCAGGCTCATGCTTCGTCTCCGTCGGGCCGCGGCCGTAACCCGCGGGTACCGTCGGACGCATTGAGCCTCGTTTCGCGGGAAAGCTCAAGGCGAGTTTCGCCGCCCAGCGAAGATTCTCTTGAGCGCCGATGATGCTCGCCGCCCTCGCGCACCGCCGCCAACGGACGATGCCCTTGGCCAGGATCAATACGACCCCGCGTCGTCGATCGGCGGGAGAAAGCTCTTCGTTTGCGCGCTGTTTCGCCATGCCGGGCCCCATGCAGGCGGCCACGCTCGCGACTTGCGTTCGCTCCGCCGCTCTCTACCCGTTACCTATGCCGTCCGCGCGCGACGTGCCCTGAACCTCATAACCGGCGGGTCGAGCAACATCGCGCCGAAATGTTCGCCGGAGAAGCCGACCGGTCAGGCGAGCGAGAACCCGCCTCATAACCCGCGGGTCGGTCGGAACGAGAGGCTCAGAGACTTGCGGCCGGCCGCGCCCGTCGGGCGACGGAAGCGGGTACGACATCGTCGTGAGGGGCGTGGTAGGAGAAACCTTGAGCGGTCGGAGCATGTCGCTAAGCTCTTGCGGCAACTCGCGATAGAAACGCGAGCGCCGCCCCGTCTCCGGAGCGGCGCTCGGCGTTAACCCGCGGGTCGCATCGTTTCGACGCGACGCGCCAACTAGCGGGAGCCGTACCCGTCTCGAGCAAGCGCTTTACGCGCAATGGGGACTTTTTCGATGTGTCGTTTGGTCAAGCGATCGTAATCCCTGCGGTTATGGCGACCTCGTATCGCGCGCGGATAATGCGTGCAGGAGTTCCTCAGCACGCCTCCCACGCTGCCCAGGACGTACCAGAACTGAAGCTGGACCGACCCGTCGGCGCCCGCGGGGCCGTCGGCGGCCCTGCCAGGGCACGCCCCCGCCGCCGAAAAGCCGCTGACGTCCGTGTCAGGGATTGTCGCGCGGTGGGGCGAGTAGGGCGGCATTCGGGCGTCTTGCGGCCCCAATCCTGACGTGAAGTCGCCGTTGGTCGGCTGCACGTCGAACGGATGCGACTGGCGCGGCAGTAGCGGGACGCGCGGTATAATCAAGGTGGCGATGGGGTTCGCCGCAGGCTTGGCCGCCATGCGCGACCGGTCCGAACCGCCTGCCGTTCTGACGGGCTGATGACCCCTGCTGGACAGCGTTGGCTTCCGGCGGCGGTTCTCGGCCCGGATGTCCAACGCGAGCGTTACGCCGGGAACCGCTGTGACCGGGCGCGCCAGCACATGCAGCTCACGCCCAGTGCGGACGGATGCCCGATGGGTCGGCACGATCTTGGTTGGTGCCATCAGTGTGGGAACCTGCTGGTAGTCCGCGGCTACTTTGTCGCCGAGGGCCACCAGCACGAGGAGTATTACTGTCGCGCTTGCGGCGGAATTGAGCGGCAGGCGATCTGGCTACGCCTGGACGATCCAGCGTGGCGCAAGGTCTACGAGCAGCGGCAGAAGCTCATTGCGCAAGGCCCCACGAGCGAGCGCTTTCTGAAGCGCCATCGCAGCGACGCGCAGGCGACGCGTCGCTGGGTCGAGGAGATCTTCTGGCTTGGCCAACGCCTGGTTGGGGTGGACAGGCCCGAGAAGCGGGCGGCGCGCCAAAGCTTGGGGCGGCGGGCTCCAGCGCGGGAGCGACGATGATGAACGCACACCATCGCGGCGCGATCGCCGCCACATTCCGCTCCATCGACAAGCGGCTGGCCGAAATCGAAGCGATTCTGCTGGCGGTGAAGGGGCAGTCGCCGCTTTCCGGGTACGCCTTCGATGTGGGGCCGCTGGAACGACAGGCCATCGTCGGATACCTGCAACGCATCCGCGAGAAGATGTGGTCGGCGATAAAACACCTGGAGGTGCCTACCGGTGACCGTCGCGTCAGCGCGGCGTGGGCGATCCGAACCACCCTGATCGGTGTGATGATCGACCTGGCGGAAATCGAGCCGCGGCGGTTGGACGGATACGGGAATCTCGATTCGACCGCCGGCACGACCCTCGCAGGAATCCTGACGGACCTGCGACGACTCACCAATGGCCTGGAAGCCTACGTGCGCCGAGCGCAGGCCGAAAACCTGGGTGAGCGGCTCGCCCGGCTGGAGACGTCGCCAGCCAATCGCGAAGCACTCGCGAGCATCGAACGCATCATCACGCGTCACGGACTGGTCGAATTGCGCCCGATGCTGGACATGGTCCTCTCCCGACTGGGATCAACCGAATTCGAGATCGCGTTCTTCGGACGCGTGAGTTCGGGCAAGTCTTCCCTGCTGAATTACCTGCCGGGCTGCGACGTGCTGCCCGTCGGCGTGCTGCCGGTCACGGCGGTCCTGACGCGCTTGCGACCCGCGGATCGCGCCGAACTCGTGGTTCGGTTCCAGATCTCCCAGCCGCAGCGCTTGCCCCTGGAGCGCATCGCGGAATTCGTGACGGAGGAGGGCAACCCGGACAATAAGCACCGGGTGGCCGAAGTCGAGGTCCACTTGCCCAGCCCACGCCTCGCCCAGGGCGTCGCTTTCATCGATACGCCGGGCGTGGGCTCGCTCGCGACCTTCGGCGCGGCGCAGACGAAAGCCTATCTGCCGCGCTGCGACCTGGGCGTGCTGCTCGTGGACGCCGGTTCGAGCCTCAATCACGAGGACCTGGCCATCCTCCAAGGCTTCTACGACGCCGCAATACCCACGATGGTATTGCTGAGCAAGGCCGACCTGTTGAGCGAACCGGATCGGGACCGCGTCATCCGCTATATCAAGCAGCAGGCAGGCGACGTGGTTGGCGGCGACACGCCGGTGTTCGCGGTCAGCACGCGCGGCCCGGACGCTGCCTTGGCCGATACCTGGTTCCATCAGCAGATTGTCCCGTTCGTCGAGCACCACCGCGAGCACGCCGCCGCCTCGATGCGCCGGAAGATCGCGAATCTCGCCGAAACAGCGGCCGCGTATCTGGCGGGCATGCTCGACCGGGCGCGGGCAACCGATCACCGGCAGCACGCCGGCGCCACAAGCCAGCTCGATACCACGAAGGCTCAGCAATTGCTGACTGCTGATGCCGAGCGAGTTGCGGCCGTCGCCGTCCGTGTGACCGAGCCGACGGACAAAGGCGCCCCGGATCAGGTTGCGCAACTGGTTCAGAGCGCATCCGCCGCGCTCGTCGAACAGGCCCGGCGTGGCGAAAGAGTCCCGCGTGCGTTGGCCGAGCACGCGCTCCGCGCGCTGGCGGACATGTCCGACAGCACGCGCGGGCAGATGGCGGAGCTGGGCAACGCGCTGCGCCAGACCGTGGAGCAACTGTCCGCAGCGTTCGGGCTGCCGCCGGCGGTGACGCTCGATGAAGTCATCGCTACACTTCCACCGCTGCCCCCGGCGGACGAGGCACGGCTGCGCGACATCCCGGACGTACGCTGTCCGAAGCTCCTCGCTCTCTGGCCACGGTTCGCACGCTGGTTCTTGCATCGCTGCATCCGCGAACGCTGCGGCGTGATGCTCTGGTCGTTGTTCAGCGATCACCGCGGCAAGCTGCGGGCGTGGCTGGCGGCCAGCCTGGAACGGTTGACGAACGCGTACGAAGCGCAGGCGGCGCTTTTCCGCGACACGCTGCGGGCCACCGGCGAGGGTGAACCAGGCGGTGAGTCCACGGAAGAGCTGGAGGCCGATCTGCGAACGCTGAGCGGTATCGCGACACCGGACAAAAGCGGGGCACCAGCCGATGAGGCGGTCGTCCCTGCCTGACGCGTTCTACCAGTCGCGACATCCGGCGATATGCCAACTCAGCGCATGGCTAACGTGCGTCCTGAATCGGAATTCACAAACCGGCGGCGCGCGCGATCCGAACCCGCCACGCAAGTGGCGGGACGACCCCGCACTCGCGTGCGGGGTTCGGATAACGCGCCGTCGAATCCAGAATCGTCATATAGGTCGCCCGTCGGCAGGCCGGTCTCGTAGCCCCACCCGCCGGCGTACTGATACCGCGTCCCAAACCCAG